>Ga0364858_10339_pt1 | contig 7945 bp, 6 predicted proteins | sample SorcelAu500001C7_2_FD_206914 | JGI IMG/M metagenome (GOLD analysis project Ga0364858, IMG submission 206914) | Enriched cells from Trout Bog Lake Hypolimnion, Wisconsin, USA - BchlTB.Aug20.5000.01 .C7 | ecosystem: Environmental > Aquatic > Freshwater > Lake > Hypolimnion/Profundal zone | place: USA... | reverse complement strand
ATGCCGCCCGCATGCTTCCCACAGCCACTTACCGCGATATTTTTATAGCCAGCGGCGTAGACCCTCAGGGTCCAGCTATTACGTACTGCAACACCGGACATCTGGCATCCAGCGCATGGTTTGTGATGTCAGAGGTGCTGGGAAACAAACACACGAAACTCTATGATGGATCCTTGCACAAATGGACGCTGGAAAAACGGCCATTGCAGTCTGTAGCGCGGCAATAGTAGGCGTATTCCCCTGAGTCAATGATTCCAATTAAAACTGACTCAGCATGGAGGGGAACATCCAATTGCCGGGATTGTGCAATTCGGGAAATGGTCTTGTTCGCCGATTTGAACGAGCATGACTTCGGGCTGATTCACGCACCCATTGACGACCTGGAGTTCAAAGGCGGAGCTAGTCTGTACGATGAGGGTGACGCGGCGCGGGGTATCTTCACGCTGCGCACAGGAATGGTCAAGCTGGTGCGTGTGACCGCGGATGGCCGCAAACGAATAGCGTTTATCGGACGTCGCCGAGATGTTTGCAGTCAGCGATGACGATGGCCGACGTCAGATAAACCATGTTGGACTGAACCGCCAGCCCAGGTGGTGGAGATAGGGGATTGAAAGCTTCGCCGAACCAGATCAATCAGGTTATTGGCGGGTTTTTGTTGATGCCTGGCCTGGGCAGATGTTTTGGCGAGTTGGATGGGCTCCAGTCAAGCCTTCGAACAGCCAGTCTGGCCACCTTGCACATGGTTTGTTGTGCACGGCGCGCAGCACCACCCGCAACGCTGCGCAGCAGCATGCCAGGACTTCTCAATTTGGATGCAGATAGCGTCATGGTGGTGCCCGGACTTGCGGAAGAAACGTGCTGCAGGGTGCTGGCAGTTGCTTCAGTCCCACCAGCGTGGCGGCGACATACAACCGCCCATTGGGGCAGCATGGACACTTTGACACATCCAGCTTGAGGACGCGTGCCATGAAGGCCTGGGCTGACTCCACTGCTTGTGGGTTGACGGCCGGCATTTGCAAGGCCAGCCGTGCGGCATCGAGTTTGGTGGCCTTACAAGCCGAGGCCAGTACACCGTAATGCCGAATGCGTTTGATGCCGGTGGGCAAGACATGCAGCATGAAGCGCCGCACAAACTCCGTACCGGGCAGTCTGACTAGGCGTTTGCCGCCCTGGTCATCGGCGCGCACATTGAACGCCACCTCCACTGTTCCGACCGAGCGAATACGCTCATTGCTGATGGCCGTGCGGTGTGTGTAGCGGCTCAAATACTCCAGCACCTGCGCCGGCCCACCCATCGGGGCCTTGGCATACACCACCCAATCATGTTTGTAGAGTTGGCGTTGTCGCTGGAGCCAAGCGGGGGCATCCCCTTGCGGGTCGTGTTCAATGTTGCCGTTCTGGTGTGCGGCCATCAAGGCCGCCATGAACTTGCCCCGAAACACCCTGGACAGTGCGTGCACCGGAAACAGGAAGTTGGGTTTGCGAGTTGGCGTCGCCCATTGCGCTTCTTTGTCCAGTACCCCACAGGCCATCACTGCGTGGACGTGGATGTGGCGCTGCAAGTCCTGGCTCCATGTGTGCAGCACCAGGCTGATGGCCGGTGTGCCGTGTGCACTGCCCATCCACTCTGGGTTGGCGGCAAACTCCGCCAGGGTCTGGGCTGTGCAGGTAAACAGGGTGTCAATTACCCAGCGAGGGTGCGTGCCGTACAAACCGTTCAAGCTGTGCGGTAACGTGAACACCAGGTGCGCGTACGGTACCGGCAACACCTCGGCCAACCGACCTTGCAACCAAGCGTCCTTGGCCCTTGTGCCGCATTGCGGGCAGCACCTGTGCCGGCAGGAATGGTATTGCCAGTGGCTGTGACCACAGGTATCACAGGCCAACTGCTGTCCCCCCAGCGCGGCGGTGCGACAGGCAACAATAGCTCGCCAGGCCTTAGCCTGCGGGGTACTTAACGCGTGCGTTGCCAGATACGCCGCGCCAAACTGGCGCAGCGCATCGGCCAGTGCGGCCATGACGCAGGTGTCGCGTGGCTACAAACTGGGAAGCCCAGCGAGCAGGTCCAGGGGATCGACACCTTTGGGAGGTCGAAACTGCGGACTGATGAGGTGCATGTAGCGCGAAGTGGTGCCGATGCTGCCGTGTCCCATCAGCCGCTGGATTGTGACCAGATCAACACCGCCTTCGAGTAGATGGGTGGCAAAGGCGTGGCGCAGCGTATGGACGCCTCCACGCTTGACGATGCCCGCTGCGTCGCGAGATCCCCAGTAGGCACGCTGGGCGGACTTGACGCTCAGAGGACGTTTGCCGCCACGCGCGCAGAAGATCCAGTCCCGCGATTTGGTCTTGCGTACGTAGGCACGCAGGAGTTCCAACAGCGTAGGCGACAGCAGGGTGTAGCGGGTCTTACCACCTTTACCACTCTCGACACGAATACACATACGATCAGCAGCACTGTCAATGTCTCGCACCCGCAGCGCGCAGGCCTCAAACACCCGCAGCCCTGTGGCGTAGATCGTCTGCAGGATCATTCTGTATACCGGGTTGGTGCAGACTGCAAACACGCGAGCAATCTCCTCGCGAGAGAGCAACTCCGGTTGTGTCGCGGGAACCTTGGCCATCGGAATGTGAAACTCTTCACGGTCATGCCCCAGGACCGTCTCATACAGGAATCGAGCCGCGCACGCCGTCTGGTTCATGCTGCTAAAGCTGACGTGTCGGTCCTTGACCATGTGCAGCAAATAGCCCTGCACATCACTGACACTGTATTCGGCCGGATCTCGACGGTAGAACTTGGCCATGCCGTAAATGGCCTTGACGTAGTTTGCTCGGGTGCTAGCCGCAAAACCGCGTTGCAGCATGGCGTCCGCCATGCGTTGACGAAGGGGTGTCATAACGATTCTCCTTGGAAGTGGGGGGAATTCCCCGCCTCCAAGGCTTCACCTCAATGCCCCTGCGCGCAAGTCCCCCCCATCAAGGCTGCGATCTCACATCGTGAGGACCAACCACCGCGTAGCGGTTTAGTTCAACGTATCGTGCGGGTACTTCGCCCCGGGGATGTGGTGGGTCTGGAGGCATTGGCGACACAACGGTATAACAGTGAGGCGGTGGCCCTGACGGAAGTGTCGGTGTGTCGAATCCCTCTGGATGTGATTCACCGGCTGGGCGGAAGCAGCCTTCGCATGCACCATAGGTTGATGCAAAAGTGGAATTTTGCGCTCAAGGATGCCGACGATTGGTTAGCTGATTTGAATTTCGGTACGGCCACTCAGCGCGTGGCCGCACTGGTACGAAAGATGCGCAATCCTCTGGACGGCCTGACTTGCACGCTGTTTACTCGCGAAGACATGGGCGCGATGTTGAACCTCAAGTTAGAGACGGTGAGCAGGGAGATCAGCAAGTTGGCGCACGAGGGCATCATCGAGCCAGCGAACAAAGCATCGCGCATTTATTTCATTCGAAAGCCCGATCTACTGCTGGATCGATAGGGTCTATGTAGTGCCTTATTTTGTGAGGCGCATAAATAGCTTGGGCAGCTTTTCTGGCAGCGTGGCAATCCGATCCACCACCGTGTATTGCTTGCCAAAAATATCGCGGACGTAAGCGTCTGCCTTTGCGTCCAAGTTGATGCAGTACGTGGTGATGCCTTGAGTTGCCAGCTCTTTTACCGCCTGCCGTGCGTCCTGAACAAGCAGTGCCTCATCGCTAACGTCTACATCCGATGGGCTTCCATCGGTCAGCACCAACAGCAGTTTGACATCGGTCTTTTGGCTGGCCAGGGTGTGAGCTGCATGCCGCATTGCTGCGCCCATGCGAGTGGAGAAACCGGCCTGCATGGCGGCCATACGGCTTTTTACCGCATCTCCCCAACGCTCGCCAAAACCCTTGATGTGCAGGTAGCGCACATCATGGCGACTGTTCGAATGAAATCCGGCGATGGCCAGCGGGTCACCTAGTTGATCCACCGTCCAGGCCAGCAAAGCCACGGCTTCCTGGCTAAGCTCCAGAATGCTTTGTGAAGACCCCGGCACCTTGTCATTCAGCGACTCGGACAGGTCCAGCAGCAAGGTGACGGCGATGCTACGCCCGTTGCTGCTCTGGCTCTCACAGATACGCCCATCCGGCTGACTTTTAGCCTGAAGGTCGGTGAAGGCCCGAATGGCCACATCCAGATCCAATTCATTGCCCTCTTCCTGGTAGCGCAGGCGCACACGCTCGTGTGGCTTGAGCAGGTCCAGCATTCTTTTCAGCCGTTTTGCCAGGGCACGGTGTTTTTCCAACACCAGGTCAATGTGACTGCCCTGAGCGGCCGGATGGAGACCCTCAAAAAGGCTGACCCAGTCGGGTCGGTAGCTTTGACTGAGGTAATCCCATTCGGAATAGTGGCGTGGCGGCAGGCTTTGCAGCTGTTGTGTGTCGACTGTTTGCTTGGGCGTCTCGAATGACTCTTCGTCATCGCTCAGTTCATGAAACTTCCACAGATGGCGGTTGTCGTCGCGGTAGTCCCATTGGCTGTCGGCAAACCAGGTGGTGGCTTGCTGATCGCTCTGGCAGCGGGTCTTGGCAAGATAGGCAATCGCCAATTCGGCCATGTCGGAGCTGCTGGAGTCACTGGATTCCATCGCCACAGTCCAACGCCTTACGTGCTCGCGCATGACCGGGTCCGCGTAATCCGCTTGCTGCAGCGGCCACGGACCAGGTATGGCGCATAGCAGCGCGTGTGCCAGCATGGCCAGGCGGTGGCGCAAGCAGGAATGCGTGAGCGGGTTGCAGGCATCCACAGCGGGGGCAGGATTCAGCGCAAGAAAGATCGGTCGCAAACCAGGATAGATGCGCAGGCTCAGCGCATCGACGCGCGCATCTTCAAAGCACTCAATGGCCAGGCGCTGCGCCGGGCTGTAGTTGTCGGCATATACCGCGCTGCTCCAGCGCCGATGGGCTGCCATGTGGGCCAGCGCCGCGCGGTAGCGGTCAGGGCCAGACACGATGGCTGTGTCGCCATACACATCTGGCAAGCGCATGCCCATCGCGTCGTAGTAGGGCTGCATGGCGCTGGTCGCGGTTGTCGTGCTGTAGGACACCAACAGCGCCTGGTCCTGCCACAAGGCCAGTAGGTACAACTCCAGCTTGCGCAACTGGTCTACCAAGAGCGTGCCGTGGCGCTCGCGTTGCAGTACGGCCAGGCTGTCGCTGGATTGAAGTGAAAAGTACTGTCGCTGCTGTTCCGGATGGTGGTGGTAGTGGCGCACACCATATCGCGCCCAAGTCCGCATGCCGTCGATGGAAAGCGATTGCAGTACCTGGGGTGCATGTTCAAAAAAGGCAATCAGGCAGGGACTGGCATAGGTCTTGTGGATGCCATGGATGGACCCACTGGTTTGCACGAGCAGTTCCAAAGCCAGGTCCAGATAGTGCTGCAGCGATTCCGGCGCCGGCAGCCTGCGTGCTACAGCCGGTAGGGATTGCAACAAGGGCGCAATGGCGCGCCCATTGGGGGACTGGTTGATTGCCCGTACCGTGTTCATCACCGCAGGCAGTGTAGCCTCACCTGCAAAGCTGGCAGTCTGTGGCCAGCTTTGCAGGAAGATCAGCAGGGGCTCGACACCGCGCCCCATCTTGCCCAGAAAACGGGCACTCTCGATGTAGGCATCCAATGCCGGGGCAGAGAGCAGCGCTTGTGCTTCGACCATGCAGTCCGCAAAGACGGCGTCTATCTCGGTGAAGGCGCAGTCGAGTTGCGCGCGCCGCTCGGATAGCATGGCGCTGAACCTTTAGGCAAACACAGCCGTTATCGCGTTGTCCAGCGTGGCGCGAATGTCGGCGTCGTCGGTGATAGGTCGCACCAAAGCCATGCGGCAGGCGTCCTGTGCCGCAACACCTCGCTGCATCAGCGTTGCTGCATACACCAGCAGGCGGGTGGAAATGCCTTCATCCAGCCCGTGGCCCTTGAGTCTGCGTGCGGCCACTCCGATCTGCACCAGCTGCGCAGCCCGTCCGATTGGCAGACCGCTCTCATTGGACACAATACGCGCCTCCAAATCGGGGGCAGGGTAGTCAAAGTCAAAGGCGACAAAGCGCTGTTTGGTGGACTGCTTCAAATCCTTGAGCACACTCTGGTAGCCGGGGTTGTAGGAGATCACCAGTTGGAAGTCCGGGTGGGCATGGATGAGCTCACCACACTTGTCCAGCGGCAGCTGACGCCGGTGATCGGTCAGCGGATGTATCACCACCGTGGTGTCCTGGCGTGCCTCCACAATTTCATCCAGATAGCAGATGGCGCCTATGCGCGCGGCGGTTGTCAAAGGCCCATCCAACCAGCGCGTGCCATTGGCCTCCAGCAGATAGCGACCCAGCAGGTCAGACGCGGTCATGTCCTCGTTGCAGGCCACGGTGACCAGGGGCTTGCCAAGCTTCCAGGCCATGTATTCGACGAAGCGTGACTTGCCGCAACCCGTCGGCCCCTTGAGCATGACCGGCAGGCGCGCGGAGTAGGCTGCTTCGTACAGGGCTACTTCGTTGCCGTGCGCTGCGTAGTAAGGCTGGACGGACGCGTTGGTGTTCATGGTGTTACTTTTCCTGGGTTGCCAACCATCTAACTTTTAGCGGTGCATATCAGCGGTGCACGCCCAACTTCTCTCGCCAGCCTGGATACAGCTTGTCCGCGTCTCCTGGGAATGAGGCAAAGGCACGCGCAAACTCCTGGTGTTCCTTGGCGTATTCGATCGGGTCTGCTCCCGACTTCCAGCACTCATAGGACTGGCGCAGGGAAATAGCGCCTGCGGCTGGCGAGTCGATGTGGCCATAGGAGCCTCCCCCCGAGGTGTTGATCACATTGCCGTGGCCCAGGTTCTCGAAGAAGCCCGGCAAACGCAGCGCATTCATACCGCCGGAAATGATCGGCGTGGTGGGCTTCATGCCATACCACTTTTGGAAGTAAACCGGGCCCTGGCACTCGTCGCGCTCAATCATGTAGGCGATGACTTTGTCTTCGTTCTCGCCTTCCATTTTGCCGTAACCCATGGTGCCCACGTGGATACCGGACGCACCCTGCAGGCGCGACATCTTGGCCAGCACAAAGGCTGTATAGCCGCGCTTGGCCGAGGGCGATGTCACCATGCCGTGGCCGGCGCGGTGGTAGTGCAGGTATTGGTTGGGGTACTGCCTGCGGGCTGTAGTCACCATGCCGGGTCCACCGACAAATCCGTCCACCAAAAAAGCCACCTTGTCGGCGTCGGCTCCGAAGGTTTCCAGAATGTAGTCGGCGCGAGCGCACATCTCAAAATGGTCGTCGGCCGTGATGTTGGCCGAAAACAGCTTGGGCTGACCGGTCTCGTCCTGGGCGCGCTTCATCGCATCGGCCACCAGAGGCATCACCTTTTTCAGGGGCGCGAAGGTCTGGTTGCCCTGTGGCTCGTCGTTCTTGATAAAGTCACCGCCCAACCAGAACTGGTAGGCCGCTGCCGCAAAGGGTTCGGGGCGCAGGCCCAGCTTGGGCTTGATGATGGTGCCAGCAATGTAGCCTCCGTCCTTTATCGGGCGGCCCAAGATGCGCCACATGTCGGAGATGTCTTTAGCCGGTCCATCAAACAATTGGATTGCGCGCTCTGGCATGTAGAAGTCGTGGATCTTGGCGTGCGCAATGTCACCCATGCCTTGGTTGTTGCCAATCACCAGCGTCAAAAATGACACGATCATCATGCGGCCATCGGTCATATTTCGGTCAAAGAGGTCCAGCGGATAGGCAATGCGCATGTCCTCGCTGGCTTCGTCAATGTGGTACACCAGCGCGTCCACACCCCGTGTGAAGTCATCGGTGGTGCTCACCTCAACATTGGTGCCGGTGGAGGACTCTGCTGCAAAGTGCGCGGCGGCTTCCAGGTAGCCATGGCCGGATTTGGGCTTCATCTTGTAGGCCACCAAAATGTGGCGTCCTCCCGCGATG
>Ga0364858_10336_pt1 | contig 7969 bp, 6 predicted proteins | sample SorcelAu500001C7_2_FD_206914 | JGI IMG/M metagenome (GOLD analysis project Ga0364858, IMG submission 206914) | Enriched cells from Trout Bog Lake Hypolimnion, Wisconsin, USA - BchlTB.Aug20.5000.01 .C7 | ecosystem: Environmental > Aquatic > Freshwater > Lake > Hypolimnion/Profundal zone | place: USA... | reverse complement strand
TGAAGGAATAGTGGTCGATCAATTTTCTGCGAAAGAAGTTGGATGGTGTGTTGAAACCGGGGCATTGAAACTCATGAATAACAATATGCCTATTGTCTGGGTTGGTGACTGCACGGGACTTCGAATCAAAATCGAATCAGCTGTCAAAATTTCTACACAGGAAGAATTAGAGAGATCTTCTAGTGAGCGGCTTAGGTACCTAAATGAGGAGACGGCTAGGGCACATAAATTTGGGACTATTTCGAGGTGGAAGCTCTCCGACTGCGTAGAAGATTTGTTGTTCGTTTTGCGCCTTGCTCGACCGGAATTCATCGGAACTGACGGAGCAGTGCTCGTCTCGGAAAGGTCGACCGGAAGGTCCAGCACCTGGACGGGAAGATCAACTCGCCCTTTTGTTAGCACTTCTTACCAAATTGACTCTTCCACAGGTCGGATGATCCGGTCGTACTGGCGTCAAATGAAGGCTCAGTCTGGAACGTCCCGTGGCATTCCATCTATATGCGAGCGGCGATTCAATGCAGCCATGGATAGAGTCTCCTTAGACGATGCCATTATCGATCATTTAATAGCCGCCGAGGCCCTATTTCTCCGAGATGCGGGGTCGCCAGAGGATCGTGGTGAATTGGGGTATCGGCTGTCTCTGAGAGCTGCGACACTTCTGGAAACGGACCCAGAACGTCGCTCTGAGCTGTTCAAATTCATGAAAACAGCTTATGCACAGAGGAGCTACATCGCACATGGTGGGCCATCGCGGACCAAAGTTAAAGTCTTAGGTCGGGCTGGAGAAGTACCCATTAACGAGTTCGTCGATGAGCTTAGTGCGGTGATTAGAAGAGCACTTAAAAATGCGATACCTGAGTACTCCAAAGACTCAACGTTTGGAACTAGCGGCTATTGGGATGCTTTGATTCTGGGGAATTGAATACTTTTCAAAATCCATCAAAGAAAGTCGGGGCGAAGTTTGAGGCTCAACTTGGTCGTGTGAAATTTTGAGAATATCTGTGTGAACAGTTGCAGGTCAACCATTCGGAGAGACCCCAATTTGAGCGTGAAAACCTTTATTCGCTAGCCCCCCACGAAGAGCGAGCAGTCAGTTAATCAACTGACTGCTCGTCTTTCTATTTCCCTGCTTCGTTGACTATTACCTTTTACCTACTAATCACTACCTTGAGTGCCTTTGTTTCAGCAGCACGACCGAAGGTGTCATAGGCCTCCATGAACTGGTCGAAAGTGAATCGATGCGTCACCATTTTTGAGGCTGGCAACTTCTTACTCTCAACAAGCTTCAGCAACATTGGCGTTGTATTGGTATTGACTAGCCCCATGCTGATGAAGATGTTCTGAATCCAGAGATTTTCAATGTGCAGCGGCACTTCCTTGCCATGTACTCCAACGTTGGCCACGTGTCCACCAGGGCGAACGATTTCGGTTGCCATTGTGAATGTGTCTGGAACCCCGACTGCTTCTACTGCCACATCTACTCCAGCTCCATCGGTGAGAGCCATGACCTGCTCTTTCCAATTGGAGTCACCGGAGTTAACAGTGTCGGTGGCGCCAAACTCGCGGGACTTCTGTAGACGATTGGCATCTAGATCAATCGCGATGATGCGAGCTGCCCCGTAGAGGCTTGCAGTTGCAATGACGGCTAGTCCAATTGGACCCGAACCGACGACGGCGACAACATCTCCCGGCTTGACCGAGCCATACTGAACTCCAATTTCAAAGCCGGTTGGGAAGATATCGGAGAGCATGACCCCCTCTTCATCTGAAACACTCTCTGGAAGTTTATAGAGTGAGTTTTCTGCGTAAGGTACGCGAACATACTCGGCTTGAGTTCCGTCAATAAGGTGGCCAAAGACCCATCCGATTCCTGAGACACCCTCGTCACCCAAACAATGCGAATAGAGGCCCATTTTGCAATTTGCGCAGGAGCCACACGACTTGATGCACGAGATAAGTACTCGATCTCCAACCTTCAGGTTAGTTACGGACGATCCAACTTCAGTAATTTTTCCAACACCTTCGTGGCCCAAGATTCGACCAACTGTTACTGCGGGGACGTCACCTTTAAGAATATGTAAATCAGTTCCACAAATAGTGGTTGCATCCAAGCGAACGATTACATCGGTTGGATTTTGAATTTTAGGATTTGGGACTTCGACCCAGCTCTTTTTTCCGGGTCCACCATAAACAAGTGCTTTCACTTTGGGTACTGCCCTTCACTGAATTCGCAAAAAGATTTTGCAACTTCATGATGCGCCTATTTATGATCGAAGTAAATACAAATCCAGACAACTGTAAGGTGATATCGGAGACATGATGATGCCTCTCCACAAGGGAAGTGTGATCTAATAGACAGAAATCCCTAGAGGAGAGTAATGAAGGAGTTGACCTCTAACTTTGCTTGCGAAGCAGATCTCTAATTTCGCGCAGTAATTGCACGTCCTCTGGGTCTGGTGCTGGAGCCGCCGCTGCATCTTGGCGGTGGCGGTGTGCAGCGATTCGATTCACTGGAACTACGATGATGAAGTACAAACCAGCGGCTACGATCAAGAAGTTGATGATTGAGTTGATGAATGCTGCCCAATCAAAAGCTACTCCATGAATAATGAATGCTCCACCATGAATTCCACCTCCACCAAAGACTTGAATGAGTGGCTGAATGAATGATTTGGTGAGTTGTGTGACGATTCCAGTAAATGCTGCACCGACGACAACCGCGATGGCTAGATCGATGACATTACCGCGCAGAATAAATTCCTTAAAGCCTTTTAGCATTTTTAACTCCTTGGATTTGCAGGGTGGTGGCCATACTTTAACGGAGCCCATTGAATTTCACTCATGCCACCTCATTTATTGAGCGCGCAGCGACTTTGAAGATATTGCCCTCAGGTGATTTCCACTCGCAAGAGCCATCCTCAAAGGAAGCTAGCTCCCATCCACCATGTGTCTTCATGCGGTGATGTCTTCGACAGAGAAGTCCTAGATTCTCTTTGGAGGTCTTGCCGCCTTCTTCCCAAGGAATGGCATGATCGATATCGCACACCCGGGCTGGTTGGCGGCAACCGGGAAATCTGCACCTGCGGTCTCGCGCGACAATGAAATCGATGAGTGGTTGAGGAGGCTGATAAGTGAGTCGGCCATAATCGAGGAGGTTTCCAGTAACAGGGTCTGTGATGAATCTGCGCCATTTGGCATCTTTTGCTAGCAACCTTGCCGCGGATGCCGGAATTTCCCCATAACCCGCAAGCACTCCTGGATTTTCATTGAGTCCTAGAAATGTGGGCAGATCTAGCGTCAGATTTAGAGTTACTGGTCGCCCATGGGCGAGGTTTTCATCTGCACTCACGGCCAGGAATGACTCGGCGATCGTTGCTAGTGCATCAGCACGAAGTTGATCCAATGAAAGTGGCTCTATTCCCGCCGAAATTAGTTCCATATCTGGATTCGACATTGGATTCGACATTGGATTCGACATTGGATTCGACATTGGATTCGACATTGTGTTCGAGACGGGATCTCTATGTGAATTTGAGCCAGTCTCTAAATGAGAAGATTTTTCAGAGATGTCTCCCTCTCTCGAGAGAGAGGGGTTTGCCAAGTGCCCTATCTCATTAGAATCTTCAAAGGAGTCCAAACCTCTCTTTCTGCGATTTTCACTTTGACTAGCAAGCTTCGTGGAAGCAAAGCTAACTAAACCCTTCTCCTTATTCGCTCTCGCCAACTTATCAATAGCCAACCAGACGGTTTGGGCTTCAACGGCAGGAAGTAACGCCATGATTTGAGCCATCCCATGTGGCTGAGGCGTAAAAGTAACCCGTCGCCCCTCACTTGCTTGCGCTACCGCGACCTCAAATTCAACTGGTTCCATCTTGGCCACGATACTTCGCACCTTATTGGTTACTTGAGCAGGCGTATGAAATTCGGCATATGCAATTGCCGTGGACTCGAGATATTTAAGTTGATCTGGATCAATTCCCCGACGTAGCAGGGTGGCACTCTCTTTTGCGATAACGGTTGCTTGGGCACTTGAAATTTCACCATTGGCCAATGCGGTACATGTTGCGGGGAGGTGCTGAGTGAGGACGCGCGCCACATCTATTCGTGATTGGGCGGTAACCGGAGCAACGTTGAGAGTTGTTGCAATCTCCTCGCGTTGAGGGTCGTCAACGCTCGAGTAGAGCCCCTTGTCGCTATCGGGCTCGGCGCCGGCCACGGCGACGATTGCAATCTGCATGAGAGCCTGGAGCCAGGCTCCTTGTTTCTCGAGGGCTGCGAGGTAATCCACCCGCGCCGAAGCGGTTAACGTCATAGGATCGATTTTGACGAGTTCGACGAGCACTTCGATCCCAGGGGTCTTCCCGAGTAGCTCGACAACGAATCTTTCGTCCATGACTGAATCCTGGATTGGGGTACAGACAAAATAGAGGTGAAATTGTGATTAATTGGGGATTGTGTGGATAAGTGGAGGGACGATATGTGTGGGCGAGTGGGCGAGTGGGCGAGTGGGCGAGGCGGAGCCTGATCGGCAATGCCTCACCTGATCGGCAATGCCTCACCTGATCGGCAATGCCTCACCTGATCGGCAATGCCTCACCTGATCGGCAATGCCTCACCTGATCGGGAATGCGGAGCCCGTCTATTGCGTTCTATACTTCGGTTAGTTGAAACTTCAATTAACTGTTGAAGACAGCAAATAATTGAGTAGTGAAATAAGTAGTCGATCTATCAGTGAAGGTAGTAGACAAATTAGAAGTGCTGAGTAGCGCTAAGTACCGCTAAGTAGCGATTAGCAGCGATGAGTAGTTAAGAGAGAAGCCAATAAATGCCAGCAATAACAGTTAGCGATGTAACGGTTCTGCCACGTGTTAGCGCCGATCCACACGCCAAGATTCGTCGCGTTAAGAGCGTTACCACTGCTCCGCAGGGCTTTGAGGGTGAAGGCTTCCCAGTTCGCCGTGCATTCGCTGGTGTTGATATGGCCGATCTCGATCCCTTTATTCACCTGGATCAAATGGGTGAAGTTGAATACGCCCCCGGTGAACCTAAGGGCACTCCCTGGCACCCACACCGGGGATTTGAAACTGTCACTTACATCATTGATGGAATTTTTGATCACAAAGATAATCACGGCGGTGGTGGCACCATAACCAATGGCGATACTCAGTGGATGACTGCTGGTGCTGGAATTCTGCATATCGAAACCCCGCCAGAGCATCTTGTTGTTAGCGGCGGTCTATTCCATGGATTTCAGCTGTGGGTAAATCTGCCCGCTGCCAAGAAGTGGTCTCAACCTGCCTACCAAGATATCCGCGCGAATGATGTCTCCTTGCTTACTACAGCTGATGGAGGCGCACTTCTCCGTGTTATCGCTGGAGAGCTCGCTGGCCATACTGGTCCTGGTTCAACGCAGACTCCTATAACAATGGTGCATGCAACTCTGGCTCCAGGTGCCGAGCTTCGCATTCCATGGCGCCCGGATTACAACGCGCTGGTTTATACCCTCAACGGTAAAGGCACAGTGGGAGAGAGCGGTCAACCTGTAAAGATGGGACAACTCGCGGTTCTGGTGGATGGGTCGACCCTTGTCATTAAGGCCGATGCGAATCAAGAGTCGCGCTCGCCCTCAATGGATGTATTGATTTTAGGCGGAGAACCAATTCGCGAATCAGTTGCATGGATGGGTCCATTTGTAATGAATACAAAGGCCGAGGTAATTCAAGCATTTGAAGATTTCCAAAAAGGATTGCTTGGAACTATTCCTGCTGAGCACGTGACGCCACCTGCTCGCGAAAACTTGGAGGGAATTCACAATACGCCGACGGGGATTCAAGAAGGTTGAATTCAGAAGAACCGAATTCAAGTGATCCGAATTCAAGAGAACCGAATTCAAGAGAACCGAATTCAACGGATCCGATTGTCGGGTAATCTTTTCCGAAGAAGCAAAGATATAAAAACATTGACCCACTAGTTTGACCCGATAAATTGACCCGATAAATTGACCCGATAAATTGACCCGATAAATTGACCCGATAAATTGACCCGATAAATTGCCCCAATAGATAGATTAGGAAATCAAGTGCCACAGTTATTTGATCCAATAACAATCCGCGGAGTTGAAATTAGAAACCGTGCCTGGGTTAGCCCAATGTGCCAGTACTCCGCCAAAGATGGAGTCGTTGGAGAGTGGCATCGCGTTCACCTGGGTTCGCTTGCAACGGGTGGAGCTGGATTAATCATGGCTGAGGCCACTGGTGTTGTACCTGAAGGACGTATTTCAATCGGTTGTCCTGGCCTCTACAACGATGAGCAAGTTGCGGCCTGGGCCACGATCGTGGACTTCGCGCATTCGATGGGCGCCAAAATGGGAATTCAACTGGCTCACGCCGGAAGAAAGGGTGGCACCGCAATCCCAGGATCAGATCATCTGATGGCGACCCCTGAAGAAGGGGGATGGGAGGCTGTAGCCCCTAGTGCAATTGCATTCGAAGGTTACCCAGTACCGCGCGCACTTACAGTTCCAGAGATCAAGGCCTTGGTGAAAGAGTTTGGCCACGCCGCGAAGCGAGCTATATCTGCTGGCTTTGACCTCTTAGAAATCCATGCCGCGCATGGCTACCTACTTCATGAGTTTTATTCACCTCTTTCAAATCAACGTACCGACGAATACGGCGGCGATTTCGAGGGACGTACTCGTTTGCTCAAAGAGGTCGTTCAAGAGATCCGCGCAAGTGTTGATGAGAGCGTTCCGCTCTTTGTTCGTATCTCTGCATCCGATTGGACCGAAGGAGGTTGGACGATTGAAGATTCAGTCCGACTAGCCAACGAGCTGACCCCACTCGGAGTAGATCTGATCGACGCTTCAAGTGGTGGCAATGTCCACAATGCAAAGATAACTGTTGGCCCTGGCTATCAAGTTGATTTCGCAGATGCCATTAAGCACGGTTCAACGATCAAAGCATCGGCAGTGGGAATGATCACCGATCCTGTGCAGGCAAATGCAATCATCGAATCAGGTCAAGCAGATGCAGTCATGCTCGGCCGAGAATTCTTGCGTAATCCTCGCTGGCCACTCTATGCCGCTCGCGTACTTGGAGTCGACATCAAGTGGCCCGCTCAAATAGCGCGTGGCAAGCTCTAACTAAACCCTCCGCGGATTTAAAGAGCTTTGAGGGCGCTCACTACCTTCGTTAACGAATCCTTAGCATCACCAAAGAGTAACGTCGTCTTTGGATCATACAAAAGTTCATTTTCGATACCAGCAAATCCTGGACGCATAGAGCGCTTCAGAAAGATGACATTGCCAGCGTCTGCAACATCCAAGATAGGCATTCCATAGATTGGGCATCCCGGAGTGGTCTTTGCTGCTGGATTTACAACATCATTCGCACCAACTACCAGTACTACATCGGTTTGAGGGAATGTTGGATTGACCTCATCCATCTCTACGAGTTGCTCGTATGGAACGTTCGCTTCAGCAAGAAGGACATTCATATGGCCAGGCATGCGCCCGGCAACAGGGTGGATTCCGTAGGCGACATCAACGCCCTTTGCAGTCAACAGATCAGCTAGTTCACGGACAGTGTGCTGTGCCTGCGCAACAGCCAAGCCGAAACCAGGAACAATTACAACTCTTTGTGCGTAGTTGAGCAAGATTGCCACATCATCTGGAGATCCAGATTTAACGGAGCGAACTTCACCAGTCGCAGCTGCCTCTTGTGGCTTCGCAGTAAATGCACCAAAGAGGGTTCCAAATAGTGAACGGCCCATCGCCGCCGCCATAAGGCGCGTGAGGATGGTTCCAGATGCTCCCACGAGTGTTCCCGCGACAATCAGGAGAGTGGACTGCAAGACATATCCACTTGCAGCAACCGTGAGTCCTGTAAATGCATTGAGCAGAGAGATGACGATTGGTACATCTGCTCCTCCGACAGGCAATACGAAGAGCACGCCAAAGAGGAGAGCCAGT
>Ga0364858_10335_pt1 | contig 7989 bp, 8 predicted proteins | sample SorcelAu500001C7_2_FD_206914 | JGI IMG/M metagenome (GOLD analysis project Ga0364858, IMG submission 206914) | Enriched cells from Trout Bog Lake Hypolimnion, Wisconsin, USA - BchlTB.Aug20.5000.01 .C7 | ecosystem: Environmental > Aquatic > Freshwater > Lake > Hypolimnion/Profundal zone | place: USA... | reverse complement strand
CGAAGCAACTCTTCACCCTTCAGTTGATGTTTCAACATCACATGATGCTCACGGCGACAGCCATATACATCATCATCATGAAACGTTCATTACTAAATATGTATTTAGTCAGGATCATAAAATGATCGCAAAACAATTTTTGATCACAGGTATGGTTTGGGCAGTATTGGGTGGATTGATGAGCGTATTGTTTCGTTTACAATTAGGTTACCCTGATTCACATTTTACATGGTTAGAAGATATTTTAGGAAAATGGTGGGTGAAAGACGGACAAATCACTCCTGAAGCATATTATGCATTGGTAACAACGCATGGAACTGTTTTGGTATTCTTTGTATTAACAGCAGGATTAAGCGGAACATTTGCAAATTTTCTAATTCCATTACAAGTGGGTGCAAGAGATATGGCATCACCGTTTATGAATATGCTTTCTTATTGGTTTTTCTTCGCAGCAAGTTGCGTGATGTTATCTTCTATGTTCGTTGAAACTGGACCATTCAGTGGTGGCTGGACCGCTTATCCACCTTTAAGCGCATTGGGAAGTGCATCACCAGGTTCTAAAACGGGGATGGATCTATGGATCATTGCCATGGCATTATTTGTTGTATCATCTTTATTAGGTGGTTTGAATTATATCGTTACGATATTGAACATGCGTACCAAGGGAATGACGATGACAAGATTGCCATTAACCATCTGGGCATTGTTCTTTACTGCTGTTCTGGGTGTATTATCATTTCCTGTTTTATTATCAGGATTCATCTTATTGATATTTGACAGAAATTTCGGAACAAGTTTTTATCTCTCCGATATTTTTGTGAACGGTGTAGGTGCTTTACCGAATGAAGGCGGAAGTGCCATTTTATTTCAACACTTATTCTGGTTCTTAGGGCATCCTGAAGTATATATTATTTTATTGCCGGCCATGGGAATGGTAAGTGAAATCTTATCCGTCAATTCGCGAAAACCGATCTTCGGTTATATGGCAATGATCGGATCTTTATTCGCAATTGCCATTCTTGCATTTTTAGTTTGGGCGCACCACATGTTCGTGACGGGATTGAATCCATTCCTCGGTTCTGTATTTGTGTTGCTTACTTTATTGATCGCTGTTCCTTCAGCCATTAAAGTATTTAACTGGTTAACTACTTTATGGAGAGGTAATATCCGTTTCACTCCGGGGATGATGTTTGCAATTGGTTTTGTTAGTTTATTTATCTCAGGTGGATTAACAGGTATCTGGTTAGGAAATTCTGCATTGGATATTCATTTGCATGATACTTATTTTGTGATTGCACACTTTCATATTGTAATGGGTGTGGCATCCATGTTTGGAATGTTTGCAGGTATCTATCATTGGTATCCAAAAATGTACGGAAAACATTTGAACAATACTTTGGGTTATATCCATTTCTGGATCACGATCGCAGGGGCCTATTTAATTTTCTGGCCAATGCACTATGAAGGTTTGGCTGGTATGCCGCGCAGATATTATGATTACAGCAACTGGGAAAGTTTCAAACAATTTGTTGATCTGAACAGATTCATCAGCACTGTTGCGATGATCGTATTTGCAACGCAATTGTTATTCTTATTTAATTTCTTCTATTCGATTTTCAAAGGAAGAAAAGTGACTTCATTGAATCCATGGCAATCGAATACATTGGAATGGACAACACCGCTTCGTCCCGGTCACGGTAACTGGCCCGGTGAAATTCCTGAAGTATATCGCTGGCCTTATGATTATGGTAAAGACGGTGTGGATTTTATTCCGCAAACAACACCGGTTGGCTCAGAAGAAAGTCATCATTAAAAACAAAGTGCTTCTTAGCGGCACAATTTCAATAATATTAATGCCCTGAGAAATTTTCAGGGCATTCTTTTTCAGATGGGATCATTCAATTATAGATTAAGTGAAGTAATGGGAAAAGCAATCAACACATCGGCATCTTCTTCTTTCGCTATTGTTGCGAAAGTGAAAGATTATTTTCAACTGATAAAATTCACATTGAGTTTTACAGTTGTTTTTTCTTGTGTGATCTGTTTTTTATTAGCTCCCGGTAATGGATATGATCTAAAAATGATCATCATTTTATTTGTTGCCGGAATGCTGGTGTCGGGTAGCGCGAATGCGATTAATCAGGCTGTAGAGAAGGATACTGATGCACAAATGAAGAGAACAAAATCTCGGCCTGTTGCTGATGGTAGAATGAGCCAACAAGAAGCTTACACATTTGCTTTTATTGCTGGCTTGATCGGTGTTTTCATGATGTGGTATTTTTTTAATCTTTCTTCTGCATTGGTTTCTGCATTCAGTTTATTTGTGTATGCGTATATCTATACGCCATTAAAAACAAAAAATTCAATTGCAGTTTTGGTGGGTGGTTTTCCGGGCGCATTACCTTGTTTGATAGGATGGTTAGCGGGTTTTTATAATCAGGAGATAAGCTGGACGGGTGGATTGATTTTATTTGCTATTCAATTCTTATGGCAGTTTCCCCATTTTTGGGCCATTGCATGGGTGGCACATAGTGATTATACAAAAGTTGGTTTTAAATTATTGCCGAGTGATAAAGGCCCGACAAAGTTTACAGCATTACAAGCCATCATGTACAGTGTGTTGATGATACCTGTTGGAATATTGCCTTATTATTTTCAATTAAGCGGACAAGTAAGCATGTGGATATTGATCGCCTGTAATCTGTTCATGGTATTTCAATCTGTTCGTTTATATAAAGAGATGGATGTGAAAGCAGCACGAAGAGTAATGTTCAGCAGTTATATCTATTTGCCGATCGTTTTATTAGCATTATTGGCAAATAAGCTGCATTAAGCATAATGGTACAAGAGTGCCCCGAAGGGGTTCCTTTGGAACGACGCAAGTGCAGCTGAGTAAGGAACAAAAGTTGGTAACAAAATAAATAAAGTGATAATGACAGCCGTGAGTTCAAATGAAACACATCGTATCCATCCGCATAAATTTACTTTATGGGTGGCCATCGGCAGCATCTGTATGATGTTTGCTGCATTTACCAGTGCGTATATTGTGAAACGCAATCAAAGTAAATGGTTGGATATTGATCTGCCATCGGCATTCTGGGTTTCAACCATTGTGATTGTTATAAGCAGTATCACCATTCATCTTGCACTGAAATCATTTAAGGCAAGAGAGATGAGCCGTTACAGATTGCTGATAACCATTACTGCGGTTTTGGGCATTGCATTTTGTCTGTCTCAATTCTATGGATTTTCCGAATTAAAAAATAATGGCATACAGATTTTTGGTCAGGGCAGCAATCCTGCAGCTTCATTTCTGGGTGTGATCGTGGGATTTCATGTGCTGCACGTTTTAGCTGGCGTGATAGCTATATTGTTTATTTTCATCAAAGCATACAGCAGCAAGGTGAAGAATTACAGCGGCGTTCCAATTGAAATGATCAGTACGTTCTGGCATTTTGTGGACCTGCTTTGGATCTATTTATTCATATTTTTCATGTGGATCAGATAAAAACTAATTTTTTTGGATGAAATGTTTTAATTTGATGTGAAGCCAATAAATTTGCGAACATAACCTAACAACGAATATGTCAACAACAACAACTGCGGTACCGGAAAAATTATGGAGCGGAGGTAAAAGCCCTTTCAAAGTAGAGTATGGCAAATTAATGATGTGGTATTTTTTGATGAGTGATGCTTTTACTTTTGGTGCATTTCTGATCGCTTACGGCACAACAAGATTTGCAACAAACGGATGGCCCAATCCCAATGAAGTTTTTAAATCTTATCCTTTTGCAGGAGAAAATGCAAATGCTCCATTGGTGTTTGTAAGTATCATGACTTTTATTTTGATCATCAGTTCTGTAACAATGGTGTTGGCAGTACAGGCTGGTCAGCAAATGAATAAAAATAAAGTTGTCATTAATTTGATATTGACCATTTTGGGAGGCGCTGCATTCTTAAGCTGCCAGGCTTGGGAGTGGAATCACTTATTTCACGAAGGTGCATGGTGGGGCCGAAATCCTTTTTTAAATGCAGACGGAACCGCATCAACAACCAATTTCACTAATTTCTTTTTTACCATCACAGGTTTTCACGGCTTTCACGTTTTCAGCGGAGTGATCATCAATATTATTATGCTGATCATGACACTCACTGATAAGTTTGAAAAACGCGGTCATTATTTAATGATCGAGAAAGCCGGATTATATTGGCACTTTGTAGATCTGGTTTGGGTATTTGTATTTACCTGTTTCTATCTGATCTAATTAAATAATCAATCACGAATTTAATATTATAACATGGAACATACAGCAGATGCAGAACATCATGGCGGTGGAACAAAAGAAGTAATTAAACTAACCTTCATTTTATCGATACCGACAGTTATTGAACTGGCATTGGGTTTTGCCATGATGGGAATGGAACAGGGCAGTAGTTTAAAATTAGCCATCAAAGGAACCATTGTTATTTTAATGATGGCAAAAGCCTTTTATATTGTTGGTTATTTCATGCATTTAAAACATGAAGTGAAGAATTTGATCATGACCATCGTTGTTCCTTTGTTATTATTCGTTTGGTTTATCACTGCGTTTTTATCTGACGGCAATTCTTTCAAGAATTTAAAAAACACATACGATCCCCATAAAAAAGAATTGAGCACACAAAAAGTTGAGAAAAAAGAAGAAGTAAAAGAGACCAAAACAGAAGAAAAGAAAAAAGCGGTGGAGTAATTTTTTGATTTTTGATTTTCTTTTCATTAAAATAATAATTAACCATCGCTCTGTGGCGATGGTTTTTTTATGAAATAAAATTATGAGCAAAAAAGCATTATTGGCATTGATGATAGCGGTATTGTTGCCGGTTGTATGTTATCTGATCTTACAAACATTCAGCGAGAAAGCAGTAGTGATGCCGAGAAAATTTTTATTGGATAGCGTGATCACGTCAGTACGTAACGGTAAAGAAATACAAGACAGTATCTGGCATAAGACTTCGGATATTAAATTAATTAATCAATTAGGCGATACAGTTAATCTATACAGTAAACAAGGTAAAATAATTGTACTCGATTTCTTTTTTACAAGTTGCCGCAGTATTTGTCCGCATTTAACGAGTAATATGGTCAGGCTGCAGCAATCATTTGCAAAGGGCGGAGATGTTCGCAATAAAATTGATACATCCATTGTTCAGTTCGTCTCAATGAGTATTGATCCTGAAAGAGATTCTGTTCCTGTACTGAAAGAATATGCAGATCGTTTTAATGTGAATCCGGATAATTACTGGTTATTGACCGGCAAACGAGATTCCATTTATCGTTTTGCATTTGAAGAATTGAAAGTAGATAAATTCAGCATGGAACCCATCAACCCCGACTTTGTGCATACGAGCCGATTTGTTTTGATTGATCGTGATATGATCGTTCGCGGATATTATGACGGATTGGATCGTGACAGTACTTCCTTAAAACAATTGGCAAGAGATATTGGTTTGTTGATGTTGGAGAAAGACAGAAAGCAACCCAGTGAAGTATTTAAAGAGATCATCGGTTTAAAATGGTTATGGCTGATCATTGTGATCCTGGTAATAATTTTTGTATTGTATATTTCTGCAAGAAGAAAAATAAATGGCTAAAAAATAAAAAATTTATGTTAGAAGCGAGCATTCAAAAAAACGATAAGCAGGCAAGATTATTGATTGGTGTTTTTTCTTTTGTGGTCTTTGCAGCAGTGGTGTTGTTGAGCAGATATAAATTAAATCTTGATCTTGGTTTTAATGCGCATGTATTTGCAGCAGCTAATGCAATTATCAATTCTATTATTGCTGTGTTGTTGGTTGGAGCATTGATAGCAGTGAAAAATAAAAATTACCTACTGCATAAGAAACTGATGTTTACTGCGCTTATTTTATCCGTTGTTTTTTTAGTGAGTTATATCGCTCATCATTTATTGGCAGGCGAAACAAAGTTTGGCGGAACAGGAACGATCAAGGTCATATATCTCATCATTTTATTTTCGCACATATTTTTAGCGGCTATCATTTTACCTTTTATCTTATACACTGCATATCGTGCATTAACTGCAGAATTTGAATCTCATAAAAAATTAGCGAAGTACACATGGCCTTTATGGTTTTATGTTGCAATAACAGGACCTATTGTGTATTTGATGATTAGCCCGTATTATCACTAAAGCGTTAACTCTTTTACAGGATCCCAGAATTTTTTTTCAAAATCAAGAATTGTATCATTCTTGATTTTTATTTTTTCTTTCTCCAATAATTCCTGCATTAATGTAGGTGTTCCAAAATGCGCTTTACCACTGAGCATTCCGTTTCTGTTCACGACTCTGTGTGCAGGTACTTTTGGTGTGATTTGAAAGGATGCATTCATGGCCCATCCAACCATTCTTGCACTCATCTTTGTTCCGAGATAAGATGCAATGGCACCGTAAGAAGTTACACGCCCTTTGGGTATTTGACGAACTACATCATACACATCTTCAAAAAAGGAGTTCTCTTTTTTGATCTCAGGTAATGCAACAGGTTTTTTGGAAGATATTTTTTTTGAGGTCAATGTTAAAAGAATTTCAATAAAGTTATCTGATTTTATTAAAACGCTACTCAGATGTCTGGGCCGTAATTATTGCAGACCTCTTTGGTTCGGGAACATTTTCATAATCGTAGGGGCAATGCCTACAACCATGACCGCAGCAAAAGCCTTTTTCGAGATGATATTTTTCTGTCAATACCATATAGTGGTCATCATCATAATAAAAATCTTCGCCTTCAATTAATGCTGTGCTCACTGATCAGTTGTTTTAAAATTTCATCTTTTTTAATGGGTAGATTTTTGTTTATCCTGAATTGCAAATAATGAATACGATTACTTTTTGCAATATCCAAACTCTCGTAATACGTTTTGATGGACAGTTCTTGAGAAATTTCCGGATCGGCATAAACGTCATCTGTATCCTCTAACAACTCTAATTCAAATAAGTTGATAACTGTTTTGGTAAATTTATACAGATCGGGGCTATCTGTTTTTAAATGAATCAAACCATTCGGGATCAATATCTGTTGATATAAGCGTAAAAATTTAGGATGCGTTAATCTTTTCTTTGCTTTGGATAAACGCAATTGCGGATCGGGAAATGTGATCCAGATTTCACTCACTTCAGCTGTATCAAAATAATCTGTCAACTGATCAATGATAGTACGCACAAAAGCGATATTATATAAACCGGCATCCAGCGCAGTTTTTGCGCCACGCCATATACGGTTGCCTTTAATGTCAATGCCGATAAAATTTCTTTCAGGATATAATGTACCGAGACCAACTGCATATTCTCCTTTGCCGCAGGCTAATTCAAGTGTAATGCTGTTATCATTTTTAAAATACTCTTTCCATTTTCCTTTCATCCATTTCGGATGTTCTAAAACGTTAGGAAAAGTCTTGATGGCCTCGAAGCGGATTAATTTTTTATGTCCCATGAAGCATCAAAAGTAATGCAGGCAGATAAATAACAAAGCCCTCGAAGTAAAAACTTCAAAGGCCTTAAAACACCGAAATAAGAAAGCTGTAGGGGTAGGAGTCGAACCTACACGAGGAAGTTAGCTGCAACACAAAGTCCGGTGGTCAACCCCGGTCTTTCTTGCGAAAGGCTCTATGTTACGTTTATCCTGGATTCCTCACCCCCGAGACGAGAGGGCATGTCTGCCAAAAGTTTCATCACCCCACAGTATAAAGAACTATTCATTCTTGTTGATAGATCAAAATTAGGGTAATGGCAGTATTTATGAATAATTTTTAAATAAAATTTTCAAAATATAGATAATATTCAAATAAAATGTATTAATATTGAATAATTATTAAAAACAGATAAAAAATGGCTTCCAAATTAAATCTTGACAAACTTGATTTCCAGATCATCCAGGAGATGATGGAAAATGCTGAGATTTCTTATGCTGATCTCGGCAAAAAATTATTTGTTT
>Ga0364858_10331_pt1 | contig 8055 bp, 7 predicted proteins | sample SorcelAu500001C7_2_FD_206914 | JGI IMG/M metagenome (GOLD analysis project Ga0364858, IMG submission 206914) | Enriched cells from Trout Bog Lake Hypolimnion, Wisconsin, USA - BchlTB.Aug20.5000.01 .C7 | ecosystem: Environmental > Aquatic > Freshwater > Lake > Hypolimnion/Profundal zone | place: USA... | reverse complement strand
TGATTCCGCGTGGGCACAGAAGCGTGCCCGCCCTTGTATGAGATAGCAACAACCAGCGGTTGCCTTTTTGAATCAAGCATCGCGCCAGCGGCCATCCGGCACGCAAAGCAGCCACTTGACCGGCAAAGGTGACACCTTGCAATACCCAGCGCGGGCTTAACTGCCCGTCCGGGTGCAACACAAACAGCGTTTTGAGCCAATCAAACTGGTCGAACAGGGCATGGCGCAACCGCACACTTTGAGCGTGGGCGAAGTGCCCCCAGTAGCTGCCCAGCATGGCCTGCAAATGCGCCAGCGCATCGCGCCCAGATAGCCCATTAGACCAATAATCCGTCATTCCCGCGCAGGCGGGAATCCAGTTGATTTCAAATTTCCCGCGAAGCGGGACAGCATCGCGGTTTTGTCCGCTTCGCGATATGCTTCTCATTGCTGGATTCCCGCCTGCCCCCCGTTTTCGCGAGGGTGACAGGGAATGACGGGCTAATGGATTACTTGCATTGAAAAGCGTGCCCACTCCAACAGACTGCACATGGCGCGCCGCCCATGCGCGCAGCTTGGCACAGCAATGCGCCACCACCCTCGGGCGCACCCGACGATGGTCGGCAAATACGCGGTAACCCAGAAAGTCTATGCCCTGGCTCAAGGGTTGTAGCACCACCTCATCTTTGCACTTGAGCGCAAGCGTGTTAGCCAGAAATTCGTCTATTTGTGCCTGCCAGTGGCGCAGTTGCGCCGCATCATCGGCAATCAGGATAAAGTCATCCACATAGCGCACATAATGCCTGCACTTGAGCGTGTGTTTGACAAACTGGTCCAGAGCGTTCAAATATACATTGGCAAAAAACTGGCTGGTCAAATTGCCCACCGGCAAGCCGCAACCGGTTGCCGCGTTGGCCAAGCGCTTATGCGGAGGCACCAGCGCTGCGGCCACGGGATCGCGCACCCGTTCGGTCACTTTATTAGCCAGCAGCTTGTGGCACAGGCTGCGCAAAGCCAGAAAGGTAGCTTGCACACCCTCGCCCACCCTACCAAACTCAGATTGACCATTAGGCCCAATATCCGTCATTCCCGCGCAGGCGGGAATCCAGTTGATTGAAAATTTCTCGCGAAGCGGGGCAGCATCGCTATTTTGTCCGCTACGCGGGATGTTTCTCATTGCTGGATTCCCGCCTGCCCCCCGTTTTCGCGAGGGTGACAGGGAATGACGGGCTACTGGATTACTTGCATTGAAAAGCGTACCCACCCTGTCCATCTGCACATGGCGCACCCTACCTTGCTCCTCGCGCTTCTCGCATTGCTGCAGGCGATGGCACAACATCTGATACAGGATATGGCGGTTGATGCTGTTGAAATAATTATGGATGTCCAGCTGCAAATACCAGCCCTGCCGGTTGCGGCTGCGCATGAATTGTTGCAGGCGGTCTACCGCCGCATGACTGCCCTTGCCTGTCCGATTTGCGTAACTGTCGTGGATAAAGATCGGTTCATACAGTTTTTCCAAGCGTTCAACGAGTATGTGATGCACCACTCTATCGGCAAAGTCCGGCGCATGAATTTCTCTGGTTTTCGGGTGGGTGACTACAAAGGAAACAGTGCGGGCGGGCTGCCAACGGCCCGCGCACAGTGCAGTTTTCAAGTCAAGCAAGCGCTCCAGCCAGCGGACTTCAAAAGCCAACTGGTTTGCACTGGGCCGCTTGCCGTGCCGTGCCTTGAGCCAGGCGGCATAACACGCCGCCAGATTCACCGGCACCGCAATAGCCGGGCTTGCAACATAAGATATCGCTTGCTTATGCCCGTCCTTCACCGCACAACGCTCCACTCACCGGCACGCACTAACCGCACATAGTTGTTATTGTTGCGGTTGTTGTTGTTGACGTTGCCATTGTTGAAATTGACGTTCCAGGCGTTGTTGGAGTTGCCAACGTTGGGCGAAGCCGACCAAAACGCCAGACTGCACACTTGCAACGCGAGCGCCCATCCACTGGGGTAGGATGCTTTTGTCATGGTGTAGCCTCATTATCACCCCCACCCTTCGTCGGGGTGAGCGGTTTTGATGCCGAGGCGGCGCAGGCACTCAGTGAAGCGGGGTGAACCTGCGGAGGAGCCGCAGGTTTTGACCCGGGAGCCGCCGGAGGCACATCTTGGGATACCCCCTGGTGTACTCCCGGCTGACCCACTTGCGTGCGCAGGCGACCGGCAGTTTTCTGTTGCCAGCCGCCGCACTGTTTCCCGATATTGGCGACCAGGTTGGCCGCTTCTTCAAATTGACTAAAATTCGCCTGGCCTTTGGCGGCGTTTTTAAAAGCCCCCACCTCCATAGCCAGCTGCAGGGTAAGTTTATAGTCATCTACCAGCCAGACCGATGCCTGTATATGCGGGGCTTGTTGCCCGGTATCAAAACAGGCGCGGTTTACACCGCGCATCATGTTCATGGCCTGGGTACGCAAATCGGTACCTACGGTATATTTATGATAGCGTGAAAAGCGCCGTACCAATTCTTCGTTATGCACCAGCAAGCGACGTATGTCGCGATAAATGGGGGGCAGCGGTGTACTCATCATATATATCCAAAAACCAATCACTGACCGGCACGCACTAACCGCACATAGTAGTCATTGCTGCGGTAGTAGACGTTGACGTAGCCATCGTAGAAATAGACGAACCAGGCGTTGCTGGAGACGCCAACGTAGGGCGAAGCCGACCAAAACAGACTGCCCTGCGTATTGGGGAACCAGGTTGTGTCAATAGTGGGGCCGGGGTAAGCCACGCCGTAGTCCACGATGCTTTGCAGTTCGTCGGCGGTGGGCAGACGCCAGTCGCTATGGCCACACAGGTTAGTCGCGTTGACGGCTGTTACAAAACCGCTGGTATCAGTGGCTGTACCGTACGAGTTGGATGGGTTGTAAGTTGCGCTGTAGTTGGTGTAGGTCTTATTCCAGTCGCGCAAACCACCATCATTGGTTTTGACTTCCCACATCAAACCGGTGACGTTGTCCAGCACACAGCCCCCTGTCACAGCGGTAAAGCTGAAGCCCAGCAAGCCGTCGACGTTGCTGTTGGTTGCCGAATTCGCATCACGCCCAACCATGCCATCTTGCGCATTGTTCAGCGCAATCGCTCCCGCACTGTTACAGGCCACCAAAACGTCACTGCCCGCCTGATAGCACTGGCTGGCGGTGATGCCGGTGTCGTTGAGGTTGCTCACAATATTGGCTGTAGTGAACGTTATATCACTACCATAAACGGTTCCCAAGCTGTTCGTCGCAACGACACGATAGTGATAGGTCGTGTTTGGTGAACCTGTCCAGCCGGATGTATACACAGGGATAACAGCCGTACCGCTAATTGTGGGCATCGAAACCGTACTGCCGTAGCTTGTTGTTGTTCCGTATTGAAAATAGGAACTCGTGCTGAGGCCATTCGGATTGACGCTTCCATTCAGCTGAGCTGTCGTTGAAGTGATTAAAGTAGCAGGCAAACTCAGAACTGTTGGAGCTAATGTTGAATTAACGCAATTCACTCCCACACTGGTTACATTGGCCGTCGCTGTGCCGTTGCCCCCCGTTACCACGCAGGTTTGGCCACTGGGCTGGGTGAGGACGGTAACGCTGTAGGGATTACCATAGCCTACTGTAGTTGGGAAACTGAAGCTGCCGCTGGCGGAGATAGTTTTGTTATCTCCTCCATTATCTTGCAACACGACATTACCGCTCAGCCCTGTGACAGTTCCGCCGATGGTGTACGTGTTGGTAGCACAAGTGACGTTGACGTTGCTGACGTTGGCTGAACTCATAGTGCCAGTGCCGTTGGCTACTGAGCAGTTTTGGCCGCTGGGCTGGGTAAATACTGTCACATTGTAGGAACTGCCGTTGGCAACTTGGGTAGCAAAAGTGAAAGCACCGCTAGCTGAAACCGTGCGGTTGTCACCTGCATTGTCTTGAAGCACCAATGAACCCGAGAGTCCAGAAACCGTGCCACCCACGCTATAGGTGTTTGTCGAACAAACCACGGAAACATTGGTGACATTGCTCAAGGAAATTGTTCCTGCTCCCGTACTCACGGAACACGTCTGGCCGGAAGGCTGAGTCAGAACGGACACACTGTATTGGTTACCGTTAGCAATTTTTGTGGCAAAGGTGAAAGCACCGCTAGCTGAAACCGTGCGGTTGTCACCTGCATTGTCTTGAAGCACCAATGTACCCGAGAGTCCAGAAACCGTGCCGCCAACGCTATAAGTATTGGCGGTGCAAACCAATCCAACACTGGTAATGTTATTTCCAGAAACTGTCCCTGCTCCTGTGCTCACGGAACACGTCTGACCAGAAGGTTGAGTAAGGACACTAACACTGTAAGGGCTGCCATTGGCGATGGCTACAGGGAAGGTGAAGGTACCGCTCGTTGAGACAGTCAGATTATCGACGCCGTTATCTTGCAATACCGCTGAACCTGAAAGTCCCGTTGCTGTTCCCCCGATGGTGTAGGTGTTAGTGGCACAAGTAATTGTAACGTTGGTGACGTTGGACAAACTTATCGTGCCAGTGCCGTTGGCTACTGAGCAGTTTTGGCTTGTTGGTTGGGTGAGGACGGACACACTGTACTGACTACCGTTGGCAACTTGGGTGGCAAAAGTGAAGGCACCGCTAGCTGAAACCGTGCGGTTGTCGCCATTGTTGTCCTGAAGTACTAATGAACCTACAAGGCCGGAAACCGTACCGCCAACAGAATAAGTATTGGTAGCGCAGACCACGGCGACGTTGGTGACATTACTTCCTGAAACCGTCCCTGCTCCTGTGCTCACTGAACAAACTTGGCCGTAAGGCTGAGTCAGGACGGACACACTGTAGGGACTGCCGTTAGCCAATGCCGTTGGGAAGGTAAAGGCTCCGGGAGCTGACACAGTAAAATTGTCGCCGCCGTTATTTTGCAACACCACGGAACCTGTGAGCCCGGTTATCGTGCCTCCGATAGTGGATGTTGTTATGGGTGTGGGCAAGCGCAACCATCCTGTTACTTGATAGCCTGCCGAAAAGCCATTAACTGTGTTACTTGCAAGATTTATCGTAAGAACATAATCTTGGTCAAACGGACCCTCATCCCAGTTTTGCTGGGCAACATGTACTCCTTTGGAATCAATTTGCTTCACTATGGCAACATGTCCAACGGGATTCCCTTGCGAAACAATAATATCTCCAACTTGGGGAGGGGATGTACTCCCGTCGGGAGCGTTATTTGGCCCATTAGCATACTTATCTAGCCCCTTATCTGACGCAAGAGTCCAGTAGTCCTTGGCGTTTCCCCCTTTTACCGTTATATCTTTATCGTATATCTGTTTGTAATATCTATTTATAAACTCAACGCACTGCCATTTCAGCCCATAGTTGAAATTTGTTTGAGAATCAATATTGTGACTATCCTGGATAATTTGGTGGTTAATCGCCATGCATTTCGGGTTGCTTGCATCGCTTGGATCAACACAACCGTCTGAGTACACGTTCACTCCGTTTGGTGTGCTTCCTATTAATGTTCCATATGGCAATTTATTGGCATCAGATGTTTTCTGAGAATAAAGTGTGAAATGTGTAGTTTGGCCTATCAGCAATTTATTGACTGTATCTACAGTAGTCGGAATATCATTCCAGTTAGTTCCTGCTGCATATGCCAAAGTTAAACTGCTTTCAGCGACGCCTTGCGGAATCAAATTTGGATCATACTTGACTGTAATTGTAACGGGTGTGCTAAAAGTAGTGCCGTTCGGACCTAAGTCAAGAACAGCACCTATATTTCCTAATGGGACGTCTCCGGAAGCCGGGGCAACAGTAATTGCAGTATTTGTTGAAAGCGCCCCTGCTGGCACCTGTATAGTTGCCTTGCTATCAGCAGAGGTAACTGAACCACCAGTAGGGCCAATTACGTTAGACGTGTTCGAAGACGTTGAGTTGCCGCTACCCCCACCCCCACAAGAAGACAACACCAACAGGCTGGTAACAAGCGAAGCAAGTTTCAAAAAGTGCATGATCTTTTGCATGGTTTATGTTCCGCAAATGTTTAGAGTGGGTATTGGGTTCCGATAAGTTTCTTGAATAGTAACCCATTAGGTTGACACGGTATATATGCCGAATTATCTAGGCCGAACGGCCTATATAGACCTGCCTAATTATTGAGCAGTCAAAAACTGCATATATATTTTAGTTCGTAAACCACGCCTTTCCTTACTACATTATCTGTGGATAACTACCTTAGACATTCCTGCCCAAAGAAATCTGATTCAAGCGATTTATCAAAGCAACAAAGATGACAGATTTAATTTACCCTTACGCTTTCCGTGCCATAGCGCAGATCTGCTCTGCCCCGTAGGGATGATAAAAACAAAAAATAGCCATTTCTTGTTTGCTCTATCCCTATCTGCTTGTAGCTCTTCCGGTTGTGCATTTAGGCGTTTCCTGGCCTTTTTTTAAACCTAGCGAACTATAACCGAACATTATATGAGATGTAAACTCCGTGGTAACAAACGCCTCAATAATGGATTCTGCGCACCATGCCAAAGCGCGTTTCCAAACCCGAGCAAAATCAATTCGAGAAATCGTTAAGAGGTACGCTTGCCTACAACATCCGGTTGCACCGTTTCAAACAAGGGATTTCGCAGGAAGAGCTCGCATTCCGCTGCGAACTGGATAGAACTTACATTTCAGCGGTGGAGCGTTGTGTATGGAATGTCGCGCTGAGTAACATCGAAAAAATTGCGGGTGCTTTGGACATGGAACCTTGGCGCTTATTGGTTCCACCAAAATAATGCAGAATGTAGCCTGGATGAAACGCAGTGTAATCCGGGAATGAAACGCTCCGAACTCCCCGGATTCCGTTGCGCTGCATCCAGGCTACCGCATTGTTGGGGCAGACGGCATAATTGAATTCCACATCAGGTCGAATCGCACCAAAATTAGAATCCTCATTAATTGTCGGCATACCCTATGCTCCGAACCTATATCGAAGTCAGCAACAACTTTGTCCCTATAACGTAAAGGAAAATTGCGAAAACTTTCTTGAGCACTTCTACCGGTAACTTGTGTGCAGCCCTTGCCCCCAAAGGAGCGATAAGCACACTGGTCACTACCAGCCCGGCAAGGGAAGGCAGATGGACAAAGCCTATAGTCCACTCGGGAAGATTTTTGATAGCCAATCCGTTAAGACTGTAACCGATGGTACCGGCGACCGAGAGTGGAAAACCAATCGCGGCCGAGGTGCCGATCGCATTGTGCATCCTGACGTTGCTCCAGGTCATGAAGGGCACGGACATGGCACCACCGCCTATGCCGACAAAGCTCGAAACCAGGCCGATAGCCCCGCCGGCAGCAATCATGCCAACAGTGCCGGGAAGCTGGCGCTTCGGTTTGGGCCTGAGGTTGAGCAACAACTGAGTCGCCACGTAGAAGATGAATACGATAAAAAAGCCTTTAAGCAAACTCGCAGGCAGTTTCGCCACCAAAAATGTACCGGCCAGCGTGCCCAGTAGAATACCCGGCGTGATGCGCTGCACAATCGACCAGTTAACCGCGCCATGCGCTTGATGGGCGCGCAGACTGGACACCGAGGTGAACATGATGCTGGCGAACGAGGTGCCGATCGCGATGTGTATCATATGATCGTCAGGAAAATGCTGGGCTGTAAACACGAACATCAGGATCGGCACAATCAACACGCCCCCACCCACGCCCAATAGACCCGCCAGGAAACCGGCGACACTTCCCGCCGCAAGATATATTAGAACTACTTCCCACAGATTCATCAAACAATGCCCTTGTTTTATTAAAGGTAGCCTCTGTTATTGATACTTCCACAATTTGTAATAGTTTTCCCCCTCCCTAGCCCTCCCCCGATGGGAGAGGGGACAAAAAACCATTCCGCCAGCAATGTCAGGGGTTTAAGTCCTTCTCCCGCCGGGGGAAGGGTTGGGAAGGGGGTCGATGGGAATCGTGTCATGTATTTTGGAAAGTTCGATAAGTCAAATTTCCTTGCGATGTGACTTGCTAATCAGACAGAGCTCCGCTTCACCCAATC
>Ga0364858_10261_pt1 | contig 8396 bp, 8 predicted proteins | sample SorcelAu500001C7_2_FD_206914 | JGI IMG/M metagenome (GOLD analysis project Ga0364858, IMG submission 206914) | Enriched cells from Trout Bog Lake Hypolimnion, Wisconsin, USA - BchlTB.Aug20.5000.01 .C7 | ecosystem: Environmental > Aquatic > Freshwater > Lake > Hypolimnion/Profundal zone | place: USA... | reverse complement strand
TATAATTTGTATATTATTCTGAAATCCAATTCATAAGTATTTTTTGTCGTTTATATTTTTTAATTTTTGTTTTGTTTCGGGGACTGTAAAAAAGCAAAAAAGTTTTAATTTTATTTGCTTTGGTTTTAATGAATTTGCCGTGATGTATACTATAAGCTATCACTGGGTTTGTATTTATTGGTAATGAATGTATTCTAAGAGTTTTCTGTAATGATGGAAAAAGATAGGAGATAATTTTTTTATATTTTTTCAATAAAGGTCTGGAGTAAGGTAGTTGTGCTGTTTCAGTTTTATCAGAATATATTGTATTTTTTGTGTCAAAAATAGTATCAATGGCAAGTTGGGTCATTAATTCCATTTTTTTGGTACTTATTGTTGATGCTATATTATCGGGAATGGGTGTTGATAACAAATTATTGACAAGTTTTAATATTAAGAAAAGACTATTGCCCATACCCCATTTCTTTGCAGTAATGATGATGTCATCATAACTCCATTGATCACTATATTTTTCAATGAGTAATGATATATCACAAAGCGTTTTAATTGTTATCTCCAATTGGTGGCTGAAGATAGAGTGTATGCAGAGGTGTAAAAGCAAATCAGCAGGTGAGAGCACGTTCATTGTGAGATCATTAACAAGAAGTGTTGTCGATTTCTCCCACAAAATTTCCATATCAACAACAAGATTATTTTCTTTATTGACAATATTCCAGTGAAGCTCAATAAAAAGAGAGCGATCGGGACTGCGAAACAGGGGTAGATGTTTTTCCATATCATCCGTCAACTCGCTTTCGGTCAGCTCTTTTTCAGTTGTAAAGCCAATCTCAATAAGAATACGGCTTGCTCGATAGAGATCTTTTCTGGGTACCAAAATGTCGAGATCACACATCTGTCGCTCACCAGGTTGTTGGTATACAGAATTGGCTAGATGCACTCCTTTAAGGGCTATAACTTCTATCCTGGCGTTTGCAAATGCTTTTTGTATCTGGAAATATGCATTGGTTAACCGGACAACAATTGCTGTGTTCAACAAATAGCAATGGTGAAGACTGGAGCAGAGTTCAGGAGGTAATAAATCCGTGAGTGAGTTTTTTTTCAAGCGGTGGTAGATAAGCGATGTAATCCCCTGCTGGGTTATACTTTGAGAAAAAAATGCCCAATCACTATCGTTCATAAGTTTCATTTGGCCAGAGATCAATGCGGGATCACATTTTTGTCGCAAACAGGCAAGCAGAAGGTGATTATATTTTTCCATAAGAGGTTTATATTATTTTATAGTTAAATTTATAATATTTATAATGAAACTCCCAGCCGCAAGCAACGGTGCATATGTTTTTAGAAATACTAACATTCGCCACAAGTGACGGGTAATTCAACCATAGCGATTAAAATTAAAGAAAAATTATAGATAAACATTATAATAGCATATAATTTTTTATATTAAACTTATATCAATTTAAGACCATAAATTCATGATACAAGAACGAAAACCACTTGCTTCCCCCTTGTTGGTTCTCAGAGAAGAATTTGATGACTGGGCCATTCTTTTTAATCCGGATACCGGGGACTCATTCGGACTTAATCCTGTGAGTGTTTTTATTTTCAAGCATCTTGATGGCACAAGCACTCTGCACGATATCATGCAGAAGCTATGTCTTGAATGCCAGGATACCCCTGATGATGCTGAGCAATACGTTCAGGTGTTCATCGATGATCTGGTTGAGAGAGGGTTTGCAGGGTATGAAATTGGTGTCGGAAGTTAAGGCATTGTGAACATGGATAATGGACATAGTCATACTATGATGGTGATGAAAACCCCAAAATCAGTTGATCTGTCGATTACAAACAACTGTAATCTGAGGTGCAGCTATTGCTACCACTTTACCAGTGAATCAGAGAGCGGCAGTGACCTTTCAACAGACGAGTGGCTTTGTTTTTTTGAGGAGTTGAACAAGTGTGCCGTTATGGATGTAACCATTGCAGGTGGTGAACCGTTTCTACGAGGAGACCTCAAGGAGCTGATTGAAGGCGTAGTCCGGAACCGGATGCGGTTCAGCATTTTGAGCAATGGTACCTTGATTACCGATGAGATGGCCGCTTTCATTTCTGCAACAGGTCGCTGCAACTCGGTACAGATCTCTATTGATGGTTCTTTTCCCGGCTCACATGACGCATTCCGCGGCGAGGGAAATTTTGCCAAGGCTGTTGCCGGATTGAAACATCTTCAGAACCATCATATACCGGTCACTGTCAGGGTGACCATTCATCGTCACAATGTGAACGATCTTGAAGCGATTGCACGATTTCTTTTCGATGAATTAAAGCTTCCCGGATTTTCAACCAACGCAGCATCCTATGCAGGTCTTTGCCGCTCATTCGCTGATGAAGTGCAGCTTACTGTTGACGAGCGCTCGCTTGCTATGGAGACACTGTTGAGGCTTAATAAACAATACGAAGGCCGTATTGTTGCTCAGGCTGGCCCCTTGGCTGAGGCTCATCACTGGCTTGAAATGGAGGCTGCTCGACTGGAGAAACGGGAGCCAATGACCGATTGCGGCTATTTGCGTTCCTGCGGAGGTGTTTTTTCCAAGATGGCTGTCCGGGCTGACGGTGAAATGGTGCCATGCAGTCAGATGAGCCATATCGAGCTTGGTCGTATTAATCGCGATGATCTTGGTGAGGTGTGGCGGAATCATCCTGAACTGATAAGGCTGAGAGATCGGCGGGATATCTCCCTTGGAGAGTTTGACTCTTGTAAGGAGTGTGAATACCTACCCTATTGCAGAGGCAACTGTCCTGCCATGGCATATACAATCGTGGGGGATGAGAACCACCCCAGTCCTGATGCCTGCCTGAGACTCTTTCTGGAAGCAGGCGGCCGATTACCGGAGCCGGCGTAATGGAAAATCAACAATTTATAATGGAAAATGGACAACAGAGATATCCTTTGAGTCAACTTTATTTTTATTTGACTGAGGGGTGTAATCTCAAGTGTCGTCATTGCTGGATAGCTCCGAAATATCAGGCACCTGGCAAGCCAGCTCCAGGGTTGGATGTTGAGCTTTTTCGGTCGATCATTAAACAGGCAAAACCGTTAGGGCTTGACGGAGTGAAGTTTACTGGCGGTGAGCCGCTCATGCATCCTGCAATTTATGAGCTTCTTGAAGTAGTTTCTCATGAAGAGCTTCATCTTTCTGTTGAAACAAACGGTGTTCTTTGTACCCCTGAGCTTGCACAAGCGTTGAAGGATGCAAGCAAAAACACCTTTGTCTCGGTCAGTATTGACGGCGCTGATGCTGCTACTCACGAATGGGTCAGAGGGGTTAAGGGTTCATTTGAAGCAGCTCTTGAGGGTATCAGAAATTTGGTGAACGCAGGATTCATACCTCAGGTAATAATGACTGTCATGCAGCGGAATAAGAAGCAGATCGAGCAGGTGGTCCGCCTTGCTGAAAACCTTGGGGCGGGTTCGGTCAAATTTAATATTGTACAACCTACTGAACGAGGAGTTGCAATGCATGAGGCAATGGAGACACTGCCTATTGAGGAGCTTGTGGAGCTTGGACGTTGGGTGGAACTTACCCTTTCAGCTTCAACAAAACTTCGGTTGATCTACTCTCATCCTATGGCTTTCCGTCCTCTCGGAAAAATATTTGGCGATAAAGGAGAAAGCTGCGGACTCTGTGGGATTTTAGGCATCCTTGGTGTGCTTGCCGATGGTTCATACGCCTTATGTGGTATTGGTGAGTCAGTTCCAGAGATGGTTTTCGGACATTCGGCTAAAGATAGTCTTGAGCAGGTGTGGTATCAGACACCATTGCTTGATGAGCTTCGCGATGGATTTGCCTCTAAATTGGAGGGCATTTGTGCAGAGTGCCTGCTGAAAGGGATTTGCCTTGGAAGTTGTGTGGCCCAGAACTACTACAGCAGTAAGAATTTGTGGGCTGCAAACTGGTACTGTGAAGAAGCAAAAAAGGCTGGTCTATTTCCCGAAACACGTTTAAAACCTAAAAAGCAATTGTACGGTGACAAAGAGTAATTGGTAGCTTTTTTGCATTATTATCGTTAATACTATGCATTTTCAAGAAAAAAATTTAAATTAAAATGAAACGGTAATAAAGACTCAATAAATATAAGGAGTTTATTATGAAATGGGAAATACCAGGGCTTGTCGATCTTGTTGATCGTAAAGTTGCAAGAGGGGCTGGTTGTCTTTCTACAGGCGGGAATCCTGACACGCCTAATTGTGGCGTTGGAAATTCAGATGTATTTGGTTGTCATACTGGAAACTCTGCCACATATGGATGTTATGATGGCAACGCTCCTAAATTTTGTTACGGAGGTTCAGCACCCGGTTGAACTGGTTGTCGGGAGTTTGTAAAATATCAGTAAAAAGGATTGGTGTGTCAACGGTTATTACCTTCATCTATATATTATGTTGAGGCGAACAACTGTTGACAAATGCTATTGAGATGCGTCGGGGGCACAAGAGTTAGGTATATCTTGTGCTATTATTTTTTTGATTTGATTTAATGTCCAAGGCATGAATTTCTTTTGTACTTGAGGTGAAACCTTTCTAAGGTTGCTATTAAAAGATCTCCCCTTGGCTGGCGGCGGGGTGTTACATCTAAAAAGCAATGATCCCGCATCGTTTTTTATAATGATATAAAGGGGAATCAAGAGCGACCTTCATCCTATTCACAGTTGCATAATTAGATAAAAATAAGGCGAGTGGATGTCATTCGTTTTATCTTATTCCGCAGTTTATTTAGTTTGTAAATATTTTAAAATAACAAGTTAGGTGATTATTGCCGTTTTCATTGTTTTTATTAATTATTTCGGGTTAGATAAAAATACCACGGGATCCAGAGGGCATATATAAACAAGAGAATTTTCGTAATGAAAAGGGAATCCGTTTGCAACACGCAAAATTATATTTTGAGGTTAAGCAATAATTTTGTTTGGAAATTCTCATCCAATGACGAAGTATTGCAGCCCTGGCTGGAAAAAACTGCCAACATTTTCGGGCTTGAAGTTGAAGGGTGCCAAAGTTGCAGGGATGAAGGAATTATTATCGAAGATTCAGAGAGGTTGGATGCGCCAGTCTATGGGTGTCAATATCATGACATGAATACGTTCAACGTCAGTCATGATATTGAGAATCGCCATTTGCTCTATACTGTTAAACCTTTTTCGAACAAAAATGATGAAATCGTTGCCATGAAAAATGCTCTGTATCCCATTTACAGGGAGATCATTTTTTATGGTGGGCAGCTTATTCATGGAGCTTTGATTGAACGCAATGGTCAAGGCGTTTTGCTTGCAGGGGCGAGCGGAGCAGGTAAATCGACTTCCTGTCGTCGACTACCAGATAATTGGAATGTATTAAGTGACGACGAACTTCTTATGCTTCTGAATGAGGAGGGTCATTACCAAGCCTATCCTTTGCCTACCTGGAGCGAATACATCGAGGGGAAGTCAGAAAAAACCTGGAATATTCACTGCTCCGTCCCTGTCTGTGGAGTTTTTTTCATTGAGCAGTCGAATATCGATGCCGTTATTCCTTTGGGTAAAGGCACTTCAGCATCGGGAATAACCGAATCATCTTATCAGGCATATCTAAATTACTGGACTGTTGTTAAAGATCAAAAACAGAAAGTACTTCAGACACATATTTTTGATAATTCCTGTGCGATGGCCCAAAAAATTCCAGCATTCCAGCTTCAGGTGTCCCTGCATGGCAGGTTTTGGGAAGAGATAGAGCGAGCGCTTGGATGGTAGATGGAGGCACTATCTATTTTGAATTTTATGGCTCAAGCATGCTCCCGACGCTCAAGCCTGGAGACAGGCTTTTGGTGGTTTGTGGTGGGGTTGTGCGTGCAGGAGATATAGTTGTTTTTCAGTCGGATGGTAAACTCCATATAGCACATCGTGTTGTTTCGGTTATTTCCCTGGGCATAATAACCAGAGGGGATAATGCCAATGCCGATGATTTAAGGATTTTACAGCCAGATGAGATTACCGGTAAGGTTGTAGCTGCACAAAGGGGTACCAGACATAGAGTGATCCGGGGCGGGAGACATGGCATACTCTACGCCAAAACCCTTTGGACAGTAAAACACTTCATTAACATATTGGTCGGTTTACTAAGTCCTGTTTATCAAACTCTTTCCAGCTCTGGTATTTTCAGAAGAATGCTGCCTATCCGCGCAAAACCTCGTGTTGTATATTTTAAAAACCAGGGGGGTGTTGAGATGCAACTGCTCCTTGGCAGACTGGTCATTGGCCGGCGCATGCCTGGCAGTGATACATGGCAGTTTCGTCGTCCCTTTCGGCTTTTTGTCGATGAGTCAATGCTTCCTTAGTGGATAAGCAGGAAACCAGAAAGATTATTCATGCGCTCGGCAAGGCGATCAAGCTCATCTGGACAAGCAGTCCGCGGATGGTTTTTTTTCACGCGCTGTTGAATGTTTTACAGGGTGTTTTGCCGCTGGGTTCGCTCTATACCATTAAGTTGCTGGTTGATTTTCTTTCTGAAAACAAAGGATTGTTGCAAACTCCTGGTGGTTGGAAGAGTGTCCTTTTATTAGTGCTGCTTACAGGGTTGTTTATGCTACTGCAGCAGGCGTGCAGCTCACTGGCTTCTTTAGTGAGCACTCGACAGTCTGAACAGGTGCTTGACACCGTCACCTCCATTCTTCATAAGCACTCCATTGCTGTGGATCTCTCGTATTATGAACATGCAGGGTATTATGATGCCCTTCATCGAGCTCAGCAGGAAGCGGCCTATCGCCCTCTCGGTATAATCAACGGCTTGTTCACCTTGTTACAGTCATTGGTGACCATCACAGCTCTTACGGGTTTGATTGTCAGTGTCCACTGGTCTATTGCTCTTTTTCTTTTTCTTGCGCTTCTGCCGGCATTTGGTGTAAAGATGTTTTTTTCAAGAAAAAATTATGGGCTCCAGTATAAACAGACACCGGCGAAACGTCATCTTTTTTACCTTAACGCGTTGCTTACTTCAGAAAATTTTGCGAAGGAGTTAAGACTCTTCAGCCTTGGTTCCCATTTCGTGGAGCGTTATGGCCAATTGCGTGCTAAGCAGCGTCAGGAAAATATTGAGCTGGCGGACAGGGAGGCATGGTATGGTTTTTTGAGTCAGTTCATGGTGATTGTTTCACTCTTTCTCTCTTTGGGCTTTCTGCTGTTCCGCTCCTTAGCGGGGGCGCTGAGTATTGGCAGCCTGGTGATGATCTATCAGGCAATGCAACGAGCGCAGTCTTCGACACAGAGCATCCTTAATGCCGTTGCTATGCTCTACCGTGATGCTCTGTTTTTTGGGAACTTTGATGACTTTTTGAAACACACTCCCTGCATAGTTTCTCCTTCAGAGCCCAAGCCATTTCCTGTGCCCATCGTTCAGGGTATAACTTTCAGCCATGTTTCGTTTCGTTATCCAGGTACAGAGCGGGTTGTGCTTAAGGATTTTACAGCTACTATAGGCCCTGGTGAGCATGTTGCCCTTGTAGGGGAGAACGGGTCAGGAAAATCAACATTGGTCAAGCTGCTGTGTAGACTGTATGAACCTGATGAAGGGCAGATCCTCATCGATGGCATTGATTACCGCATGTTTGAGCTTGATGAGCTCCGGCAGCGAATCGGCGTCATTTTTCAGGATTATGTTCGCTACCAGATGAGCGGACGGGATAATATCCGTATGGGAAATATTGAGGTTTCAGGCGACGACATAAGGATCGAGGAGGCGGCAAGGCAATCCGGAGCCCATGAGGTTCTGGAAAAGCTCGATGGGGGTTATGAAGCCATCTTGGGGAATCTTTTTGATGGCGGGCGTGAGCTGAGCATGGGTGAGTGGCAGAAAATTGCTATAGCGAGGGCGTTTTTGCACGATGCATCAATCATGATTCTCGATGAGCCCACCAGTTCTCTCGATGTCGAGGCCGAGTATGAGCTTGTCGGGCAGTTTAACGAGCTTACCAGGGGAAAAGCTGCCCTGATTATCAGCCACCGCCTCTCCACTGTCCGCATGGCTGCCCGAATCATTGTCCTTGCTGACGGGATTATTGCTGAAGAGGGGAGTCATGAAGAGCTGATGCTTGCTGATGGCATCTATGCCCGCTTATATACGATGCAGTCAGGGCTTTATCAGTACAATTCTTTATACAACGAAACACTTTCGTGAAATGCTTAAGCAACTAAACATTGTTGAAGTATGGGCAAAGAGAACCATTGACGATCCTGATAGTATTGAAAGTCATGATGGAGGGAGAACTACGATAACTGATGGTTAAGAATTGTTGTTAATGTTGAGGATTTACCCAATAAAGCTGTAACAGTTTTATTGTCCGAAGATTAAGGAGGAAAATATGAAAATT
>Ga0364858_10307_pt1 | contig 8967 bp, 5 predicted proteins | sample SorcelAu500001C7_2_FD_206914 | JGI IMG/M metagenome (GOLD analysis project Ga0364858, IMG submission 206914) | Enriched cells from Trout Bog Lake Hypolimnion, Wisconsin, USA - BchlTB.Aug20.5000.01 .C7 | ecosystem: Environmental > Aquatic > Freshwater > Lake > Hypolimnion/Profundal zone | place: USA... | reverse complement strand
GTAGCAGGTGTGAATATAGACCAGGAAGATAAAATGTTTGACATACAGGGTGATATGGTTGCAGGCAACCTGCATGATATAAACAGGGTGAATAACGGCCTGCTCATTGGTAAAGGAATTGCTGACAAACTAAGCCTGCATGTGGGCGATAATATTACAGTTACCGCTGGCACCGGTAGCCCCACAATAATGAAAGTGATAGGCATATATGCCACAACTGTAAAATCCGTGGACGAGACCAAATCGTATGCAAACATAGTACAGGCCCAAAACCTCCTGGGCAAGGACAGGAGCTATGTTACAGATATAAAAATAAATATAAAAGACTATAACAATGCCCCCGAAGTTGCCCGCTCGCTGGAAACACTTACCGGTTACAAAGCCGAAGACTGGGTACAGGCAAATGAGCAATTAAAGGCATCATTCAAGATCAGGGCAGTAATACTGAATTCAGTGATCGGTGTATTACTACTGGTAGCTGGCTTCGGGATATATAACATCCTCAACATGACCATTTATGAGAAGATAAAAGAGATCGCCATACTTAAAGCTCAGGGATTTTCAGGTCCAGCTGTTACCAGTATTTTTTTACAGCAGGCTATTTACATTGGCCTTATGGGGGGCATTGTAGGGGTAATAGTAGGCTACTTAATTACCTATATGACCTCACGCATTTACATAGGCGCAGGTAATCTTAAATACCTGCCTATGTCATTTTATACACCACACTATATAGAAGGAGTCTGCTTCGGTATACTTACAACAATAGCTGCAGGATATTTCCCTGCAAGAAAAGCATCAAAAGTTGACCCTGTAACCATAATTCGAGGATAATGGCAGACATAGTTTTAAAATCAGGCAAAATAAACAAGTTCTTTCATGACCCGGTTACAATGCCGGTACTGAAGAATATTTCGCTGGAAGTAAAAAAAGGAGAATTTGTTTCCATCGTAGGTAAATCCGGCTGCGGCAAATCAACACTGCTTTATGTATTGTCTACCATGGACACCGACTACCAAGGCACACTGGAGATAGCAGGTACGAAAGTTACCGGTAAATCTCTTAATGAGCTTGCCCGCATCCGTAATACTTCGATTGGCTTCGTATTCCAGTTTCACTACTTGTTACCTGACTTTACCTGTCTCAAAAATGTAATGATCCCGGCACTAAGGCTGGGTAAACTATCTTATAAAGAGGTTCAGGAAAAGGCTTACGAAAAACTAAAAATGTTTGGCGTCGAAGACCAGGCATTAAAAAAAGCAAATAAACTATCAGGCGGTCAGCAGCAGCGTGTGGCGATAGCTAGGGCATTGATAAACGACCCGATCATTATCATGGGCGATGAGCCAACGGGAAACCTTGATTCAAAAAACACAGGTATAGTGTTTGATCTTTTTCAAAAACTTACTAAAGAATACGGGCAAACGATCATTGCTGTTACCCATGATGAAGATTTCGCAAGGCGTTCTGACCGTATCATTGAAATGGCAGACGGAGAAATTAGCAGCCATGGGCATAAGTGATGCTAACCAACTACTTCTGTACCCTCATAAATCTCCCTTAATTCTACTGAAATCTGAATAGAAGAAAATTCAAGGTTTTGATCAATATTATTGTAGTCTTTCAATTCCCAATTACCTTGACCGTTAATAGAAAAAGCTTCAATGCTTACTGATAAAGGATCAATTAAAATGTACTCTTTCAGTGTAGGAATATCCCTGTATAATTTAAATTTCGCTCCTCTGTCATAATCCTTGGTTGCAGGTGATGCAACCTCAATAATTATTGAGGGATTTAGAAAATTCATTTTATCATTATTGAGGCTTTCAGGTTCACCGCAAATAATGCTCAGGTCAGGGTAAGTAAAGAGCGTATTCTTTTCGATGTGTATTCTCAAGTCGCTACCAAAAGGCCTGCAGGGCTTTCCTTTTAATTTCTGTACTAAAACACCATGCAAATTTGAGGTGACAATATTATGCTCCAGCTTTGCACCGGACATCGCAAATATCTCCCCATTATAATATTCATGCTTTTCTGTAGCAGCATTTTCCATTTCGAGATATTCTTCGATAGAATAATGTTGCTTCTTGTATGCAACTGCCGGTTCATTAACTTCCATAATTAAAATTACAAAAAATATTCAATTCAAATTGCACTTACATTTTCTCCGGCAGCCTTATCCCCATCAGGTTCATGGCATGGCGCAGTACCGATGCGGTCATAATTATGATCATGAGCCGGAGCTGTTTTTTCTCCTCGCTCTCTGCCTTCGAGATACTATGGGCATCATAAAAAGTATTGAACATTTGCGCCAGCTGAAAAGAGTAATTGCAAACAGATGATGGATTAAATTCATCGGCAGCTTCTGAAAGTATCAGCGGATATTCTTCCAATGAAAGGATGATCTTTTTTTCCAGAGGAAATAATTCAGAGGTTTGTACAAATGACTGGAATTTTGTGCAGTCAGGATGTCCTGATACATTTTCTTTCCTGAGTATGGAGCATATACGGGCATGGGCATACTGTATAAATGTAGCCGTGTAGCCATGCAGGTCTATTGACTCCTTGGGGTCAAATATCATTTTCTTCTTAGGGTCTACCCTGAGCAGGTAAAACTTTAACGCACCCAGCCCTATGGTTTCATAAAGCTTGGCTAACTCCTCTTGCGAAAAGCCTTCTGTTTTGCCGCTCTGTTCGGTTTGCTCTCTTGACAGGTTTATCATTTCACTTACCATATCATCTGCATCCACAACAGTGCCTTCACGGCTTTTCATTTTGCCGGTTGGCAATTCTACCATTCCATACGAAAGGTGGTAAATGCCTGCTGCACAAGGCGCTCCTAGTTTTTTCATGATGAGCTTCAATACCTGTATATGGTAGTTCTGTTCATCGGCTATTACGTATACCGATTGGTCTAGTTTGTACTCGTCATACTTCAGTTTTGCTGTGCCAAGGTCCTGTGTCATATACACCGAGGTGCCGTCACCACGCAGCAATAACTTTTCGTCCAGCCCATCTTCTTTAAGGTCTATCCATACAGAGCCATCATCTTTCTTAAATAGTACCCCCTTGCGCAAACCGTCTTCCACTATCTTTTTGCCCAGAAGATAAGTGTCGCTCTCATAATACATCTTATCAAACGAGATACCCAGGCGCTTATAACTTTCATCAAAGCCCTTATACACCCATCCATTCATCATTTGCCATAGCTCGCGCACATCCTTATCTCCGGCTTCCCATTTTCGTAGCAGGTCTTGCGCATCTGTCATTATAGGAGCTTCTTTCTCTGCTGTTTTTTCATCCATTCCGCTCTCAATAAGTAATGCAACCTCCTGTTTATAAACGTCATTAAATTTTACATAATAGTCCCCCACAAGGTGGTCGCCCTTTATGCCTGTTTTCTCAGGTGTAGCTCCATCGGCATACTTCATCCAGGCTATCATTGACTTGCAAATATGTATACCACGGTCATTGATCAGGTTTGCTTTTACTACCTGGTTACCGGTTGCCTTCAATATTTCTGCAACAGATGAACCGAGAAAATTATTCCGCAGATGCCCGAAGTGCAATGGCTTATTGGTATTTGGCGATGAATACTCTATCATCACCCTCCTGTCTGTTTTGGGTTTTTCACCATAACGGATATCGGTAAAATGATTGAGCAAAAAAGATACCCAATATGCATCTTTAATGGTCATGTTCAGAAAACCACTTACTATATCGTACGAAGAAAAAAGCTGGGTTTTTTCAAGCAGAAAATCACCTATTTGTTTACCTATAGCGTCCGGTTTTTGTTTCAGTAGCTTAATGAATGGGAATAAAACTATAGTGTAATCACCGGGAAACTCAGGTTTTGTCTGGTTTACCGAGATCATCGAAATATCTATTGATACATCCGGGTAAAGCTGCTTTAATGCGTCTTCAGCGGCATGTTTTATCTGGGTAGCAAGCGTCATTTTGCAATATTTTAGAACAAAAATAACCTTTCTGAGGTGCAAAATGTAAAAATGGGGGCCTGTAAAAGCCATATAATATTGAACCTCAAAGAAAAAAAGGGAGAATTATTATTTGTTGGAAACAGTTTGTAATTTTATATGGTAAAAAGTATAAGTAACAATTTTTCATCTTACTTTTACCCATAAACACTTTTCTTATGAATGTTTCTACACGCTTTATTGTAATTGATGACGACGAATTTAATAATAAGATATGCACTGTAACACTTGAAAAAATAGATAAGGGTGCAGACGTTAAAACTTTTCTTAGCCCCATTGAAGGCTTTGCTTATCTCGTAACTGAATACTCCAGGAAAGACCATAATGAAAATGTCGTGCTGTTTCTCGATATTAATATGCCACTGATGAATGGTTGGGAATTTCTTGACCGTTTTGATGAACTTGACACTTCAATTAAAAACCGGGTGAAGATATACATACTCTCTTCTTCAGTAGACAAAAGAGATATCGAGAAAGCAAAGGCAAATAAAAATGTAGTCCATTATCTTATCAAACCACTTACTAAAGAAACGATCAAGCTGATTACTTATTCGCAAAACAGGTAACTGCTTTACGAAAATGGGAATTGACAATATGAAATTGGGATTAAATAGCTGCATATTATCAACTATTTAATCCCAATTTCAATAATAACAATCCTGATTACAAATACCTGGTCCCGAATTCCTCTATCTAGTAGACCACAAGTTTTTGCTTGCCTTCCACAACATTATTTGCATCCATTTCAAAAATATAAGTACCTGCAATAAGGCCCGGAACAGTTACATTTATTTTACCGCCTGAAAGCATACCGCTGCCATGCCACACTATCTTGCCTGCGGCATCGGTCAGGTGCATGTTTACTTGTTTGTCTGCACTGCCGGTCACAATAACCGTAAAATTGCCATGATTCGGATTTGGGCTGATGGTCATTGCATCCGGTGCAAATGGCACGATATTCATCACCGAAGTAGGCAATACTGTAATCGTATTTTTCTGTGTGCGCCATATACTCCTTCCATAGGTTGATGCCCATAATTCATTGGTAGCATAGTTTATTTCCAGGTCTGTTACTTCCAGGCTCGGCATTCCTGATGTGTATGGCGCCCAACTGGTCATTGTAGAGTCGCGGTAATAAACACCTATTTCAGTACCAACATAAATATCCCTGCTCAGGTAGTCGATAGCAAAACACATAACCGGCACATCAGGCAGCCCTTCGTTCATCTGTGTCCATATACCTGTTACAGAATCCCATGTTGCTACCTGCGGGCTTCCGTAACCCGAATAAGTTACCCAAATGTGGTTTTTGTCGCGCGGATCAACTTTCAGGTCACTGATATACTGGGACCCTGCATAAGGAGATGTCATTGTAGTCCAGGAAGTTCCACCATTATAAGTATAATAGATCTTCTGAGTGTAGTTATCTTCCGTTGCAAAAATGGTATTCGTATCGGCAGCAGTAGCCGCCACCCTGTAAAGATCAGTGGTTGTTAATGATGGGGAAACGGCACTCCAGGTATTCCCTTCATTTTTAGTTCTCCATACGGCAGCATAGCCTGCCAATATACATTCATGGCAAGATGGTTCCAGAATAAATGGCGTTACCCAGCCTCCTGAGCCTTCTACTATACCGCCGTCAATATTACTTGCTATATCATTATTAGTGCCCAGTGCCGGTGGAGTTTGGGTAGGGTTAATTAAATAAATACTCCCACCTTCAGAAGACCCGTATCCCACTGTACTATCTGCAAAATCAAGCTGGCAAGCCATACCATCACCAAAACAGGCTTCCTCATATATACCTCCCGGCCTTGTGATCTTTGTACCTACATCCTGCGCACCCGATATTACAAAACTTGCCACATTGCTTACACCTATCCTGTATATTTCCTCTATACCTATTCTGTTGTTCAAATCGTTCCAGGTCCCCGAACCTACCGGATTGCTGGAATAAAAGATCCCTCCGTCATTACCTTCATAAAACCTATCAGGAGCTATGGGGTTAAATGCCATCCAGTGCTTGTCTGCATGCACTACGGCAGTCCCAAAAGACTCTTCATCCCACTGATTGGCTATGCTCCATGTATGTCCTCCATCAGTAGAGCGCCAGGTGTTAACCCCGCCTGAATAAACAATATTGGAATCTATAGGGCTGATCGCAAGCGGCAAAGTATACCAACCCTGGCCGGTACATTGATGCCCGTCTGCTTGCCATGACAACAGGTTGTGTGTGCAATCTGCACCCTCACTGTCTATTGTCGCGAACGTGCTGCCGCTATCTGAAGATTTATATATGCCATCAAGTCCGTTTTGGTTACTGCCATTAGCCACTGAGCCCACACCCATTACTATATTCGGCGCTGCCGGAGTTACAGCAATGGTTATCCTGTTTGTTGTGGTACGGTGTGTTTGCTGTGTCCAGGTTGTACCGGCGTCAGTAGAACGCCATATCTGCGCGCTTCCCGGGCCATAATAATTAAAAGTTGTGCCATAAAGAATGTTGGTATCACCCGGACAATAAAGTACCTGGTAGTAGTTGCCGGTATCAACTAAGGCTACCGTATTACCACCATCGTAAGAACGATACATACCCGATGTAGTAGCCATGATCAGCGTGTTGGTATCCAAAGGATTAATAACCATTGATGTGGCAATATTATAGTTGGAATCAGGCCAGCTCAACCCTGTTGTATTCCAGGTCACACCACCATCATAAGATTTCAGTACCCCGATACCAAAATAATCATTCCCATCCCTGTCACCCGTACACAGGTACATGGTCTGGGGATTTAGCGGGTTAATAACGATATCAGAAACGCTGAGCAATGGCATAGAATCTGTCATTGAAGTCCAGTTCAACCCATTATTTTTGGTCACCCAGGCACCGCCGCCCGGCGTCCCTATCCAGATTATATTCGAATCTACAGGGTCAAAAGCCACAACATTCACACGTCCCACACCCATTCCATAAATAAACAATTGTTCTTCAGAAGAATCGGGCCCCATAAATGCCCATGAAGGGCCACTTCCGGCAGTAGTTCTTGCTCCGCTATTGATCGCGGTTCTTTGCTGTCCCTTCGCTTTCTGCCATTCCTGCCATGTCTTGGCTGGCGATACAAGATAGCCATTCGGGTCAGTGTGCTGTTTCCAATACCACAACCAACGGCCAAATTGGTAATCTTTCTCATTTTCCTCTGTAGGCAATCCCGGCAGTAAGCTTTTCAGCACACTCCCATTACTATAATCAGGATGAGTCTTTTTATAGTTTGCAATTACATCGCTCAATTTTACGCGGGTATTGCCGGCTACATTAACTTGGGCTGTAAGGCTCCCGGATAATATCAGGCTGCAACAAAACAGTAATAGCTTTTTCATTAGAAAAATTTTTAAAAATTATAGGAACTATTTTCTACAACACGGCAAACAGCCGTTTACTATACCAAAAAAACCGTCATTAATAGATGGTAAGTTTTTGCCTCCCCTCTACTGCATTATCCGAGTCCAATTCAAAAATGTAAGTGCCGGCTACAAGCCCTTGTGCATTTACAATGATCTTACCACCGGTAAGCATGCCACTACCCTTCCATACTATTCTGCCATTAACGTCGGTAATATGCATGGTCACCTGCTTGTCCGGAATATTTGTTGTCGCAACCGTAAAATTGCCATGGCTTGGGTTAGGGCTTATCCTTAATGCCTCCGGTGCAAATGGCACAATATTCATCACTGATGTTGGCAATACGGTTGCAGTATGCTTGGGTGAGCTCCATAGGCTCCTTCCGAAAGTAGCTGCCCATATCATATTAGTCCCGTAATTTATCTCCAGGTCCGTCACGTTTACGCTCGGCATACCTGATGTAAAAGGCGCCCAACTGGTCATTGTGGTGTCACGGTAATAAACGCCTATTTCTGTACCTACATATAGATCGCCGCTCAGATAGTCTACCGCAATACAACTTACCGGCACATCCGGAAGGCCTGCATTCATTTGCGTCCAACCGGAATCAGCATACCATTGCGCCACCTGCGGACTCCCATAACCGGAGTAAGTCACCCAGATATGGTTAGCATTATTCGGATCTACCTTCAGGTCAGAGTTAGGATAGGTAGTTCCGCCAAAAGACCCGGGAGGTGTTATGGTGGTCCATGAGGTCCATGGTATCCCCTGGCTGTGTGTGTAAAATATATTTTGGGTGCCGTCCTCAGCTACATAAAGTGTATTAGTGTCAGCCATTGTCGTTTCTACCTTTAACAGGTCACCATATCCCGCACCTGTTATTAATTGAGAGGATATAGTGGTCCATGTGTTCCCGCCATCTGCACTTCTGTATACCGAGTCATAAGCTGCAATGATACAGGTATGACAACTGGGTTCCAGTACATATGGCGTGATCCAGCCCCCTGTACCTTCAACATTGCCGTTGTCAATATTATATGAAATGTCGACAGTATTGTTAGGCAAACTGGGAAGAGTAGACGGATTGATTACCGGCTGAAGGTCTATATACCCATTATACACAGAGGTATAACCTACAGTAGTATCTACAGGATCAATATGGCATACAAATCCATCACCGCCATCTGCTTCATAAAATGAGTTCGGGTATATTAATTTGCTGCCCACATCCTGTGCGCCTATTAATTCATAATTTGCAGTATTGCTTACTGCGGTCCTGTATATCTCTGTTATACCCAGGCCATTGGTCAGGTTATTCCACGTGCTGCCGGTGCCGGATGCCGCCGGATAAGCGGTTGAATATACTCCTCCGTCATTGGTTTCAAAAACCATACCTGGCACAAGGGGATTGAATCCCATAAAATGTTTATCTGCATGGATTGCGATAACTCCACTTACAAGTCCGCCATCAGGATAATAAGGAGACCATTGGTTCACGATCGTCCAGCTTGTGCCTCCGTCTGCTGAGCACCAGGTGTTTACTCCACCCAGCAATATCGAGTCTGCATTGGT
>Ga0364858_10305_pt1 | contig 9025 bp, 10 predicted proteins | sample SorcelAu500001C7_2_FD_206914 | JGI IMG/M metagenome (GOLD analysis project Ga0364858, IMG submission 206914) | Enriched cells from Trout Bog Lake Hypolimnion, Wisconsin, USA - BchlTB.Aug20.5000.01 .C7 | ecosystem: Environmental > Aquatic > Freshwater > Lake > Hypolimnion/Profundal zone | place... | reverse complement strand
TCTGTCATTTAGTATGGGCGATATAATATTAAAATAATTACTATCAAATACCCTGCAAAGTGACATTTTTATAGCTTGCCCTGGACAGAAGTGTGACATTTTGAGACATTTTTGAGACATTTATTTAATCTAAAACATTGATAATCAATAAATTAATTAAAAATAAAAATTTCCGCAACACTGTGACATTTTATAAGGATCATGTAGATCTTTTAATCATGTAAACCTGCCTGCCGGTAGGCAGCGAGGTTCAGAGACAAAAATCAACTGCAAATCAACTATGAAACGAAATAGATCCCCCGAAACCCGCTACAATGCTGCACCGCTACCCGGAAAACAAAAAAAAATCAACATAGATCAACTGTAGATTTTAAAATAAAGAATGATAAGAATATATAAATGCTACAATCAACTCACTTAAGCATGCAAAAGCTTTAACGATGGAAGGACTTATAACATACCACTTAATTAAACTTTACTATCTTACCACCGTCAAAAATGGGAAAAACCACAGGACATAAGATAATGCCAAATAACACTGATCAGATTGATGATCATTTGTTGGTTGCTTCGTTCAAGGACGAGAAATTGCGGGAAGCCTCCTTTACACAACTGGTGCGCAAATACCAGGAGCGTTTATATTGGCACATCCGCCGCATGGTAGTGGAGCATGAAGATGCTAACGATATCCTGCAAAATGTGTTCATCAAAGTTTGGAAAAACCTTGGTGAGTTTCGTGAAGAATCAAACCTGTATACCTGGCTATATCGTATAGGCACCAATGAGGCCCTTACCTGGATAGAGCAGCAGAAACGCCGCACATCTGTATCCCTCAGCGATAACGAATCGGTATTTTCAGAGCGCCTCACGGCACAAAAAGACTTTGATCCGAATAAAATAGAATGGAAACTACAGCAGGCCATTCAAACCCTGCCGGAGAAACAAAGAGTAGTATTTAATCTCCGTTATTATGACGAAATGCCATACGAAGAAATGTCAGGAGTGCTCGATACTTCGGTAGGTGCCCTAAAGGCTTCTTACCATCATGCAGTGAAAAAGGTTGAGGCATTTCTGAAAGGAGATTAAAATGAGATTAAAATGAATTAAACCTTGAATACTGACAATTGTCTTAATATAAGTAGATAAAGTACAACAAAATGAAAACGGCGAACAATATAACAGAAGAATTGCATAACATGGGCAGCCCCCTTGCAGGTATGTCCCGTGCCATGCCTTATTCTGTTCCAGCCGGTTACTTCAGCCAGCTTCCCGCCGATGCACTCAATATTGTATCCGGCGCCTACAATGCCGACCTTACACCCGGCTGGAGCAAGGCACAGATATTCACTACCCCCCAAGGTTATTTTGAAAACATTACATCTGCTATAGTAGCATCCGCAATAGCAGGCAACAGCCCCTCAGCCTTATCTAAGGAAACGCCATTTGCCGTGCCCTCAGGCTATTTTGATACCCTGCCCGCTCAGATACTCGCAGCAGCCAAACAGGCACAACCGGTTAAAAAACACATGCATATACCACTCGGCCAGCAGTCTTTCCGTGGCATCAGGTGGGCGGCAGCAGCAGTAATGCTCATATGCATTGGCTTTGGAGGCTACCTCACATTCAATACCCAAACAGACCAGACCGATAAAATGCTCTCATCTGTTCCTAATACGGATATACAGGATTACCTGCATAACACCTACGTATTTGACGTACCTAGGATAATAAACAATGACGATATCAACACAATAGGTGTTGACAATAAAGATATTATTCAGTATCTTAACGAAACCGGATGGGATATGACAGAGTAATTCCGGTCATCCCGGAATTAAAATAAGAGTAGTGAAAAAGAAGTGAAAAACTATGAAGACTTTAATAAAGACATTTTTAATTGTATTGATTGCAAATACCACTGCCCTTGCCCAGCGCGATCACGGCATGGCAATGACACGTATTCATGCAGCTAAAATGGCATACATCAGCGATCGGTTACATCTATCACAGCGCCAGTACACAAACTTTGTACCGCTCTATAACGAATATGAAAGAGACGTAAGGGATACCCGCCATAATTTCATGAGCAAGTACAAAGGTGATCATCCTGATGAAATAGATGATGCCACTACCCGCCGTTACATAGATGATAACCTGGACTACCAGCAAGCTATAATTGACCTGAAACGTAAGTACAACGACCGTTTTCTGGCCATAATATCTCCACGCCAGCTCGCAGATCTCTATATAGCTGAGCGTGAATTCAAGCAGATACTTCTGAAGCGTCTCAACGACCGCGGCGGCAGATATAGATAATTGTTCAGGGAGCTGCACAGCTGAATGTGCCGCTGCTGAGCCGGGTTGAATCCTTGCAGGTAAATGAGAATGTACCGGTAAGCAATGGCGAAGTAGCCGTAATAGTCACAACGCCATATGCCGAGTTATCTGTAGTACCCGGGATATCGTAAATAGCATTGCCACCTGCATTAAGAGTATATGAGCCGGTGCCGGGGGTATAATTGTCGATATTCAAAGTGATGGTTTGCAGTGGGCTCCAGTAAGTGCCTTTTATGGTGAGTGAAGAACCCGTAAGCGTAGCCTTTACATCCTGCGCCGTGAATCCTGGACCGGGCAAACTGATAGCAGAAGTCATCAGCCCGTCTGAGTCACTGAATGACTTCACAATATTGGTAGAAGCAGCCCCGCCGGATGAATTAGTGATCTCGGTGATAGTTAGCGTAGTGATCCCGGCATTAGCCAAAATGGGGGTGGAAAAACTGCCGCTGTCGTTCACCAAATTCACCACGGTTGTCTGGCTGGTAAATACATTAGCGCCGCTGATATTGTATTGGACCTCATAACTTCCGGGAAGCAGCGTATTGGAAAAAAGCGAAACCTGAACTAAATCGCCCGGTACGAATGTAGAAATGCTTTGTATGGAAAGGTTGGCTATATTGGGCAACACAATATCACCACCTGCAAGGGTACAACCCGTGTTGACAGCGCCTGTTATCAAAACGATTGCTACCCATAACATCAGTACTTTTCTCATAACCATGCTTTTTACAAAATTACTATATATGCTCAATTTGAAACACGGTTCTTATCAACACAAAATAGTACAAATACAATACAGCTTTATGATCATTACCCAACAATGCACTAATTTTACCAACCTCGATCCTGCTTTAGTTTTATGAACATACGTCTCCGGATATTATGGATAACCCTGTCTTTGCTCACCGGCACCTTGTTCCTGTATTCGGCCTATACCAAGCTATTTCCAATACAGTCGTTCGAGTACACTATGACAGACCAGGTGCATCTGCCGCATATCGTTGCAGCCATTGCATCAAGGTTCTTCATAGGGCTTGAGTGCAGCCTTGGTGGGATGATAGCACTTCATTTTTTCGGAAGAAATAAGTGGGTGCTGAAGTCAGCATTTGTGCTGCTGGTCATCTTCAGCCTATATCTTATATGGCTCTGGGCTACTGCAGGCGACAATGTAAACTGCGGTTGTTTCGGTGACGCTATTGTGATGAAACCATCGGTTTCCCTGCTCAAAAATGCTGGATTGCTGGCCATTATTGGGCTACTGATCAAATATCATAAGGGGCTGAATTACAAATGGGTGAATGTAGCTGCTGCTACCCTGCTGGTGTGTACCATTGCCAGCACCTATATCTTCTTCCCGATATTCAACCGGTATACCATAGACCTCACCACTCTTTATACTGATAACAAAGATTTCGTTCCTGCCATAGACCTCACAAAGGGCAAACACATCATCGCGTTCCTGAGCCCGTCATGTATCCATTGCAGGAGAGCGGCACTGAAGATGCATGAGCTGAAACAACATAATCCCAACATACCTTTCTTTATGGTCATTGGCGGCACAAATGGCGATCTTAAGGATTTCTGGAAGGCCTCCAACGCGCAGGATATGCCCTACACGCGCCTGGCTGAAGCGCCTTTTAGAAAATACACACACAACATATTCCCAACAATACTTTGGGTGAACAATGGCAAGGTAGAGGCAGATGTAAGTTATCCTGAACTCAACCAGCAGGTGATAGAAAAATGGATGGCTGCAGCAAATTAAGCATATTTATTTACTTGCAACTTCTTTAAAATACCCTTCAAGCGTACCCGCAATAATATCCCAGTCAAAACGGGTCTTAATTACGTTCACGCCGTTTCCTCCCACCTTTCTTCTCATCCCTTCGTCCGATAACAATTCTATTACGCTATTGGCAAATGCCGTAGGGTCTGTTTGCATAATGGCACCTTCACCACTTTTTATACCCAAGCCACCAAAGCCAATATTGGAGCATACCACTGGCACCCCCATGGCCATAGCTTCCAGCACCTTATTTTGTGTACCCGCACCAAACCTTAATGGCGCTACCACTACACTGGCACTATTGTAAGTAGCCGCAAGGTCTTTCACAAACCCAGTTACAATAACATGATCATTGGCAAGTGCGGTAACTTTAGGCACAGGACGCTGGCCTGCAATGATAAACTTTACACCAGGGCATTTTAGTCTTATGAGAGGCAGAATGGTTTCAGTAAAATAGCCTACTGCATCTACATTAGGCGCATAGTCCATATTACCGGTAAAGAGAATGGTGGTGTTGTGTATATAGTCGTGACTTCGTGTGGCAAAGGTCTCAAGGTCTACACCATTAGGCAGCAAACGTATATTATTGGTGTGATGTATTTTTTCGAGGTAAGCTATATCTTCTGAAGAACATGCGAGCGCCATGTTATACTCTTTCAGAATAGCTTCATATTTCAATACTCTGCCTTGCTCTATGTTCTCAAACAGAGTTCTGAGCAGGCCTCGCTTTACGAGCTTCCTTCGTTCCCAATACAGTGAAAAAGCATCGGGCAGATCAAGTATGCGGGGAATGTCTTTACGTTTAGCCAGGTATGGCGACATACGAAGATGCTGTACATGCACTGCATCATAATTATACTTGGAGATAAGGGCATCCATCTCCCGCTGCATAACGGCAGACTGAAAATATAGCACCTGAAGTGGCTTGCTGCTCCAAACACCTTGCAAGCAGTATAATGCCGACTTCCATTTGGGGAGGTAAATAAAATGTACTTCCTTAAATATTTTTTCCAGTTCGGCTTTATAACTGAGGTCTTCCTGTGTTTGTGCAAAAGTGAGCAGGTGCAGCTCATGCCGGTCTTTAAGCCGGCGTGCAAGATTGAATATCTTTAACTTATCACCTCTGTATGGCGGATAAGGCACACGGTTTGCAAGAAACAATATCTTCAAGTCGGTAAAGTTAGATTTTCAATTTATTACTTTAAAATTTCGTGGCCCATTTTATCACGCTTGGTTTGCAGGTAAAATTCATTGTGCTCATTTGGCGCTATCTCTATCGCAACATTCTCTACTATTTCCAGTCCAAACCCAACTATGCCTGCACGCTTCTTGGGATTATTGCTCATCAGCTTCATCTTAGATACACCAAGATAACGCAGTATCTGTGCACCTACACCATAGTCGCGCTGATCATTCTTGAAGCCAAGGGCTAGATTAGCTTCGACCGTATCTTTACCTTCTTCCTGCAATTTGTAGGCTTTAAGCTTGTTGAGCAGGCCTATTCCCCTGCCCTCCTGGTTCATATACAGCACCACGCCTTTACCTGCTGCCTCTACCATCTCCATTGCTTTCTCCAACTGGTCGCCGCAATCGCAACGTAATGAATGCAGTATATCGCCTGTGAAACAGGAACTGTGTACACGCACCAGCACCGGCTCATCTTTAGCCCAGGTGCCTTTTATAATCGCCAGGTGCAGCTCACCGGTATTGATCTGTTTAAACACCACAAGTTCAAAATTGCCATGCTTGGTGGGCATATGTACCCTCACCTCTTCTTTAATAAGTGTTTCCATAGCCAGCCTGTATGATATCAGGTCTTTAATGGAAATAATCTTCAGGTCGAACTTCTTCGCTATCTCCTGTAGTTGTGGAAGGCGGGCCATTGTGCCATCATCGTTCATGATCTCTACCAGCACACCGGCAGGCTCAAAACCGGCAAGGCGGGCAAGATCAACCGTAGCTTCTGTATGTCCACTTCGGCGCAGCACTCCTTCATTCTTGGCCCTTAACGGAAAGATATGACCAGGTCTGCCAAGGTCCTCGGGTGTAGTAGCGGGATCTATCAATGCCTGTACAGTTGCAGCCCTGTCCTGTGCACTTATGCCGGTGGTACAACCATGGCCTATCAGGTCAACTGATACGGTGAACGGAGTTTGATGGAGTACTGTATTATTTTCCACCATCAGGTTCAGCTTTAGTTCTTCACAGCGTTTTTCGGTAATGGGAGCACAAATAAGTCCACGGCCATATTTGGACATAAAATTGATGATCTCAGGGGTCACATTTTTTGCGGCTGTAACAAAGTCACCTTCATTTTCGCGGTCCTCATCGTCTACTACTATGAGTAATTTTCCTTTTCTAAGGTCTTCTAAAGCACTTTCTATAGTATCAAGCATAATTTGTAAGTCGTAAGTCAAAAGTTATAAGTCCTAGGTCCATCTGCAAGAACAGCCTTTTCCAGACTTAAAACGTGTATAAAATGCAAAGGTACAATGTAAAAATTAAGTAGATTTTCAAAAGGCGGAATAGTTATATTGTGGAGAAATCCAGTATTATCTTATTTTACTGAACTTCTATTATTTGTCTGGGTCATTTCAAAGATAAAAAGAGTTTTCCACACCGAATACATCGTTATACTTGTTATTAAATCGCAATACTATACTGAAATAAAAGCGATTGAATTACATAATAAACAATGTAAATGAATGTAACAATTTAGAAAAGAGATATAATGAAATAAATATACCTGTGTGTTAACTATTTATAGTACATTAGTACTAATAATAAAATAAAATATTGAACTTGTAGTAAAATAAAAAACAAAACATTTTACAACGAGTGAAGTATTCAATAATGAATGCAAAAAAATAAAACGATAACCATCTAATCATTTGAAAAAACAACCACATGGAATTTGAAAAAGTAAAAAAATTTATTTTAAACAAACTCAAAAAGGAACTTCCTAAAAACCTTACTTATCACAGCACAGAGCATATACAGGATGTATACAGATCAGCTGAAACACTTGCTAAATTGGAAAAAATTTCCGGTGAAGACCTGACGCTATTGCTCACAGCAGTTCTGTTTCATGATTCAGGCTTTATACGACAGCAAAAAGAACACGAACTTGTTTCTTGTGAGATAGCAGCGCAATATCTGCCTGCATACAAATATACCACGGAGCAAATAGAAAAGATACGTGGTATGATCATGGCCACCAAAATACCACAAACACCTCATAACAAACTTGAAATGATAATATGCGATGCCGACCTTGACTACCTTGGAAGGAAAGACTTTTTCAAAATAGGTAACGGGCTTTATGAAGAACTCTGTATGTATGGCATCATCAACAGTGAATATGAATGGAACAAGCTACAGATTGGCTTTATAGAAAAACATAAATACTTTACCAAATCTGCAAAAAAATTACGGAAAGACCAAAAAGAAGAATATGTGAAGATGATAAAGGAGAAAATGAAAACAGCTGACCGGGAATAGGCCAAAACAAATATATACCTGGAGATACATGCAGCTACCAATATTTATTACCGGGGTTTGCATGATGCAGGCTCATAATTTTGTTAAATTTTCTATAGGCGAAGTACGAAAATAAATAATAAACTAACTTCACTCAGGTCTGCTAAATTTTAGCAATGAAAAACTGTTTGAAACTTTCATTTGCTGCGCTGCTGGGTATTTCGGCATTTACATCATGCTCAAAGGGGGCGAAGCAAAGTAATACTACCCAATATCTTACTCTTGACTCAAAAGCGATTGATTCGTTCTCTTCTTCAGGCTCAATGCTTTCTGTGGCCAAAAACGGAAATAAAATAGAAATAACTGCCTCTTCAACATCTGGAAAGATAGTATATCTGTGGTTAGAGCCATACCCTACCATGACAGGTAAAATGTCATTGAACAGCACTACAAATGCTATTGAATATGATGCAATTGATTCTACGATCACTTCAGCTTACGGAACGCTTACCATAACTACGCTGACGCCACACATTACAGGCACTTTTACGTTTACCGGATTGGATGCTCAAAATTATACAGGGACATTTGATGTCATTGCCCCCTAAAAAAAAAACTGGAATTATTATCTTGTAACAAAACCTAGGTCATCGCATACAAGGATATTGCGTGACTGAATAGTTTTATTATTTAACACAGAGGAAAAGGAAGCATTAATACCAGGTATAGCAATATCGTTGCAATCCCATACCGAAGGAGCAATGTCTAATAATACGGGAACACCTATATATGCTTTCCTGTCTTCAGTTGTAGCACCGGTAGATGTGTTATTAACATTAATAGTTGCAACATCGATCACCAACGAAAAAGAAGCATCGGCATATGCATAAGATATCGTAGCTGTGCCTGCTGATATGCCTGTTACTATACCACGTTTACTAACAGTAGCCACTGCAACATCACTGCTACTCCACATTCCACCTGTATTACTATCGGCCAATGCTGCTGTAGACCCAATGGCAACTGTTCCTGCACCAGTGATAACACCTGTAACAACCGGAGTAGGTATAGACTCTTGTACTTCCTGTGCGCTGGCAACAAATGGAAGAGACAAAACCAACAGGGCTAAAAGAGATATATAAACAGCCTTCATAAACAAATGTTTTTTATAAGTTGCTAATAATTACAGAACAAAAATATGCTGCGTTTTATTACTAATCATCAAATGCATAACCATTAACAAATCAAAAGGAAATTATCGCAAACATAAGTTAACGAACATTTTTAAAAACAGAATTGCAATAGTAATATTTTGTGCAATCGACAAGGGATAATAAAACGTTATAAACCTATTAAAATCAATGTAATCAAGCATTGTATTATTATCTTGTAGTATAGACCAAATCCAGAATTGGCAATATA
>Ga0364858_10302_pt1 | contig 9135 bp, 6 predicted proteins | sample SorcelAu500001C7_2_FD_206914 | JGI IMG/M metagenome (GOLD analysis project Ga0364858, IMG submission 206914) | Enriched cells from Trout Bog Lake Hypolimnion, Wisconsin, USA - BchlTB.Aug20.5000.01 .C7 | ecosystem: Environmental > Aquatic > Freshwater > Lake > Hypolimnion/Profundal zone | place: USA... | reverse complement strand
TCAAGGCTTTCTATTTTTTTGGTATCGAAACTTATATCCCAATTGGAAGGAGTATTAGAAGTTTGCAGGCTGATATCTTTTAAAGGTGCCGAGCCCGTGTTTTTGACCGAGAACTCCACCTTTTTTTCGTCGCCGGCTGTTGTTTTTGTACTGAGCAATCCGCTTGGGGTCGACAGTTGCAAGCCATACGATCCGGTTACAACCAGGTCCAGCGCCAGTTGTGCCGAAGTTTCATTTGTCGCGGCGACGATGGGCACTTTGTATTTGCCCGCGGGGGTTTCATTGGATGGCGTTACCTCAATGGTAATATCTTTTGTTTTATTTGCTTCGATACTCACCGAAGAGACCTGTTTGTAATCGGCTTTAAAATTTACTGTCCACCCGGCAGGCACATTGGCATTCAGCGAATATACCTGATCGGCAGAGGTTCCGTTTCTCAAATTTGCATTGTAGGTGAACACCGAATTGGCCGCCCCCTGCATATTTGGCTGGGCGCTCACAAATTCTGTTTTAAAAGTACCCTGCTGCGATATAACTACAGCAAGCGGTAGCTGCCCGATGCCGCTTGCACTCACGGTAAAATGATACGTCCCTTTGTTAACTTGTAAAGGTACCAGCAACTGCAGATTAACGGTTTTTTTATCCTTCGGTAAAACAGAAACCTGGCCCAGGCTCCAACCGCCCGATTTTAGGGTATAAGCCCATCCTTTGGGTAAGCCATTTACCGATAAAGCCGCGTTGGCCACACCGCTGCCTTTGTTAATCACATCAATATCATAGTTGATTGATTCTCCGGGCGGTACCGAAATTTTAGTGTAAGGGGTGTATAAGGTAACACCCTGGCTACGGGCCTGCGGCGATAGGCCGATAAGCAAAAAGAGGGATAATCCTGCACGAGTTAAGCACGTTTTCCGTGCCTGCGACAATAATGCGAACATGGTTTTAAAATGGTTAACAATAAATTAAGTAAAAACATAGCTTTCCGGCCGACTCATCCATCAGGTTTATTCCACAGGAAAACCAGACCCTTGATAGTCGCGGTTATACCTGCGAAAATTTGATATTTGAGCTTATCGCCTGAAAAAAGCGTACAAAAATTTTAAATAGACTTGAATTTTGCAAGATCAGGCCACGCCGGGGAGGCCTCATTTAACATTTTTTAACAATCGGTGAAGGGCGGTTTTGGGTTAAACGTTCGACACCCCATAGGTTCTTCGTACCCAGAAAACAAAGTGACACGAAGCCTGATATTAGAATATCCGCGAGTGTTGTTGAAAAATCGAAACATGAAGATTTGACCTTGTCTATATCCGATTTATTTATTGCTACTTGTATTAAAATGTGTAGCGTTATCGAATCTTTTCGCGATCTGAAAGGCCTTTCTTGACAATTACTCAAATTAATTTCAATTAAATTTACTGCCATTATGTAACGATATCTGCGAAATCGCTGTCATGTAGCTATGAAAGTAATACAAGTATTTTTTTTAGCCATATTCGCATCGTTGCTATTCAATTTTGCAGATGCGCAATCTACCAGCGGTAAAATTTCAGGGGCAATTTTAGATGATGCTAAAAAACCGCTCGACGGTGCCACCGTCGTATTACTCGTCGCAAAAGATTCGGTAGTGGTCAGTACCACACTGGCTAATCAGGACGGCAGCTTTGCCTTTCTAAACTTAAAAGATGATACATACTTAATAAAAGCAACTTATATTGGCTACAAAGACTACCATAGCGGCAACATCGTTATCAGTCAACAAAGCCCTGTTAATTTAACAGCTATTGTTTTATCGCCCAACGGCAAAACACTGAAAGAAGTGGCTGTAACCGCTCAAAAATCGTATATCCAGCAAAAAATTGACCGCACCGTGGTTAATGTTGGAGCGCTGATATCCAGCACAGGTGCTAATGCTCTCGAAGTGCTGGAAAAAACGCCGGGTGTGCAGGTAGACGCTGATGGCAATATTACTTTTAAAGGGAAAAGTGGCGTATTGGTAATGATAGATGATAAACCAACTTATCTTTCGGCTGCAAACCTGGCAACTTACCTGCGCTCTTTGCCCTCTTCATCATTGGATCAGATAGAGCTGATGGACAACCCGCCGGCCAAATATGATGCGGCGGGAAATGCGGGTGTGATCAATATCAAGACTAAAAAAAATGCAATCAAAGGGTTCAATGGTGTGGCTTCGGCAGATTATGCGCAGGGCTTTTATGGCCGTACAAGCGAGAGCGTTAATCTCAATTACCGTATCGACAAAGTAAACTTGTTTGCTACTCTGGCATATGACGAACAAAGAACTTTCAGGAGGCTGGAAATAGACCGGAATTATTTTGATGCGAACGGGGATCCAACTTCGTCGCTAAGGGATATCTCGTATTTCCGGCCGACAGGCAACAATACCAATATTAAGGCCGGCATGGATTATTTTATCTCGCCAAAAACCACGTGGGGGATAGTATTTACTGGTAACATATCACCCGAACATGACAACAGTCCGGTATACAGTTTGCTATATGGCAAAAACAGCGAACTGGATTCAACCATCAATACCCTCAACACATCTAAAAACTCCTTTAACAGCAAGGGAATAAACTTGAATTACACTCATAAATTTGACAGCACCGGCAGGGTGCTTACGTTCGACCTGGATTATATCCGGGATGTATCGAACGGCAACCAGTTGTTTGTAAACAATACTTTTTTACCCAATGGTACCTTAACCAATTCGACAACCCTGAGTGATAACTTACCTTCCACCATTAATATTTACTCCGCAAAGGCTGATTATTCGCATCCATTTAAAGGCAAGGCAAAACTGGAGGCTGGCGTTAAGAGCAGTTATGTAAATACAGATAATGCTGCCAATTACTTTAACGTGATTAATAACGTAAACACTATCGATTATAATAATACCAATGAGTTTCTGTATAAAGAAAATATAAATGCCGCGTATGTCAATTTTAATAAAACCTTTGGGCGATTCTCAGCGCAAACAGGATTGCGGTTAGAGAATACGAATGGCGATGGCCACCAGTTAGGTAACGCCCAGAAGGCCGATTCAACATTTTCCAATCATTATACCGACCTGTTTCCAACAGCTTATTTTTCATATAACCTCGATACTGCGGGTCATAATATACTGGTGCTTTCGTATGGCCGCCGTATTGGCCGCCCAAATTATGGAAGTTTAAACCCTTTTACTTTTTTTGTGGATGAGTTTACTTATTTTTCGGGTAATCCTTTCCTGAAACCTCAGTTTACCGATAATTACAAACTAGCTTATAGTTTCAAAAGCTTGCTTACTCTTGCGGTTGCCTATAATTATACTACTGATGTTCAGGGTGAAACTATTCACAAAAGCGGCGATATTTTTATAAGTACTACCGGCAATATTGGGCAACAAAAAACGCTGGATTTTTCGGTTAATTCCAATTTTCAGCCTTTCAAATGGTGGTCGGTTAATCTATATGCTGAAGTATATGATAATACTTACCAGGGGGCGTTTTACACGGGTTATCTCAACCAATCCGAATATACTTTTTCGGCCAATGGTAACAATCAATTCACTTTATCAAAAACCTGGAGCGCCGAATTAAGCGGATTTTATAATACTGGTGGCACTTATGGTCAATTTGTATCAATCCCCACCGGAATGCTCAATGCCGCCATTCAGAAAAAAATACTGAACAATAAGGGTTCAATTAAGCTGAATATGCGGGATATGTTCCATACGTTTACTCCAAGTGGCACCATTACCAATATCGTTGGCGCCACCGCAACGTATCACAACTTTGTGGATACTCAAGTGGCAACCATTGCCTTTACCTATAGTTTCGGCAAATCGACCAATGTACCAGAAAAACGTGAAACTGGCGGTGCAGATAGCGAACAAGGCAGGGCGCATTAAGTATTTATATCGAAAAATATTATCTTTATGGTCGATAGCTTTTAAATAAACATATAAAGTTGAGCGAAACCAACCTGCCGAAAACAATATGGTTTTTATGGCTTCAGGGCATAAACAATATGCCATTGGTGGTGAGCAAATGTTACGAGTCATGGCAAAGGCATCATATTGGCTGGGAAGTTATTTTTTTAGATGAAACCAACATACGCGACTATGTTGATTTATCAACAACCGGATTAACCAATCAGGCCATTTCGGATATATTGCGGATTAATATACTGGCTAAACATGGCGGTGTTTGGGTAGATGCCACCTGCTTTTGCACCAAATGTTTGGACGAATGGCTGCCTGATTATATGGCGGCAGGCTTTTTTACATTCAACAGGCCAGGTCCCGATAGGATGATTTCAAGCTGGTTTATGGCCTCCGATCCCAATAATTATATCACTACAGCCTATCAGCAAGCGGTAAATAATTACTGGACCAGCAACCCTGGCCTCACTTTTTTTGAAACCTCCAAATGGTATTCGTTTAAACGCCGTTTAAAATGGATGAAACCCCGGCACTGGTTCGGTTTTTTTGCCACCAAAATATTAAAGGTGTATTTGAAACAATTTATTTGTCCGATAAAAAAGTATGGGAAATATGGGAATCTACACCAAAAACAAATGCCGATATCCCGCATAAACTTCAGTTCGCGGGTCTTTTTAATCCGTTAAACGATGAAATTAAATCTGAAATAGATCATAAATCGTCGCCCCTCTATAAACTGACATGGAAATTTGAGGAACAGGATTTGAAAGCCGGTACCATCATGGATTATTTGCTCAACAATGACGAGCGGGCATGAAAAAAGAAAAGCCATTTCAACAAATGCTGGAATGGCTTTTCGTAACACACATTCAATTTTACAAAGCGGCGTAATACCTTAAACTTTCGTAAAGTTCGTAAACGGTGCAAATATGATCGATACTGCATTGCCCTATATGCGACAATAAGGTGCAATTAATTTTACCGTTTTGGTTCTTTTTGTCTTTTTGCATCAAGGTAAATAAATTACTGAAGCTCGATTCTTCCACCAAATATTTAGGATACAGTCTGCTGAATACCTCAGTTATTTCCGTCAGTTCTGCTTGGGAAAGTCCGGTTTTTTGATGGGATAGATAGGCTTCGCAAATCATACCGATAGCAATGGCCTCTCCGTGCGACAATGGATCCGAGTCGTTCAACAGTGAGTTTGTTTCGATGGCGTGACCGATGGTATGACCAAAATTCAGGCATTTACGTAGTCCCTGTTCGGTAGGATCCTCCATCACCACTTTATTTTTTATCTCAACCGACCGGTAAATCAGTTCGGGAGCAGGGTGACTTAAATCGCTATTTTTAAGTTCATTCCAATATGCGGCATCCGCAATAAGGCCATGTTTTAGCATTTCGGCCAAACCTGATAGTATTTGACGCGATGGCAGGGTATTCAAGAAATCGTAAGCAATAAATACTGCCTTAGGTTGGGTAAAGGTGCCGATAATGTTTTTTATACTGTCAATATCGATACCGGTTTTACCGCCAACCGAAGCATCAACTTGCGAAAGCAACGTGGTTGGAACATGTACAAAATCAATCCCCCGTTTAAACGTCGATGCTGCAAAGCCGCCCATGTCGCTGATCACACCGCCGCCCAGGTTAATCAATAAACTCTTGCGATCGGCACCAAAATCAATCAGCAGCCGCCATATACCTATGCAAAAGTCAATATCTTTGCTTTCTTCGCCCGCGTTAATTTCGAGAACGTCGTAGTTGTCCATGCCTTCGAATTGCTCTTTAATCATTGGTAAACAATGTAAAGCGGTATTTTCGTCGGTTAAAATAAAAAATTTGGAATAATTCCCGTTTTTAACAAACTGCGCCAGTTCTGCAACGCTGTTATTAAAATAAATAGGGTAATTATCGCTTTGTATAGTTTTCATAATTATATAATCCTGATAGTTTGACCTCTGAATTCAACTGTATCGCCTTTTTTTACTTTAAGGCGCTTGCGGTAGTCGGTATGGCCATTATAATTCACTTCACCATCCATCACAGCCATTTGGGCCTCACCACCGGTTTGCACCAGGTTTGTAGCCTTCAATAACTGTATCATGGTAATATATTCGCCTGTTATACTAAATTCAATCACGGGCAGCAAAAATAAACTATTCTGCGAATAATGAAATATGTTGATTGCATTTTATAATTTTGCGCCAAGTTCATAGCTAATGGTTCATAGTTGATGGTTCATAGTTCATGGTTTTTGCCATCCATACTCTGCTAATCATGAACTATGAACAATGAACCATGAACTAAAAACATGAACAACACTGAAAACTTATCTTTCGAAAATACTGAGATTGCTTTTCGCCACGCTTCAAATCTCGATCTCAAACGTGCCTACTGGCTGTTCCGGGTTATAAATGTTAATTTTTTAGTGAAGATTGGACCTCCTATCACCAATTTCGCAATAAAAATAGGCCTGCCAATCAAGGGGTTAATCAGGGCTACAATTTTTAAACATTTTTGTGGTGGCGAAACAATTGATGGCTGCGAAAAAACCATCAACAACCTTTTTGCAGGTGGCGTTGGAACCATACTGGATTATTCCATAGAAGGTGAAGATAATGAACAAGTGTTTGACCATACCCGCGATGAAATTTTAAAGACAATCAAACGCGCCGCTACCGACGAAGCTATCCCTTTAACCGTATTTAAGCCTACCGGCGTTTGCAGGTTCGCGTTGCTCGAGAAACTGGATGCCGGAGAAAATTTAACCGAAGCCGAGCAGGAAGAATGGGAGCACGCGCAGGCAAGGGTACTGGCAATTTGCCAGGAAGCATGGTCAAAAGGCGTTCCGGTGATGATAGATGCCGAGCAAACATGGATACAAAACAGCATCGACAGTCTGGCGTTGAGCATGATGACGCGTTTTAACAAAAAAAACGCGATTGTGTACAATACTTATCAGCTATACCGAAAGGACAAGCTGAACTCATTAAAAAACGATTATAAAGTTGCCATCGAAAATGGCTTTATTTTGGGTGCCAAATTAGTGAGAGGTGCCTATATGGAGACCGAACGCCAAAGGGCAGCCGAAAAAGGATACCCCTCTCCTATTCAGGACGATAAACAATCAACAGACAATGATTACGATGAGGCGCTGAATTTTTGCACCGCCAATATCGAAAACATCGCTTTTGTTGCCGGAACCCATAACGAAGATAGTTGCCGCATATTAGCCGATATGTTGGTCGAGAAACAGATTGACCAAAACAATCCGCATGTGTATTTTTCGCAGCTGCTGGGCATGAGCGACAATTTGAGTTTCAACCTGGCCGATGCGCGGTACAATGTAGTCAAATACGTTCCTTACGGGCCAATTGAAGCTGTATTACCATACCTTTTCAGGAGGGCAGAGGAAAATACCGCTATCGCGGGACAAATGAGCCGGGAATTGGGCCTCATTACTAAAGAAATAAACAGGCGAAAAATTTAGATTTAGGGGGAAAATTTTAGAGCCACTATATTTTTTTCAATTGTGGTTTTACTTTTGCAAAAAAAACTTCATAATCATTTTTGTTTTCAGGATTTGTCATTCTCGGAAAGCCACAATTTTCCATACAAATTCTTAGGTAGTTGATAAATGTAGTTCCATTGGCTTCGTTCAAAAACATACTGTCGATAGCCGGTTCTGTTGTAATTTGGATTGAATAAGGAAGACCACCGCTCACATTATCTTTATGAAAGCAATCTGCTGCAAGTTCCAAATAAGGCAACTGAGCAGGGTCATCTTCCAGAATTTCATTTAAATATTCTTTCCAGTCATCACTTGAAACTTCCGAAACGAGACTGTCGAGACTGTAGATTTGTATTGGGTCGGCGTATTTCCAAAATATCTGTGGCTTTCGATAATAATCCCAACCAAAATTACATGAACCTACAATCCTATAAAATAGCTTTAATGAGTATGGGACATAGCCAAAATCTTTAATAGCTTCATCAAGCTTAATCAATAGCTCGTCTGTATCAGGCAATGGACTTAATAATGGATTTTCGAAATTGCAGTCGAATTCGGTACTAAAGGCATAGTTGATATTTTTTAGCTCCGAAAAAATTATTTCAAGATTAAAAGCTACTCTATTGAATGTCTCTGAGACTACATTTTGTATATCATCAAAATATTGATCCGTAAAAGCCTCTCGTCCTAAATTACAAATATCGGAGTATACAGATTTACCGTCCTCGTCATTTATATACCGATCGTAAAATTTCATTTGTATATTGGAATTCAGTATTTGGTTCGCTCCAAAAAACACTAAAAAACACCGCACGAATTCTTGTTTTAAATCGTAACAGAATGTTTAAAGCAAGCACTTAACGATCAGAGCCGCTGCCCCTAATAATTTCCACGGTGATACTACCAATTGTGGGCAGGTCTTTGCTGTTTAATTGGAATTTATACATGCTTCCCGGTGTAATATATTCATTCACTGTAAAATTTTCAGAATCGACAAAGGTTTGTTTTTCCGAAAAGTAACTTACTTTAAGAATTACATCTTTATAGGTAATTTCCTGACTTTTATTGAGAATTGTTCCAATTATGTTAATACCGCTATCAAATAAGTGGGCCCGATATTGGGTATGATAAATCTGTAAGTCGCCCAGCACATCAGGATTATGTTCTTTCACATGCGTAGTAGTCGCATACGGGTTCGGTATTACAGGTTGTGGCGCAGGCGGATTGATAACAGGATCCGATTGTTGGGCCCGTGTAGTTTCACGAACGCGGGTATTGGTGGTGGTTGTAGAATCGTTTTGGTGCACAGGTGTATGTTCCTGAACGTGGTAAACGTTGTCGGACACGGAATCAACTTGCTTGCTGCCGCTTCCACGACACGAACAAAAAAATAAAATAACGACGTATCTTAAAGTTTTCAATAGAATTAAGGCAGTAAGGTGATTTTATTATTTAATAATTCACAATATATAGCTATATAACAAAATTGGCGCTTTAACATATAAACCCGCTTTTTTATTGAATCTCATTTGATTTCCGGCAAACAAATTCGCGTTCCCAAATTATTGGGTCATTTGTTGGGAATTTATTTTTCAAATATCGATTTTATATTTAACATTTTAAGCTAAAAATACTGCATTTAACACTGTCGGGTTGCATAAATTTTTCTCGGGAA
>Ga0364858_10211_pt1 | contig 9304 bp, 10 predicted proteins | sample SorcelAu500001C7_2_FD_206914 | JGI IMG/M metagenome (GOLD analysis project Ga0364858, IMG submission 206914) | Enriched cells from Trout Bog Lake Hypolimnion, Wisconsin, USA - BchlTB.Aug20.5000.01 .C7 | ecosystem: Environmental > Aquatic > Freshwater > Lake > Hypolimnion/Profundal zone | place... | reverse complement strand
TTGGTGAACTGTCCCCTGATTTTTTTTGACAGAACTATAAATAGAGATAGCACCAACACAATCACAGAACAAAGTATAAATGCACATAATCACATAATAATGACAATACCAACTTACATTTAAACATTAAACAAAATACATTGTCACAAATAAAAAAAATCACTCCTTTCTTTATATCAACGCTTTTGATGTATGTAATATTGGGGGTAATATTTCCTCATTACAGGTATTATATAGATCCTGATGGAACAGCATATCTCACAATATCCCAACGATATGCAGTCGGAGATTTTTATAAAGCGATCAATGGTTTATGGAGTCCTTTTGGCTGCTGGATCACTGCATTTTTCATAAAAGCAGGTTTTGTCGTTATTGATGCCTCATGGATAGCCAATACACTGGGCGCTACAGGCTTTCTATTTATTTCACATTCTATATTCCTGCACTTTGAAATTAAACAAAAGTCACAATGGCTGATGGATATAACGCTTGCAATATTTCTTTGTTCCTCCATTTTCTGGCAGTCGTTCGATGATCTATGGTCCTGCTTCTTTGCGTTGGCATCATTAAGAATAATGCTTGCAAAGGATTTTACAAGCAAGCCTGCACTTTGGGTCGTTTGCGGGTTAATGGGTACACTGGCATATTTATCAAAGGCTTATTTCTTTCCTTTCTTCCTGCTCAATATGGTTTGCTGCACTTATTTTATTGCAAAAGGCAATAAAGCACAATGGTTGAGAATAAGCGCTTTCGCTATTGCTGCCATGGTTATATTCAGTATGCCATGGATATGGGCGCTACATTATAAATATGGAATCTGGGCCGCATCAACATCTGGATCTATGAATATGTCGTGGTATCTGGTGGGTCATCCGTACTGGAAAGATAATATTGCCGCGCTTTTGCCCCCTTCTTATAAAGACAGTCCAAGCTATTGGGAAGACCCATGGTTTGCCAATGGCCGTATGTATCATATGTGGGATTCGCTCTCCTGGTTCGGCCTGCAGCTATTGCGTATCGGGTATAATGTGTACAAGTTTATTTATTGCCTGCTACAGATATCGGTCTTTTTCCCTGTTGTGTTGGTGCTATCTCTATTTATAGTTCTGTCAAAAAAAATCAGGGGACAGTTCACCAATGATACTTTTATTGTGGCATTGTCTTCTTTACTCCTTCCCTCCGGCCTGTTCATGAATCATTTTGAGTCGCGGTTTTTATGGTATATGCTGCCGCTGGGTGCATTGCTGGCAGTATTAGCGTTGCAGAATAAAGCAAATTGGAAAAGAATATTCATGCCATTGCTTGCATTATCAATCCTTATTTTCCCGTTATGGTGCATGAAAAAAATGTATAACGAAGGCATCAATGAGTATATGATATCGCAGCAATTAAAACAGATGAACATTCACGGTACATTTACCGGCACACCAAAACCGGGGCGTGAATCGCAGCGGCTGCAACGCATAGCCTATTTCTCAGGCATTCAATACTATAACCCGGTAAACCCTGATGTAACCACAACGGCAGCGTTGAAAGATATGAGGCGGTATAATATCAATTACTATTTCACTTACGACACTGCTAAATTCGTTGACGAACAAGGCAAACCATTTGAACAAATCAATACAAATTATACAGGAGCATTAAAAGTCTTTAAAATATATCCCTGAAAATTTTAATGATGTATTTAATATTGATTAACAGGTTTTTACTTTTTTACTTTTAACTTTTGACTTTTTAAAATACCTTTGCACCCAAATTAAAAAAAATAACTACTATATGTCATCAAACAAAATTCACGAATTACTGGGCGACAAAGCCGGGTATTATTTGGAGCATTCCTGCAAGACAATAGACAAATCTTCTATCCATATACCCTCCCCTTCTCATCTTGATGATGTGTGGACACAATCAAACCGCAATGTGCAAACATTGCGCAGTATCAGCACCCTTATGCACCATGGCCGTCTTTCAGGCTCTGGGTATGTTTCTATTCTTCCGGTTGACCAGGGTATAGAACATAGCGGCGGCGCATCTTTCGCTCCAAATCCGATCTATTTTGATCCTCAGAATATTGTAAAGCTGGCTATGGAAGGTGGCTGCAATGCAGTGGCTTCTACCTATGGTGTTCTTGGTTCAGTGGCCCGTAAATATGCCCACAAAATACCGTTCATAGTAAAAGTAAACCATAACGAATTCCTTACTTATCCTAATAAGTTTGACCAGATCATGTTTGGCACTATAAAGGATGCATGGAACATGGGTGCTGTGGCAGTAGGCGCTACTATCTATTATGGCTCTGAAGAAAGCGCCCGCCAGATAGTGGAAGTGGCCAAAGCTTTTGAATATGCACATGAATTAGGCATGGCGACTGTACTGTGGTGCTACCTGCGCAACAATGGCTTCAAAAAAGATGGCGTTGATTATGCTACCGCTGCAGACCTTACCGGCCAGGCAAACCACCTGGGTGTAACCATACAGGCTGATATCATCAAGCAGAAATTACCTACTAACAACGGCGGTTATAATGCCATAGGCTTTGGTAAGACCAGCAAACTGGTGTACGAAAAACTCACAACCGACCACCCGATAGACCTCTGCCGTTACCAGGTAGCCAATTGCTACATGGGCCGTGTAGGGCTTATCAACTCAGGTGGCGAATCAAAGGGCGCTACCGACCTTGCAGAAGCAGTAATGACCGCGGTAGTAAACAAACGTGCCGGTGGCATGGGTCTCATCAGTGGCCGTAAGGCATTCCAAAAACCGATGAACCAAGGTGTGGAACTCCTGAACACAATACAGGATGTATACCTGGACAAATCGGTTACTATAGCATAATTTTCAAAAAACTTTACCAGAAATATAAAGCGGAGTATATTATGCTCCGCTTTTTTTATTTGATCAACTGCCCGGCACCATTTGCTCAATAATTTTCTCTTTTGAATCAGTAATGTATGATTCTATGTAACTCTTGATTGCAGGGTCGTGTTCCGCTTCTGCTAGTTTTTTCAGTATCTGATTTCCTTCTTCTGTTTTACCTATCAGTTTCATTGCAATTGCTTTATTAATAACATCCGTTTTCAGGTCTTCGCTATTTTTCTTTTTATCGGATGTATTGTCATATATTTTTATCAGCTGTTCAAAAGTAGCAATGGCGTCATTGTCATGCCGGGTTTTAAACTGAAGTATGCCCCTGAAAAAAAGTATATCATTCATTTTAGGGAAAATACGGAATATGTTCCCTGCGGTTTGTATAGCTTCATCGTACCTTTTGAGCTGACATTCATAACCCAGTTTATTGGTCCAGGCATTATAGTAAAAACTGTCAGCCGATATGGCTTTATCTAATAATGCTATGGCTGCAACTACGCTGTCGGGAAAAGCGTTGTATTTTATGTATTTGCCGACAGCTTTATCATTCAGTTGCTTTGCGACAGGATTGGGCATATGGCTATACTGAGCTTTAGACTGCACATAAGCCATCATGGCAAAGAAAAAGATAAGGCGGCACTTCATATTGTCAATTTATCAGAACAACTGCTTGAGCACATTATATACAACACTTGGTTTGCCCAGCGTATAGAAATGCAGCACTTTCGCATTGTTCTTTAACAAGTCACGGCATTGGTGCAGCAACCATTCTGTACCAACTTTTTCGCAATCGGCATCGGTTTTGGCTTTCATCATTTCTGTATACAGCTCAACCGGCACCTCAACATTGAAAACACGGGGTATCATCGTGAGTTGCTTCTTGTTAGTGAGTGGCTTCAGGCCCGGCATTATGGGCACTTTGATACCGTGCTCCCTGCATTTTTTAACGTAGTTGTAATAGTGCTCGTTGTTATAGAATAACTGGGTAGTAACATAATCACCGCCAAGGTCTATTTTACGCTTGAGGTAGTAGATATCCGTATCCATGTTTGGCGCCTCAAAATGCTTTTCGGGATAACCGGCTACACCTATACAGAAATCTGTTTTTGCACCATCAATGATCTCATCTTCCATATAATGGCCGTTATTGAGGTCGACTATCTGTCTTACCAGGTCTTCCGCATAACGATGGCCGTGAACATTAGGCGTAAAGAATTTCTCGCCCACAGCGGCATCACCTCTCAAAGCCAGTACATTCTTTATACCCAGAAAATCCAGGTCAATAAGTGCGTTCTCTGTTTCAGCCTTGCTGAATCCGCCACATATGAGGTGAGGTATTGCTTCAATTTTGTATTTATTCATTAGTGCAGCGCAAATACCTACCGTACCGGGGCGTTTGCGTATCTCCACCCATTCCAGGGCGCCATCCTTGCGGGTTTTTAATATCTGCTCTGCACGGTGATATGTAACATTGATAAATGCAGGATTAAACTCCATCAGCGGATCGAGATGATCATAAATAGACGCAATGCTCTTGCCTTTCGTGGGCGGTAATATCTCAAAAGATACAATAGTATCTTTAGCCTGGGCTAAGTGTTCTGTTACTTTCATAATTGATTAATGGACAAAAGTATAATTAATAAATGAATTGCTCAATGCCTGCCAAAGAGATATTGATATAAGATTATGATGGACTAACAGATGGTTAAATTTTGTTGTTCCATTACAATAGTTTAATTTTATTTAAATATGCAATAACCAATTCGTTTGTTGCGTTTATAAAAGAAGTAAGTATTATATAAACATCAAAACCGTTTGCATGAAAAAATCTTTTTTGCTATTTATGGTGCTGCTTATAGCAGGTACAGAATTTGGGATTGCACAGACTGCAAATAATACTCCGGTTAATCATCCATTAGATTGGCAGGGCGGAGATTATTATATGAGTTACACTAAATCTGTAGTGGTAGTGAATGGTGTTACTTATGTAGATGGCATCTCGAATTATTTTCATAATGCCGACCCGGGTACATTCAGGTGGACTAAGGCAATACCTGGCTGCCCAAACCGTGGCCTTGACCCTAATGATATAAAAGAAATTAAAGTACTAAACAGGACTACGGCAGAGCTGCTTTATGATGACAAAGGAGTTAATGGTGCTATCATAATAACTACCAAGAAAGCGGGGGATATGTAATCGGTAAAAAAAACAGTCCTAACTAAACTCCATATTAGTAACGATCAGGTTGCTGTTGGCCCGGGCGAGTATGCGGCCATTCATATCATAGACATGGCACTCTACATTGATTATCTTTTTGCCCACACGTAATACTTTCGACTCTGCACGCAAGCGTTCTCCTTGTTTGATAGCATAAAGAAAATCGACATTGAGGGTAAGTGATGTGTAATGATTTTCGGCATCGAGACTTACTACAGCCCAACCAATGGATTCATCAATGACCAGGCCCATCATACCACCATGAATATTGCCATAGGGATTGGTCATTTCTTTGCGCACCTCGAGCGAGATGACCGCACTACCCTTTTTTATATGCTCTAATGTAAGCTTCAGCCAATTGCCTGCTTCGGACCTGGAATTTTTCACTTCCTTTCCTTCAAATGTTTCTTTTATCCATTTCAGTACTGAACCCTTGGGTATGTCTTTATATTCCATGGTGCAAAGGTAAGCCGCAATCACACCCCAAACCCCTAAAGGGGCTTCGCCGGCGAACTTATTTTCAGCATTTGTAGCATGGTCATCATTATTTTTTTACATAATCCGCAACCCAACTTATTCAAAATTTTGTCTAAATTTGATATTACATTATGAAAACAATATCAATAACACCTGTAATTTTTGCTTCAGCTTGCTTGCTGTTTTTAAGCTGTAAAAAAAATACTGATACGCCTTCCACGCCCACAACAACAGCCAACCTAATGTTTGTGAATGGATGCGCAGGACCAACATTCATGAATGTTTCTGTAAATGGAACTATCCTGGCCGGAGCAAGCGACCTTAATTTTTTGACCAATTCCGGATACCAAGTATTCACGTCCGGTGCCGCTATGAACCTGGAAATTTCAGTGTTTTCAGTACCTGACTCATCGAGCAGTAACAGCAATGGTTCTTTTTCACCCGGAATCTATTACTCATTCTTTACCGGTGGCTCATTAACCAATACTACTTTTGTTGAATCTATAGACGATTTGAGCGCCCCAGCCACCGGAATGGCTAAAGTGAGATTTGTAAATTTGAGCGTTGATAGTTTAAATTTAAACTGTTATATAGGAAACCAAAAAGTAGATTCGAACGTTTCGTTTGGAATAGTCAGCCAGTTTGTTTCTGTAAGCGCTACTAATGAAACTGTGCTGTTACAAGACCCTTCCAGGCTTACTGATTCTGCCATGCTTTCCGGTCAATCGTTCTTAGCAGGTAAAATTTATACCATAATGTTTACAGGCACTCAATCCGGCACACACACCAACAAACCTACTTTAACAGTTATTGACAATTAACATCAGGCACTTTCCTGTAATCTGCTATTATATTCAAAATGAACCATCACCACTTTGGAGGTATGGATTATGATTTGGGGTTTTTGTTTACTTTAGTTGCGTGGAAACAACTACCAGCAATACGCCGACCATCACATCATCAAAATCAATACACCGGGCATGGTCTATGTACGACTGGGCAAACTCTGCTTACAACCTGGTGATCACGTCTACCATATTCCCTGCCTATTACAATGCCGTAACGACAGTGACCAAAAACGGGCAAATAATAAATGACCAGGTTTCTTTTTTCGGGATGAAGTTTAAAAACAGTTCGCTGTTTGATTACTCCATAGCCACTGCCTATCTTATTATAGCCGTTATATCGCCGATACTTTCTTCAATAGCCGACTATAAAGGCAATAAGAAAAAATTTATGCAGTTTTTTTGCTACATAGGCTCATTATCCTGCTGCATGCTGTATTTTTTCAAAGGCGATACGCTTGAACTGGGTATCATCTGCTCTGCGCTTGCCGCGCTGGGCTATTGCGGCAGCCTGGTGTTTTATAATGCCTACCTGCCTGAAATAGCTATAGAAGAAGACCGGGACAGGGTGAGCGCACAGGGCTTTGCCTATGGATATATTGGGAGTGTATTGCTGCAACTCATTTGTTTTATTTTCGTATTCTGGCCGGAATGGTTTGGCATTACAGACAGCTCAATACCGGCAAGACTGTCGTTTTTCCTTGTGGGCATATGGTGGGCGTTATTTGCACAAATCACCTTTGCCAAATTGCCGAAAGGTATACCTCTGGCAAAAAAACACGAACATTCACTACTGGCAAACGGCTTTATTGAGCTAAAAAAAGTATGGGGGCAAATACAGAAATTACCTGTACTGAAAACCTACCTCGCCGCGTTTTTCTTCTACAGTATGGGGGTGCAAACGGTGATGCTGGCAGCAACGATTTTCGGAAGTAAAGAATTGGGGCTAAAAACAGAACAGTTGATCCTGGCCATACTCGTGATACAGATAGTAGCGATAGCAGGCGCTTATATTATGGCGAAGCTATCGGACATGTTTGGCAACCTGCAGGTGCTTTTATTTGTTGTGTTTATATGGATAGGTGCATGTATCGGGGCATATTTTACTTATACCGCAACAGAATTTTACATAGTCGCTGCGGTTGTGGGGCTAATAATGGGCGGCATACAATCGCTGAGCCGCTCTACTTACTCGAAGCTCATGCCACCCACACATGATACTGCTTCTTTTTTCAGTTTTTACGATGTAACCGAAAAAGTGGCTATTGTAATAGGTATGCTTTCTTTCGGGTTCATTGACAGTATTATGGATATGCGCACAGCTATCATCGCACTTATATCTTTCTTTGCTGTGGGGGCATTGATTTTGTATATTGCCATAAGGAAACGGAATTGGGAATTGGGAGTTGGGAATTAGGATTGTATTTATACAACTGTTTAACAATAGACTTAATACTTTTGACTTTTATGAAAATATATACAGTAAACGCGGGATATTTTAAACTGGATGGCGGCGCTATGTTTGGTGTAGTGCCCAAAACGATGTGGAACAAATCCAATCCGGCTGATGAAAATAATATGTGCAACTGGGCCATGCGCTGCCTGCTGATAGAGCATGGTAACTACAAAATACTGATAGACAACGGGATGGGCGATAAGCAAGATGCAAAATTTTTCAGCCATTACTATCCGCATGGGGAAGACAGCATAGAAAAAGGGCTGGCAAAGCATGGCTTTACCACCGATGATATTACAGATGTGTTTCTTACACACCTGCACTTTGACCATTGCGGCGGCTCGATAAAACGTGAAGGTGACAAACTGGTGCCTGTATTTAAAAACGCTTTGTACTGGAGCAACCATAAACACTGGACATCGGCACTGAACCCTAATGAGCGGGAGAAAGCCTCTTTTCTGAAAGAGAACATACTGCCGATCGAGGAGAGCGGCCAACTGCGTTTTTTAGAAACGCCAGATGGTGCAGAGTGGCTGCAGGATATACGTATACGCTACGTGAACGGCCATACCGATGCTATGATGCTGCCGCAAATACAATATAACGGCACTACCATACTTTTTTGTGCCGACCTCATACCCAGCAGCGCGCATGTATCACTGCCATGGGTAATGGCTTATGATATGCGCCCCCTGGATACGCTGAACGAAAAACATAAACTGCTGCGTGAAGCAGCCGAAAATAACTGGGTGCTTTTCTTTGAGCATGACCCTAAGAATGAATGCTGCACGCTGAGGCAAACCGAAAGAGGTGTGCATGTGAAAGAAACATTCCCGCTGAGCGAGATAGACGCCAAGACAAGTGGCGCAGGCAATGCATGATGTAAAATAATGCAAGCCATGTAGAAATGTAATGCATCCGTCTCTACATGGCCTGCAAGGGGCATTACTTGTTTAGAGTAAATGCTTTTTTGCTTTTGTTGTGGTACATGATGGTGATGAAATACAGCGAGCCATTACGGAGATTGCTTGTACTCAAGGTGTTTTCCTGCTGGCTTATCTGCGCTTTCTTAATGAAATCGCCGGAGCTATTGGTAACAATAGCCCATATTTTGCCGGGGAGTTCGGGCAAATCAGTAAACAGCACTTCCCCTTCTCGGAATTTCATTTCGGTATTGGCAAATTCATCGTTTTGTTTGTGCCGGGACCAATTGTTGGCTTCATTACTTTCTTTTGCGTTTTCATTTGTGGCCGAAGCCTGTGCATGGGCCGTGCAGGCAATTGCGAGCATCGAGCAAATAATAATCAGTTTTTTCATGATCTTGTTTTTTAGTGGTGAAAATTATAGTCGCTTATAAGATGCTCCAAATGTAGCAGAGGTTACAAAAACCGATTTACCGCAGAAGGCGTGATATACATTTTTGAAAGGGTGAAAAAA
>Ga0364858_10290_pt1 | contig 9408 bp, 6 predicted proteins | sample SorcelAu500001C7_2_FD_206914 | JGI IMG/M metagenome (GOLD analysis project Ga0364858, IMG submission 206914) | Enriched cells from Trout Bog Lake Hypolimnion, Wisconsin, USA - BchlTB.Aug20.5000.01 .C7 | ecosystem: Environmental > Aquatic > Freshwater > Lake > Hypolimnion/Profundal zone | place: USA... | reverse complement strand
TTAAAACCAGAACCCTTTTTGTGACCGCGTCAGGATTCAAACCTGAAACCTTCTCATCCGTAGTGAGATGCTCTATTCAGTTGAGCTACGCAGCCATTCCGTTTTTTCGGACTGCAAAGATACAAAAGACAGGTGTTTTTACAAATACTTTTTACAAAGTGGGAAATTAACCACCTTTGAACCCAAATTAATACCACATAATGCATATAGAAATATGGTCAATTGGCAAGGAAAATGAACCATTCATTGACGAAGGGCTCAATTACTATTTCAAAAAGACCCGACCATGGAATACTATAGAGCTGGTATTGCTGCAAATGCCCAAGAAAGCGGCAACTACTGATATAGAGCGAACAAAGCAACAGGAAGAAGAAATGATACTGAAAAAGCTACAGCCCCACCATTACCTTATTTTGCTGGATGAGCGAGGCAAGCCGCTTAACTCCATACAGTGGTCGCAACAATTCCAGCAGTGTATGAACCAAGGTATAAAAACCTTAGTTATCCTTATAGGCGGAGCATTCGGGGTTAGTGAAAACATCAAAAAAAAGGCCAACCAGTGCTGGTCTCTGTCAAATCTTGTTTTTCCGCACCAGATGGTCAGGCTTATTGTGGCTGAGCAGGTTTTTCGCTCATTCAGCATCCTGAACAATTCGCCCTACCACCATGTATAGTATAAATAGCAACAGACGCATTACTTTTGGCGAGGCGTTGCCGCTTGTCATCAATTCAAAATTCTCCAACAACCAAAATGAGTTATACCATTATCATCATAGCAATAACAGTACTGATCTCCATTGCAGCTTTTAATAATGATGAAATAAAACGCAAACTGATCCTATATCCATATGGAATGGACGGGCATCCTGCCGAGTTTTACCGTTTATTGACTTCGGGATTTATTCATGAAGATATTCCGCACCTTGCATTCAATATGTATGCGCTATACGCATTCGGGCAATTTATGGAAATACAATTTGCAGAATTAAGTTTTAGCTGGGTATTTGTAGTACTCTATTTAACCGGGATAATTATTGCATCGCTGCCTGCATTATTCAAGCACCGGCTTCATAGTTATTATGCCGCGCTTGGGGCTTCTGGTGGAGTTTCGGCTGTAATATTTGCATTCATCTATTATCACCCATGGTCCAAAATAGGCATCATGTTTATTCCCATTGGTATCCCGGCGGTATTTTTTGCAGTTTTATACCTTCTTTATTCTGCATACTCGGCCAGAAAAGGCAGTGGTAATATTGGCCATGATGCGCACTTCTGGGGTGGTGTTTATGGCTTTATTTTTGCCTTTTTCTCAGACCCTACCCATGGCAGGATATTTATTGAGCAATTACAAGGTTTCCGCTAATTCGCGTTTCACTACAAGTACCTGTTCTGTATTTTCTTTTACCCTGAAACGCTCATCCGGCCGGATACCTGAAACCCAGGCTATACGCTTATTGCACTCCAGTATGCGGATATCTTCTTTTTCATGCAGCGGCACTTTTTCATCTATCAGCAACCTGCTTATTTTTTTCTTTTTCATCTTCATCCCAAAAGGGTAAAAATAATCTCCCATTCGCCACTTGCGCAATAAAAGCGGAAATTCTAACGTCTTCATATCAAGGTATGCGATATTTGGATCTGCCGGAATTGCCTTTGGTTTTGATTGCACTGAAAATGAAAACCGATATTTACCGGCCTCGATAATACAAGGCGCTGTATCTACCACGATAAGGTCTGCTTCATCAGCCGGGAGCGTAGTTATAACAAGGAACTCCCTATTGCGGATCAACCTGTGTGTAGGGGACGAAATATAATGGCCTGTTTCGGAATTTAATAAATTCAACACATGCGGCACCTGCGATGAAGTAAATCCAAAAGGAGTGAGCAATTCATAACAAATTGTAGCTAATGGCTCATGATGCCGCAATTTCAAAATCGGAATATAATAGTCATGCCCACGCTGCTGCATCAGTTTTTTCCGTTCCTGCTCTACTGCCTTTTTATACAATTGTTCTGCCTGTCCGAAACGGGTAATACTTTCATTTACATTATCTACAGCATTCGGAAACCATTGCACAATGGCCGGCACTATATTATGCCGCACTGCATTTCTGAGGTAGTCGTCCGTATCATTGGATGCATCTTCCCGATAAGTTATTCCTTTCCCAGTTGCAAAAGCACCCAGCATCTCTTTTGTAGCAAAAAGCAGCGGCCTTATAATATTGCCGTTCTCCGGCAGTATGCCATGGAGGCCACTAATACCGGTGCCTTTAAAAAGATTGATGAGCAAGGTTTCAACATTATCATTGGCATGGTGCGCCGTCACGATACGGGCATATTGATTTTCTATCCTTATTTTTTCAAACCATTCATACCTTAATATCCGGGCCGTTTCCTGGGTGCCTTTTTTCCACTCCCGGGACCTTTGCTTTGTGTCAAACTTTATGCTGTGAAATTTTATTTTGTTTGCTTTGCACCAGTCTGCTATCAATTGCTCATCAAGCTCTGAGGCCTCCCCTCTAAGCCCAAAGTTGCAATGCGCTACCGCAAACACGATATTGCTTTCCAAAAAAAGATCAGCCATAACCATAGAATCCCGGCCGCCACTCACTGCCAGCAATACAGTTTGCCCCGGCAAAACATATTTCTTTGCCTCCCAATGCGCCCTGAACCGTTCAAGTAAATTCACTATAGCCATCTTTTTTTACAAATATCAATTAATCAACCAAATCCTCATATACACTTTGCAGTTCATTATATGAGTGCATATCTTTTGCAGCTTTAGCCTGGACCATACCTTTTTCGTATATGCTGATTGCCCCTGCCCGCTCACCGACCCTTTCCAGCAACTTGCCCAGGTGGTAATAAGTAGCTACATAGGCAGGATCATTAGTTAGGTTAATTTCAAAATGCGCCCTGGCCCGGCTTTCATCTCCTGCTTTCACATATTCAAGCGCCAAAGCATGATTCAGAAAACAATCATTGGGTGTAGCTATTAAAAAGCTCTTTAACTTTTCTATCCGTTCATTCATTATCATACTATTTATCCGCCTAACTAAACAGGCTGCATACGCAGCCTGTTATAAACTTCAACAAAATTGATTTTCGTTCTTAACTGCCAATTACTTAGTTATCAACAACCTTGTTTCCAATCTGTTATTATCCGTGGCATTGATGAACAAAATTGTATAAACACCGCTAACCAATTGCTCTACGTTTATCTGTTGCGCAGGTGAATTACATGCAGTAACGGAAACCACTCTTCCAAGCATGTCTATTATCTCGATCTTACCACTAACGTTTGGAATACCGGATATATCTACATTTACAAAACCCTGCGCAGGATTAGGATATGCATCAATTGTTGCGCCACCAGCAGTAACATTTGAAATACCGGTCAGCGTTATTGAATCCACATAAAAATACTGAAAATAGTTCTGGCCAAAATCATTGTTATATGTACCTGAATAACTATACCCATTCATGCTTATAAGAGATCCGGTATGTGTCTCTGCCTTAAAATAACCAGGGTAATATCCTGACCCAGCTAAAGCCCACCAGTTAAGTCCATAATAATTGCCATCTGAATAAGGAGTATTAACAATTGAAAGTTTGTAATAGCCCACAGGCAGGTTAATTGTGTCCCTGTAAAGAACATTAATCCCTGTATTTGCCCTTTTCATAACAGTATCATTATTCATATCCGTAATATACCAGCTTGTTTCAGCTTCACTTGTGTTAGTGCTGTCATTTACGTTACTGGTATACATATCAAATATAAGAGCAGATGGCCATATCGGTGCTGATACAAACTGTGACCTCATGGTGTCATTGGTCTGATCAGCATCTGTTGTACCATTTACACTAAGTATCTCTACAATAAAATTGCTCATACCTGAGGCCCCCGCCAGAGAGTCTAATTTCAGCAATGGGGCCAGATCCATCTCTGCGTCGTTTAATGAATTCAGAGTACCCCTCCATGTACTGGTTTGCATAGCCGATCCCGGCACGCCATATTGAAATGTAATGGAATCAATGGTTGTTGATCCTGTATTTTTCACAATTATTCTTGGGTTACCTAATGACGGATTCTCCCTGAAATGATTTTGATCAGATGTTGGCGCTATAATGTCATCTATTGAAGCATCCAGCGTCTTGTTCATACCTTTATAATAAATAATAGAAGCCTCTGTGGTATAACTACCCCAACCGGAAGAACTTGCAGCCCCGATATAAGAATCGAATTTTATATCCACATTATAACTGCTACCCGGGGTTAATCCGGACAGAACATTATACCTGGGATATATCAAATCTCCCGGACACCAGTTAGCACGCTCTAAAAGCCAGGTGCCTGACTGGGGATACAACTCATTGACCCCGCAATTGTCACGCCATATTTGCTGCGTTGCAATCGAGCTACCATTCAGCATAACCTGGTAATTATGCGACATAAATTCGCAACAACCATTTGCGTCTGATCCATGTCCTGTAACAATAAATCTTAAATCAGTTGACACTGTACCTGTTGGCACCGTTTCTGTATCGGCAGGAAAATGAGTATTGATATCAGAAGAATCACTGTGTGCCGTATCTCCATATGTATAACTGCCATGCCATAAGCGCTGGATGGATACTACGTCACGGTCTGGGGTCCCTTCTATAAATGCAAATTGGATCGAGCCATAGAATCCCCACGAATATCCGGAATAAAATATACGCATTGATACACTATCCTGCAAAAGGTATGCGTAATCCGTTACATCATATACATATTTTTGCGTCCATGTCCAGGGTGTACGAGGCGCCCCGTTATTGGCATAGGGCGTTATTAATCTAGCCAACTCCAGTGTATCACCACCGGGGGTCATCAGGTAATTCAGCACGGTATAATCCCAGTCACCGCAATACTCTGTAGAACCAGGATAACCGGGGCACATATATTTACCAAGTGTAAATATCATATATATTTTCCGGTAAGAAGTCCCGGCAGGTGGAAATTGAATAGTAGTATCAAACTTACCGTAATGGGTAAAATGTGTATTATTTGCCTGAACCCATGTAGTATCTCCGGGTGCAGCCTTTAACGAAGTAACAACACATAAAGCTGCTAACAGGAAAAAGTAATATTTTTTCATTAATTATTTAGTTTAGCGAGCAAAGGTAAAGATTTTTGTTGTTCAGATATCAGTTAACATTAACAATCTTAATTATAATCAATAGTGATTACCAGCATATTTAAAAGTACCTTTGCACCCTCAAATTTTATAACATGCCTGGTTTTACGGTTGCTATTGTGGGAAGGCCAAATGTAGGGAAATCTACGCTGTTTAATCGTTTACTCGAGCAGCGCAAAGCTATTGTGGATGATCAAAGCGGTGTTACCCGCGACCGCCAGTATGGCATTGCCGACTGGAATGGAAAAATATTCAATGTGATAGATACGGGCGGTTTTGTAGCCAAATCAGATGATGTTTTTGAGCGTGAGATCCGCAAACAAGTCCAAATAGCCATTGAGGAAGCCGATCTTATATTATTTGTTTGCGATACAACCACGGGTGTAACCGCACAAGATGAAGATATGGCGGATGTACTTCGTCGCTCACCAAAGCCGGTGCTGTTGCTCGTGAATAAGGTAGATAACCAGGAACGCGCACTTTACGCCACCGAGTTTTATTCCCTCGGTTTCGAAAAAACATTCTTTCTTTCTTCTATATCCGGCAGCGGCACAGGCGAAGTACTTGATGAAGTAGCCCAAAATATCAAAGAAGATGTTGAAGCTACAGAGCTGGATAAAGATGGTAATGCACTACCGAAATTCGCTATCATAGGCCAGCCAAATGCCGGTAAGTCTACCCTGCTCAACGCCCTGATCAACCAGGAACGGACCATCGTATCAGATATTGCAGGCACTACCCGCGATACGATACACACACACTACAAGTTATTCAATAAGGAGTTTATACTTATTGACACAGCTGGCATACGCAAGAAAAAGAATGTGCATGAAGACCTTGAGTTTTACTCAGTAATACGCGCTATAAAAGCAATGGATGAGGCAGATGTGTGCATGCTGCTCATTGATGCGAAAAATGGGATCACCGCACAAGATGTAAGTATTTTCAGTCTCGCTACACGTAAAGGGAAAGGCGTGGTGATACTGGTAAATAAATGGGACCTTATAGAAAAGAAGGAAACAAACACCGCGCGGGATTACGAAAAAGACATAAAAGAAAAACTGCAACCCTTTACAGATGTACCCGTAATTTTTATTTCAGCCACTGAAAAATCACGCATCTTCCAGGGTATGGAAAAAGCGCTTGAAGTTTATGATAACCGCCTGCGCCGTGTTACCACTTCTGTACTCAACGAGATCATGCTAAAAGAAATAGAGCGCTACCCGCCACCCAATTCACGCGGCTATGCGATCAAGATCAAATTCTGCCAGCAAGTACCAACTGCTGTGCCATCTTTCGCATTCTTTGTAAACCATCCGGATGCAGTAAAGGAACCTTACAAAAACTTCCTTGAAAACAAATTACGCTCCCACTTTAATTTCAGCGGCGTACCAATGAGAATATTTATGCGCAAAAAATAATCATAACTCCGCCAAAATTGGCTTTAATTTAATAGAATTAAATCACCTGCCCAATGATCGCATTCTGAGTCAAAAAAGCAGGTGATCTTATTTTATAAAAAAAACACAATGATCGTGTAATTATTGCTCTACAATAAAATGTAACGTTTTTTTCTCATTCGCAGTTTGCACATTCAATATAAACATACCGTTACTAAGTGCATTACCAAGTGTTACTGTTGTATTAAGTATACCCCCTTCAGCTATTACTATATTCCGGTAAATAACGTGACCCAATAAATCCACCACTTCCAGTGTCACCTCTTCATTTGTTGTTACGCCCAGTGTGCCTTTTACCATAAACATTCCTTTATTGGGATCAGGCAACAGACTTACAGTTAACGGCAACTTGCATACAATTACATCAGTGATCTTAGAAGTCACAGTTTTATCATCAGCTGTTGTTTCATGAGTAATACGCACATTGCCCGGTAACATACCGGTTACCAATCCATTACCATCCACAGTTGCAATACTATTATCACTGCTCCACCAAGCACCGCCGGCAACATCATCCGCCACGCTAATAGTAGATCCTGCATTAACAGACGTTGTCCCTTGCGGATGTGCCGCGGCTGCGGCAGAGAAAGTCTTGGTAACTTTTGTAGTGCACCCTGCTATCGTCACAGCATAAGTAACTACCGCACTGCCCGTTGATGTCAATGCAGTTGCCTCTATCAGGCTACCTGTACTGCCACTCAGCGCAATAACGCTGGTATTACTACTTGTCCATATACCACCCGCCGTTAAGTCAGAAATAGAAACAGCGCCACCGGAATGCGATATACTTGCAGGGCCATCAATTACCGACACTACGGGCATTGCATTAACTGTTATAGCAAAGGTAGTTGAACAATACCCCACAGAACCGGACTTAAAAGTAATTACTGCGGTTCCCGCACTTTGCCCGGTAACATCGGCACCTGCCACTGTTGCCACCGCTGTGTTACTACTGGACCAACTTGAAACAGGTGAAGCATCAGAAAGCAATGTAACTACCCCCACACACATATTAGGATTGCCCATTATCGGCTGCGGAGCGGCGTATGTAGTATTGGTCATCATTGCCAAGCAGCCATTAGGTGCAATATATGTGACTATAGTTGTACCAGCAACGCTTCCTGCCACTAACGTGGCTACTGCCGCTGTCCCGGTTACGGTAGCATAGCCTGAACTACTCCATGTACCACCGGCAGTAGCATCGGATAATGGCACCGTCACTCCCGGACATTCAGCTGTGGCACCTTGTATTGGCATGGGATTGGCATTAACTGTCAATATCGCCGTGGCAGAACACCCTGCCGTTGTATAAGAAACAGTAGTTGTGCCGGTGAGGCTTGCACTGGCTGTAACGATGCCGGTAGAACTGTTAACAGTTGCTATCGTACCGGTCATGCTCCATGTGCCACCTGCACTGTTATCGCTCAATGTCGTTGTTGTACCTACACAAAGAGTCAGATTGCCATTGATCGCCGCGGAAACACCGCTGACCGTAACCGTAAAAGTGCCGGTACAGCCAGTTGCAGTAGTGTAAGTTATAAGCACAATACCTGCCGAAACACCGGTCACAACGCCTGCGCCGGACACTGTTGCTATAGTAGTTGACCCCGAACTCCATGTGCCGCCGGTAAGCGCATCGAGCAATGCAGTTGTGCCGCCCGAGCATATGGCTGCTGTACCTGTGATAGCAGGAAGCGCGCTTACTGTCACTATCGTGGTTGCCACACATCCTGCTGCGCCTGACTGTGAATATGTGACCCTGGCTGTACCGCCGGTAAGCGCGGTCACAACTCCGGTGGATGAACCGATGTTAATTACGGTAGTACTGCTGCTTGTCCATATCCCTGTTCCATCGGTCAGTGACAATGTTGATCCGGGGCATAATACCCCGATATTACCAGTAATGGCAGAGACAGGGGCGATCACATTCACTGTGGTAGTGGTCATACAACCAGTACCTGTTGTACCTATGTCCGGAAGTATTTTATAAGTGATCGTAGCTGACCCCACACTTACGCCTGTAATGTCACCGCCTGCCGATGTGGCTACAGCAGTGTTACTGCTCGTCCATTGCAGCACATCAGTCGATGCATCGCTCAATATGGCTGTTCCTCCTACACATATTGTTGTTAAACCAAGAATCGGTGCAGGGTTTGCTGCAATAGTATTCACCATCATTGTCATACACCCGCTTGGGATGGTAAAGGTCACAGTAGCTGTACCTGCGGAAATACCCGCCGTGAAAATTGCTGTTGAACCTGTACCTGACAATACCCCGTCCCCACTGATACTCCACACACCGCCTGATGAGGTATCTGTCAATGTCACAGATAGGCCTGCACATTCTGTGCTGGCGCCCTGTATCAGCGTAGGGTTGGAATTAATTGTTATTATCGCCGTGGCAGAACACCCTGCCGTTGTATAAGAAACGGTAGTTGTGCCTGTAAGGCTTGCACTGGCTGTAACGAGACCGGTAGAGCTCCCTACAGTGGCCATCGTACCGCCCATGCTCCATATTCCGCCCGCACTGTTATCGCTCAGGGTCGTTGTAGTGCCTACACAAAGAGACAGGTTGCCGTTGATTGCTACCGAAACACCGCTGACTGTAACCGTAAACGTATCGGTACAACCAGTTGCAGTGGTGTAAGTTATAAGCGCAGCACCTGCCGAAACACCGGTTACAACGCCTGCGCCGGACACTGTTGCTATACTCGTTGACCCCGAACTCCATGTGCCGCCGGAAACCACATCGTGCAATGCAGTTGTGCCGC
>Ga0364858_10285_pt1 | contig 9615 bp, 10 predicted proteins | sample SorcelAu500001C7_2_FD_206914 | JGI IMG/M metagenome (GOLD analysis project Ga0364858, IMG submission 206914) | Enriched cells from Trout Bog Lake Hypolimnion, Wisconsin, USA - BchlTB.Aug20.5000.01 .C7 | ecosystem: Environmental > Aquatic > Freshwater > Lake > Hypolimnion/Profundal zone | place... | reverse complement strand
TGCCTTCGCGATTGATGATCACATTCCGGGTTACTCCCGCCCGTTTGTCAGCGAACAGACCAAAAATATCGGCATTCGGATCGATTGCCAGCGGATAAGAAATATTCATCTCCTTTTGGTACTGTCTGACCTTCTCCAATGGTTCGTCGCGATCCACGCCAAACAGCAGGAAATTGGAATTACGTTTATTCTTAACCCAAATATCCTGCTGAATGTGTGGTATTTCCTTTCGGCAAACACCACACCAGCTGGCCGTAAACTGCAGCATAACCACCTTTCCTCTCCAGTCTTTGGAGGATATCTTTTTCCCGTTTGAAAGGGTCAGGGTAAAATCGGGAATCTTGTCCCCAATTTTAGCCGTAAATTCATACTCTTCAGGAATATCCTGCTTTGGAATTTCTATTCCTGATTGACCAAAAGCATTGGTGAAAATCAAAATTCCCACCAAAGCGGCAATCCTGTGATTTCGAAAAAGGCTCTTCATTTTATTTTGCTTTTAGTTAAAAACGACAGTTCTGTTGTTATATACCAGTATTTTTCGTTGCAAATGTTTGTAAACTGCCTCACTCAGAACGATTTTTTCCAGATCCCTTCCTTTCCGGATTAAACTATCCACATTATCGATATGGGAAATCCGGACAACATCCTGGGCTATGATTGGACCGGCATCTAGATCTGCGGTAACATAATGACTGGTTGCCCCAATAATCTTTACGCCCCGTTCATGCGCTGCATGATAAGGTTTTGCTCCGGCAAATGCCGGCAAAAAGGAGTGATGAATATTAATGATCCGATTGGGATAGCTGGCAACAAACTGATCAGACAGCACCTGCATATACCTTGCCAGGACCACAAAATCTATATCATACTGCTGAAGAATTTCAATCTCACGTTTCTCCTGTTCCGCTTTATTGGAATTATTCTTCTCGATCAGCACGAAATCTATTCCAAACCGCTGTGCAACAGGCTTTAACAAATCATGATTGCTGATGATCAATGGTATTTCAGTCTCCCAATCACCAGCGGTATATCGGGATAGGATATCAAAAAGACAATGAGACATTTTCGAAACAAATACTGCCATTCTCGGTTTTTTGTCTGAAAAATGGAGCGAGTATTTAATTGAAAATTTACGTGCAATAAGTGTTTCAAAGTAATCCGAAATTTTCTCCCGGGGGATGGCAAATTTTTCCAGTTCCCATTCAACACGCATATAGAATAGACCTTCCTCATGATCGACATGCTGATCGAGATAAATGATATTTCCGCGGTTTTCATTTAAAAATTCGGTTACGGCAGCCAAAATTCCCTGCTTATCCGGACAATAAATGAGTAAAATCGCTGTATTTCGGATTCCGGTAATCTTGCGAATCGATTGCATAAATAATATTTAATAGTTTCTAAGATTTGACAGGTTCAATTGCTTTAAAATCTTTAAAGGAGACCTTTAGTACTTGGAAGTGATTTAACAAAGGGGTCTTTGCGGATCGCCATCTTCAGGGCCCGGGCAAATGCCTTAAAGATCCCTTCGATTTTATGATGTTCATTCGTCCCTTCGGCCTGAATATTCAGGTTCGCCAGGGCCGAGTCAGAGAGTGACTTAAAGAAATGAAAGAACATCTCAGTAGGCATATCCCCAACTTTCTCACGGTTAAATTCCGCTTTCCAGACGATCCAGGGTCTCCCGCCAAAATCGAGTGCAACCTGTGCCAGGCAATCGTCCATCGGGAGGCAATACCCATATCTTTCAATTCCCCGCTTGTCGCCCAGGGATTTCCGGATTGCCTCGCCAAGGGCTATACCAGTATCTTCGATGGTATGATGCTCATCCACAGAGAGGTCCCCCTTAACTTGAATGGTCAGGTCACAACCTGAATGACGCCCGATCTGGTCAAGCATATGGTCAAAAAATGCGAGTCCGGTATGGATATCACATTTCCCTGTTCCATCCAATTTTAGCTCAACAAAAATATCTGTCTCGGCTGTTTTCCGGCTCACGATGGCAGACCGCTCACCGATAACCAGGAAATTAAAAATAGTTTCCCACTGATCGGTTGCCAGGACACAATGCCCATCCAATCCACTTTCTTTTAGCTTAGTGATCTGATCTTCATGAACGAAAAAGATTCCTTTCGCCCCAAGGTTTTTGGCTAATTGGATGTCCGTAATCCGGTCGCCAATCACAAAAGAACCTGCAAGGTCATATTCCGGAGAGAAATATTCCTTTAACATTCCTGTGCCAGGCTTACGATTAGGGGAGTTTTCTTCAGGAAAGGTTGGATCAATATGAATTTTATGGAAAGTAACCCCTTCATTTTCAAATGCTTTCAGCATCATTTGCTGAGCGGGCCAGAAAGTCTCCTCAGGGTAGGAGGATGTTCCCAAACCATCCTGGTTGGAAACGATAACCAATTCAAAATCGGTCAGTTTTTGGATATTATACAGGTTTCGGAATACGCCAGGTATAAATTCGAGTTTTTCGAGTGAATCAACCTGCATATCGCTGGTTGGCTCCACGATCAACGTTCCGTCCCGATCTATAAAAAGAATCTTCTTCATTATTACACTTATTTGTCCGAAGCCCGACCTTCAGTGTGACATTTGAGATTCCAATCTATTAAAGATACGAAATCGCCACCAGAAAAGCTGGGTTTTATTATTATTTTTTATGCCAGTTCCGACGTTTCGGGGCTTAATCTACAATTTGTTTAAATTTTAAATCAACTGATCAAATGCCTCCATTAAAGTTGCATTTTCCTCGGGTGATCCGATACTGATTCGGAGACACCCTTCACAAAGAGCAATTGAAGATCGGTCCCGAACAATAATTTTTTCGTCAACCAGATAATTATAAATACCCCGGGGATCATACACCTGGACCAGCACAAAGTTCGCATCCGACGGATACACCTTAATCACAAAGGGATAAAGTAATAAATTCCGGATCATCTTCTCCCGTTCCTTAAGGATTATTTTTACCCACTCATTTTTCAGCTGCTCACCTGCCAGCAGTTCAAGCCCTTTTTGCTGAGTCAGGATATTGAGATTATAGGGATATTTTATCCGGTTTAACACCTCGATGATCTTTTCATTGGCAAAGGCCATTCCAAGCCGCAGTCCTGCCATTCCCCATGCTTTTGAAAAGGTTTGAAGAATAACCAGGTTGGGATATTTTCCCAAATCCGGAAGCAATGACTTTTCAGGACAAAAATCAATATAGGCTTCATCAACTACGATAAGACCATTAAAACTATTGATTATCTGTAATATACCTTTGTTATCAAGGGCATTTCCTGTTGGATTATTGGGGGAACACAGAAAAATAATCTTGGTTTTGGCAGTTACTGCAGCCAGGACAGATCCGGCATCCAGCTCAAAGTCTGAAGTCAGCGCGACCTGATTAACGGCAATATTATTGGTGTCAGCTGCCACCCGGTACATTCCATAGGTTGGATTTATCGACACAATATTATCTTTCCCTGGTTCACAGAAAGCGCGAAACAAAAGATCGATGGGTTCATCGCTTCCGTTACCCAAAAAGATTTTCTGAGACGGAATATTTTTAATCTCACCCACCTTATCTTTCAGTATTCGCTGGTGCGGATCGGGATAGCGGTTCCATGGGGAATTATACGGATTTTCGTTGGCATCCAGAAATACTGCAGCCTCACCCGAAAATTCATCCCTTGCACTGGAATAGGGTTTCAGGTTGCGGATATTCCTGCGTAATAATCTGTCGATATCAAAATTCATATCTTATCTTGCTTTTTTAATTCTGTCTGCCCAACATATTTCCCAATATAATAAGCTATTAATACAATTACAACTGAAAATTGTGACAGGAGTTTTGAATTTCCCCACTGGATAATCAAGGTGAAGATTATTCCACAAAAGATGATGAATAAAAAATCAAAGTACCGGAACCTGTTCATTTCAGTTGAATTAAATTGTAGGATTATTTCGCTTCTTTCATTCTCAGGGTTGCGGCATTCTTATGGGCAAACAGCTGCTCTGCCTGAGCCATCTCCTCGATCACCGGTCCAAGGTTTTTAATTCCTTCACTGGTGATCTCCTGGAAAGTTACTTTCTTGCAAAAGCTGTCGAGGCCAATGCCGCTGAACGATTTTGCCCAACCATTAGTAGGAAGGGTGTGATTTGTTCCTGAAGCATAATCTCCGGCACATTCCGGAGTATAGTTTCCGATAAAGACAGATCCTGCATTAATAATCCTATCCGCGATAACTGCTGCATCTTTTGTGGCAATAATCAAATGTTCAGGCGCATAAAAATTAATCAATGTAAGCATCTCCTCAACATCCTTCACGAGTATAGCACGGCTGTTTTCGAGCGCTTTAGCGGCAATTTCTGATCGTGGTAGGGCTTTGAGCTGTTTTCCCATGACCTTTATCACATCCTTAATCAATTGTTCTTCAGTGGTTACCAAAATAACCTGACTGTCCGGGCCATGCTCTGCCTGGGACAGCAGATCAGCGGCAACAAAAGCCGGATTCGCTGTTTCATCAGCCATCACGGCCACTTCTGACGGACCGGCGGGCATATCAATGGCACACTCGGAGTTGGATACAAATTGTTTGGCCGCAGTCACCCATGAATTGCCGGGACCAAAAATCTTATCGACCTTTGGAACGCTTTCGGTACCATAGGCCATTGCTCCAATCGCCTGCATTCCTCCAACTTTGTAGATTTCAGTAATATGGCAAACAGATGCTGCAAAAAGGATTGCCGGATGGATTTTCCCGTTCCGGTCCGGGGGTGTGCAAAGGATGACATTACGACAACCTGCAATCATGGCCGGGATTCCCAGCATTAACACAGTAGAGAATAAAGGGGCTGAACCACCGGGAATATACAACCCGACTTTTTCAATCGGGACCGATTTTTGCCAGCATTTCACACCGGGCATAGTCTCTATAACCCTGTAAACCGATTTCTGGGCAATGTGAAATGTATCAATATTTTGTGCTGCTGTGTGAATTGCATTTTTAAGTTTTGGATCAAGCATCTGATCTGCCTCATCAATTTCCTCAGCCGAAACTTTATAATCGGCAAGATCGACCAGATCAAACTGAAGGGTGAATTTGCGTACAGCAGCATCACCTTCAGCACGGATTTTAGACATTACCTTACTAACCGTCTCAATTTTCTCCAGAAAATCAGCTGTTGGACGCCGGGTAATTTCCGGCCATGTATTAAACAGGGGATAACGGTAGATTTGCATGGCATTAAAATTTATAAAATCATTTTCTCAATTGGGAGGACCAAAATACCTTCAGCCCCATTTTTTTTCAGGTTGCCGATCACTACCCAGAACTCACTTTCGTTAATTACCGAGTGTAAGGAGCTCCAACCCGCTTTCGCCAAAGGCATAATCGTAGGGGAAGTCATTCCGGGAAGGACTTTGATAATCTGATCGAGTTTATCATTCGGTGCATTTAGCATGATATACTTTTTCCCTCTTCCCTTTTCAACTGCTTCAATCCGGAAGATCAGTTCATCCAGAATCACTTGCTTCTCGATGGAAAGATTGGGGGTTGCCACTAAAACTGCTTCAGAGTCAATAATAGTATGGACTTCCTTCAACCTATTACTAACCAAAGTACTTCCGGAACTTACAATATCGAAAATAGCATCTGCCAGACCGATTCCAGGAGCAATTTCAACTGAACCGGCAATAAAGTGAGTATTAGCCACCAATTTATTTTCAGCAAGAAAATCTTTTAAAATCCGTGGATATGATGTGGCAATCTTCTTTCCTGCAAACCATTCAAGACCATTAAATTGTTCATCTTTTGGAATTGCCAGGGAGAGCCTGCACTTACTGAATCCCAAATGTTTAACGATCTCAACTTTTTGCTGCTGTTCCATCACCTCATTCTTCCCGACTATCCCGATATCGGCCACCCCATCTGCAACACATTGAGGGATATCATCATCTCGCAGGAATAGCGCTTCAAGCGGGAAATTTTTGGCTGCAGAGATCAATCTCCGGCTGCTCGAAACTAATTTGATGCCAGTCTCAGAGAGCAAAGACATTGAATCTTCGTTCAAACGACCCTTGGTCTGTATGGCAATTCTTAAAATCGAATCCATTTTTATAAAATTAAAAAAGGCCCACCTGATTGATAAGGTAAGCCTGAGTTTTGGTCATATGATTATGGACACACCAACACAAGCTCACCTTAAGGTAAGTGATGTAGATGATGTCCGGTATAAATGCTGAGCTTTGTCATATTTATTTTGCTTTTGCAATATTAATTAAAAATCAGATTCGATCAACCTGTTCCAGCCCCGAAATGTTAAATTTAAATTAAATGTCTCGCTTAAACCCTAAAACTTCAACCCTTCCAGCAGTCTGATATAGGTTTCAATTCCCCCGCTAATTTCCGATATCAGGATATATTCATTCGCAGTATGGGAGCGTGCAGAATCACCGGGGCCCATTTTGACTGAAGGGTAAGGGATCACTGCCTGATCAGAGGTTGTAGGTGAACCGTAGGTATTTAATCCCATTTCGACAGCACGCTTGACCAATGGATGGCCCGGACTGATCCGTGAAGAATTGAGTCTGAAAGAGCGCGGGCGAACCTCCGATTCAATTAGTCCAGCAATAACATGAAAAGCCTCATCGTTTGAATAGAACTCATTGGTACGCACATCGATCACAAAACGGCATGAATCAGGCACCACGTTATGTTGGGATCCCGCTTCAATTTGTGTGACAGTCAATTTCACCGGTCCCAGTACGGGAGACTCCAGCGGAAACCGGTATTGCTCAAGAATCTGAATATCCTTAATGGCTTTATCGATGGCATTAACCCCTTCATTACGGGCTGCATGACCAGCTTTCCCTTTAGCCTCACAATCCAGAACTATTAATCCTTTTTCTGCAATAGCCACATGCATTTGTGTGGGTTCACCTACAATCGCCAGATTTATTTTGCCAAGCTGATCCAGAACGGAGGCCACTCCATTTGGACCGGAAATCTCCTCTTCGGCGCTGGCACAGAAGATCAGGTTATATGGCAGGTTTTCAACATGGTAAAAATAACGGAATGCTCCCAGCAAAGCAACCACTGATGCTCCTGCATCGTTGCTTCCAAGACCAGTCAACCGGTCGTCTTCAACAGTTGCTTTAAAGGGTTCGTAGGTCCACCCCTTCCCTGAACGCACGGTATCGACGTGGGAATTAAACAAAACAACCGGTTTCGATTCGGACCAGTCGGCGCTGCGGATCCAGATATTATTCCCACTTCTTTCAAATGGCAGTTCCCACAATCTGAATTTCACCTCCAGGTAATCAACGACCTCTTTTTCCTCCCTGCTTAACGAAGGGATCTCAATCATCGCTTTGAGCAGCTCAATACTATCTGAAATGATTATCTCTTTCAGCATAAATCAGAGTACTAACCTTGTTCCTCTCAAACCTCCTGAAATACCCTGTGCATTGGTAATTACAACCGCACTTACACCCCTGCGGAGCGCATTAAATCCACTTTCAAGTTTGGGAATCATACCCCCTGAGACCACACCCTGAGATTTGAGTTCTTCGAATAATCCAGGGTCAATTTCAGGTATTATTGATTTATCGTCTGCTTCATTGGATAGAACTCCTTGCTTTTCAAAACAGTATATCAGCCTGAGTTCATATCTCCCGCATAAAGTGGTTGCTAATTCTGACGCGATATTGTCGGCATTAGTGTTCAATAGTGAACCCTTACCATCGTGAGTGATGGGTGCGATAACAGGAACAGCCCCATTTTCAATCAAATCGTATATCGCCTGTGCATTTACCCAGTTGATATCTCCTACAAAGCCATAATCAACAACTCCAACCGGTCGCTTGACGGCCCTGATAATATCGAGATCGGCACCGCAAAGTCCTATTGCATTATTTCCTAAAGCCTGTAAACCGGCCACTATATTTTTATTCACTAATCCGGCATAGACCATCGTGGCAACTTTGAGCGTTTCCGCGTCTGTGATACGACGTCCATCTACCATTTTGGTTTCAATACCCAGTTTTTCAGACAATGCCGTTGCACTCTTTCCACCTCCATGAACCAGAATTTTGCCACCGGCTATGCGTGAAAAGTCCTTTAACAGGGAGCGAAGGGATACTTCCTCTTCGACGATCTGTCCACCTACCTTAATGATTATCAAATGTTCTCTCATACTACCCTTCCAAAATCATTTTTAAAACTGTCTGGGCCGAATATACACGATTTTCCGCTTCGTCAACTACAATAGAAGAAGGTCCGTCAAGAACTTCATCAGTTACAATCATATTTCGCCGAACCGGAAGACAATGCATGAACTTTGCATGATCGGTCAGCGCCATCTTTTCGGCGTTGACCGTCCAGCTCATATCCCTCGACAGGATTTCACCATACTCGGTATAGGACGACCAGTTTTTGGCATAAATAAAGTCGGCACCTTCGAAGGCTTTATCCTGATCATATTCCACCTTAAGATCACCCATAAAGACAGGACTGAGCTCATACCCTTTGGGATGTGTAACCACAAACTCATAATCGGTCTGGCGAATCCATTCGACAAATGAGTTAGGCACTGCCTGTGGAAGAACCTTTGGATGCGGCGCCCAGCTCATTACAACCTTTGGGCGGGGTTTCGTCTTGTATTCTTCGATGGTCAGCAGATCGGCAAAACTTTGCAGCGGGTGCCTGGTGGCAGCTTCCATACTCACAACCGGCACTCCTGAAAATTCGATAAACTGATACAGGATCTTTTCGGCATAATCATCTTCCCTGCTTTCAAAATCTGCAAAAGCCCTGACACCGATGATATCGCAAAATCTTCCGATGACAGGAATAGCCTCACGCAAATGTTCAGGTTTATCACCATCCATGATTACACCCAACTCACTCTCCATACGCCATCCATCCTGATTCACGTTGAGGACCATCGTATTCATTCCCAGATTCATCGCTGCCTTTTGCGTACTTAACCGGGTACGGAGGCTAGAATTGAAGAAAATCAACACCATGGTTTTATTCTTTCCAAGATGCTGAAAACCAAACGGATTACTTTTGATTTCACGGGCCATTTTTAATGCATTGGCTAAATCAGGAAGGTCGAAAACAGATGTAAAGTGTCGCATATTCGTTTATAACTAAATTTCTATTCATTTTTTAAATACCCAGGATCATCCAAATCAAATGATACCGAAACCAATGATCCTGCAGTAACCATTGAATGACCACTTTGCAATTTGCATTTTGCATTTTGCATTTTGCATTTTGCATTTTGCATTTTGCATTTTGCATTTTTTTAGGGACGTATTTGTCCGTCTCCTTCAACCAGCCATTTAATACTCGTCAGCTCTTCGAGTGCCATTGGACCACGGGCATGCAACTTCTGGGTACTAATCCCTATTTCAGCCCCTAATCCAAATTGTGCACCATCTGTGAAAGCAGTACTTGCATTGACATAAACAGCAGCGGCATCCACCACTTTGAGGAACAGATCGCAATTCTTCCTGTTCTCAGAAATAATAGCTTCACTGTGCTTTGAACTGTATTTAACAATATGGGCAATAGCCTCATCGAACGAGGCAACAGTTTTAATCGCCATTTT
>Ga0364858_10236_pt1 | contig 9712 bp, 8 predicted proteins | sample SorcelAu500001C7_2_FD_206914 | JGI IMG/M metagenome (GOLD analysis project Ga0364858, IMG submission 206914) | Enriched cells from Trout Bog Lake Hypolimnion, Wisconsin, USA - BchlTB.Aug20.5000.01 .C7 | ecosystem: Environmental > Aquatic > Freshwater > Lake > Hypolimnion/Profundal zone | place: USA... | reverse complement strand
TTGCCTTATACGGAAACTGCCCCAAATTGGCAGGGGCAAACAGCCGCACGATTACAATTATTGGGTAAAACACCGCCCTTTGTGGATACTTAAATTGCAGCCGTTGCTAAAGCAAATAATTTGATTTTAGTCACTCGTAACGTAGATGATTTTATTAACTTTACCGATTTATCCATTGAAAATTGGTTTAGCAAGTAGCCTCGATGAAACGCAGTGCTGCGAGGGGATCGGAGTGCTGTTAATCCTCGATTCCGCCTTGCTACATCGAAGCTATGGGTTACGGACTATAAATATCAGCCTAATTGTATAAGCCCATAAGTCGTAGGGCGTTTTCACTACATGTTCTTAAAAGTCACTACAGCAAACCGCCGCATACATGCAACATTGATCTGCCGTATGACCCTATTTGCCGATAAAAGCATTAGGCGTCGAGCGGTGCTGAGCCTGTCAGTTTGGCAACTTATAAGCCAAGGGAGGCTATTAAGCCCAGCCGCTGGCCTTCTATTGATGTTATAGGGGTTCGTGAGCTTCTACGGTGGGCTCATGAGCCCCGGCAGTCTTCAATAATTGCTGTCTGTTAGGTTATTTTTAACCCTAGCTGGACTATTGAGCCCCCAACTTGGCCTCGATAGCCCCGGTGGAGTACTAAATAGCCCGCAAGTTAGGTAAGTGAGTCCATCAGCGGGGCAGCGTTGCTTGTCATGGGGGCTATTGCTAATGGGCCAGTGCAATCGATTGAGTCTTGGTTTAATATCGCCAATGACGTCCAGCAATTATCAGATATTTTTATAGATCAATAACGATTTAAATATTCTTTGTTGATAAGTCATGGATGAATATCAAGAACTACAAGATAACATAGAGCAACCCGCTCGTTGTCTGGCCCAGTCTGGGCGTTTTTCTGCATAGCTTTCATAGTCGGGTTGTTCATCATAAGGGCGGCGCAAACAGTCCAGTAGTTCATTAACCATTGTAAAATCCCCCGTTTCAGCTTTATCTATGGCTAATTGCGCCAGATAGTTACGCAATACAAATTTAGGGTTGACGGCGTGCATGCGTGTTCGTCGTTCTACATCAGAACTATTATCTTGTTGTACGCGCTTAATGTAGCGATGTAGCCAGTCGTATAAGTGAATTTTATAATCAGCAGTCAGTTGCTCCGGCACATAGTAGGCTGGCATCAATGGTAAAATTAAAGCCTCGTCATTGTTGTTAACGTGCCTTGAAATTATGGCAAGTTGCCGATAGAAAATAGTCATATCAGTTTCAACGCGCTGCAATAGAGCAATTAAGTCGCTAAAAAGACTTTCATCTGTTTCTGGTTGATAACGGTTTAAGCCTAGTTTGTCTGCCATCATGGTTTGCCAACCTTGTTCGAACGTTTTCGTATAAACATTAAGAGCTGCTTGCAAAGGCTCTACTTGTTCAATCAGCGGATATAAGGCATTAGCTAATTGACCTAAATTCCAATAAGCGATTTCTGGCTGATTGCCAAAGCGATAACGTCGATGCTCGACATCAGTGGTATTAGGTGTCCAATTAGGATCATAATTTTCTAGCCAACCATAAGGTCCGTAATCAATGGTTAAGCCTAAAATGGACATATTGTCGGTATTCATGACGCCATGTACAAAGCCTACGCGTTGCCAGTGTACGATCATTTCAGCGGTTTTTTGGCAGATTTCTGTAAACCAAGCCAAATAGATAGAAGGAGAAGGTTCACCTAAGTGTGGGTAGTGTGTGCGAATAGTGTGGTCAGCTAATTGTTTTAATAAAGTGTGGTCACGTCGAGCGGTTAAGATTTGAAAGCTCCCAAAGCGAGTAAAAGTGGGTGCTACTCTACAAACCACCGCACCTGGTTCTGCTTTTGGGTTGCCGTTGTAAAACATGTCTCTGATAACCGATTCTCCCGTTAAGGTGAGGCTTAAGGCTCGAGTGGTAGGTATTTCTAAATGATGCATAGCTTCGCTGCATAAAAACTCACGGACAGAGGAGCGCAACACGGCTAAGCCATCGGCTGTTCTGGAGTAGGGTGTGCGGCCTGCGCCTTTAAGTTGTAGAGCCCAGCGCTCACCTTTTTTATTGATGATTTCACCTAAATTAATGGCGCGACCATCACCTAGCTGTCCTGCCCAATGACCAAATTGGTGTCCACCGTAGCAAATCGCATACGGTTCCATGCCTTTGGTAATTCGGTTGCCAGTAAAGACATGGGTAAAGTCATCGCTGTTACAGAGTTCAGGTGATAAATCGAGTAGTTCTGAAACTTCATGCGCATAAGCCACTCTTTGAGGGTTTGCAACTTTAGTCGGCAATACTTTTGAATAACAGGCGTCAAAAACTTGGCGAGGATAATTATGGGTTTCTTTATCGCAGGGTAAGTCGCGAATGAAGTTATTATCAAAGTTTAAGTCATCAAGTTGACTAAGAGGTTTATTAGGGTACATGTATTGAGATTCAATGTTATTTGTGCCGAGTTAATGATAGATTATCACAATAATGCTGAGTGAGTAGTTGCTATAGTTATTCATTTGATTATGGGTTTTTGAATCTAAATAATGTGCAAAACTAAAGTTGACTGATATTAGTATGCTATTTTGTCGGGTTACGCTTTCGCTAACCCGACAGACGTTTAAGTTTGACTTTAACTTACATTGAATTGAGGGCTGGGGAGTAAGTCTTAAATAAAGACATTGATTAGCCAGAACAGAGTAAAAAATAAAACTTACAAATATTAGTTATTTTTGAATTTTTACATGAAATAGCACTTATGCTATTCTAGGCAGTAAATTTAATTGTGTTTTGTTTCACTTAAATACCATCTACATAGCATTTAGAGAAAATAATGACCGAATCCAAAAGTATTCAAGAGACAGTGCAAGACGTTATCTCTACACTTAAAGAAAAGCCTGGCGCACTTTTGCCGATACTGCATGGTATCCAAGATGCATTAGGTTATATTCCAGCTGATAGTGTGCCTGCAATAGCTCAGGGACTTCATCTTTCTCGAGCTGAAGTGCATGGTGTGATTAGTTTTTATCATTATTTTCGAGAGACGCCTCCGGGTAAGCAGACTATTCATATCTGTCGTGCTGAATCTTGCCAAGCTATGGGTGGTAAGCAATTAGAACAGCATGCAAAAGATCAATTAGGTATTGATTATCATGAAACGACCCCTGATGGTCAGTTTTCATTAGAGCCTGTTTATTGTCTAGGTAACTGTGCCTGTTCTCCCGCTATGCAAATTGGTAGCGATATTTATGGTCGAGTCTCAACACAAGGTTTTGACGCTATTATCAATGAAAAGAAGGAACAGGCATGAGTATCAATGTTTATGTCCCCTGTGATTCCAGTGCTGTATCACTAGGTGCCGATCGTATTGCTGCTGCAATCACTTTAGAAGCTCAGAGTCGCGGTATTGAAATTAACTTAATACGTAATGGCTCCAGAGGTTTGTATTGGTTGGAACCTTTAGTTGAAGTCGTTACTGATGCGGGTCGTATTGCTTATGGTCCAGTTCAAATCAGTGATGTCAGTGCTTTGTTTGATGCAGATTTCTTACAGGGTGGTGATCATCACTTAGCTTTAGGCTCTATTGAGGAGCTAGATTTTTTTAAAAAGCAACAGCGTTTAACCTTTGCTCGTATCGGTACAACTGATCCTATTAGTCTTGAAGACTATCTTGCTAACGATGGTTATCGCGGGTTAGGTAATGCTTTAAAACAGTCACAAGCTGATATTGTTAAAGCAGTGACTGATTCAGGTTTGCGTGGACGCGGTGGTGCAGCATTTCCTACTGGGATTAAATGGAATACGGTTTTAAACACGCCTTCTGAACAAAAATACATCATCTGTAATGCCGATGAAGGCGATTCAGGTACTTTCTCTGATCGTATGGTGATGGAAGGCGATCCTTTTGTGTTAATTGAAGGTATGACCATAGCGGGTATTGCTGTGGGTGCTAACCAAGGTTATATCTACCTTCGAGTCGAATATCCACATGCGCACATTGCTTTGAATGCTGCAATTGAAAAAGCTTATGCAGCAGGTTACTTGGGTGATGATATTCAAGGTAGTGGCAAAGCCTTTCATCTTGAAGTTCGTTTAGGTGCAGGCGCTTATGTCTGTGGTGAAGAAACCTCATTAATGGAAAGTTTAGAAGGTAAGCGGGGTTTGGTACGTTTTAAACCACCCTTACCAGCAATTAGTGGCTTGTTTGGTCAACCTACTGTCGTCAATAATGTTATTTCACTCGCCTCTGTGCCTATTATCCTTGATAAAGGTGGTGATTATTACCGTGATTTCGGCATGGGGCGTTCACGAGGTACCTTGCCTTTACAATTGGCTGGCAATATCAAGCATCCAGGTTTGTTTGAGTTTGCTTTTGGTTTAACCTTACGTGAATTACTTTATGATTTCGGTGGCGGTTCTGCTACTGGACGTCCTATAAAAGCTGTGCAAGTTGGCGGCCCCTTAGGTGCTTACTTACCTGAATCCCAATTTGATACCCCTTTAGATTACGAAGCCTTCGCTGCTAATTGGACGGTATTAGGTCATGGTGGTGTCGTCGTTTTTGATGATACGGCCGATATGGCTAGTTTAGCGCGTTACAACATGGAGTTTTGTGCTACTGAATCTTGCGGTAAATGCACGCCTTGTCGCATAGGTTCAACACGTGGCATCGAAGTCATGGATGAGATTATTAATGGTCAAGAGATCAGTAAAAATATTCCTTTGTTACGTGATCTTTGCAATACCTTACTAAACGGTTCGCTTTGTGCATTAGGCGGCATGACTCCCTATCCAGTCTTAAGCGCATTAAATCATTTCCCCGAAGATTTCGGTGTAACTGATACTAATAACGCAGCCTGATAACGACACAAGGAATTCATTATGAGCATTAATAAACAACAAGATTTCGGTACGCCTGCCAGCACTGCAACAGAGCAAGTTACCCTAGAAATTGATGGTTTTAAGGTCACCGCTCCAGCGGGTACCTCTATTATGAGAGCTGCGGCTAGTATAGGTATCGATATCCCTAAGCTCTGCGCCACTGACAGTATTGAGCCTTTTGGTTCCTGTCGTTTATGTGTGGTTCAGATTGAAGGCGGACGTGGTATGCCGGCTTCTTGTACGACACCTGTTGCTGAAGGTTTAAAAGTAAGTACCCAAAATCAAAAGTTAGCTGAAGTTCGTCGTGGCGTAATGGAATTGTATATTTCTGATCATCCACTCGATTGTTTAACCTGTTCAGCCAATGGCGATTGCGAATTGCAAGATATGGCAGGCGCTGTAGGTCTGCGTGAAGTCCGTTACAATCCTGTAGAAACTCATTTACATGCCGTTAAGGATGAAAGTAATCCTTACTTTAGTTTTGATCCTAGCAAATGTATCGTTTGTTCGCGTTGCGTTAGAGCTTGTGAAGAAACCCAAGGTACCTTTGCTTTAACCATTGATGGTCGTGGTTTCGACTCTAAAGTATCGCCTAGTCAGAACGAAGCTTTCATGGATTCTGAATGTGTGTCTTGTGGCGCCTGCGTTCAAGCCTGTCCAACAGCGACTTTAATGGAAAAGTCGGTTATTGATCATGGTCAGCCTGAACATGCTATCGTCACCACTTGCGCTTATTGCGGCGTTGGTTGTTCTTTTAGAGCTGAAATGAAAGGCGAGCAAGTGATTCGCATGGTGCCCAATAAAGATGGCAAAGCTAATCATGGTCATTCTTGTGTTAAAGGCCGATTTGCCTTTGGATATGCTACTCATAAAGATCGCATCACTAAGCCGATGATTCGCGCTAGTATCAAAGACGCTTGGCAAGAAGTGAGTTGGGAAGAGGCTATTAATCATGCGGCTTCAGAATTAAAACGTATACAAGCTAAATATGGCAAAGACTCCATCGGTGGCATTACTTCTTCACGTTGCACCAATGAAGAAGTTTATATTATGCAAAAATTAATACGCGCAGGTTTTGGTAACAACAATGTTGATACATGTGCACGAGTCTGTCATTCACCGACTGGTTATGGTCTAAAACAAACTTTTGGTGAATCATCAGGTACCCAAGATTTTGATTCTGTTATGAAGGCGGATGTTATTTTAGTCATGGGTGCTAATCCAACAGACGGGCATCCAGTATTTGGCTCTATGATGAAAAAGCGCTTACGTCAGGGCGCTAAATTAATTGTTATCGATCCACGTGAAATTGATCTCGTTGAAAAAAGCCCACACATTCAGGCTGATTACCATCTGAAATTGCGCCCAGGTACTAATGTTGCATTAATCAGCGCCTTGGCACACGTTATCGTCACTGAGCAGTTAATAGATGAGAATTTTGTTAATGAGCGTTGTGATGTTGCTTCATTTGATAAATGGAAAACATTTATTGCTCAAGAACAGTATTCACCTGAAGCTACTACTGACATTACCGGTGTTCCTGCAGAACAAATAAGAGCTGCTGCAAGACTTTATGCGACTGCCGGTAATGCAGCTATTTATTACGGATTAGGTGTAACTGAGCATAGTCAAGGTTCTACTACAGTTATCGGTATTGCTAACTTGGCAATGGCGACTGGCAATTTGGGTCGTGATGGCGTGGGTGTCAATCCTTTGCGTGGACAAAATAATGTTCAGGGTTCTTGCGATATGGGTTCATTTCCGCATGAATTTCCAGGGTATAGACATGTTTCTGATGAACAAACGCATCGTTTGTTTGAAGATGCTTGGCAGGCAGAATTAAGTTGGGAGCCGGGTCTACGTATTCCTAATATGTTTGATGCCGCGATGGATAAAAGCTTTATGGGCTTGTACTGTGAAGGTGAGGATATTGCTCAATCTGATCCAGATATTCAACATGTACATGCGGCATTACGTGCGATGGAATGTGTTATCGTTCAGGATATCTTCCTAAACGAAACTGCTAAATTCGCACACGTGTTTTTACCTGGTGCATCATTTTTAGAAAAAGATGGCACCTTTACTAATGCTGAGCGTCGTATTTCGCCAGTACGTAAAGTCATGTCACCTTTAGCCGGTTATCAAGATTGGGAAGTGACTCAAATGTTGGCTAATGCGATGGAATACCCTATGAACTACAGTCATCCATCTGAAATTATGGCTGAAATTGCTAGTTTAACGCCTTCTTTTGCCGGTGTGAGTTATGAAAAAATTGACCAGTTAGGCAGTATTCAATGGCCTTGTTATGACCAAGCTTCAGTAGGAACACCGATTATGCATGAAGAGACTTTTATGCGTGATAACGGTAAAGGTTTATTTATGTTGACTGAATATGTGGCAACTGAGGAACGTGTTACCAAGATGTTTCCTTTGATTTTGACTACCGGTCGTATATTGTCGCAATATAATGTCGGTGCTCAAACGCGTCGTACTGAAAATAATGCTTGGCATTCGGAAGATCTTTTAGAAATTCATTCTCATGACGCTGAAGATCGTGGCTTAAAAACGGGTGATTGGGTTGGTATTAAAAGTCGTGTCGGTGAAACGGTATTGCGTGCTTTAATCACTGATCGCGTTCAGCCAGGTGTGGTTTATACAACTTTCCACTTTCCAGAATCGGGTGCTAATGTTATTACCACTGATAATTCAGACTGGGCGACCAATTGTCCAGAATACAAAGTGACAGCCGTGCAAGTCAGTAAAGTGAGTCAGACTTCTGAATGGCAAGAACAGTATCAGGTATTTTCAGATAATCAGTTGGAATTATTGGCTCAAGGCTCACAGCATGACTAACGGCAATGCCGTTACACAATGTTTATCATTAGAATTAGGCTGGCCTAGTTATCAGCAGCGTTCTGTGGATTGTTGGCAAGGAAGCCAGCAATCTATTGAGCAGGATTTTATTGCTGAAGAAGTGCCTGTATCCTTGGTTTATAATGGCATTCCACATGTCGTTATGTTGACTACACCCACTAATCTTGAAGAGTTCGCTTTAGGTTTTAGTATTACTGAAGGTATTATTAAAGCTCCTCAAGAACTACTTTCAGCGAAAATTTATAATCGTCGTAGTGGTATCGAAGTACACCTTAAAATACCTGAGCAACGCGCCTTATGTATGACTGATAAAGGTAGGAATTTAACAGGTCGAACTGGTTGCGGGTTGTGTGGCGCAAGCACTTTAGAGCAGGCAATAAAACGTCCAGGTATTGTTGCTGGGGCTTTATCCCTAGATGCTCGTGTATTGTCTAGTGCATTAGCAGATATGAAATGTCGTCAGACTCTTAACGATTTAACGGGATCAGTTCATGCAGCAGCATGGGTAGTGCCAGGTCAGGGAATAGTAGATATACGTGAAGATGTCGGACGCCATAATGCCTTAGATAAACTCATAGGCTTATTGTTACGGAGTGGTAAAGACTTGGCGTCTGGTTTTGTTTTAGTGACCAGTCGCGCTAGTTATGAATTAGTACAAAAAACAGCTAGTGTCGGGATTACTATGCTAGCAGCTATTTCTGCGCCGACTGGTTTAGCTATTAGGTTAGCAGATGAAGCAGGACTTACTTTGATTGGTTTTGCGCGCGGAGATCGATGTGTGGTTTATAGTCATCCGCAACGTTTAACCCATAATTAAACTTAATTGAGCATCATGAAAATTAAAACTCTTATCAAAATGGCCAACAGTATCGGTGATTTTTTTAACGCAGAAAGCGATAAAGAACTCGCAGCTAATGGTGTAAAAAAACATATCTTAAGATCATGGCATCCTAGAATGCGTAAAGAATTAATTGCTTATTATGAGCAAGACGGTTCGGAGTTAAGTGATTTGGTTAAAGTGGCTGTATCTGGACTTGAGTCTGTTTAATATCTAAATATTTAGTTAAATTAATCTACAAAAGTCTGGGGGTCGTAAGACCCCCTGGTCAGTTTTGATAATGATCAGCCGTGCTTTCGATCTCGATGATATTTCTTATTTATTGCCCTGATCTAATACTGCTTTGGCGGCATCGGTTTCAACTTTAATTTTCTCTACTGCAAGCCGGAATTTATTTTGTTTCTCATTGGCTATTTTTGCAATGAGTGCATTATCGGCGTTAGCTTCATTGACTACACAGGTATTATAAATAATGGCTGCTTGCTGCCATTCATTGATAGCTTTTATACTTTGATTGTAAGTGTCAATATTGTCCTGCTTAATAACTGGAACTTCTGGGTCATTGCCACAAGAAGTCGGTGACCAAATATTATTATTAATTGAGCCGGCCATACAGACCGATATGCTGGCAGTTATCAATAATAAGGTAAAACAAGTTATTTTTATCATAGCTATGCCTCGTGTGATCATTAAGTTAATTATTTTTATTGACCTGCTGGTTCAGCAGAGTTGAAGAGTTTATGCTTTAGTGATCAATTCTGCAAATACAAGAGCCACTCAGACAGCACAAGTCTATTTGAGTGGCTAGATTTTGGTACTACTTTTTGGTTTCTGTTTTAGTTGGAGGAGTTGTAGTATCACTCAATAAAATATCGCTACTATTTTTATCCAGGATCTTTTGGATGATCGAATGATCTCGGCAGTAAAGCCGTCTCCTTGTATAACTTTCATAGATTCCCTTAGGAATAATTGAGTAAAGGTAAAATAGGATAATACTTTGTTCAAATCCATAATTAATATAGCAATATAAAGCTAAACAGACGATAGACGTAAGCTTTCGCCCTTAGCCTTTAGCCTGCTCTAATAAGAGCCCTATATCAAAGCGAG
>Ga0364858_10278_pt1 | contig 9754 bp, 6 predicted proteins | sample SorcelAu500001C7_2_FD_206914 | JGI IMG/M metagenome (GOLD analysis project Ga0364858, IMG submission 206914) | Enriched cells from Trout Bog Lake Hypolimnion, Wisconsin, USA - BchlTB.Aug20.5000.01 .C7 | ecosystem: Environmental > Aquatic > Freshwater > Lake > Hypolimnion/Profundal zone | place: USA... | reverse complement strand
GATCCTACAAAATATCGCCGCTGGTCATCCGAGCGTTTCGGGCAATTATCTGGCCCGGTTTGAAAAGCGGCACCGTTCGATCGGCGGGAATGCACTGCGGGCTGCCGTCCTTGGAGGCAATGACGGACTGGTCTCAAATTTCAGTCTGGTGATGGGTATTGCCGGAGCAGCAAGCGGGCAGAGTACTGTATTGCTCACAGGGCTCGCCGGATTGCTTGCCGGTTCTCTCTCGATGGCTTTGGGTGAATGGATATCTGTAACCAGTTCCAAGGAGCTCTTCGAAAATCAGATGCAGCTGGAACTGGAGGAGCTGGAAAACAACCCTGATGGAGAAGAGTGGGACTTGGCCCTGATTTACCAATCCAAGGGGATTCCTGAAGAACAGGCCCGGAAGATGGCTAAAGATATTATTTCAAATAAAGAACTCGCCCATGAAGTGTTAATCAAGGAGGAATTGGGGATCAATAAAGAGGACCTGGAAGGTTCTGCCATGGAGGCAGCTGTTGCCTCATTTATTCTGTTTGCCGTGGGTGCGATTATCCCGGTCATCCCGTTTTTCTTTACAGGTGGATTCAAAGCGATCATCCTGAGCACCCTGTTCAGCGGATTCGGATTATTCATAATTGGCGCTTCAATAACCCTTTATACCGGGAAAAGTGTCTGGCATTCCGGCTTGAGACAGGTGATTTTCGGACTTGCAGCTGCAGCCATCACCTTTGGAATCGGCCGGCTCATCGGGGCCTCGGTAATGGGGTAATGAAGGAATGAAGAAATAAAGGAATGGAGTATTAAGGAATTAAAATAATGATATTCAAGAATTTAATGATTGTGGTGTTGTTATTCGGCCTAGTGCCGGCCAGAACACAGACTTTACATGTGGCACCGGCACCGTTGTTTCGCTGCCCGGTTTTTGACGGTGCTGCCGATCCCACGGTGATCTATAACCAGAATGAAAAATCGTGGTGGATGCTTTATACCCAGCGGCGTGCCAATCAGGATGGCGCTGATGTAGCCTATTGTTACGGATCAAAAATCGGGGTTGCCTCATCCTCCGATCATGGGGCGACGTGGACCTACCGGGGGGCGCTCGACCTGGCTATTGAGCAGGGTCAGAACACCTACTGGGCACCTGAGGTTGTTTTTGATAAAGGTGTTTATCATATGTATGTCGCCTATATTCAGGGTGTTCGAAACCACTGGGGCGGGGACAAGCATATCCTTCATTTCTGCAGCAAAGATCTGTGGGACTGGAAGTTTGAGAGTCAACTGCCTTTGTCAACCAACTCGGTAATTGATCCGTGCGTTTTTCATCTTCCTGATGGAACATGGCGGATGTGGTATAAGGACGAATTGCATGGAAGTGTGAGTATGGTGGCTGAAAGTCCGGATCTTTACACCTGGACGGTTCAAAAGAAGGCAGCCGTGGCCGACCGGCCACATGAAGGACCGAATGTCTTTCGTTTCAAGGAAAAATACTGGATGGTAGTCGACCAATGGGCAGGTTTGGCCGTTTATTCCTCTGCCGACTGCAACACCTGGACTTTCAACAATGTAATTTTGGATAAAGCCAGCCACAGAAATGAAGATACCCCGTCGGGTGCGCATGCCGATGTGGTTGTCGTGAATGACAAGGCTTATATTTTCTATTTTACCCACCCGGGTCGCAAAACCCATATGGATTGTCCCATGGAATCCAATGGGGTGGTTCCGTACCATCTGCGCCGGTCATCGATACAGGTGGCTGAATTGAAAGTCATTGAAAATAAAATGGTTTGCAACAGAGATGAACCGTTTGATTTTTATTTACCTTGAAATCCGGCTCCATATGGATTTCAATAACCCTTTAACTGAAAATAAAGTTATAAGATCATGATTTTAAGGAGAATTGTTTTGATTTTTGTGTCAGCTATCTTGATTTTTGGTGTGCAGGCACAAAACGGTTCGGTTGCCCTCCGGAAAACGGACTATACCTTATGGTGGAGTGGGTCCACGTTCAAGGCAACCCTTAACGAAATTCCCGTTCGGGATAATCCTGATATTCAGGTTTCGGCTGCCGGAAGGGAATTTGAGCCTTTGCAGTTGGTTGTAATTCCTGCCCGCCGGCTTGATAATTTCAGGATTTCAGTTTCTCCGTTGACGGGTGAAAACGGGAATCTCATCAGCAACGATAATATTAAAATCTATGATGAGGTGTTTGTGAATGTGACCAAGCCGACAGACAGTCAGTCCAGGCCTGGCTGGTATCCGGACCCGCTTTTGCCGGATCAAGGTCCGATGACACTTTACCCGAAACAGAATTACCCGTTCTGGATGGATATCTTTATTCCGGAAGGAACAAAAGCGGGTATTTACAAAGGGGTGGTAAGTTTCAGTTATGGGGCGGTTACAGACAAAATACCCTTTACCGTGAAGGTCTGGAACTTCTCCCTTCCCAAAGTCCCTTCGATGCGCTCTTCCTTCGGCGTTGGACCGGAGATGATCCGGAAGTACCACCACCTCACCAACGATGCGGAATTGCGGACTGTTTATGATAAATACCTGCGAAAATTGCATGACTTCAGGTTAAATCCCACATCACCTTTTGAACTCAATCCCATGAAGGTCGCCATCACAGGTGTGGGTTGGGAGAATGGATTGTTCGACAGTGAAAATGCGAAGCAGGGCAAATACTGTTATAAAATAGAGGATGACGACCTCACCAAAAACATTACGGCCAAAACCGATCATCGGATACCCGTCTCTCCAGCCACTAGTTACACCCTGAACTGGCAGGCAAAATGTGGCGCTGATAAATCGAACTATGCTGTCGGGATCCGTTTTTATAATGCCGAAGGGGAGCAGTTGGTTTATGAAAACATCCTAAATACCTATGCCGGGGGTAAAGAGTGGAAAGCAAATACCCTGAAATTCTCAGATCTGAATACCGAAATCCGCAGTGCAGAAATCATTCTTTATGGCGCATTTCCTAACGAGAACGGCACAACCACCGGGACGGTTTTTTTCGATGAAATGAGCCTCAAATCGGCCGGCGAGGAGTTACTGGAGAATGGAGACTTTGAAGTCAGCCTCGATAAGATAGGTGTTTCGGTTGATTTTGAAGATTTTGACAAGGCTGCCCATCGGTATCTGGATGAATTCGGGTTCAATGCGTTTAACCTGCATCTCCAGGGGATGGGTTCAGGAACTTACTATTCACAAAAGTATGGCCGGTTTGCCGGATTCCATCAACATACACCCGAATATGGCCAGCTTATGAAAAGCTATTTGTCTCAGATTGAAAACCATCTGGCCAGGAATGGCTGGCTTGGGAAAGAATATATTTACTGGTTTGATGAGCCCAATCCCGAAAATTACCCGTTTGTGCGCGAGGGGATGGACGTGCTGAAACAAGGAGCCCCTAAACTTAAACGATTTATTACCGAAGATGCACCGGGTGAGGCAATCATGGACCTGACGGATATAAGCTGTACGATCTGGCACAAAATTGATACGGTAAAAGTGGCAAAAATGGTCGCTTCGGGTAAGGAATACTGGTCTTACCTCTGTTGCTGGCCCAAATCACCCTGGGTTTCTGAATTTATAGACCATCCGGCCATCAACCTGCGTATCTGGAGCTGGATGTCGTTTCGTTGGAAACTTTCCGGTATACTGATGTGGGAAACCACATACTGGAACAGCGATTTGCTGAATGATAACGGGAAGCTTCAAAATCCATGGAAAGAGCCCATGTCATTTGTTACCGGATATGGGGAACCTTATGGAAAACCTATTTTCTGGGGAAACGGCGACGGCCGATATTTCTATCCTCCGCGTGATTTTGAAGATGGTAAAAAGCGACTGGACGATGAACCAATCGCCTCGATCCGCCTTTCACTGGTCCGCGAAGGAGTTGAAGATTACGATTATTTCATCATCCTGCAGAACCTGGTAAAAGAATTATCGCCACTGAAGCACAGAGACCTGATTGCCAAAGCTTCAGAATTGCTAACCTTCGACCAGGGGATGTTTTCCGGCCTGGATAAATATACCAAGGATTCAGAGGTGCTCACGCAGCGAAGAAATCAAATTGCCGGATTAATCGAACAGATTGAATTATTAACTAAATAAATTGCTGTGAAAATTTTAAATGTAATCCTATTGTTTATTCTCTTTCCGTTTGCACTTTGTTCCGCGACAAACGAGAAAAGTGAAATCAAACCCACAAATCTCAAATGTGAATATCTTATAAATCCCATCGGCATTGATGTCCTGTCTCCGCGGCTTAGCTGGAAACTGGCGGCTTCAAATGATCAGGTCTTTAATCAGAAGCAGCGGTCGTTTCATATCCTGGTTGCCACCTCTCCCGAAAAACTAACAGAGGAGAAAGCCGACCTTTGGAACAGCGGGAAAATCAGTTCCGATGAAACAACCCAGCTTATTTATAAAGGCAAACCATTAACCAGTCAGCAGAAGTGTTTCTGGATGGTAAAAGTTTGGAATAACGAAAACGATGCCACTCCCTGGAGCGAGGTCTCCTTCTGGTGTATGGGGTTACTAAAGAAAACAGACTGGAACGCAAAATGGATCGGAGACCAGCCCGATTTGGTACAGAAGGCCTATAAAGAGAATCTTGACAACTATGATCCTGTTTCAAAAACCGAATTTAAAAATGTGAGACCGGTGCCTCCGGCCTCACCCATGCTGCGCAAAAAATTTACGGTGAGATCTGTTGTGAAGTCTGCATTTTTATATGCTTCTGCATTAGGATATTATGAAATCAGCCTGAATGGAAATAAAGTAGGTGATCAGGTACTGGCACCCGAATGGACAGATTTCAACAAGCGTGTTCAGTACCAAAGTTATGATGTGACCAAAAGCCTTAATGTGGGTGAAAACGTACTCTCGTCGCTTTTAGGGGATGGCTGGTATATGGGTATGCTAGGCCCTACAAAATGGCATAAAGATTACCCGCGCCGGGGTGTCTACGGAAATGATCGCCGCCTGATTGCCCAATTGGTCATTAACTATGCTGACGGGACAAACCAGATTATTGCCACAGATGGTTCCTGGAAGATCAGCAACAAAGGATTTATCATTTCCGCCGACAACTTCCTGGGCGAAATGATCGATGCCCAAAAAATCCCGAAGAATTGGAATCAGGTTGATTTTAATGATTCCTCATGGGATAATGTTTATGTTGATTCTACCGCTGATAAGAATCTCGAAGGTCAGAAAAATGAACCTGTCCGCATTTATAAATACCTGCCACCCGTAAAAATTTCGCCGTTCGGAACTAAGTTTATTGTTGATTTTGGCCAAAGCCTGACGGGATGGACCCGTTTAAAGGTAAAAGGGGAAAAGGGAACCCGGGTTAAAATTCGCCATGGTGAGATGCTTGATGATGACGGCTCATTGTACACCAAAAACCTGGCAGCCGCCATTCAAAATGACGATTATATCCTGTCCGGCGGTGAGGATGAATTTGAGCCCTCCTTCACCTATCACGGGTTCAGGTATATCGAGATCTCGGGCCTGACAACCGCTCCGGATTCCAACACGATTGTAGCATGTGCCCTGTCGTCCGATCCTGAGGTAACCGGATCGTTTGAATGCTCAGGCCCAAAGTTAAACCAGCTCGCGAGGAATATTCTCTGGACCCAGCGCGATAACATGACCAGTATCCCCACCGACTGTCCGCAGCGTGATGAGCGGATGGGTTGGATGGGGGATGCACAGGTATTCTGCCAGAACAGCATGTTTAACATGGATATGGCCGCTTTTTACACCAAATGGGTTAAAGATATTCGTGATGCGCAATCCTCAAGAGGTGCTTTCCCCGATATTACTCCCCATCCGAATAAACCAGATATCCGTTTTAGCAATGCCCCTGCCTGGGGTGATGCAGGGGTGATTGTTCCATGGAGAATGTACCAGAATTATGGAGATACTGTGTTATTGCGCAGCCATTATGATGCAATGAAGCGCTATCTGGAGAATATCCGGAAACAAAACCCTGGTTTCCTGTGGTTGAAAGATATTGGGAACAATTATGGCGACTGGCTGAATGCAAATTCAATCAGAGCAGAAGGGTACAATAAAACCAGGGGAGAGATTCCCAAGGACGTTTTTGCAACCGCCTTTTATGCCAATTCTGCAAACCTCTTTTCGCAGATGGCCACTGTTCTGGGCAATGAAAAGGATGCCAAAGAATACCAGCTTTTATTTGAAAATATCCGCACAAAGTTTAACGAAGCTTATGTCGATGAGGATGGAGGAATTAAGGGGAATACCCAATCGGCTTATGCGCTGGCTCTGAACTTTGAACTCCTTCCCGAAAACAAACGGATACCGGCATTTAATCATCTGATCAAATGCATCGAAGAGTACGATTATCGCATCTCGACCGGATTTATGACCACCATCATGATGATGAAAGAGCTGGTTAAGTATGGCAGAACCGATATTGCCTACCGGTTTCTCGAGTCAGAACGGCTACCTTCCTGGATTTATTCCATCAATCAGGGTGCCACAACGATCTGGGAACGGTGGGATGGCTATGTCAAGGGGAGAGGTTTCCAGGATGCAGGGATGAATTCATTCTGCCATTATTCCATCGGGGCAGTTGGGGAGTGGATGTACCGGAATATTCTGGGCATTAATCCCGATGATGCCCAACCCGGATACAAACATTTTACGATCCATCCCCGTCCGGGAGGTACCCTGACCTGGGCAAAAGGATCATATAATTCTATTCACGGTCTTATAGCTTCCGAATGGAAGAACGACAATGGAATTTTTATTCTGAATGTGGAAATTCCGGTAAATACTTCAGCCACGGTTATACTTCCGACAGACGCTAAACAAGACATTTTCCTTAATTCAAAACCTGTTCCGGCTTCATTAATCAATATCAAATACGCCATTAAAAATGAAACCGCATTGGAGCTTGGTTCGGGTAAATACCGGATTGAAGTAAGAAATTAGAGATTCTTTATTTGGAGATATTAGTGATTGTTTCATTCGAAGTGAAACGATCACTAAAAAGTACCTGTTGGCAAAGAGGCTATTTGCTATTATCTGGTTAAGAAGATATAATTCAATGCTATGGCAATTTATTAATATGACCGGAAAATATTGAAAATGAAAAAAGTCTTAGCCTTCCTTTTTTGCATTTTACTGTTCATTGAGTTGGCTGGTAACCAATATACCCGAAAAAGCGGCTCTTTTGAAATGTATGATATAGTGAGGACTGCAAAATCGTCATGTTAGTACTCCAAAGTCTCGCTCCTCATTTTCGAAAAGTGGATCACGAACACCAAAAGGTATTTCATACGGGAAATCTGCAAAAAGAACAAGGAATTCTTCAGCTTATTCTTCACGGAAATCCTATCGTAAAAGTTCCTCTCAATCGGGCATAGCAAGAGATAAAAATGGAAAGATTAAGCGGAGTTCTTCTGAAAAACATGCTTTTATGAAACAATCAGGGTTTCCCAAGGGGCGCCCTGGGTATGTTGTTGATCATATTGTCCCTCTAAAAAAAGGGGGGTGTGATTGTCCTGCCAATATGCAGTGGCAAACGATTCAAGCGGCAAAAGAGAAGGATAAATGGGAATAGAGATAAATCAATTTAAAAATGAAATGACATTAATGTCAAAATCATTTAATTAAAAATATTAATTTGGTCGCTGATACTTAGTCTAACGTATACTTCAACAAGAACAATAAGATCAAATTAAATTCACACCATGAAAAAATTAAAATTTATAGTTGCATTGCTCTTATTATCTGTACTTAGCACACAATTTTCGTTCGCTCAGGACTGGGCAAATTTAGAGCGTTTCAGAGCTGAAAATGCAAATCAGGTATTGCCTACGCCGAATGAAAAGCGTGTCGTTTTTATGGGTAACTCAATTACGGAAGGGTGGGTTAATATTCATCCTCAGTTTTTCGCGGGAAAATTTTACCTGAATCGTGGGATTAGCGGACAAACAACCCCTCAAATGCTTCTTCGGTTCAGAGCCGATGTGATTAAGCTCAAGCCGAAAGTGGTTGTTATTCTGGCCGGAACGAATGACATTGCCGGCAACACGGGTCCTTCAACACTCGAAATGATCGAGGATAATATCATTTCGATGGCTCAACTGGCAAAAGCCAATGATATTAAGGTTATCCTGTGTTCCGTTCTGCCAGTCTACGATTATCCATGGAAACCCGGACTTGAACCAGCCGGGAAGATCATAGCCCTAAATAAGCTGATAAAGTCTTATGCAGAGAAAAATTCATGTATTTACCTTGATTTCTTCTCGGCGATGGTCGATGAACGGAATGGTCTGAAGGCGGAATATTCAAAGGATGGCGTTCATCCGAATGAGGCCGGCTATAATGTGATGGAACCGCTTACTGAGGTGGCAATTGAAAAGGCTTTCGGCAACATTACTCCGGTTCACCATCCAAAGTCAAAGAAACCGGTCAGCCATAAAAAGCATAAATAACCCGCTTGTATTCATTGCTTAAGATAAATAGGAAGAGTCTTCAGTGAAAAGAATTTTGGGATTAGAGATCGTTTCAAACGGATTAAAACAATCTCTAATCCCATTTTTTTAAAATTTCACACCCATAACATTTGCATTAAATCGTGGTAATTTGAATAAATAGATTCTTTCCGTGATTTTAGGAATTAGGATTGGCCGGATCTGACTTTTTAATTTTTTTTCGTAAATTTAAAGAAAGAATATTGTTGTCTCCTAACCAATAAGTTAAACACTTATTTCTAAATCACCGGAGGATGGCACAGCGAAAGAAAAAACCAAGCGTTCATCAACATGAGGCGATCGCCAGAGCGCATCAGAAAAATGAATTCCTCCGGAAGTTCAAACATTTCATTTACAATTGCTGTGGCAAGGATATCTTCTCCCTTATCCCCATTAATTGTCACAACGCCATCGATCAATTGCGCTGCCATTCGTTAGCCCTTGTTCCTGCGACCGGAGATAAAGTGCCAATTCAACTTTTAACCTTTCAAAAACGTGTATTATCTGATTTTTTGAAGAAAGAGCGACTTGAGATTACACAATACCAACAAGCCTTGAGCTTTGATGACTTTCTTACCGTTGGGCTGACTGCATTTTACTTGCCGGGAAGAATCAAAGAGGGTGATTTTCCGAATGCATCCGAAGTAAAGTCGGCACTTTTGGAACATTTTCATGAAGAAGATTATATGCAACAATTTTAGCTGCGTCTACGTGTGTTTTTCGATACGTTAATATGGGTTGGCAGCGATCTTCGCGACTTCCTGTGTTGGTTAAATTATGAATTAAAACCCACAGAGAATGGGAAAATGGGGCTGAACAATATGGCTGAAATTCATATCGTTATTCCTGAAAGGATCCGGATTAAGACAGATGGCAAGATGCGCCCGGCAACCCGGTTATGTTGGGCCAGGGCATACACAGGTATCTTATTGCCTTTTTTGAAACCCTCATTGCTGGGAATTGATGCCGGCATATCGGATGATCCTATGCCTGTTTATATTCAATCTCATGTCCTAAGAAGGCTGCATGAGCGGATTGATTCGATTAGGCCAGGTATTACCCAGTACAATATGTAAGCCTACTTCAATGAGCCTAAAGTTTGTTTAGACAGGTATCATAACCTGATGATCGAGTACCGGATTCTTGAAACCAAAGCGGGTTATTTCAGAATCGATGTGATCGATGGTAAAATTTTGGTGAGGACTTTTCTGTTTCCTACTCAAAGCAGCACTCCTGAAGGTCAA
>Ga0364858_10268_pt1 | contig 9886 bp, 7 predicted proteins | sample SorcelAu500001C7_2_FD_206914 | JGI IMG/M metagenome (GOLD analysis project Ga0364858, IMG submission 206914) | Enriched cells from Trout Bog Lake Hypolimnion, Wisconsin, USA - BchlTB.Aug20.5000.01 .C7 | ecosystem: Environmental > Aquatic > Freshwater > Lake > Hypolimnion/Profundal zone | place: USA... | reverse complement strand
GCACTCGCCGAGACCATCAACAACATGACCGACACGCTGGCGACCTTCGCTGACCAGGTCACCACCGTAGCCCGCGAGGTCGGCGTCGAAGGTCGTCTCGGCGGTCAGGCCAACGTACCCGGAGCCGCCGGTACATGGAAGGATTTGACCGGCAACGTGAACCTGCTCGCCGACAACCTCACAAACCAGGTCCGAGCCATTGCGGAAGTCGCGACAGCCGTGACCAAGGGCGACCTCACCCGCTCCATTCAGGTGGATGCCCGCGGCGAAGTGGCTGAGCTAAAAGACAACATCAACACCATGATCGACAACCTCCGGCTGACGACCGATCGCAACACGGAGCAGGACTGGTTGAAGACGAACCTCGCGCGATTCACCGGCATGTTGCAAGGCCAGCGCGACCTGGCGACCGTGGGCCGCATGTTGCTGTCCGAACTAGCGCCCCTCGTCAACGCGCAGCAGGGCGTCATCTACCAGATGGGCATCGAGTCCACTGCTCCCGATGGCAGCCTCATACTACTCTCGACCTACGCCGACACGCCTGACGGCTACATAAAGGAAGTAAGAATCGGCGAAGGCATGATCGGCCAATGCGCCGCCGAAAAGCGCCGCATGTTGATTACCGAACTGCCGAAGAAAACCGTGCCGATCCGCTCCGGCCTCTTCAAAGCTGTACCGAAAAATGTGATCGTGCTGCCTGTGCTCTTTGAAGATCGAGTGAAGGCGGTCATTGAACTGGCCAGCCTGAGCGCCTTTACCGCATCGCATTTGGCGTTCCTTGAACAGCTCACCGCCAGCATCGGCATCGTGCTCAACTCGATTGAAGCCACGATGCAGACCGAAGGCCTGTTGAAGCAATCGCAGCAGCTTGCGACAGAATTGCAGACCCAGCAGAAAGAGCTGCAGCAGACCAACGAACAGCTCGCGCAAAAGGCACAGCAGCTGGCTGAACAGAACTACGAAGTGGAACGTAAGAACCAGGAGATCGAACAGGCCCGCCGTGCACTGGAAGAAAAGGCCCGCGAACTGGCGCTCACTTCGAAATACAAATCCGAGTTCCTTGCCAACATGTCACACGAGCTGCGCACGCCGCTCAACTCGATCCTCGTGCTTGGCCAGCAACTTGCGGAAAACCCGGACGGCAGCTTGACCGCCAAGCAGGTTGAATTTGCCCGCACAATTCACGGTGCCGGAACCGATCTGCTCAACCTGATCAGCGACATTCTCGACCTTTCCAAAATCGAATCCGGAACGGTTTCGGTCGAAGCCGAAGAAATATTCTTCGGCGCGCTGCTCGACACAGTCTCGCGCCCCTTCCGTCACGAGGCAGAGAACCGCAGGCTGCAGTTCGAAGTGACAAGCGATCCGCGCATGGGCCGCAGCCTTGTCACGGACTCGAAGCGTCTCCAGCAGGTACTCAAGAATCTGCTTTCGAATGCGTTCAAATTCACCGAACAAGGCGGTGTCCGTCTCACCGTTTCCGCCGCGTCGGAAGGCTGGAGTGCCGATCATCCGGTTCTCAGCGGCGCTGGTTCGGTTATTTCGTTCTCCGTCTCCGATACCGGAATCGGCATTCCACCGGAGAAGCAGCGCATCATCTTCGAAGCCTTTCAGCAGGCCGATGCAGGCACAAGCCGCAAGTACGGCGGAACGGGCCTCGGCCTCGCCATCAGCCGCGAACTCGCGAGCCTGCTCGGCGGCGAAATTCAATTGCGCAGCACACCAGGGCATGGCAGTACGTTCACGCTCTACTTACCGCAGACCTATGTTGGCCCGGCGGTCCCGAGCATCGTCAAGACAGAGAAGAGCGGCGCACAAACCGCGATGCCGGTCTTTATTACAACCGTTACTGCGGTGGAACAGGAAGCCAGGATCGAAGACGACCGCAAGAACCTCAATGAGGGTGATGCGATCCTGTTGATTGTCGAAGACGACCCGCATTATGCGCGGGTGTTGTGCGATCTTTCTCGCGACAAAGGCTTCAAGGTGCTGAGCGCGATGACCGGTGCGGAGGCTTTGGCGCTGGCGCAGGAATACAACCCGACGGCGATCTCGCTCGACGTCTTCCTGCCTGACATGCTCGGCTGGACCGTCCTGAACCATCTAAAGCAAGACGCGCGCACCCGTCATATTCCCGTGCAGATGCTCACGCTCGATGAAGATCGGCATCACGGCCTGTCGCGCGGCGCGTTCGCCTTCGTCACCAAGCCGACTTCAACCGAGGACCTGGACGCGGCTCTTACGCGCATTAAGAACTACTCGCAGCCTCGGCGCAAGAGGCTCCTGCTTGTGGAGGACAATCCAGCCGAGGTGCTGAGCACGCGGGAATTGCTGTGGTATCAGGACATCGACATTGAGGCCGCGGACTCCGGTGCGGCCGCGATTGCCGCATTGGAGAAGGGAGGCTACGATTGCGTGGTACTCGATCTACGCTTACCCGACATGACCGGCTTCGAAGTCCTCGAACAGTTGCGCGACCGGCCCCAGCTGAAAGATCTACCCGTGGTCGTCTTCACAGGCCGCGAGTTGACCCCCGAGGAAGATGCGCAACTTCGCACTCTGGCTCGCAGCGTTGTTCTGAAGGATGTCGAATCGCCTGAGCGATTGCTCGATGAAACCGCACTCTTCCTGCATCGCGTGGTTGGCGACCTGCCGCAGTCGAAGCAGCAGATGCTCGACCGCCTGCACCGCTCCGACGATGCGCTGGCAGGACGCAAGGTGCTGGTGGTCGACGACGACGTGCGCAATATCTTTGCCCTCAGCAGCGTGCTGGAACGCCGTGGAATGACGGTACTCTCTGCGGGAACGGGGCGGGAAGCGATCGAAACCATCGAACAAACAACGGATCTGGCCATTGTTTTGATGGACATCATGATGCCTGAAATGGACGGCTACGAGACGATGCAGGTAATTAGGCAGAATGCTTCGCTTCGGCGTCTGCCCATCATCGCGCTCACGGCCAAGGCGATGAAGGGTGACCGCGAAAGATGCCTGGAGGCAGGCGCTTCAGAATACCTTGCCAAACCAGTGAACACCGAACAGTTGCTTGCAGCCTTGCGGATGTGGTTGCATCGTTAGCGATTATCATTGGCGATCTGTTTTGAACGAGTGCACGATTTATCGCATGAGTATTCTTAATCGGACGGTTTCAAAGATTGCAGCTATCCCAGTAGCTGCTTCGTGCGGATATGTGAGGAGCATGGACCGATGACGGCAGACAAAATCAACATCCTGATGGTCGATGACCAACCGGCTAAGCTCCTGAGCTATGAAGTCATCCTCGCGGGCCTGGGGGAGAATCTCATCAAAGCGCATTCGGCAAGCGATGCGCTGAACATTTTGTTAAAGACCGACATCGCTGTTGTGTTGATGGATGTGAGCATGCCGGATGTCGATGGATTCGAGCTCGCCGACGTGATCCGACAGCATCCTCGGTTTCAGAAGACGGCGATCATCTTCATCTCCGGAGTCCACCTTGCCGATTCGGACAAAATCCAAGGCTACCGAAGCGGAGCGGTCGATTACATTTCAGTCCCCGTGATTCCGGAGGTGCTGCGCGCCAAGGTGGCCGTCTTTGTCGAACTGCACCGCAAGACACGCATGCTGGAGAAGCTGAACGTCGAGCTCGAGCGGCGTGTGGAAGAACGCACCGAGGAACTACAGCAAAGCGAGGCACGCTTTCGCACCCAGGCGAATCTGCTGGAACTCGCGTCCGAGGCCATTATCGTGCGCGGCCTGGAAGGAGAAATCCAGTTCTGGAATGCGGGAGCCGAGTCGCTCTATGGCTGGACCCGGGAAGAGGCGATCGGCAAGAAATTGCACGTCATGCTGAATACAGTTTTTCCTATTTCGCGAGACGACGTGGAAAGGGCTCTCGCGGAGAATGGAAGCTGGCGCGGAAATTTGGTTCAGCAAACAAGAAGTGGACGTGAAATCGTCCTTGCGTGTCGCAAAACATTGAACCGCGAAAGTAATACTGTGCTCGAGGTGAGCCGCGACATCACCGTCCAGTTGAAGGCCGAAGATGCGCTGCGCGAGAGTGAAAAGCTGGCCGCAATGGGCAGAGTCGCCGGCATCATCGCGCATGAAATCAACAACCCGCTTGCGGCCATCACCAACATTTTTTACCTTCTCCGCAACCACCCATCTCTGAACGACGAGGCCCGAAGCTACGCGGATGCTGCCGAGCAGGAACTGGTTCGTGTCTCCCACATCACCCGGCAAACTCTCAGCTTCTACCGGGAATCGAAGCAGCCCACGCCGGTTCGGGTTCATGAACTCCTCGACGATGTTGCGGAGCTTCAGAATCGTGCCTTTCAGGTAAACAAAATTCAATTGCGGAAGAAGTATTCCAGCGCCAGCAATGTAACCGGTTTCCCGGTGGAGCTTCGCCAGGTGTTCCTGAACCTGATAGCCAACGCGATTCAGGCCATGCCCGGCGGAGGAACTTTGCGGCTTCACGTACACGAAGCAACGGACTGGCTGACGAAAAGGCGCGGGCCGGCAATCTCCGTAATTGACACAGGCACCGGGATTAAACCCGAAGACGTACGACGGCTCTTTGAGCCGTTCTACAGCACCAAGGCAGCAAAGGGTACGGGCTTGGGACTTTGGATCAGCAAGGGCATTCTGCAAAAATATAGCGGCCGCATCTCCTACCGAAGCTTTCGCCGCGATGGTAAATGCGTCACCTGTTTCCGTGTGTTCATTCCTGGAAATGGAACGTTGAATCTTGTTCCGGATGAGGACGGCGGCGTTGCGAGTCTCGGTCAGGAGCTTACGAACAACGGCAACGAAGAATGGAAAGCATCGGGTGATTCAAATCCTGCCATGCAGTCGACGCTTTTACGCTGAAACAAAAAGGCTGCGGATGTCCCAAAATCAGGGAGACCATTTCGCGGCTCGACCACGGGAGTTCCGTTTAATTTCCACCGCCCCCCCCAACCAGCTTTCGCGGTGGGTCGCTATAATTCCTCACATGCGCAACGCGGTGAGTCGTTCCCCGATCCCGACTTCGAAGGTTCGTTCCGCTAGCGGTCCGCGCGCCGTCTACACATATAGGATTTCTCGTCGTAAAACCTGGCGATGAGCGTCCTTGCGCTGCTCCATCGAGTGAGAGCCATCGTTGCAATCAAGCCAGGAATCCAGTTCTATTGTTCGTCAGTGCAGGGAAACAGGATTAACATCGCGATTCGTAGTTTTCGGCCGAAATCAGGGCCGGCAGAACCAAATGCCAGCAGAAGAGGACCGGGAGGGGCTGACGATGCAAGTAGAGTTGACAGCCAGACAGGTGAAAGTCTCCAAGGCATTGCGTACGCAAGCCGAGGAAGGTATGGATCGGATTGCACGGATACTCGGTCGGACCACGAGCGCGAGTGTCATCTTTCGCGTGCAGCGACATTTACAGATCGCCGAACTGACGGTGAAGGCGCGCCTGCAGACTATTGTGGCTGCCGGCCAGGCCGATTCGCTGGAGTCCGCCTTGCGCGAGGCACTGGCACATGCGGAGCACCAGGCCTTGCGCTATCGGGACAGGCATCTGACGCGTAAGCGCATGCCGAAAGAGGAAAAGGTACAGACCGCACCACCGGTTGTCCGGTCCAAGTCACGGTCCTCCATGCCCGAGGAAATTCTCGCAAATGGCCAGCCTGCGAGCTCGAAAGCTCGGGCGGCGATTGCCGTGCATTCGTTTCCGACAAATACTGCGGTGGTCGAGCCTCACATAATCTCCAGTGCTGAGGCAATCGCCATGAAGCCGATGTCCATTGAAGAGGCAGTGAAGGAAGCTGAGTTTCGAGACCGTGATCTTTTGGTCTTTCGCAATGCGGGTGGAGAATTATACGTGCTCCATCGCCGGCGCGACGGCCAGATGGAACTCGTCGAGATTCCGTAGGGTTGTTTGCGCGAGCCCTCGAGGTCTCGCGGATTCCGATCGCTTTTTCCGGTTACCTGAACGGATGCTTTCATCCTGCTTCCATTCATTCGCGCGCCGATTCGGTGTACGATGTGCCCATGATACCTTCGTCGCAGGTGTCCCCCACTCCATCCAACAAATTGTCTGCCGACGGTATCGTGGCAAAAAAGAAACCGGAAAAGGAACTGGTCATCCTAACCGGCATCTCCGGCGCCGGCAAGGCGTCGGCTCTCAGAAATTTCGAAGATCTGGGCTATCATGCTGTCGATAATCTTCCGCTAGAGCTCTTAACCGAGTTCGCCGGCTTGGTGGGCAAGTCTGCCGAAATCGAACGCGCGGCCATTGTGGTTGACGTGCGCGAAGGTCAGACACTGGATCGGCTTCCCGATATCCTGAAGCAGGTCAAGCAAATCCTCCCGACGCGCGTCGTTTTCCTCGATGCGCAGGACGCCGTGCTGGTGAGGCGCTACTCTGAGACGCGACGACCGCACCCGCTCCGCCGATCCGAAACCGTCGAGCGGTCGATTGTCGAGGAGCGGCAGTTATTGGATCCGATCAGAAACGTGGCCGATACTCTGGTCGACACTTCAAACTTCAACGTGCATGAATTGCGCGCGCACATACAACAGCGATTTAGCCTGGAAGAGCAAACGAAGCGCCTGCTGGTGAGTGTCGTAAGCTTCGGTTTCAAGAACGGCGTGCCTTTGGATGCCGACCTGGTTTTCGATGTACGTTTTCTGCCCAATCCTCATTTTGTGCCGGAATTCCGCAAGAAAACCGGCAAGGACTCGAAGGTGGCAGCCTATGTCAGGGGCTTCCCGCAGACCAAGGAATTCCTAGGCAAAGTCACCGACTTGATGCTCTATTTGCTTCCGCATTACGTACAAGAGGGCAAGAGCTATTTGACCGTAGGCTTTGGCTGCACAGGCGGCCAGCATCGCAGCGTGATGATGGCCGAGGAGATGACGAAGCGTCTCAGGAAAGCGGGCTATCAGGTGAAGGCAATACACCGCGACATTCCGCGGTAAGTGAGCGCGTAACGCTGCGCGCAGATGTATCGCTCTTTTAACGGTATTGTCTGTCTTCCGGAAGATCGTCAAACCAGCGGGAAAGCGCAAATGCGTAATTCCTCTCTAGATCAGGCGAGTTGTTGAGCCAAACTCGCATCTTCCGCGCTGTCACTTTCTCGTAGGCATCTGTCTTGATTGCAGGCGGCTGGCTTGGCGCAGGTGTGCGATAAATCCACAGCGATGGGATGCGCAAGCTCATTGCTGGCTCGATCATTTCCCACCGGTCGCGCACCAGTGCATGAGAGGGAACCAGCCGCGCACGCGAGTCATTGAAGATCGCGTCTGTGGGCCTGTCGAGTGGATTGTCCAGCACTACTCCCGCGATCTCGGGATGTGCAGCGGTCGTTTCCAACGCAAGGTTTGCACCCAGGCCTCGTCCAGCGATAACTAGAGAACCGGCCCGAATGTGACGTGTATCTCGCAGATACTCGATTGCAGATTCTGCATCTTCGCGCCAGCTTTGCTCGCTCGGATGAAGAAATTGGCTCATACCATAGCCACGATAGTCGAAATCGAGAATGTTCACGCCGGCGGCGTGTAACGGGACCAGCGCATCGACGGTGTTGCCGATGTTGCCGTCTGCGCCGTGGAGGTAAATCGCGGTCAAACGGCTCCCGGAGGACGACGGGATCCACCAACCGTGTAGTTGAGGCTGTCCCGATTCGGTCGGCGCGAAATCGACAGAGTCAAATGCAAGGCCGACACTTTCCGGAGTGCGCGTGACCGCCGCGGCCGGATGATAGAGCAGCTGCCAACTTCCTTGCCAGAAAGTTAGGCAGAGTGCGCCCCATACGCAAAGCGAAGCAGCCAGAAGGACAATCGCCACAGCGGTGCCAATCCATCGAGCGGAAACGGTCAGCGGCACTTTGCGGGAGTCATTGGCCGCCGGCGCCGATCTTGCGGCAGTGCGTGAACGCTTCCTTGGCGGGATCGGCTTGCTCATCGGCTCTTGCGACCAGTGGGTGGCGCTGCTTTATGCTAACTGGATCATCCCGCTGCCAGCGAGCGGTCACACCTTCTAGGGAGCGATCATCATGTCCGAGTTCGTACGCATCTGCGCGCAATCTGAATTGCCTGCTGCCGGTCAAGTTCACGAATTCGTCGCGACTGGTCGCGCCCTTTGTGTTGCCAATGTGGATGGGGCCATCTGCGTGCTCGATGGAACATGTCCGCATGAGGGAGGGCCGCTCGGCGAAGGAACCATCGAGGAGGGAGGAGTGGTGTGTCCGTGGCACGGATACGCCTTCGATTTGCGTACCGGCAGAGCCCAGGACGATCCCGACCTTAAGGCCGAGGTTCTTGAAGCGAAGGTCGAGAACGGCGAACTAAGCGTGAGGTTATAGACGCTTCTTCGCGCGCCGGCGAAGCCGCTCCCGGCGTTGCGAATCTATGAGGCCTTCGCGGGCACTTTCTTGCCTTCTTTGCGTGCCTTCGAAAGCCCGATGGCGATGGCCTGCTTCGGATTGGTCACTTTCTTGCCGTTGCGTCCCGATTTGAGCGTACCGCGCTTCATCTCCTTCATCTCGGTCTCGACATTTTTGCTGGCGGAAGGCGAGTATTTCCGGCCCGAGGTCTTTTTCTTGCTGTTCTTCGTTGCGCTGCTCGACTTCTTCTTGGTGGCCATCGTTGTTCTCCTCGACTCTCAGATGGCTAGTCCCTTGAATGCAGTTGTCTAGCGAGGGTGACACAGCAAGGCCCATGCACCCGCAAGAAACGCGGGATGCATCGGCTGCTGATTCTAGATCGAAGCTCTCAATACTTCACGATGGCTGCGAACGAATCGGGCTTGAGGCTGGCGCCGCCGACCAGTGCACCGTCGATCGCTTCCTTGCCGAGAAGGGCGGTGGCATTGTCAGGCTTCACGCTGCCGCCGTAGAGGATGCGCATCTTCGCCGCGACATCGGCGCCCAGCAGCTTTGCTACTTCGGCGCGGATGATCTTGTGCGCGTCCTCCGCCATTTCTGGAGTCGCCGTTTTGCCGGTGCCGATGGCCCACACGGGTTCGTAGGCGATGACGATGGGCGCAGCCGCATCGGCGCTGATGCCGGCGAACGCGCCGGTGACCTGCGTCTTGAGCACAGCTTCGGTCTTGCCTGCCTCGCGCTCCGCAAGAACTTCGCCGATGCAGACCACCGGAACGATGTTGTGCTTGAGCGCGGTGTGCAGTTTCTTATTCACAATCTCGTCTGTCTCGGCGAAATATTGACGACGCTCGGAGTGGCCGATCAGCGTGTGCGTTCCGCCAACCGCAATAAGCTGGCCCACCGAGGTCTCGCCGGTATAAGCGCCTTCCTCGGCAAAATGAATGTTCTGTGCTCCAACGGCGAAGTTAGAGCCCTTGGCCGCTTCAATCACGCCTGGGAGCAGGACAGGCGAGGGAAACAGTGCGATCTCGTCGCGCGTGTGGCCGGCAACAAGGGGCAGAAAAGCATCGACAAACGCCTTGGCTTCGGCGGGTGTCTTGTACATCTTCCAATTGGCGGCGATCAATTTCTTACGTGACATTTTTTTAAGTATCCTCAGAGCGATTCTATCGGACCGAAATCTGCCCGCCGGGTGACGGTGGACACAAAGCGGCCTCTCTCGAATCGGACGGCAGTTGCATCCAATTGCTTGCCCAGAGAAAAATTGCTGAAGTTATTTGCGTTTGGTCCGATGAGCCATATGATATGCACCTCACTCTTAAGCAGAAACTTCTCGCCGGATTTGGCGTGAACTGCCTCCTTACCGTAGTCAGTTCGCTGTGCATCATGGTTCAGGTGCAGCATATGCGCACCACTGAAGCGCAGATCAACACCGTGCGCATACCCTCGGCGATGGCGGCAATTCGACTGAGCCGTTACATCTCCGATGCCTCGTTTGCGTTTCGTAATTATCTGCTTTTCGGCGCCGATCCGGCGCA
>Ga0364858_10263_pt1 | contig 10012 bp, 4 predicted proteins | sample SorcelAu500001C7_2_FD_206914 | JGI IMG/M metagenome (GOLD analysis project Ga0364858, IMG submission 206914) | Enriched cells from Trout Bog Lake Hypolimnion, Wisconsin, USA - BchlTB.Aug20.5000.01 .C7 | ecosystem: Environmental > Aquatic > Freshwater > Lake > Hypolimnion/Profundal zone | place... | reverse complement strand
CCCTTGCCGTTTGTCCCGGATGATTTCAGCTTTCTGCTGGCGGCAGATACCTTTGCGCATGGGCGATTAAGCAATCCGACTCCCGTTATGTGGGCTCATTTCGAAAGCATCCACATCACTATGCAGCCGACCTATATGTCGATGTACTTTCCCGCAGAGGGTTTGTTACTGGCTGCCGGCAGGATTCTATTCGGAAACCCATGGTTCGGCCTCTTGATCGCGAGCGCGCTTATGTGCGCCGCCATTTGCTGGATGCTGCAGGCATGGCTGCCCTGTACCTGGGCGCTGCTCGGCGGCATGATAAGTGTTGATCCAATAACTGAAGAGACCCAGATGGACAACAGCAAGCATGCCGCCGGGTCGATAGGGGCCGTGGGCGGAGCGCTGGTGCTGGGTGCGCTGCTGCGGCTGATGAAAACGGCTCGGTTTCGCTATGGTCTGCTGATGTCGGTGGGCATTGTGCTCCTCGTTCTAAGCCGCCCCTATGAAGGCCTGCTTCTTTGCCTGCCTGTAGCGGCTGTTCTGGGACGTTGGTTCTTCTTTGGGAAGGATCGACCGTCGACGGGAGTACTGATTCGGCGTGCCGCGTTTCCGATGGCGCTGATCGTCGCCGCCGTCGCATGGCTAGGCTACTACGATTACCGCGCATTCGGAAGTCCGCTTACCCTGCCTTATACGGTCAACCGCACAACTTACGCAATGGCCCCGTATTTTGTCTGGCAGTCACAGCGGCCTGAGCCAGCCTACCGCCATGAGGTGATGCGAAGTTTCTATTATCAATGCGAGCTTGAGTTTTTCGCGTCCATCCATAGCTTGTCTGGCTTCCTGCCGCAAACGCTGGTCAAGGCAGTGATGACGATCGACTTCTTTACAGGCATCGCGCTGCTGCCACCTCTCATTATGCTGCGCCGTGTTGTCATGGACCGTCGCATTCGCTTCCTTGTTGTCTGCGTAACAGTAATGCTGGTCGGTATGGCGATACAGATCTATGTCATTCCTCACTATCTGGCGGCTTTCACTGCCGTTTTCTATGCGATTGGTCTACAGGCTATGCGCCACCTGCGGCTGTGGAGTCCGGAAGGAAAGCCGGTAGGCATGACGCTGGTGCGGCTATGCGTGACAGTCTGCTTTGTGATGGCAGGGGCACGGCTCTATGCCGGGCCGCTGCATCTCGCGCTCCCCGAGTGGCCGCCGAAATACTGGAATTTTACCTGGTATGGCCCAGACCATTTCGGCACAGAACGCGCTCGTGTTGCCAGCGAGTTGGAGCAACTTCCGCAGAAACAGCTCGCGATTGTCCGCTACACGTCCGAGCACAACCCAATCGACGAATGGGTCTATAACGAAGCGGACATCGAGGATTCCAAACTCATATGGGCAAGAGAGATGAAAACAGGCGAGAATCTCAAACTCCTTGAGTTCTACAAGGACCGGAAAGTCTGGCTGGTGGAGCCAGATTCGTTGCCGGCGAAGGTAAGCCCTTACTCCGCACCTGAGCAGGTGGCTCTGGGCTCGCACTGATCGTTTGTGTTTTTCAGAATATGAAGGCGAAGGTAGCAAGGAGATAAAACCATGATTAACGGAAAGCGGATTGCAGTCGTGATGCCGGCCTACAATGCCGAGAGAACATTGGAGCAGACTGTGAATGCGTTGCCGGATGTTGTTGACATCAAGATTCTCGTCGACGACTTCAGTAACGACCACACTGCGGCCCTGTCTGAAAGGCTCGGTGTGCGCACTTTCATCCATGACGCCAATTATGGCTACGGCCGCAATCAGCAAACCTGCTACAGGGAGGCGCTAGCCGCGGGCGCCGACATCGTGGTTATGGTCCACCCCGATTACCAGTACTCGCCAGATCTTGTTTCGGCGATTGCGGGCATGGTCGCCAGCGGCGTATACGACATGGCGCTCGGCTCGCGGATCCTCGGCGCAGGAGCACTCAAAGGCGGAATGCCACTCTACAAGTATGTCGCCAACCGGTTCCTGACCGCGTTTCAAAACATCTTCCTTGGTGTAAAGCTGTCTGAATACCACACTGGGTTCCGAGCCTTTTCGCGGAAACTACTTCAGACGCTTCCACTTCTTGAGAACTCCGACGACTTTGTATTCGACAATCAGATGATTGCTCAGGCCGTCCTGTTCGGCTTTCAGATCGGTGAGATATCCTGCCCCACCCGTTACTTCAAAGAAGCCTCATCCATTAACTTTCGACGCAGTGTGAAGTATGGAGTTGGAGTCCTGACTACTACAGCATGCTTCCTGGCGCATAGGATGGGAATCATCCGGGCGCCCATCTTCGATGCGGCTGGAAGAAGGGTAACCATGCAGTACTACTCCGCGAGTGTTCACGGCTCCTGAGATGGATCTGATCCCGATCTTCGATCGCGGTTTACGAACCGCGCATCGCTCAATGTGCCGGGCGGAAATACCTTCTTACCAGACGTTAGTTCCAACCACGCGGGAGGCGCCAAGGCTCCCGTCGACCATCTTGAACTCGACGACGATCTGAACGTTCTTGCGCTCCCAACCTCTGGGCAGCGTAGAGGTCAAAGCCGATACCGCGGCTGGATCGAGGAGCATCGGATAGCTCCCAAGTGTTCCGAGGACAGTGGTGCCGCCGATTCCGATCCACCATTGGCCGGTTGTGGGGTCAAGAGCACGCGTAATCAGAGCGTATTCGCTGGGGACTTGCTTGATCGGAGCGTCAAGATTCACACTCCAAACCTTGCCGGGACTAGATGTGTCTTCGATCCAGTTCAGTGAACCGGTGGCATTTTGCTGAAACCGAAAGCGGAGCCCAGACCCAAGTCGCAATGCCCACTCATTTGGGTAACTGCCCAGAACAATCACCGGAGTTCCGTGCAACTCAGAAAGTGTTGCGGACTGGGCGAGGCGAATGGCCGAATGTATGCCCTTCTGGGCAAGAAACGAACCGATTGAATTCGCCGCGTTCAATTCGGCTATTGGAAAATTGACCTGCCGTGAGATGAATTTGGATAGCGAACTGTCAGACGCCGCAGAGTCGGTTGCAACTCCGGCTGGCGGGGGTGCAGGCGTAGCCGACACGGGTTCTCCCATCAATATAGGAACCGGTCCCTGCTTTTCAAGCATCGGCGCCCAGAACTGATCGATGGTGGGCGAGGGGGTCAGGCGTCTTGCTCCCCAAAAGCCCAGAACCAGGACAACTACCCCGGCTGTCACGCCTACATATAGGTAGCGGCGCCAGCGCTGTTGGAGAGCCTGCTTCACCGCCGGGAGGTCTGCATGCGCAGGGACGAACTCCGCCACATAGGCTCCCGCAGGCACAATGATGCGCATATCGTTACGGTGCTGGGGGGCCTCAAAGTAGCGGACAAGTCGCTTTCTTACTTCGGTAATGGCCACCCGGACCGTTGCATCCTGGTTGGTGTTGTAGTCCGGAGTGCGGCCAAAGACCTCGATGCCAATGATCCGCTCCTTGAGGCATTCGTGCTGGCCCTCCAAAGTCTTCTCCACGATGTATTTGAGCAGTTCGCTGTAGCGGCGGCTATGGCTGAAAAGCGGGTCGGCGAGAACCTTTTCGCACTGCTGGCGGACCTCGGCGGGATCGACCGTGGGCTTGGCGTCTTTGGGCGTCTGGCCATGGACAGGTGAATCCACCTCGACATGATGTCCAGTAGTCATTCGACCCTCGCAGCAATTTTACAGGTCAAGCGTATCAGAACAGGTTCTCGTGTGGGCGGGTGCGGCTGCCCTCCCCAGGGATATGGCAGAGCAGTCGCAGCATGGCCTGCCCGGTAACGTCACGAAGGCATAGCCCGCAAGAGTTTGAAAAGACTGGGCGTCATCAACACTTAAACATTGTTAAAGGGTTTTCCAGAGCGGAGAATCCGAAGTCTTAACCGTTCGGAAACCGTTCGGGGCTGGCTTTTGAAGATTCCCCGCTCTAGGATTGCCACGCTCAACGGAAAAGTCGTTTTCCTGAATTGAAATGAAGCGTGGAAATGCGGCCACTCCGATCGAGTTCAGATCCAAGTCAGCGTAACCTGTCGAATCTGAATGGTTTTCAAAATGCCTGGAGGGCAGTGGAATGAGAAAGTTGAACTGTATGCTGCTGGCGATCCTTGTGGTCGCCGTGCTGTCGATCTCGTTTATGGGACTTTCGACGCCGCTATACGCGCAAAGTTCTTTTGGATCGATCGTGGGCAACGTCGCTGACCCTAGCGGTGCGATTGTGCCGGGAGCCAAAGTCACAATCACCAACACTGGAACCAACGAAAAGCGCGAGGTCGCATCGGATGCGGCCGGCAACTACCGGGTGGTGAGCCTGATTCCGGCCAGCTACAAGCTGGATGTGGAAAAGCCCGGCTTCAAGCACTTTACCCGGCCCGCTGTAGCTGTCAGCGTTGGCGGCGAGACGCGTATCGATGTTGCCATGGAGGTTGGCGCGGCAACTGAAACCGTGCAAGTATCCGCTGATACACCGCTTCTCCAAACCGATTCGGGCGCGGTGAGCGAGGCCGTCGAGGGCGAGCGGGTGCAGGAGATGCCGCTCAACGGCCGCAATACCATGAATCTGCTTGCTCTAACCCCAGGCGTGGTGGCCGGTGTACCGTCGGGCTCCAGCGCGCTGAACATGGGCACCCATACCCAATCGGGCGCATGGGCCGACTACTCGCTGGCTGGCGGCTTTACCGGCGCCAGCGCCTTATACCTCGACGGCGCAACCCTGAATCTGCTCGGCGGTAACTCGATTGCGTTCATCCCGACCCAGGATGCCACCCAGGAGTTCCGCGTCATGAGTTCGGGCATTAGCCCGGAGTACGGCCGATTTGGTGGCGGCGTTGTTGCCATGGCCACCAAGAGCGGCACCAACCAGTGGCACGGCTCGGTCTACGAGTATTTTCGCAACAAGGTTTTGAACGCCAACAACTTTTTCAGCAACCGGTCCGGCGTAGCTCGCGGACTTTGGAACCAGGATCAGTTCGGAGTTACTCTCGCCAACCCCGTCGTCAAGAACAAGCTGTTCTCGTTCTTCTCGTGGGAGGGATTCCGCCTGCTGGTCGGCGTTCCGGGCGCGACCAATGTACCTACCGATGCCATGCGGGCTGGAACGTTCCACACTGCGGTCTCCGATCCACTCGCCGCGCAATTGGGTCGCGCGAATTGCGTTACCACGCCGCAGGTGGGCACCTGGCAGATCAGTCCGACCTGCTTTGACGTGACGGCCAACAACATGGTGAACGTCATCAAGTACTGGCCGGAGCCGTTGCAGCCGAGCAATGCCAATACCAATTTCCAGAACACGCCCTCAACTGGAAATAACGCCAGCCAGTTCACGGAGCGCGTCGACTATAACCTGAGCGACAAGCAGAGGCTTTTTGCCCGCTACACATACTGGGGCCAGGTTGACCTGCCCTACAATCAGCTGGGCAACTTCACTGAGAACTCCTACAGTCACAACCGCTCCATCCAGGGAGTCCTGGGCGATACGTATACTATCAACCCCACCACTATTCTCGATGTGCGCCTGGCTTACGACCGCCAGTTCTCAGACAACCAGCCGGGCACGCTGGGCAATGACCTGTCCCCGCTGGGCGGCGCATGGGGATCACTTCAGAGCCAGATGAACCCGAAGTACATGCCCGGACCGCATGTGCTTGGCGCCGGTAACCTCTATCCGTTCTTCGGCATGAATGTGGACTCCTGGGCCTGGGGCAACGTTTACGACCTCGGCTTCAGCCTAAGCAAGATGGCGGGCAGCCACAGCCTCAAGGTGGGTGGCGAGATCCGTCTCTCCGATCAGAACGCCCCGGGCTTTACCCTGCAGGGCGGAGGCTTCTTCCTCTTCCTGGGTATGCCGTGGTTGTCGGGGAACAACTTTGCTGACTTCCTGTTCGGCACACCCTTCCAGGGCGCTGTCACCAAGGTAGCGCCAAGCAGCGCCTTCAACTGGTATCAGGGCTACTATGCGGCCGATACCTGGCAAATCAACCGCAAGTTGACGGTCAACTACGGCATCCGCTGGGAGCTGCCCGGATCAGTCGGCGAAAGGAACGACCGCACGACGGTGCTGCTACCCAATACTCCCGACACGACGCTGGGCGCCAAGGGCGGACTGGCACTGGTGAACTCGAGCAAGTACTCGTCGCGGTACGTGACCGACGTGAAGTACAACCTGTTTGCGCCTCGTCTTGGATTTGCCTACCGGATTAACAACCAGACTGTGATCCGCGGCGCATATGGAATGACCTACCTGCCGCCGGATATGGCCGGCATCATGACCAACAGTTCGCCCGTAAACAGCATGACAACGAGCTGGAATAACCTGCCCTTCGGTTCGACCGCTCTTGGGCCGGGCAAGTTCTCGCGGCTAAGTGATCCATTCTCATCGACAGGTGTACTAGCTCCGTTGGGCCGCAGCAATCCCACCGGCTGGACAAGCATCCTGGCCGGACAGGCGATCAGCTCCCCCGTGCCGCACCAGTCCTTCGCTTCCACACAGCAGTGGAACTTGAGCGTTGGCCGCCAACTGGCGGGCGACTTGTTGATTGAGGCGGGCTATAACGGCTCCTCCAGCAACCACCTGCCCACCACGCAAAGCTATGACGAGCTTGCCAAGCAGTACTGGACCTCGGCTCTCGCGACCCAGGCCAACACGCCCTATGGCGCCGCCTATACAAACGTGACAGACAGCGCCGCCATGGTTGGCGCATCCACCTACAACCAGGGCACACTGAAAGTCGAAAAGCGCTTCAAGTCGGGCGGCTTGATCTCAGGCAACTACACCTATTCGAAGAGCCTCGCCGACGTAGAATCGTCCGGTGGGGGCGGCTTCGGTAACGGCGCGCAGGCGGTGCCGAACACCGGTAACTTCATCGGCTACGGACCGCAGGATTCGCAGAACCTGCGCAACGGCGAGTACTCGCTTTCGAGCTTCGACGTCCGGCATCGAGTGGTAGTCAGCTACGTCGTGCCACTGCCCTTCGGCGAAGGCCAGAAGTGGGCCCACTACAACGGTGTAGCCGGTGCTGTGGTCTCGGGTTGGACAGTCAACGGAATCACTGACTTCCAGAAGGGCTTCCCGATGTCGTTCAACCAGCAGAGCAACAACACGCTGACTGGCTACGGCTACGGCACCATCCGGCCCAACAAAGTCGCCGGCTGCGATCCGGTAATCTCGGGTTCAGGAAAGAACCGCCTGAATAAGTGGTTCAATACCGCCTGTTACACGGTGGCGCCGGACTTCTCGCTCGGCAGCGAGCCTCGCGTCGATCCCAAGGTGCGCACCGACGGCACCGACAACTGGGATCTGTCGCTGCTCAAGTCGACCAAGATCCACGACAATATCAACGCCCAGTTCCGCGCCGAGTTCTTCAACATCTTCAACCATCCGCAGTTTGCGGCTCCGCAGGATTCGGCGGATGACTCGGTTAACTTCGGCACGGTCATTGCCCAGATGAATAATCCTCGTCTGGTGCAGTTCAGTCTGCGGATTAACTTCTAGCCCAGCACCGGGCGTGACCGGAGGAGCATGGTTTCCAGGCGTATGGGGCGCTGCAAGCGGGCGTCCCATATCCTTCGTCCGCTCGCTGTACGGACTCGCGAACTTGATCTACGCCCAGTACTTTGCTCGTACTGGTGAGGAGCCCGACATGTAAGCTGGTCAGAATGGCAGCGCTGCTGCTTTTTCTTTGCGAGTTGGCGAGGCACTGTTCCGCAAGAAGGCCAAGAGGTGGAAATGCTCAGAACCATACATAGAATTACCGGCGTCATCATGCTTACGGTCTTGATCTATCTCAGCATCACGGGATTGATGATGCAGTCCGTCGACTTGTGGCAGATTGTTTTTGCGCACCGAGAACCGGCGGACCCGGACATTCTGGGCATGCTCCAGAGGCAAGGTGGCGAGTTCACAATTCTCTCCCGGGCCGACAATAGCGCCCAGCCGCTGCCCGCCGCTCTGGACATGCAAGCTGCGTTCGATACGCTCTTGAAGGCTGCGCGCGCTACGCTGGGCGACGCTCCGCTGCGCTACGTGGAGTTACGCATGGCCGGCGGCAGGCTGATCGGAAATGTGGAGACTCGACAAGTAGACGCCAGCTTTGATGCCGTGACCGGCGCACCGATAGGTCAGGCCGCGGCGCCCACTGTGCCTTCTGTGCTCCCAATAGACAAAGTGCGGTACCAGATCAAGGCATTTCACCGTTTGACCGTTCTCGGCAACTGGGCGCTGTGGATCAACATGATCGCAGGGGCAGCGCTGTTTGCCATGGTGATCACGGGTCTCACCTTGTATTTGAAGATGAGGGCCGAGCGCCGAGAGCAGGGGCTTTCCGGCTTCATCTGGGTAGGCGGAAGCGGCCAGCAGGAAGACTGGAAGCGCGCAATGCATCGCGGGGTAGGGCTGTTCGCCGCGGTATTGTTGCTGGCGGTTGCCTTCACCGGTGAGTGGTTGGCATATGAGAGCCTGGTCTTCGGCTACCGCATGCAGAATAATGCGCTGATGAGGCGCGCTGCCGCGGGACAGAATCCCGTGGGCAACAATGGCGCCGGTCAGAATAGGACAGGCCCTAATGGCGCCGGCCCGAATGGCCCCGGAACCCCCGGAGCCAGCCGCAACAACCAACCACAACTGCTCAAGGATGCCGACATCCCCGCCCTGCTCGATGCGACTCTGAACGCGGAGCGGCTAGCTTCCAACGGTGCTCCCATCAAGGCGGTGCGCATCCGGGCCTTCGGAAACGTCCAGCAAGGCGTGGTCATTACCGGCGGGGGCAGGGATACAACGCAGCTTGCATTCAACGCGAAGACCGGCCAGGCGGTGAGCGGCGATCCGCAGGCCCCCGGCACAGGCTTTCCGTGGGGATGGGACGCTCACCAGCTTGGAAAAGCTCTCCATCGGGGAAGCTACTTCGGCCTGTGGGCGCGGCTGCTAGACTTCTTCGCCGGGCTGTCTCTGCTCTATCTGAGCGTCAACGGTCTATTCCTCTACATCGACTTCAGAAAAGAGTGGTGGCAGAGCAGAAAGCAAGCACGGGCTGGCCGTTAAGAACTGTTACGTACACATATTGACGAAACTCGATCATCGGCCAGACCGTCTCTCTCTTGTGCCGACTGCGGCGACACAAGGCTCGACGGGCCTTGGCCGCGGAAGACCTGGGGGAGAAGGATCATGCCATCCATACGTCTCAACCGTAATGCGTTCATGTATTCGCTGGGCCTTGCCGCTCTGCTCACGTTAGCGATTCTTCCGGGCTACAGTCAGAAACCTGTTGCTTCGTGCGAGAGTCTCGCCAAACTGGCTTTGCCACAGGCCGCCATCTCGCAGGCGATTCCGGTCGAGGCCGGGAAGCTGAATCTGGCGGTGGGTAACGGTCCCAACAGCCAGGTATTGAACACGAGCCGAGCCTTCTGCCGCGTCGAGCTCTCGCTCAAGCCATCGGCCGACTCCGACATCATGACCGAAGTCTGGCTCCCGACCGAAGGCTGGAACGGCAAGTTCGTCGGAGTGGCAAACTTTGGCACCGGCGGAGCGATCCAGTATCGCAACATGATTGACCCGCTGAACCAGGGCTACGCGCTTGCCGCCAACGACACCGGCCACCAGGGCGGCGGCGGTGAGTTCGCCATTGGCCATCCTGAGAAGCTCATCGACTATGAATACCGCGCCAACCACGAGATGACCGTGAAGGCCAAGGAGATCGTAGCGAAGTTCTACGGTAAGCCGGCCAGCCGCTCCATCTGGGTTGGCTGCTCGCTCGGCGGCGTGCAGGCTCTCATCGAGGCCAAGCGCTACCCGGCCGACTACGACGGCATCGTCGCCGGCGCTCCGCCCAACCCCTTCCCGCTCTTCAACGCCATGCAGATCTGGGGCGCGTGGCTGAACCTCAATCACCACGAGAGCTCCATCCCGGCCAGCAAGATTCCCATGATCCACCAGGCAGCTCTCAATGCCTGCGGCACTCCCGTTGGCCTGGCCCAGGGTTTTATCGAAGACCCCGAGCGTTGCAACTTCAAGCCTGAGTCC
>Ga0364858_10260_pt1 | contig 10039 bp, 6 predicted proteins | sample SorcelAu500001C7_2_FD_206914 | JGI IMG/M metagenome (GOLD analysis project Ga0364858, IMG submission 206914) | Enriched cells from Trout Bog Lake Hypolimnion, Wisconsin, USA - BchlTB.Aug20.5000.01 .C7 | ecosystem: Environmental > Aquatic > Freshwater > Lake > Hypolimnion/Profundal zone | place... | reverse complement strand
GCATCCGATCCTTGTTCCGGTCGAGAATCTGAACTGGTTTGCAGACCTGAAGTCGTACCGCTGCGAATGGCAGATAGGAAAGTGGTCGGGGAAGGCGGCGGCAGAAGTCGCACCTTCATCGAAAGGCGTCGTTGAGATTCACTATTCGGCCGCGGTAGAGCCTACCGATGTTCTCACGTTGCGTTGGTATGACGAGACCGGAAGGCTGGTCGACGCGTACAATTTGACTTTCAGAGCCCGATCTTCCCCGATGTGGGACATGGAAGGTGTCGCTGAGGTCGCAACGGAAAGTGGCAGATATCTATCGGGTGCGCGGACGGCATATCTCCGTGCCAATCACTCGGAATTGGCGTTCGACGAGCCCTCCGGTGGTCTTCGGTGGGGCCTTCGCGCGAATGAGCAGATCCTCGTTCACGGCCCGACGCTACACGTCCTTAAGAGTGCCGAACCGACTTCGTCAGACCCCAAAGGCTGGAAGTTCAGCGATACGACTCATGGGCCAGGTGAGATTCGTTGGAACGGATCGTTTGGGACTGAATTCGTTGGCGGATACACGATTCGTATGGATTCGAGGGGGCAAGTTGAGGTTGAGTACCGTTTCACGTACAACGGCCCAGAGATGTACGTCCGCGAACTCGGTTTGGATTTCGAACTGCCGCTTTCGTTCGACCGGTTGACCTGGGACAGACGTGCGGAGCATTCCTACTATCCGGAGGATCACATGGACCGGGCAAAAGGAACCGTTCTTGCCCATCCCCATGTTTCGCAATCGGTGCCACCGGGATTGCGTCCATTCGAACTCGACGATTATCCCCTTGGGTGCAACGACTTTCGAAGCACGAAGCGAGGCATCTACGTGGCAAGCCTCACAAATGCGTCGGGACAGGGACTGGAAGTGATCTCAGACGGCAAGCAGCACGTCCGAGCAACGGTCGGCGTACATGGCGTGAGCCTAAAGGTTCTTGACTTCTACGGCGGGCTCGGGGCGCCGCACGATTGGGCGGTCGAAGGATTTCATTACGGAGCAGGAAGGCTGATCAAGTCTGGCGAGGTCGTCGATGGAACGGTCCGTTTCGTGATGCAGTAGCCCTATTCTGCGCTGGGAATATTACTAGGATGATGTGTTCGAACGGTAGACTATTTTAGTGATACCGGTTCCGCCGTTCGCCATGGCGGATTAACCTTGGAGGTTGATTGAATCCATGACGGCTGCCCAAATTCCTGCCAATGAAGTGCAACGACTGGATGCCTTAGCTCAGTACCGGATCCTGGATACGATCTCCGAGCAGGCTTACGACGACATCACCTTCCTGGCATCCCAGATTTGCGGAGTTCCGATTGCTCTCATGAGCTTGATCGACAAGGACCGTCAGTGGTTTAAGTCGAAGTTCGGGCTAGACGCCACGGAAACCTCGAGGGACGTTTCGATGTGTGCTCACGCGATCCTAGAACCGGGTGAGATGTTTCAGGTTCGCGACGCCAGCAAAGACGAGCGTTTTGCCGACAACCCTTTTGTGACGGGCGGTCCGCAAGTCCGGTTCTATGCTGGCGCCCCGCTTGTAACGCCAATGGGGGCGGCGATCGGCACCTTGTGCGTTATCGATAGTAAACCTCGCGAATTGACCGAAGCCCAGCACAGCGCACTTTTGGCACTGTCTCGTCAGATTGTCGCTCAGCTAGAGCTTCGAAAGGCGATCGACAATCTCGCTGAGCATGTACGAGATCGGGCCTCTTACGAAGAGCGCCTAGAGGCATACCAACTCAAACTAGAGGAGATTAATGCCTCGCTTTCTGCCGACAGCCAGACCGACAAGTTAACCGGCTTAAGCAATCGGCGTCATTTCGACGAAATTCTATCGGAAGAGCATGACCGGGCGAGTCGGCGTGAGCGTCCCCTTTCCGTAATTATCGTAGATGTCGACCACTTCAAGTCGTTCAACGACACGTTTGGCCATACAGCGGGGGACGAGACATTGCGCCGCGTCGCCAAATTACTCAACGACGGGCGCCGGACCCACGACTTTGTCGCACGCTATGGTGGGGAAGAGTTTGTTGTCCTGTTGCCGAATACGACTGCGGACGGCGCTGGAATCCTTGCTGAGAGGATCCGAAAGGCGGTTCAAAATTTCGCTTGGGATCTTCGTCCAATCACCATCAGCTTGGGAGTCTGCACATTTTCAGGGACCGATCATACGACGACCGCATTTATCGAGGCTGCCGATGCGGCCCTTTACACATCGAAGGCGAACGGACGGAATCGCGTTACGCTTGGAACATTGGCTTAGATGTGAGAGCCGGGCTCGGATTCCTCTAGCCGGTCTTCCAGGCGAGTAAATGCATTTCGGGTGACGTCACGGTGCCTCCACAAATAGCCCCTGACGATTCCTTCCGACCTCATAACGATGAACTCTCGTCGGAATTTGCGTCCGTCGACAAAGTCCATTACATCTTCTTTGGCCGATTCTCCCGTTTCGAGAAGCTCTTTGATTCGATCGATTACCGCGTTCGGATCTGAGAATTGTCCCTTGAGTTCGCTGATGACCTCAAGATAAGGGCGAGCCAAGAGGACGTCTGGCTCGCCGTCAATTTGAAACATGTTAAGGAAAGATTGATTGACGACCTCAATCTTCTGCCCAGCGTTTTCGTAAAGGAGGCCGGTGGGTGCTACGGCGATGATCTCCCGAGAAAGGGCCTCAGAGTCCGCAATTCGTTGGAGCATCGAGGCACGTTCGTTTTCTAGGCGGTAGCCGATGATAAATGTCGCCAAGCAAGTCGTTAGGGGTTTGAGATACTCGACGCTTGCTTCGGAATAGCCACCCTCGCGGTTTGCCAAGCCGATCATGCCGATCATTTCTTTACCGCTGAATACTGGGATGCCGAGGAACGACCTCAACTCCGGGTGACCGGCCGGGATTCCGGTTGAACGTTCGTCGTTGGGGGCATCGTTGGCAATGACAACTTTGCGAGTGACCATTACCTCCCCGAATAACGTGTTTAGATTCTTGAATTTAAGGCCCTCGGCGTGGTGAAGATCGTATAGCGCGCGGGTCTCGTCATTCCAGGCAATATTGGTGAGTGCATGCTCGTGGAGGTATGGCCTTCCACCTTCGTAGAGAACCTCACCCATGAACCCGTATTCGGAGTAGGTGAGGTCGAGAACGTCCTGGAGGAGGCCCTCGAAGCACTCCTTTAAGTTATGACGCCCTTTTATGTAAGCGAGAGAGGCATCGGTGATCGCCTCCAGGACGCTCTTCTGGGCGAGCGCTTGTGCTTGGGCCTCGGTCCTAACTTTGATCTCTTTGAGTAGTTCGGTGCTCTCGAGTTCGTGTTTGACGACGAGGTACTCCGACTTCTGTTGGGAGTATCGGGCGACGCACTCAGTTCGACTCGAAGCCTGGAATTTCAGACGAATTCCACGCCAATAGCTCGATACCGTTTCGATCGAAATATTGAGATCGTCGCCGATTTGTCGATCGGTCAAGCCGTTTGCAGCGGCATCTAGCAGTTGGCGTTCACGAGTCGTTAGTTTCATCGGTGGACTTTCAGTCGATCGGATCGCCAAGCTGAAGCTGGAATGGAGATCAATTGTAATCGTGTGTTTAGTCCATTTTGACTTCGGAATAGGGCGTGGGGCCGCTAAATTACTTTTCAAATCAAAATGGTGACAACAAATTGACTATAAAACCGACCTTGGCAATTTATGTTACCGTGTAGTAACATATCTTCGGTGAGGGACGAAGTCTGGAAAGCGCTGGCAGATCCGCGGCGGCGGGAACTTCTAGATTGCCTTAAAGACAACCCGCTAACCACGGGCGATCTGTGCGATGCGATCCCCGACCTTGATCGCTGTACGGTGATGAAGCATCTCGAGGTGCTCGTCCGTGCCGGGCTAGTCGTGGTGGAGCGAAGGGGGAGGACTCGGTTGAATTACCTGAATCCAGCGCCTCTTCATGAGATCGTCGAACGATGGGTGTCCGGCCACACCGCCCAGATGGCGCAAGCGGGACGCCGACTGAAAGCTCTTTCGGAGAACACAGAAGATGAACAATGAAATATCGTCGGTAGCAATCGAACTTGAAATTAGCGCCTCGCCTAAGAAGGTGTGGAACATCATGGTCAACAGGGTGTCGGAATGGTGGCCAAAAGACTTCATGGGGTTGTCTGAATCGGCAACCATGACCTTGGAACTGAAAGCCGGGGGCAGGCTATACGAGGCCGATCCGAACGGAGCCGAGTTGTTGTGGGGCAATGTCCTCCAGTTCATTCCTGGCGACTCCATCGATATCGTGGGGCATGTCACTCCACAATTTGGTGGGCCATCGATGACGATGTACCGAATGGCTCTCTCCGGGGATTCGGCATCGACGCGGTTCCAGCTAACGAACTGGGTCGTCGGCAACTTCGCAGACGGGCAGTCTGACGTCGTAACCGAAGGCTGGAACTACTTGTTTGGCGCACTAAAGGCGTTTTGCGAGGCGGAGCAGGGGGATTAGGAAGCAGGGAACCGGGGAACCGGGGGGTTAGGGAATTGGGGATCAAGGGAATTGGAGTTGAGTTACCATTTCACGACTGTGTGGCTCGGATGAGTTCCGATCTCGAAGTCGACATATTTGCTGGTCTCGACTTTCGATATTCTGCAAACGTGCGGATTGTCGTTGACCGTGACTTGAGGAACCAGTTTTGAATCGGGCGGGAGCAGCAGGTGAATGGTCAACTCTTTGCCGCTTCCGGTCGTCCAGAGCGAGATCGTCCTCTCTGCAGAAGCGTATTCGAACCGATACGAGACGTATCCGTTCGACGCAGGTAGAACGGAGGTGCATGAGACTTTGCGAAGTCCCGCAGAGATCCAACGGGGTGAGATTTTGGCCATTTCAAATGCCGGACCAATCGGTTCGGCGCCGGCGAGCCCCTCGATGAGGCCATAGACGCATGATGCGGCGGACCAGTTATCGGGGCCGCCAAATGAGACATCGCTTCGAGGAGCGGGATGGGGCTGATCGGAAAGCGTCAGTGCGAACAGCGCTGCCATCGCTCCGTCTTCGACTGCTCCGTATTCAATGGTGCGGATCGACTTTTCAGGGCTTGGATTGGCGATAGCAGTCCATGTCGTCCCGACAGCGGCGCTCTTGGAGTTCGGGCCTGTCCATGCTACGCCAGCCGTATCGGAGTGCAGTTCAGGGAACCACCAACTCGTTAGTTGCATCCCCATCTTCTCGTATACAGTCGATTCACTTCGATCTTCGTAGACGAAGCGAATAAAGGCGCCGAGGTTCGAAGGGCCGGGTCGGGACACGGCTTGTAGTAGGTAAATCGTCTTTGCGGTGCGACCGATCGGAATATCGGTTGTTCTCGGCAGTTTTCCGCGAGCACTGACTCCGATGGCGCACTTTCGAGCGTTCTTCTGCGGATCTGCGATCTGAAACGGTATTCCTGAGTAGTGCTGGCTGCCAGTAGGCATTAGGTGGAGATCGTTGCCATCGTCGACGGTGTTTTCAAAACACGCTATCGCTTGCTCGGACGCTTTGCCAACGATATCCATGTTTGCATACGGCGACAGGTCGATTGGCTCGAACTTTGCTGGTTCATACGGAGGGTAAGGCGCCCCACGCCATTCCCAGCCGACGAGTCCGTTGTGAGAATTGCCCAATTCGTGGATTCGTCTGAGGATATCGCTCCCGTAGGTTTCGAATCCGTGGTCAAACGCACCTTTTGCGAGTTCGCCGGCGACAGTGGCGCCAACGCCACCGTTCATGTATTCCCAAACTTTGCTGTGATCGCCAAAGCCTCGAGGGAACGGAGGGTAACACATGTACCATTCCCCCGGTGAACCGTGCGGCATCTCCTTGCGAATCCGCTGATAGGTTCGAATAATCTCAACACTCTTCTGATGGCCGATGTCTCGATTGATTGAGTAGGCATTCGAAAGCGTAACTTGGGATTTCTCGTCAACGCCAAAGTCGCGAACCACCGTTGGGTCTTCTTCTTGTCGGTGGGTGTAGTAGTGCCCGTTCCAGAGCAGATTGTTGGTCCGATCCAGAACCTCCTCACCTCGTTTCCGGTACTTCGTGGCGTCGTGGGTTCGGCCAACCGCTTCGAGCATTTTGCCCAAGCACTGGCATGCATACGCATATCCTGTGTTGTCGCCATAGAAGATGCCAAATTTCGTGCGGTCGGGATCGATGACCATCGATGGGGAAACCACTGCGTCAGGTAGGTACTTATCTGTCGCCTGGAAATCCCACATGTCGATCGTATAGGCACGCTTGATCAAGTCGAATTTGGAGGACCATCTCAAGCGCTTATCATTCATTACGTAATCGAGCGCTTTGCAGCCGGAGTCGACGGTTTGGCGAAGCCAAGCGATATCGCCGTTATCGATCCAGGCTCCAAACATGTTCAACACGAAGTAGAACTCCGGCATCGCTTCGACGGATTGTCGCGTCCAACGGAGACCACCTTCGTGCTTGACAAGGCCGAGGGCTCCATATGCCGTATCGTAGTATCCCGGGCCTGTATCCAAAGCTGTGTTGCTGTAGATCATGCCGTCGTGTCGCTGCCCGAGCCTATGGAGATCGACGAATTCGCTGGAGGTTGGGTCGAAGTAGCGCATCCCCTTTGAGGTCATGTTCTGGTCGAGATTCCAAGGCACATAGTTGTGGTAGGTCTTCCCGCGATACGAAGAGGCGCCTACGCCCCCATAGACCAACATGCTTCGGTGGAGCATTTCTAGCAGGTCCTTGAATTCCCCATGCTCGTCGTCGATCGACGTCTTTGCTTTGACTGCGAAATGCAGTTTCGAAACCGTTCTTCCTTTGGCATCGGTGACGACAGCATGCTGATCGCCCAGTGCGCCCCCGACCCTAAACGTCGTCGAACTCTCGCCGAACCCTGTCCAGTAGATGCGTCCTTTGGCGTCCACGACGGAAATGAACAACCCCTTTGCGCCCATCAACGTCACAGTGTCGAGCGGAGCTGCTTCAAGAACTCGTCCGCTGTGAACGAGCCCCATGTTTGACTGAATTGTGGGAGGGTTTGGTGGGTTGGGGAAAGTGAGCATCATCGGTCTGTTTCGTAGGTTACAACAGCCGAAGAGGAGATTGATGAACGCGTTCAAATAATCGCGGAAATCCGGCGCTTTGGCTGGTATGGTGGATCGGACCGACGAGAAATGATGAGCCTTTCAAGCGAAACTCCGTTTGCGAAATCCGACTTCTGCTGGGTGGCTGGACTCCCGGCAGGACGAAACCAGTTCGTCTCGTTCGAACGCCGGTTTGTTCGCTCGGATGATGGTCCGATAGTGATCCACCTCTTCGCCGACACACGTTTTCGGCTGTTTGTCAACGAGCAGTTCGTGGCGTATGGGCCTGGTCGATTTGTGACTCAGCATCCCGAATACGATACATACGCCCTCGGCCCTTTCCTAAATCCAGGTGAGAATCGAGTCAGGGTTGAAGTGAACTACTACGGCTGTTCTTCGTACCAGACGATGCCGGACGGCCAGCCTGGCTTCATTGCGGCAGGCGGAAACGATACCATCGACTTTTCGACTCCAAGTGGGTGGCTTGCCACGATCCATGAAGCTTGGGATGCGGATGCGCCGTATTTCAGCTTCGCCCAGAATCCATCTGAAATCTGCGATACCGCCAAACTCGAATCGGAATTGGCTAAGTCAGCGGTTCTCCCGATCGTCACCCTAACGTCGGACCGAACGCCTTGGGCGAAACCAACACCGCGCACAGCACCCTATCCCGACTATGCGCTAACGCTGCCGGCATGGATCATGGCGGCGGGGCCGGCAGTAGATCGCCTTCGATGGGGAATGCAGTTACGGCACTCGATGGGCGCACAGCGGAAGGAGTACGTCTCGATTGTTACCTGGATTCACTCTCCAAAGGAGCAGACAGTATCGCTCGACATCTTTTGGACGGAGGGGAATCTGAATGGTGAACCGATCTCAATCGCCTATCCCGGTCGTCTCGGAAACCACGGAGAAAGCTCCGTAAATCTGCGAGAGGGATGGAACTTCCTCGGCGTGAATTACGAGATTCTGTTGAACCAATGGTCGTTTATGCTTGGGTTACCTTTTGGATGCGGGGCGACCCTGCATGGTCGTCCTGACTTGGGATGTACCGAGGCATTTGCGGTTTCTGAGCCGCTTTCCGAACGGGTGACTCCGACTTGTCCTGCCTCGCCAGACTCTTATGTATTACCAGCAGGTTGGAAGCTCATTGAAAGCGACCTCTTGGCGTTGACGCCGGCACGGTTAACAGCTTGGGAAACCCCCAAAGTCGAGGAAGTCGTTCGAGATAAGCCATTTAAGTTGCTACATGGAGTTTCAACTCGGTTGGCCGATACGGCGATATGGTCTTTTGATTTTCAGGACGAGTATTACGGGCAACCGGTCATCGAGGTTGAAGCGCCTGCAGGAAGCATCTTGGACGTCGCCTACGATGACTGGAGCCGTGCCGACGGATGCGTGAATTTGTACAATTCGAACCCGTTCACCGAAGCTGTCGACCGCTTCATCTTGAAAGGTGGTAGACAGCGGATCGTAGTTCTCAACCCGCGTGGAGGCATCTACCTTGAGCTTGTTTTGCGGGCTCCCGAAGGCTCGAAGCCGGTTCTACTCACTGTCCACGACGTCGCCATTCGTCGGCGGACGGTGTTCAATAGCGTCGAAGGCGCCTTTACCTGTGGTGACCCTGTCCTTGACTGGAGCTGGCGCACGGGCGTTCGAACGTTACAGGCGTCGTCAGACGAGGCTTACTCCGATTGCCCTTGGCGCGAGAGAGGGAGCTACATTGCAGATTGTCTCGTCAACCTACACCTCAATCGTCTGCTCACGGCGGATCTATCGGTGGCTAAGCGAACCTTCCTGAACTTTGGACTCGCCCAGTTCCCGGAGGGACTTCTGAGTGGATGTGCCCCGGCCTGGTTGCGAGGGGCTTCGGAAGATTTCACTTTGTTTTGGGTCTTGGGCGTCCACGACATTTGGGCCCACACTGGCGACGTGGAGTTTGCGGCTCGGCAATGGCCAGTGCTTCAGCGAGTCTTTGCCAGCACATCTTGGAAAGTCGGAAGCGATGGGCTTTGGGATGCGGCAGGTCTATTTATGGACTGGGGGATGACCGAGGCCGATCGTGTGGGTAAAGGGAACGCGGCGTTGAACGTATTGAGAGTCGGCGCGCTTCGAGATGCTGCAGAGTTGGCCGGCGTTCTTGGTCATCATTCGGATCAAGACAGATTTGCGAGCGAGGCAGGGCAAGTCGCTGCCGCACTGAATCGCCATCTATGGAATGAGGAGGAGGGGAGGTTCAATGCAAGTATCGGCTCAACGACTTCAGCCGTGCATGCGAACGTGCTTGCAGCGCGATTTGGCATTGGGCAAACCGAAAGGATCCTCGCTTACTTGGAGCCTTTGCTCCTTGAGAACTTCAAGGCGGGAATCTCGGGAGCCGGCAACCGAAGCTACTGCGAGTTGTTCTTCTTCTTCTTCGTCCTTCCCGCTCTAGCCGAAAATGATCGAGCAGAGTTAGCTGAGAAATTGATACAAGAGCATTACGGGTTTATCCGAAACCTCGGGCATCCCACACTTCCGGAGACCTTCAACCATGCCGATCATGGCAGTGGAAGTTGCTGTCACAGTTGGAGCGGCGCCCCAGCTTTGTATGCGACGGAATATGTTTTAGGTTTGCGGCTATTGGCGCCGGGGAATCCCGATGCCTTCAGACTCTCCCCAGTCCACGCCGGACGAGACCACGCCGAAGGGACGTTGCCTCACAGGCTCGGATCGATACATGTGAAATGGGAGCGGAGGGGTGATCGGATCGTCGCAATGGCGATAGCGCCGGAAGGCGTAACCCTGATTCCAGGGCCTGGCGTCGATATTCATCGATCCTGACCTATTCGGCTATGCGCTCTTCGACACGGGTAACAACGTTGAAACCGACAAGGTTTGCGATGCCAAAAGAGGTCGTGATGGCAACGTCGGACGCGTGCCCCTGGCTCATCAAGCGGTTTGTCGATCCGGATGCCGAGT
>Ga0364858_10256_pt1 | contig 10169 bp, 8 predicted proteins | sample SorcelAu500001C7_2_FD_206914 | JGI IMG/M metagenome (GOLD analysis project Ga0364858, IMG submission 206914) | Enriched cells from Trout Bog Lake Hypolimnion, Wisconsin, USA - BchlTB.Aug20.5000.01 .C7 | ecosystem: Environmental > Aquatic > Freshwater > Lake > Hypolimnion/Profundal zone | place... | reverse complement strand
GCAAGTTTGTAAGCGGGTCGAGCTGATCGACGCCACTGGTCAAATTGGATAAGGTGTCACTAATAAAAGTAATATGATCAAAATAACTGTTTGTACCATTTTCTCCTAGAATTGCCCAGTTGCCATTGGATAAGATGGTTAAGGCTGAGTAGGCCGACAAGGTCAGAAAGCAGGGTTTGGCCACGGTCCAACTGTTGCCCTCGTCGTAACTTACTCGAACGGCCAGTTGCGACCGGTCGCCGGAAATGGACTGAGGTGGATTGGAAAACAGGAGTCGAGCCTTGCCATAGTACGGAGGTTTAGTGTAGCGAATCAGGCAGCCTTCGCACCCCGGGTCATTCAATGTGCCACTGTTGGTCATGGCCGACCAGGTCAAACCCAAATCGGATGAAGTGGCAATTCCCATCTTGCCCGGGTTGGCAGTGTTATTGCGGGCGATCATCATTAGCACTCCATTAGTTAAAGCCGCCACGCTGCATTCATTATAACCGGGCACATTGTTCGTTGCGCCATTGGAGGATTGCCAAGTCGCTCCATGATCATCTGAATACATCACGGATGGGTAATAACTTAGCCCGGTCGAATAATAAAACGGCACAATGAGTCGGCCATTGTCTAATTGCAGTCCGGTAGCCGGGCCGGGGTCGCACCAGTTCCAGCCTCGGTGTTTGACGCTCGCTGAAATATCTACCGGAGTGCTCCAATTGGTTCCGTTATCACTGCTGGTTAGAACAAATATGTGCTTGGTGTTTACAGCGGTTCCGTTATCAATAGCATTCTCGCCATCGCCAAACAAACTCCAGCCAGTAAAGAAGAAAATTTTTCCGGTGGCGACATCCACCACGGCCGCGCCACAACTGAATGTATTCGTGCCATCAGTTACAATGGTTTGTGGTAGTGTCCATGTCACGCCATTATCCAGGCTACGTCGGAGAGTGCAGTTAATGTACCCTCCATCGTTATTAGTGATAATAATTCTGTCTTCGGCAAAAGCCAGCAGCGCGCTGTTGGGGGCTACACATAAGATAGGGATTCGGTCTGGGTGCGTCCATAAGTTGCTGAGAACCTCGGCTAGACATTCTGCTGGCATGGTAATATAGAACAGCAGGATAAATAATTTTTTAATGTGATAATGATCCAACTGAGACATGCTTAAAAAACGTTCAAATGCCAGCGGCAAAAATTACTATAACAAAAGTATTTTACATTAGCCTAATCGGTGGCTCTAGTTCAACGGGTGGTAACGTAATCGCGGATAGCTTCAATAACTGAGTTCTGGTCAGCGGGCGACAGTCCCACCGAGCAGGGAAGACTTAGAGCAGACGAATATAATTTTTCTGCGACTGGACAAGATGTAACATCATTTTCACGGTGGGCTGGCGATTGGTGCAGAGGTTGCCACAGCGGGCGAGATTGAATGTGCCACGCGCCTAGGTGCTTGAGTAATTTTCTTGAATCAGTGTTGGTCGCCACAGGCTCCACTAACACGGTATACATCCAAAATGTGCCACGCGCCCAGTCTGCTTCTTCTGGGAGACTAATTCCGGGTAATTTTCCAAGGCTGGCCTGGTACCGCTGGGCAATCCTCCGTTTGGCATTAATAAAAGAGTCTAACTGCTCCATTTGGGCGCACCCCATTGCGGCAAGAATATTAGTGAGACGGTAATTATATCCGATAGTATTATGTACATATTCAATCGGATCATCTTTGGCCTGTGTAGTCAAATACTTTGCCCGACCAGCCCAATCGGCATTATTGGTGACTAGCATGCCGCCACCGCCTGTAGTGATGATCTTGTTGCCATTGAAGCTAAAGCAGCCAACTTGACCAATTCCGCCGACACTCCGTCCTCGATATTTGGCACCCAAACCCTCGGTCGCATCTTCAATTACGGGCAACTCATACTTTTCGGCTACTGCGAGGATTGGATCCAAATTTACCGGATGGCCTAGGATATGCACGGGAAGAATGGCCTTGATACGCCTATGAGTGCGACGGTTTCGCAAAACTCCTTGCTTGTAGTAACAACCTTGTTCTAGAAAATAAACGACTTGGCTGGCATCCATCTGCCAATGCTTCAGTTCGGCATCAATGAACATGGGCCAGGCTCCCGCATAGCGGACAGCGTTGGCAGGCGCAATGAAAGAAAGAGTTGACACCAACACTTCATCTTCTGGTTCCACCCCGACAAGTAATAAAGCGATATGCAAGGCCGCCGTGCCATTAACGGTGGCAACGGCATATTTGGTTCCGGCTTTTTCGGCCATTATTGTTTCAAACAGGTCAACATAGCCACCCGCCGAGGAAACCCAGTTGGTATCTAGGCATTCCTTAACATATTTCCATTCGCTCCCACCAATTTGAGGAACGATTAATGGCACAAAGCCTGTCGACGAGAGCGTGGCTGGCGAAATGGTTGCAGTCATATTCAATTGCGATATTTTTCGTCTTTGGGATTCTGGATAAGGCCATTGCGCACGAGCTGAACAATCTCTGTGATTCCCTGCGGAACGGAGCGTGTGATGTGAAAGCCCAGTTGTTCTTGGATGCGTTGAAACGAGACTCGATAATCTCGAGGATCTTCAGATTTATGCACAAATTGAACCACGGCTTCTGGCACATGAGGTTGAATCAGCTCGACCAACTGCTGTTTTTGGAAATTCTGCTCGGTTGCCCCAACGTTGAATACTAGGCCGGCGACTTTTGCCGCAGGTGATCCTAGCACCAGTTGGATGCTGCGCGCGGCATCCTGCACATGGACATAAGGCCGCCAAAATTGCTCGCCAAAAACTACTAGCCGTTTTTTGGTCAACAATTCCGCAGTGAATTCGTTTACTGTAAGGTCGAAACGCATTCGTGGTGAGACCCCAAAAATAGTCGCAAACCGCAACGGGGTGGGACACCATCCGAAAATATTCTTATTCTTCAATAAATTGGATTCTACTGCTACCTTGGTTTCCGCATAAAGTGAAACCGGGCGTAATTCTGATGCTTCATCAACAAACTGATTGGGCTCCGTCATTTTGCCATAGTTGCTACAAGTTGAAGCAAATATAAATCGTTCAACCGCCGCTCGGCGGCTTTCTTCAATCATCATCAGGGAGGCATCCTGATTGATCGCCCGCGCCAGATCTGGTTGACGCGAACAAGCTGGATCACCGACTATGGCGGCGAGATGGACGACCGCATCCATGCCTGAGACAGCAGTTTTCACTGTGTTTCGGTCACAAATATCCCCGTGAATAAATTCAAAGTTGGGATGCCCCCAGACCCCAAGTAACGATTCGCCGCCATGCAACAATATATCTAACACCCTGACGCGCTGCCCGCCGCCGAGCAGCATAGGCACCAGAGTTGACCCAATATATCCGGCACCGCCAGTAACTAAGATGTTCATTGGCTTCCGATTCATACAAGATTGTTTGTTAGTTTATAGCAGATCAATCAAACCCTTAGTTTCCCATAGTTCCAAATACTGGAGCGTTTCGGTTTCCGAAAGTCCGACATGGTCTGCGACTGCTTTGGCGCTGATGGGGCGATCCAAGGCTGGCACTAAATCCATCAGCCGTCGTTTACGCAGACGTTTGTCCGAATGGGTGTCGCCCAAGGCTATTTGTCCATAATCAACATAGAGGTCATATTGTGGGTTAGAAAGGCAAACGTTGCCGTCAAACTTTTTTATGACCATGGGCGAAGTCTCCAAGCTATTCACCATAGCCAGCAGAACTTCAACCGCTTCATGCAGCGAGTCTTCCTTAATAATTGCTAGACTGTCCTTACTTGAATGATATTCGGGATAAGGAAAACGCGAGAGGGAAAGCATTGGAATGCGATAGTTTTCCCAGATATACTCGTCATTTACCAAGGCGTTCTCGAATGGGCCTATGGAATATGGCAAACCTAGACTTAAGAGGCTGTCTTTTAGGGCAAATAGACTACTGACCATGCCTCGCCTAGATTCTTGAACAGCCAGCCAGTTTTCGGTGCCGAGCATTTCGAGAAAAATCCCTTCTAAAATCTGTTCACGGTTGGCCGTGCTCAGTCCGGCAAGATAAAACTCGGACCCGATGATCCCCGGTGATAGCACCAAGACATAAGAGAATTTGGTTTTTCGTTCTCGCAGCCGGTGCATGACCTCCAAGCCGACGACACATCCGGTCAAGCCATCGTTTGCCACCCCGGTATGATCTAAATTGCCGCCCAACACGATGGTGAAATCCCAAGCGCCCCGGTGTTTATATTCGAGAATTTTGAGCGTGCCGGGCGATTCTTTGGTGCGAATTTCCACCTGATATGTTCCCGCATCAAGCTTGTCATAGATCTGCTTTGGCAGACAGAACCCCCAGTCACGACTCCAACTACGGAAAAATTGCCGGTAATGAAAGGGAATGGCATCATCATGGCGGTGATCATAATATAAATGATGCCTAAGTTCCTCGCGACTCACGCTGCCGGAAAAACTTGTCGACAGCCCGATCACGCCCAGCGGATGGTCGGTGCCATCATAAACGGTGCGGCCATCTTTGATAATCCGCGCTACCTCAACATCCCAAGAAGGCGGAATCACCCACCCGTTGTGCTGGCGGGATTGTGGCACCGAAATGACCCGAAACGGAAGCACATTGCACAGATAGTCCACGGCCTGATCATACCCCAACGAACAAACCGCCCGGTTTAGCGGCGTGAGCTGCTCAAGTATTTGCATCATGGTCTTCATGCGATGAGCTAACTGGGCAGATCATTGGTGTCCACCCGTGGCAAAATCAACCGATCATCGGCGTCTAGATCGGACACGTGCGCTTCGACGGAAAATCCTAACTGACACTGGCGTTTGCGCAGAATCTGCAGCAGAGATTCATTATACCCGCCGTAAGGGTAACACATTGTCCACTCATCGGGCGCGACACCAAGTTTTTGAAGAAACTGCAATGAACGATCCACTTCCATTGCCTGATCGGTCGGAGAAAGCTGATCCAGCCAAACATGACTAAAACCATGACTGCCGATGTGCATTCCGTACTGGCGCAGACAGGCAATTTGATCGAGTGACATATAGAGTTCGTGCGCAAACGCCGTTTCGTCGTCGGTTACATATTCCGTAAACAGCCGCCGGACAATTTCAGTGCGGACGGGCGGAGGCAGTTCCCGCTGCAACAGACGCTTGATGACGGTCACTTCGCGGGGGTCGAAACGATGGTTTGCTTCCAAGTGGTGCAGACGTTCTTCCTTGGTTTTGAAGTTATATTGTTCGCGGAACTCATCGAGTAGTTCACTGATACGTTCTAGCAGGCGGCTGGGGTTTTGGGTGGCGGCCAGGACAAAATGAATTTTGTTAACTTCCAAAACTTTGTGTTCCAAGACGGCTTGGGCCGGGGGAAAAAAACAGCCTTGGATTTTCCGTTCAGCTAATAAAGGAAACACATTCCCAAAATGGTCATGATAGCCGTCGTCAAAAGTAAGCAGGATGGCATTGGTCGGCAACTCTTGGTCTGGGGCTTGCAATGTGGCCAGCACGGATTCAACGGTAACGGGCGTGTAATGATCTTGGATATAATTAAGTTGGCGTCGAAAGCGTTCGATTGAGAGTCCTTTGATGCAGGGAAAGCGAGAATGTTCCAACTCGCGAACATAATGATACATGACAATCGTGACCTTGCGGTTATTTGGCATCAGTTGATAGAAAAATCACCAGGCACTTAGTCCGCCATCCACCACGAGGCAATGGCCGGTAACATAGCTGGAGGCGTCCGAGGCGAGATAGACCAGCGCGCCAACCATTTCATCGGCTTGAGCCATCCGGCCGAGCGGCACTCGAGCAGAATAGCGCGACTTAAACGTTTCATTTTGTCCACTTTCCACGCCGCCCGGTACCAAGGCATTGACGCGGATGCCAGTATCGCCCCAATTCGCAGCCAGAAAGCGCGTTAGCCCGACCACGGCGGCTTTGGATGTGGAATAAACGGCTGGGTTGCTGATCTGGCGACCAAGGTAAAACGAACCTTCGTAAATTCGTTTGTCGGAGGACACGAGGCCGTAAATCGAGGCGGTCTGGATAATACTGCCACCTTTTCCCTGACGTTGCATCTGGCTGCCAACGGTCTGGGCGACGAGAAACATTCCGTCGACATTCACCGCCATGATTTTTCGCCACTCAGCCAAGGAGTAATTTTCCGTGCTGGCAAAAAACGCATCCAGATCGGCGGACTTGGAAGCCGCGTTGTTGTGCAGCACCTGGATGCTGCCAAAGCAATTGACTACTTGCTCCACCATGTTCGCAACGGAGGCCGGATCGGCAACATCGCACGCCACGCCCAACGCTGCTGTGCCGTAATCGCACTGCAATTGTTCGGCAAAGCTGGCACAGCGGTCCGGCTCCAAATCCACCACGGCCACCTGCGCGCCGAATTCGGCGAGTCCGCGACAAAAGCGCTGGCCCAAAATACCCACGGCACCGGTGACCACGGCGGTTTTGCCTTTCAGCTCAAACAGGTTTTTATATTGTGAACTCATTCAAATGAACCTCCCGGTTTTCCGCGCGGGACACGCGTCCGGCGATGAGCAATTGCATGATTTCGAGTGTGCGTGCCGGTGGAATAGCAGGGAGGCCCGTGCGGATGGATTCGGTGAACTGCCAGAGCATCCGCCGGAACATGGTAAAATTGTCAAATATATCAAACGCCGCCACTCGCAGATTGCCGAACAACTCGACGTGAAAGGTTCGAGGGCATTCGCCTAGCGCATCAACTTGCATCACGCTCCCGTCTTCCATCCGAACCACGGCTGAGGCGTGATCCGCATTCAACATTCGCACCGAAATCGGCCGGGCCGTGGGCAGCGCCAGAATAGTGTAAACGGCGGTTGAAAAGTGCGGCGGGTGGCGCTCGAAAAGTGCTGCACCTTCCGGGCAAAGAAGACTGGATTTTCAGGCTTTCGTCAAGCGGTTGATTTCGCTTCGAGGTAGAAGCAGCAGGAGGGGGAGCTTCGAGCCTCCAGCTCGCCCCCTCCTGCGGTCGAAGGTTCGTGAGGTTTACTTTCTTTTCAGTCGGCGTTTGGCATCTGTCAGTCGGTAGCTCTCGCCGTTGGCTTCCAAGATGTGAACGCGATGAGTTAGACGATCCAGCAGTGCGCCCGTCAATCGTTCGCTGCCCAGCACTTCGGTCCATTGTTCGAACGGCAGATTGGTGGTGACGATCAGGCTGGTGCGTTCATACGCCCGGCTCACCACGTCGAAGAGCAGTTCGGCTCCGGACTTGGAGAACGGGACGTAGCCAAGTTCGTCCAAAACTAAAACGTCCAGCCGCTCCAGTTGTTTGTGCAGCCGCTGCAAGGTTTTCGTCTCGCGTTGTTCGAGCCACTGCGTCACCAGTCCGGTGGTCGTCATGAAGCGCACGCGTTTGCCCTGACTGCATGCCGCGAAGCCCAGGGCGGTGGCCAGATGCGTCTTGCCGGTGCCGGGGTTGCCGACCAGCAAAAGGTTTTCCCGTTTGCTGATATACTCGCCGCGCAAGAGTTCGCGCACCAGCGGTTCGTTGATGGAGACCTGTGCGGCGAAGTCGAAGGTCTCGATGGTCTTCAACACGGGGAAGGCCGCTTCCTTGATCCGGCGTTCGGTGGCGCGGCGTTCGCGGTCAATCAACTCCCGTTCGGCCAGCCGCAACAGATACGTTGGATAATCGCAGCGTTCCTGGCTGCACACGGCCCCGACGCTGTCGTAGTCGCGCAGGAAGGTCGGCAGTTTAAGTTCCTTCAAGTGATGCTCCAGCAGAAGCACGGCGGGATTTTTGCTCATGCGACACCTCCCACCAAATCCATGTATGACGCCAGATTCGGGGCGGCCACGCGGACGTGCCGCAGATGCGGATGGCCAGCCAGCGAAAACAGCGTGGCTCCCCAGTCTTCGCGGGGATAAAGGAATTGAGCGACCGCGTCGCGCGTGATGGCCCCCACTGCCAAGGCCTGTTCTACCGCTGCTCGTAACTTTGGAAGCGGATGCTTTTCTAGCAAGCGCAACACCTTGATATACTCCCGCGTGCCGTCGCCGTCCCGCTCCGCCTCCAGTCGGCGGCGCAACAGCGCAAAACACTCTGGCAACGTCCACCCCATCAGCGGCCGGGCATGATCAAACGCTCCCGGCTTGGTCTCCAGTAACGCCAGATAATGCAGGGGTTCAAAGCTAACCTGCTCGTCCTCCCAGATCCGTGTGTGCCGGGCAACTTCACTGCCGTCGCCACACAACACGACGCGGTCAAAATAACCCTTGGCCACAATCGGATGATGCGCCCAGCGCACCGGCACCGAATAATCGTTCCCATCAAAGCGCACCAACGACAACGAACTGGCGGTCGTTGAAAACTTGCGGCAGGCTTCGAACGGGGTCGTCGGCAGCGGCAGAAAAGCTTTTTGCTCCGCTAACAGTAACTCGGCTTTGGTGCCCGTCTGCCCACGCAATCGCCGCTGCTGATCCTCCTGGCAGTGTTGATATAGATGACCATTGAGTCCGGCCATGTCGCCGGCCAGCGGCACCGGCACGAAATAGTTCAGCCGCGTGAACTTCACCTGGCCCTCCACCACGCCCTTCTCGTTGCCACGCGCCACCCGGCAGAAGTGATGCTGGAAGAGGTAATGACTTTTGAGCTGCAGAAAACCCTGCGTCAGGCGGCGCTCCTTACCCAAAATCTTACTCACTGCCACCTTCGTGTTGTCATAGGTGATCCGCGTGGGCACGCCCTTGAAAAACTCGAACGCCCGCACATGGCCTTCCCAAAACGTCTCCGTGCATTCGCGCTCGAAGGCCATCACGAAGGTCGCGTCACTATAGGGCAACGCCATCACGAAAAATGCCACCTTCCGTAACTGGCCATTCACGTTGGCCAGCGCGTGGCCGAAGTCTACCTGCGCCTCGCCGGGACGATGCAGCAGCGGCACAAACACCTCTTGGGTTTTCTGCGTCAGTTCCCGCACCGCGTCCTTCACCACGGTGTAGCCGCCCGTGAAGCCATCCTCCCGCAGCCGTTCCCAGATCCGTTTGGCCGTATGCCGCTGTTTGCGCGGCATGGCCTGATCATCCTTCAAGATCTGTTTGATCCGTTCCAGAAACGCCCCCAGCTTCTTCCGCGGTCGCGGCTGCTGCTGCCGGTAGCCCGGCGGCTCGCTATGTTCCAAAATCTTCTTCAACGTTTGCCGGTGCATCCCCGTCTCCCGGAGAATCTGCCGCCGGCTGACGCCCTCCACCAACACTCTTCTGCGAATCTCAGTCCAGTCGTTCATATTGCGATACATGCTTCATGGTGATTGAAGATGCCGCACTTTTGAACCGCCGCGTCACACACATGACCCCCGCCGCACTTTTCAACCGCCGTTTACAGGCTGCCACCACGATCCACTATCGCAGTCTGCATCGCCAGTGGGAGGCATTGCGGCGGCGGGAATTCATTTGCGCCCATGGTCCGTTTAAGCATGGCACAAAGCGCAATGCTACTGGATTGCCCAGGAAACGATTTTGATGGTTGGGGCAGCATGGGACCTCCAAACATGGGACAAATACCGTTCGCTTCTAATAGGCACGCTTGATGTGGTTCGGCTGAGGGGTGGATTGGCGACTGTAAGCTAAGGGCACGCCAACGACCGGGGCTGGTTCCAAAACGATTCTTAAAACAGGTGTTGAACAACCCCATGTGGTTAAAGCCGCACTGTTCGGCCACATGTACCACTTTCGCATTGGCATCCCGCAGTAATGTAATCGCCCGCAGCATGCGCAGTTCCATCCGCAGTTCCGCTACGGAAAATCCGAAATATTGATGAAACAAGCGGCTGAGATGGCGGCGGCTACAACTAAATTTTACCGCCAGCTCCTCCGTAGAAAGCGTCAATAAATCATTGGCCGAGAGCTTCTCGAAAACCTGCGTTAGGTGCGCCTCTGCGCTGACAAATCCACTCTGGTCAAGCTGAACCGACTTAAACTCTTCACTAAGGATAGCCGCAACGACTCGCATTAAATGGGCCCGGTGATCCAAGTTGAGTTGTGGCGACGCGCTTCCGATCAACCGGTGGCACTTTACCGCCAAAGGACTGCCAGCCACATAAGTCTGCACGCGGGCAAACTTGTTCAAGAGCTGCTGCAAGCGAGCAATCTCGCCGGCGGAAAACAGTGGAAATATATGTTCAACCA
>Ga0364858_10253_pt1 | contig 10394 bp, 8 predicted proteins | sample SorcelAu500001C7_2_FD_206914 | JGI IMG/M metagenome (GOLD analysis project Ga0364858, IMG submission 206914) | Enriched cells from Trout Bog Lake Hypolimnion, Wisconsin, USA - BchlTB.Aug20.5000.01 .C7 | ecosystem: Environmental > Aquatic > Freshwater > Lake > Hypolimnion/Profundal zone | place... | reverse complement strand
TGATTTCGCCCCGGTCATTGACCGGCACAACCTTGATGCGGGCCCCTTTTTCCTGTGCAAGCATCTGCCATGGCACAATATTGGCATGGTGTTCAAGAATGGAGAGCACAATCTCATCACCCGGCTGAATGAACTTCCGTCCCCAGGTCTGAGCAACAAGGTTGACGCCCTCGGTGGTGCCTCGGACATAGATGATTTCCGATGCCGATGAGGCACCGATGAACTGTCTGATCTTTTCACGGGCCCCTTCATAAGCGTCTGTGGCACGGGCGGCAAGGGTGTGTGCACCGCGATGGATGTTCGAGTTGTCTGTGGCGTAAAACTGTGCAACCGCGTTGATAACGCTGAGCGGCTTCTGTGTTGTTGCCGCGTTGTCGAACCAGACAAGCTGTTTGCCGTGAATCTTCTGGTGAAGGACAGGAAAGTCCTTGCGTATGGTAAGCACGTCAAACCCTTCGGGCTGGTGTATCGGAGCTTTAGGTTCACGCAGAAAGTAATAAGGCTCCTTGGGAGTGTCAGGCAGACTGAACGGCAAAGGGCTGCTGCCAAGTGTTTCAGGACTCCCGTTCGGCCATACCGGAGCCGGGGCTTTCCCCGGAAGTTCAGGCACTCCGGCAGGGGAAGATGATACACCGCGCAGCGTCTGGAATACTGCCTCAAGATTAGGACTGCCCTGTTCCTGTTCAAAGGTTCTATAAAGCTTCTGCGCATAACACTGTCCTTCAGCAGATCCTGCGGGTGATACCGGTACCTGTGGAAGCTGTTCCTGTGGATTGATTTCAGGATAGGCGCCGGTTACTTCCGTCGGATCTTGAGCGGCAGCAAGAAGCACTCTGAACGAAAAATCGTCTTCAGAAGGAAGGCCCCCATTCAGTGTAGTAAAAAAAGGTGCAATGCTTTCCGGATTAGCTTCTGAAAAACGCTCAGCACTCTCCGGTGTTGGAGGCAGGCTTCGCCGTATAAACTGGTCAAGTCCGTAAGAACCATCTGTGTTTTCAGAATAGTTCTGCTGCTCGGTCAGTTTATTGGCATGATGTTCCAGCGGTTCCGGCTTTTTTTCATGCATGCCGGGTAGAAAATAGAAATCATGTTCTGGTTCTGCTGGAAGCCCATCGGAAAGATAAGGAAGAGCTGATTCTCGAGAATAATTCTGCTGCTGCTGATCGGTCTGAAAGTTCATTACATTCGGTTCACCAGCAAGATCAGTTTTATCGCTCAATGTTTGTTGAAAAGACGAAGGAGCGCCTGCTGCATCGGTTTCATATCTCGGCACACTTCCGGTTTCCGGCACTTCATTGAACAGGCGGCTTGCAATCTGTGCGATGAGAACCGGGTTCAACGCTTCACTTTCGATTCCCGTGATGTTCTGTTGCTCATATTCTCTCGGCATAAGTCACAATGGTAATATTATTTCGTTTTGGCGCCTGACTTGCGATGTTCGTAATCGTGATAGTATCCCACTTCAACATTTTCAAGAATACCCAGAGCGTCATCAGTCAAAACGGCAAGAGATGAATAGAGAGTCAGAAGATAGGATGCAACACCAAGCTTGTCGAGTCCCATCAGCCTTGCGGAAAGGCTCGGGCTGATTTCTCCGGGGATTCCTGCCTGATGCAGTCCTACAACGCCCTGCTCATTTTCACCGACACGAACCAGAATAATGTTTGTTGTGCCTTGTCCAGACTTGTTGTTCTTGTTTATCTCAAGCTTGTCACTCGGAATAAGCGGTACGCCACGCCACGTTAGAACAGGCGTTCCGAAAAGGTTGATGGTGGCAGGAGGAACTCCGCGCCAGGTGCATTCACGCTCAAAAGCAGCAATGGCTTTTGGATGAGCAATAAAGAATGCCGGTTTTTTCCACACCTTCGTGAGCAGATCGTCAAGGTCATCAGGTGTCGGTGTGCCGTACCGTGTACTGATGCGCTGGCCTGGATCGGCAGAATGAAGCAGACCGAACTCACGGTTATTGATGAACTCCCACTCCTGACGCTCTTTAATGCCCTCGATCGTCAGACGCATCTGCTGCTCTATCTGGTTGTATGGTTCATTGTAGAGGTCAGAAACGCGGGTATGAACACGCACAACGGTCTGTATAGCCTGTAGCGAGTATTCACGAGGCTTGTTGGAGTAATCAACATAGGTTTCAGGTATCTCAATATTTTCAGCAAATCCTGCAACAAGGTCAATGTGTTTTTCTCCATGTGTGTTGACGGTCGAGCGGATTTTCAGGTACTCAGCGACTGTTTTTTCAAAGGACTCTTTCAGTGAAGGTGATTCCTTGAACAGCGTTTTAATATCGACACTCGACAGTGAGAAGAACGAACCGGGAGTAATAGTGCGGATAGTGACCGATGATGGCTTTTCAGAAACGAGATCCTCCTCGCCGAAGTACTCTCCTTCAGAAAGCAGAGCCAGACGAAGATCTTCACCATGCAGTCCTTTGCTTAAAATCTCAACCTGACCGTGTGCAATAATGAATATCTTATGACGATCTTCTCCTTCAAGGATCAGGGTATTACCGAGTTCGGCCTCTTCAAGTACAAACTTTTTAGCTATGCTGGTAATAATTTCATCCTCAAATGATGCGAAAAGAGGAATGCTTTTCAGGGATTCCGGCTTGAATGATGGTGTACCCTTATGAAAATTGATGTCAATTCGTTCGGGTTTCTGCAGTTCGATTTTTGTCCTGTTCACGCGGTAGGTACCGGATGAAACATGAACCCAGGGAAGGAGCTTGAGGATCCATCTCGGGGTTATGGACATCATCTGGGGAGGGGTCTTGGTCGTATTCGCCAGATTTCTCGCGACGTGGGTCGTTACACTGCGCTGCAGCAGACTGTTTGATTCCTGTTGTTGGTTTGGCATGGTCACTTCCTATGGTTTTTAAAAATTAACTGCTTCATCATCAAAATGGTAGAGCAGCGTTGAGAGGTATCGTTCACCGGTATCAGGCAGTATAACGACAATACGTTTTCCCTCGTTTTCATCACGCAGTGCAAGCTCCAAAGCTGCAAAAACAGCTGCTCCTGAAGAGATGCCCACAATAAGGCCTTCGGTACGGGCCAACTCGCGACCGGTGCGCATGGCATCTTCATTTTTTACTTTAATGATCTCATCAATAATTTCGGTGTTGAGAATTTCCGGAATAAAACCGGCACCGATACCCTGTATTTTATGAGGTCCAGGCTTGCCGCCGGAAATAACCGGAGAATCGAACGGTTCAACAGCAACAATTGTTAACTCAGGGTTTCGCTGTTTCAGTACTTCGCCAACTCCTGTTATTGTGCCGCCAGTTCCTACTCCGCTGACAAAAAAATCAATCTTTCCGTCAGTATCCTTCCATATCTCTTCTGCAGTGGTTGTGCGGTGGATCTCAGGATTGGCAGGGTTTTTAAACTGCTGCGGGATAAATGAGTTGGGATATTGCAATTTCAGTTCATCAGCTGTTCTTATGGCTCCAAGCATTCCTTCCGAACCAGGTGTCAGCACCAGTTCAGCACCAAGTGCTTTAAGCATGTTCCTGCGTTCGAGACTCATGGTTTCAGGCATGGCAAGTATCAGGCGGTACCCTTTAGCTGCGGCAATGAATGCCAGGGCAATACCGGTATTGCCGCTTGTCGGCTCTATAATAACGGTATCTTTATTAATCACTCCCTTGTTCTCTGCATCTTCTATCATGGAAATGCCGATACGGTCCTTGACACTTCCGCCGGGGTTGAAGTATTCAAGCTTGGCAATAATCGTGGCTTGTGTTTGATGCTGTTTATTGAAATTACCAAGTTCAAGCAACGGGGTATTGCCGATAAGATCGGTAAGCTTTTTAGCAATATGTGCCATGTGTGAAGGTTTATGGAGAAGGCCGCTAATGCGGATACTGAAGATGAATTCCGCATTTACAGTAAAAATGTATACCATAAATATGGTATATCCAATACCGTAAAGAGATTATTGTAACAATTGTTTACCTTGACAGCCTGAAATTTTATGTTTTTTGGTTCTGTCTGCCCTGTTTATGGTACGTAATATCCCGTATTCAGGGTATTTGGAAAGCTGCTTTTATTGAAGACTTTTAACAAGGAGAAGATTAGTCAGGCGATAATTGCCGGATACCCTTTATGAAGCATGGCAAAAAGTAAGGTCAAATGGTTCAACGGAAAAAAGGGCTACGGCTTTATAGTAAATCCGGATGGGGGAGGGGATATCTTTGTTCATTATTCCAGTATAGTTTTAGAACAGGAATTCAAGTTTCTCAAGCAGGGCTCAGAAGTTGAATTCGATCTTGACGCCACAGGAAAAGGATTGCAGGCAAAAAATGTCCGCGAAATTATCTCTTATCCCTGATCAAAGAGCAACGAGTTCAGCATTGCTCTGTTTCTTCGTAGTCGGCCCAATTGTTAGGCGTCTCATACCATCTGAGTTGTTTGAGCGTTACGCCTTCGGGCAGACGATGCCTGATCTGATTGAAAGCCCATCGGGCAAGGCATTCTGCAGTTGGCGGCTCATCGGTAATCAGCACCCGTGAATTGCGCTTTGTAATAAAGTCAAGATCTTCATAATCATCTTTCCATACGGCAAAGCCGTGGTCGAGCTTGTCGTGGATATGATCCAGCATGATCTCTTTCAAAAATTTGAAATCCATGACCATTCCTTCCTCGCCATCACCCTTCCGGCTGATTGTGTTTCCCTCTACCGTTGCAACAACAATACCGCGGTGGCCGTGCAGCTGATTGCAGAACGAAAAGCTGTTGGGCAGGGTATGGCCGTAATCAATTTCGATTTTTCGTGAAATGCGCATGGCTTTCAATCATATTGTCTTAATCGGTTTCTCTGCAGATTGCAAAGTGTACGCAAAAAAATACTTTTTACTCGTATTATTTATGGCATTGTGCAGGTTCAAGTGCTTGAGTATCTTAAATAAAATATACCGGCTTTGAGACTACCCTGCTGTTAAATCCATTTTCATGCACATTATCCATTCGATAAACGACTTTTTGTTTGAGCTCTTTCCGAAAGCAAAAGAGGCGGCGAACAATCTTGACGTACTGAAACGGGAGATCGAGAAGTTTTATACGGTAGGACCTTACAAGCCGACGATGACCATAATACATGGCATCATCGATATCACGATTGAGGGTGAGCTGATTGAAAAACACAACAGCCGTTTCAGAAAAGTTCTTGACCTCTGCGATGCCCTTTGCTATGAGGAGGCACAACAACAGATCAATCAGCTCATCAGGGAAGCACCGCACATTTCAGAGTACCATCGCGTTCTTGGGCAAATCCTTTCAGAGCAGGGCGAGCAGGATGATGCCCTCAACAGTTTAATCGATGCGTTGCGCTGGGATCCCAAAAATGAGTGGGCGCTCATCATGACGGGAAATATTCTGGCCCGCTGCCAGCACGATATTGACGCTGCCATGAAATACTATGAATGTGCAGAGCAGCACAAACCCGATGATTATGTCTCACTGACTCTTATTGCCATCAACCTGATCAGGAACGGGAAATCTGAGACTGCACGGCAATACCTCGACAAAGCCTTTGAGATCAATCCTGCTTATCCGAATATCTATTACGCTTTTGCTTTGATTGCTGAAGCTGAGCATCATTTCAAGGAAGCTTTTGAGATGTCGGTCGTTGCGCTTTTCAAGAATCCCAAGAAGGATCTGCTTTATCAGCAATCGTTGCAGACTGCTGTGAATGCGGCACATGAGATCATAGATCTAGAGGTCGGTGGGGATATTGTCAATGAGTTTACTGCCAGGCTTGAGGAGGAGTGCGGCAAAAAAATTGTCATAGAAGAGGATGCTCTGTTAAAGACCGCTGCCAGGATCGAGTTTGCAGAAAACCACAACCGGACTTACCATCTCGTCAAATACAATCCGGAGTACCCTGCGGTTCATCATCGTATCATGCATGAGCTTACTCACCTGTTTTTTGCTGCTCAGGCGCGTCGGGAGGGTAAAAACAAGCAGAATTATACCACTCTGTATGAGGTGTTGAACGGACAGATGTACAACACGCCGATTGATCTTTTCATTGAGGATTACCTTTTCCAGAACTGTCCTGATCTCATGCCCTATCAGTTTCTTTCGCTTTTTGGCCTTATACAGGAAGGAATTCAGGCAGCGACCGATGAAAAAATCCTGACCTCTGCATCTACGGAAAACATGTCGGAATCAAAAACTTGCAATCTTGTCCATGCTTTTCACTTCCGGAAGCGTTACGGGGTGGATCTTATAGCAGAACACAAGCCGACAGACAACGAAAAGGAACAGGCAGAGAAGTTTTATCGCGAGTATGAGGAGTATCGAGCCAGATGCATGCCTGGTGACTTTTGTTCATTCTTCGAAGAGTCCGATTTCCGGAAGCATAGTGACCACTTGGAGCATGTATGCGCAGAAGCGGACGTGGACTTTTCCGCACATGATGTCGCCACACTGCCAGATAAGAAGATGCAGCCCTTCAGCCAGGTGCATCAGAGCAAAGATATCAATATGGCAGTAACCCGGTTCATGGTCGAAGCACTGCAATATTTCAAGAATCTGAAGAACACTGAGATAAAAAACATTGCCATGCAAATAGGCGCACAGTACGGCGATGAAATCAGCCTGGATAGAGAAGGCTACACTGTGCCGCTCATATCAGGCAAAACCTTCACCGGTTACCTCGGTGTAGCTGCAAGCCATGATCGTGATCTGCAACTCAATAACTTCAAAGTTGAGGCTGGATACTTTATCTACTCCTGGCTTTTTGCAAAACTCGCTTACTCAGACGTCGCAAATGCAAATGTCATAAAATCAAGTCCCTATGACGTGCATCAGCCAACCATTGCGCCAGCGCTTTCCGCGTGGTTGTCCCCGGCAGTTTCTCTTACCGGAACATACACCTATTTTACAAAAGAGAGGACCACAAACGCAATAACCGGTGTTACCAATCAGAACACTTTTGCTTTGGCTGTCAGGGCAAGTTTCTAAACAGAGAATAACCTATCTCTTCGAAAAGAGTACATAACTTCAAATTGCACTCTCGGAGTATCGCGGCTTACGGGCGACCCTGGTGGTCGCCCTCCGTGGTCGTTTCTGAAGCACTTCACAGAAAATGACTCCGTAATAAAACTGACTTGGTTTTGGAAATAAAAAAATGCCATCCTGAGACAAACTCTATCACTGCTGCCAAATGAATGCGAGGTTCTGTGCTTTCATTCCCTCTGCGATTTTCCAGCCAGGCAATGACGCGCTTGCCGACTTTTCTTCCGCATTCAAGTTGCATGGTTTTAGGGCTTACCTCCTTTCTTGTCAAAAACAGGCATCATAACGACTAACCGCATACCCACCATAAAACGGAAATTCGGTCTGGAACTTCCGTTCAAAGAATCCGAATCGACCGCACATTGAATAATCTGTTGTATAGCTTAAGTGAAAATTTGTATTTCTTTCAACAGCTCTCTAAATTTCAATTGAAATATTAATTTCTTATGGTTTTAAAATCCGTTTCATGAAGTGACAAGTGGGATGTAACTGGTAACAAATCAGATAAAGGAGACCATAATGCCACCTTCAATGCCTGATCCAAACCTTATCGCTCGTTCAAAGGAGTTTTCATTCATTCTCCATTGGCATCTCTGGCATGGACTATACAACGACGAACTATCCAAACGAAACAAAATGGGCTTCGGATATCGTTGTGGAGTGTTTTACCCCAATGGCTCACGGTATGGCTACCACCACGACGACTGGCCTGCATTTTTCGATGTTGTAGCGAGCATGGGTTTGACCATGTTGAGTATTGATGCTCTTTTCTGTTATTGGACGTATCCGTCCTGCCGAACTTATATTGATTCGCTGGGAGCAAAATTTGACTTCCCATAACGAAGTTTAAAGTGTATGGTGAGTTGACCTGCCATGTGGCATGTGTATTCAAGATAATCAATGGTTACGGGATACACTTTACACCCACACATCAATAATATCGTTCCACCGCGTGCTGTATCGGGGCGATAGCCGCTCCTGATGCGGCTTCCAGCTCTCGGCGTTTTCCGCTGCCAGCCGCACCGCACCTCGCCCATACCGCTGGTTGATGGCATCCATGACCTGCATGAGCTTTGCATCGCGCTCATCTGCAGCCGGCGCTGCTTCAGCAAAAAGTGAAAGCGTTATGCTGCATGATGCTTTTGGCACAATGCCGCTGACAATAACACCTGCCTTTTTATACACTTTTCCCTCACGAAATATACCGGCAAGAATTGTCTCTGCTGCTTTCAGCATTGCAATGGAATCCTGCGTCGGATGCGGCAGGGCTGCCGTGCGGGTTCCCCAGTAACGCTTATCCAATTCATCGAACGGGCTGGTAGCAATGAAGACCGTCAGCATTGATGCAAGCGAATCCTCTTTGCGCAGCTTTACAGCGCATTTGCCGGCGAATGTTGCCACTGCCTGCTGCAGCTCGGCAAGTGAGCTCACGTTTCGGCCAAAAGAACGCGATGTGCAGATGCTCTGCTTTGCGGGCCGCACCAGCTCCATCGGCAGGCATGATTTGCCCTGCAGCTCTGCCTGAATTCTTGCGCCGACGATGTGCAGGTGCTTTCGTATCCAGGAGGCAGATGCAGCGGCTAAGTCAGCGGCGGTCTCAATCCGCTTTGCCTGCAGCAGCTTGCTCCACTGCCGCCCGATGCCCCAGATATCCTCGACCTTGGTGTGCAGAAGTGCGGCCAGGATCTCTTCAGCGGTTGCAAGCACGCAGACGCCTTGATAGTGCGGGTTCTTTTTTGCCAGCCGGTTGGCAATTTTGGCAAGCGTTTTGGTTGGCGCCATGCCGACGCACACGGGAATGCCGGTATGCTTGCGGACCGTCTTGCGCATTTGCCTGGCATAGTCTGGCAGGTCGAAGCGGCTGAAGCTCGACATATTGAGAAACGCTTCGTCGATGGAATAGACTTCGATTTCAGGGGTAAGTGCGGCCAGCGTTGTCATCACACGTGAGGACATATCGCCGTAGAGCGCATAGTTCGAGGAGAAGACTGCCACATCATGCTGTTTTAGCAGCAGGCGGCATTTAAACTCTGGCGTGCCCATCGGGATGCCGAGCGCTTTGGCCTCTTCAGAGCGGGCGATGATGCAGCCGTCGTTGTTTGAAAGCACGACGACAGGGCGCAGGCGCAGAGCGGGATTGAAGGCGCGCTCGCAGGATGCGTAGAAGTTATTGCAATCGACAAGGGCGAACATGGTTGGTGGTCTCCAGCCGTGGTTATCTCGGCTTGTGGATAATATAGGCGACGATGCCCCACACGACAAAATCGTTGTCAGCGGTGATTTTGGTCGGCTTGAATGCAGCATTGGTCGGCATCAGGTAAACGCCATCCTCAAGCACCGCCAGGCGCTTCACGGTAAATTCGCCATCAAGCAAGCAGATCGCAGTGGCACCATCCTTCGGCTCAAGCGCCTTGTCGATAACCAGCAAGTCGCCATCTTCTATACCGGCATTTATCATTGAATGCCCTTTTACTCTGGCGTAGAACGTGGCTTCAGGGTGCTTGATAAGCTCTTTGTTCAGGTCGAGGGCAATCTCAATATAATCTTCTGCAGGCGATGGAAAGCCCGCAGAGACGGGCGAACCGGCAAGCGGCAGCTTGAGCTCAGTGGTGAAATCCGGGGTGTAGAAATCCAGTACGGGGCCGGAATGTATTCGGGAGAGTCTCATGGATAGTACTGTTGAGCATTGAATCATTAACCATTGCAACAGCCACTGCGTTTCTTTACTTGCTTGCAACTAGGCGGATACATAAGGTTTAGGGAGTATTGGCTTACCTACAATGAACATTAATTGTACGGGCCCAAAAATCGATCCCCATTTAAGTGAATAAGATGATCAGGATCATCGGCACACCAAGCTTCACACTCCCAAGCAAGTACTGATAAAAAGCGACCCATTAAGGCTCGATTGGGAAACGCTGATACAAATACAAGACCAGCTTTGGACTTCGAAAAAAGCGAGCGTAATTCATCATGACGCTTGCCATCGACTGGTCCAACGCTGGTAACGGATTCGCAAAGAAAAAGCCAATTCTTTTTCTCTTGATACAAAATGACATCGGGGAGTTTCCCTCGGCTATGTAGTATTACACCGAGATCTGCCAACGTCTTATCGTCGAAAATAGCACTCTTATCACCTGTGTCACCAACATATAAGACTTGGCTTCCCTGCGCAAAGCGAGGAACAAATTTTTCGATAATGTCCCGGATCAATTCACTGTGACCACCCGGAGAAAGCTGGAGTATTGCACCGCGGGGTAATTGGCAAGCTGTACGACTTAAGTCACGATTCATTTTGTATTTTTCGGCAAGCGAACCGATTGACGCCAAGTACGAACTGAGTTCTATTTCCCAAGCTGGAGT
>Ga0364858_10228_pt2 | contig 10582 bp, 8 predicted proteins | sample SorcelAu500001C7_2_FD_206914 | JGI IMG/M metagenome (GOLD analysis project Ga0364858, IMG submission 206914) | Enriched cells from Trout Bog Lake Hypolimnion, Wisconsin, USA - BchlTB.Aug20.5000.01 .C7 | ecosystem: Environmental > Aquatic > Freshwater > Lake > Hypolimnion/Profundal zone | place... | reverse complement strand
AACGGCAGCTCTGGCCGGAGCTCTGATTCTTCACGAAAAACTTACCTGGTTAAATGGGCTGGGAATGCTACTGGTCTTATCCGGTATTGCAATTGTCATTTTGAAACGTCCTGAATCCGAAACCAATAAATCCAGGCTGAATTATCCGGTGAAAGGATTGCTTCTTGCGCTGGGAGGGGCAATCGGGCAGGGAATTGGTGCCGTATTTTCAAAACTGGGAATGGGAACCTACGACCCTTTTGCCTCTTCAGAGATCAGAGTGATTACCGGAATACTGGGATTCATTGTTATTATAACCATTGCAATGCCTGCCAAGACAAGTACCATTCCCAATCCGTTTAACCAGGTCAGCTTTTCGTGAAGAATCAATGCTCCCGCCAGTGCAGCTGTCGGGGGTGCCAGTGACATGATGAGCATCGATAATTTGGCAGATTGATAAGAGTACGATTTGAAAAGGCAATAATCTCCGGCCACAAACCCAACCAGACCGGATATTGATAGCCATTTCCAGGCTTCAGGCGAAGCATCGGAAGGTGTCCATAAACCACGCATTACTTTTGACCATAGCAGAAACATTCCCATGGCAAGAACCAATCTGGCAATATTCACTGCCAGGGAGCCAGCCCGGCGTGTGGCAAGGGAGAAAGATAAGGCAGATGCTGTCCAGCATATTGCGGTAAAGACCCCGGCTATTTCCCCTAAATGACCTATTTGCATGTAATTTATTGAATGGCGGCAAAAGTAACGATACCGTTTCAAATGTTCACCGAAAAGAAGAGAAATAGTGAATGGTAAGTGATATCCTGAATTATTTTCTCCTTTCCTTATAACTGTTGATCCCCAATATCCAATTAATCAATGAAACCAGGATGCTGAAGATGATTGCCGTGAATAACCCAGAGACTGAAAATCCATGAACAAAATGGTTTGCAACCAGAACCATGAGACCATTAATGACTAAAAGGAAAAGTCCCAGGGTCACGATGGTCACCGGGAAAGTCAGAATAATCAGAATGGGTCTGACAATAGAATTGAGCAGGGCCAGGACCACTGCAACCACAAAGGCGATAAATGGGGATGAAATAACAACTCCCGGGAGGATGTAACCTACGATAAGAATGGATATAGTGCTGATAATTATACGGGTAAGCATGATTGTCTTGTTTTGGAGAATATCTTTCTGACTTCTTAAAGATATAACTATTTATTGATAAACCAACCTGATATATGACTTGATTTATTAGGAAAAAAATGCCAATTTTGGGGATTCATAATTAATATTAAAAATATGCGTCTTATTGTTCAGTCAGAGGCTGTTGGAGTAGCTAAATGGTCTGCATCCTATATTGCACGGAGAATCAATGAATCGGGTAATTCAGCTGTAAAACCTTTTGTGCTAGGTCTTCCGACGGGGAGCACTCCGCTTGGTACTTATGCCGAGTTGATCCGGATTTACCGTGAAGGGAAGGTTTCCTTCAAAAATGTAGTCACTTTTAATATGGATGAATACGTTGGAATCCCTAAAGATCATCCGCAGAGTTATTATACCTTTATGTGGGATAATTTTTTCAGCCATATTGATATCCTTCCTGAGAATGTCAATATTCTTGACGGGAATGCCAAAGACCTGAAGGATGAGTGCACTGATTATGAGGCAAGAATTAAGGCAGTCGGAGGAATTGATCTGTTTATGGGCGGCATCGGTGAGGATGGTCATATCGCATTTAATGAACCGGGGTCGAGCCTCTCCTCGCGTACCAGAGACAAGGCGCTTAATCAGGATACCATTTTGGTTAACAGCCGGTTTTTTGATAATGATGTGAATAAAGTTCCAAAGCTGGCATTGACGGTTGGAGTAGGAACCGTGATGGATTCACGTGAAGTTCTTATTCTGGTTACAGGGCATAATAAAGCACGCGCTCTGCGGCAAGGTGTCGAAGAAGGAGTTAACCATATGTGGACCATCTCAGCCCTCCAACTCCATCCTCATGGATTGATTGTTTGCGATGAAGCGTCGACTGTCGAATTAAAAGTTGGAACCTACCGTTATTTTAAAGATATCGAAAAAGATAATCTCGATCCGGAATCGCTATGGAGCAACAATAAATACCTGGGATGGTGAAAAATTAGTAAGAAGGCAGAAGTTTTAAACCAGAGATGAAAGCAAACCCAGGCATATGTTTAAAGAGCAGCCGCCCAAGGAGGGTAGTAAAGAACTGCAATTCGTCAGAATGCAGACCCTAACTAATCAAAACCTCTCCCTGGGTGCGTATTTGGTGTGCAAAAGATGATGTGATTTTTCACTCATCGGTTTATCCAGAAAATCGGCATAGATCCTGATTACCTCCGGATTTAGGTGGGACTTGCGTAATTTCATCCCTTCATCTTCCGCATAAATCGCTTCGGCACGTTTCCGGCGAATCTCAGGGCTGGTCGGGATAGGCTGACCACCACCGCCTAGACATCCTCCGGGGCAGGCCATAAACTCGATAAAATGGTAGATAGATTTACCCGATAAAATCGAATCCATCACTTTTTTTGCATTGATCAGTCCATGTGCAACAGCGCATTTCAAATCAACGCCATCCAGAAATGCCCATTCCTCCAGTGGTGATTCAATTCTGATCGTTGCTTCCTTCACCCCATCCATTCCCCGTACCGGAGTGATGTTCAGATGTTCAAAGGGGACTTCACGGCCAGTAACGATCTCATAAACAGTACGTAATGCAGCCTCCATCACGCCACCTGTGGCTCCGAAAATAACACCTGCACCGGTAGACTCACCCATCAGCTGGTCGAAAGGCAAATCATCAAGTTTCATAAAATCAATTCCTGCCTGTTTAATCATGATTGCCAATTCGCGCGTTGTCAGCACATAATCCACATCGCGGTAGCCACTGTCGTGCATTTCCGGACGGCTGGATTCAAACTTTTTGGCCGTGCAAGGCATAATTGAAACGGAGACGATCTTCGCAGGATCCAGATTTCGTGTCTTGGCATAATAGGTCTTGGCCAGTGCACCAAACATCTGCTGAGGCGACTTGCAGGTAGAGAGGTGATTCAGATATTCGGGGTACATGTGTTCGATATATTTGATCCAACCCGGGGAACACGAGGTGGCCATCGGCAGTTTCACCTCCGGATCGTGACTGACTAAGGCACCTTTCAGACGCGTCAATAATTCAGTTCCCTCTTCCATAATGGTGAGGTCGGCCGAAAAATCGGTGTCCAGAACCGCATCAAACCCCAACCTCTTTAGGGCGGCAACCATTTTACCGGTCACCCGTGCACCATATTCGAATCCCAATTCTTCTCCCAATCCAACACGCACCGCAGGAGCTGTTTGCACCACCACGTGTAAGCCCTTGTCGGCAATAGCATCCCAAACTTCTTCAATGTAATTTTTCTCGACCAATGCCCCGGTAGGACAGTGATTGATGCACTGCCCGCAATTCGTGCAAATCACATCATTCATCGGTTTTTCAAAGAAGGTGGCTATTTTCATCCGGTCACCCTTATAGGCAACAGTCAACGCATTGACCCCCTGTAACTCTTCGCAGGTTCTCACGCATCGCTGGCATCGGATACATTTGCTGTCATCTTTGATGATTGATGGGGAAAATTGGTCGATTGTATAGTTCTTAAGTGGTACTAATCGTATAAAATCCTGTGTCATAATTTTATAGTCAGAGGCCAGTTTCTGCAGCTCGCAATTCCCGTTTTTGTAGCAGCGGGTACAGTCTGCATTATGTTCTGAAAGCAGAAGCTCAATAATATGTTTGCGGGAGTTCCGAACTTTGAAGGAATTGGTTAGGATGTCCATCCCTTCCTCGCAGGGTGTGGCACAGGCTGCTGACAATCGCTTCTGTCCCACGATTTCTACTACACAAACCCGGCAATTCCCTGCCACACAAAGGTCTTTATGATAACATAGGGTGGGTATAATCACACCTGTCTGTCCGGCAGCATCAAGGATGGAAGTTCCCTGTTCGACTTCAACCGCCAGCTCATTAATGGTTATTTTTATTTTTTTTGCCATAACAGATCCTTCTTAGCACATTAATAAATCATCTCTTCCCTGAAATTTTCAACGATTGAGGAGAAGGAATTTGCCACCGACTGTCCCAATCCGCATTTTGCAGTATATTGCATGGTTTCTGTCAACCGTAACAATTTATCCAGATAGAGTGCATTTTTTTCACCCCGTTTAACGGCTTTAATCCCGTTCAGTAACTGCTGGCATCCGACCCGACAGGGGGTACATTGCCCGCAAGATTCTTCCCGGAAGAATTCGAGGTAATTATCCAGTACGTTATACATTGACCGGGAGCTGTTAAAAAGCATCATCGAGCCCCCGGTTGGCAGTGAGATACCAGTCAGTTTCCCCTGGAATCCAATGGTTGTTTCCCCAAATCGCTTACGCGGGACCAAAAAACCCGAGGCTCCGCCAACCTGAACAGCTTTAGTATCGCCGTCACCAAACTCCTCAACGAAGTCCGCGAGGCTCATTCCCAATTCCAGTTCATAAATCCCCGGTTTCGGGGTATCGCCCGAAACAGAGAATAACTTCGAGCCGCGCGAATACTGAACGCCCAAATCATAAAAGCGTTTTGCCCCATATTCGAAAATGGTATAGGTATGTGCCAGAGTCTCAACATTATTGATAACGGTAGGTTTGCCCATGTATCCGAAGGTTGAAGGGAAAGGTGGCTTGTTGCGGGGTTCTCCGCGTTTCCCCTCCATGGATTCAAACAGAGCGGTCTCTTCTCCGCATATATAAGCTCCGCTCCCCATAAAAATTCTGATTTTGAAATCAAAATCAATCTCTTTGCAGTATTGCTCAAATTCGGCAATCGCCTTGTTTAATTCCGGCTGAAGGAAAAAATATTCCCCGCGCAGGTAGATATATCCCTCCTTCGACCCGATCACATGGCCACAAACAGCCATTGAAGTTAACACCTTAAAAGGTACTTTTGAAAGTATTTCCCGGTCTTTAAATGTCCCTGGCTCACCCTCATCTGCGTTACAAATGACGTATTTGGTAAGATCATCAATCTCGGCCGTAAGTTTCCATTTCAATCCCGTGGGGAAACCGGCTCCTCCCCTGCCCTTTAATTCTGAGCTGATCAGCTCGTTAATTAATTCCTGAGCTGGTCGGTTGATGTTATTTTTTAAAATCATCTTCCAGTCTTTTTCATCCTTAAAAATGAAATCGACACGTTTAAGTTGATAAATGGATGCCATTTATTCCTCCTTTCCTTTTTTATTGATGTAAGTAGTCAGAATTTCACGGACTTTTTCAGGCGTCAGATCGGTATAAACATCATAGTTGATCAACATGGCAGGGGCTTTGTGGCAAAGTCCAAGACAGTTGGTTTGCAGCAGCGAGAAATTTCCGTCAGGAGTCGTTTCCCCGACACTGATCTTCAGCATGTCCTCGATAGCCTTTACCACCTGATTCTTCCCTTTCATGGAACAGGTGATGGTTTTGCAGATCCGAATGATGTATTTGCCCATCTTTTTATATTCCAGGAAGGAATAAAATGTTGCAGTCCCATAAACTTCGGAGGCTGGCAGATCGAGTTCGCGGGCAATCTCAATCATGGAATATTCTGACAGGTATTTTTCCTGTTCGACCACACCCTGCAGAATAGGAAGCAGGTTGTGCCTGTTCCGGCCATGCTGGTCAGCCAGGTTTTTAATCAATTCTGCTACAGGATACATTGTGAGTGAATTTAAAGTTTATTTTAACCCTTCGCGGCATAGCGGCTTTTAAGTGCTATTTTTCACGCAAAGACGCCGGAACACAAAGGATTATTCTTTTTCCTTGCTGGAATCTTTCCATAAAGTTACACGTTCAAGTGTTAAATTGCAACTAACAAAGAACTTATAAATCTTAGTTTTTCGACCGTTGGGTATATACCGTATGGAGCAGTTCATGCGATTTATGCCCAAGCGGAACACCCAGGAAATCACGATATAACAACATCACATCCTGATTTTCGTGTGATTTTCGCACCATTTTACCTTCATCTTCCCGGTAAATGGCTTCCAGCCGCTGGGTCCTGATTTCATCATTAACCGGTCGGGGTTGTCCACCGCCGCTAATACATCCACCCGGGCAGCCCATAATCTCGATAAAATGATAGGGGCTCGTCCCACTCTTGATTTCGTCCAGTAACTCTGCAGCCCCCTTTAATCCGCTGGTAACGGCAACCTTCACGGTTACTCCATTCAGGAAGGCAAATTCAGGCAAGGGATTTTCGATCTTCAAGGCTGCGGTTTTAATTCTGCTTAAGCCGGTCAGCGGTTGAATATGCAGTTTTTTACCGGGCATCTCCCTGCCTGTAACCAATTCATAGACTGTGCGCAACGCAGCTTCCATAACTCCTCCGGTCGTCCCGAAGATATCTGCAGCGCCTGTTGAGAGCCCCAGCGGGCTATCAAATTCTCCATCCGGGAGGTTCCTGAAATCAATTCCTGCATCTTTGATCATCCGTCCCAATTCACGCGTAGTGATCACGGCGTCAACATCTGCCAAGCCATCCTTAAACATCTCTGGACGGGTAATTTCGAACTTTTTGGCAGTACAAGGCATCACCGAAACAACGAAAAGTTTTGCCGGGTCAATATTCATCTTTTCTGCAAAGTAACTTTTGGTCAAAGCCCCGAGCATCATATGCGGTGATTTGCAGCTGGACAAGTGGGCCAGCTGATCGGGAAACCGGTGTTCCATAAATTTAATCCAGCCCGGACTGCAACTTGTGATCATCGGAAGAACAGCCTTCTTATCGGATGATGTAAAAGCATTTCTCACCCGTTCCAGGAATTCTGAACCCTCTTCCATAATGGTGAGATCAGCCGCGAAATTAGTGTCAAAAACATAATTAAAACCCAATTGATGGAGGGCTGCAGCCATTTTACCGGTGACCAGGGTTCCGGGTTCATACAGGAATATTTCTCCGAGAGCTGCGCGCACTGCAGGGGCAGTCTGAACGACCACCGTTTTTGATTTGTCATACAAAGCTTCCCAGACTGTTGCCGTTGAGTCCTTCTCCTTCAGTGCTCCGACCGGGCAGACCAATACACACTGGCCGCAGTTGGTGCACACCGATTCACCAAGTAATTCGTCTTCAGATGGTCCGATAAAAGTGGAGAAGCCCCGGTGATGGGGGTTCATCAGCCCGACTCCCTGAATTTCATTACAAACAGTTACGCAGCGGCGACAAAGAATGCATTTTGAACTGTCCCGAACGATGGATGGGCTTGATGTGTCAATGATATCCTTTGATTTTGCCCCTTCATACCTGAATTCGTGAAGTTGTATTAAATTTCCAAGTTCCTGCAACTCGCAGTTCTGATTCCGCCAGCAACTGAGGCACTCCTTTGGATGATCCGAAAGCATCAGCTCGAAAATCACTTTGCGGACCTGACGAACTCTTTCGGAGTTGGTATGAACCACCATACCCTCTGTTGCCGGGGTAACGCAGGATGCCATCAGTGTTTTCCCCCCTTCCACTTCGACCACGCAAATCCGGCAGGAGCCGATCTGGTGAACATTCTCCATGTAGCAAAAGTGAGGGATCAGGATATTATTCTGTTTTGCCGCTTCAAAGATTGTCGTTCCCTCTTCAACCTGCAAAACCTTGTTGTTAATGGTAAGATTTATCATAGTCAGCTATTTACTGATTTTAACGTCTGGAACATTGCAAACATCTCATCGCCTCGGCAATGGCATTGAGTTTATGGAAACCTTGTGGAACCTCGTCAAAATTATTTTTGCGCTGTTCCAGATCGAGGTATCTCATCTGAAGCCGTTCATGCTCAACGGCAATCCCCTCCTCATTTACTTTGGCCGGTAATTCTATGGGTTCGCCGGTATTTAATTTACCTTTCCCGCCAAGGTATTTATCAATCGATCTGGCTGCATTCTTGCCATCGGCAATAGCAGTGATGACCACGTCGGAACCCCGGGCCACATCACCGCCTGCAAAAACTCCCGGCTGGGTGGTCATCTGAGTTTCCGCATCAACGATGAAGGTTCCCCAATCGGTAATGCCAACCTCCGCCTTCGTAATAAATGGGAAATCAGAATATTGACTTACAGCAGGTATGGCCAGATCTATTTCAAGGATAAAGTTCGAATCGGGAATGACTACAGGAACCCTGCGGCCATCTTTCCCGAACCGGCCGGGTTTCATTTTAACGCATTCGATCGAAGTAACGGAGCCGTTCCCAATAAACCGGACCGGAGCAACCAACTCGTGCAGGATCACACCCTCATCCAGAGCATCTTCAATTTCACGCTTATCAGCCGGCATCTCCTCCCGGGTTCTGCGATATAGAATATGAACCTTCTGAGCACCCAACCGAAGGGCAGACCGGGCAGCATCAATAGCGGTACTTCCCCCTCCGATTACGGAGACTATCCCTTTTACCTCCACATTCTTTTTCAGATTGATATCGCGAAGGAAATCCAGCCCGTGATAAACGCCCTCTTTCTCCTCCCCTTCGATCCCTATTTTTCGGGAGAGCTGGGTACCAGTGGCAATGTAAACAGCCAGGTATTTAGCCTTCAACTCATTGAATGAAATATCTTTCCCAATTTTCGTGTTATAAAGAATATTGATTCCCGCCTGGGTAATCGAATCAATCTCTTTACGCAGGGCTTCTTTTGGCAACCGGTATTCCGGTATTCCATAAGCCAGAATTCCGCCGGCAATCCCTTTCTCCTCATAAATGTCCACGGTATAACCTTGTCTGGCGAGGTAATAGCCACAAGTCAGGCCCGAAGGACCAGCTCCGATGATGGCCACAGACTTTCCGTTTTTCTGAAAGATCAGACTCGTAAAGGGTTCACCGGAATTCAGCACATAATCAGCAGCATACCGCTTCAGATCAGCTATTGCGATTGGTTCGTCCAGCTGAGCCCTGCGGCATTTGCTTTCGCATGGATGGGTACAGACCCGGCCACAGATTGATGGGAACGGATTTTCCTGGCGGATCAGGTTATAGGCATCACGTACTCTTCCGGCAGCAATCAGGGCAATATAACCCGGCACATTCACCCCTGCAGGACAGGCATTCTGACACGGAGAAATAAACAGGTCGCTGCAAACCCCTGAACGACAATATTTATGTCGGATATGCTCATCATATTCGTGCCTGAAATATTTTATGGTACTGAGAACCGGATTTGGAGCAGTTTGTCCTAATCCGCAAATTGCCGATTCCTTGATCGAATTTCCAAGCTCTTCCAGAAGCTCTACATCCCCCTCTTTCCCTTCTCCACGTGTGATTCGTTCCAGAATTTCAAGCATCCGTTTAGTCCCGATACGACAGGGGATGCATTTCCCGCACGATTCATCCTGGACAAAATCCATAAAGAAGCGAGCCATATCTACCATGCAGGTATCTTCATCAGCACAGATCAAGCCGCCTGAACCCATGATGGCTCCGTGTTCAATTAAGGAGTCGTAATCTATCGGAGTATTCAGATGTCCGGGCGTTAGGCAGCCGCCGGAAGGACCACCCATCTGGGCGACTTTAAACGATTTACCCCGGGGAATCCCACCTCCGACTTCATAGATGATTTCACCCAAAGTGACACCCATGGACACTTCAATGAGCCCTTTGTTGACAATATCTCCGGCGAGGGCAAAGACCTTTGTCCCCTTGCTTTTTTCAGTACCAATCGATGAAAACCATTCGGAACCCCTGGATATAATCGGGGCGATATTTCCAAATGTTTCAACGTTATTGATCACAGTAGGTTTGCCGAATAAACCGCTTTTTACCGGGAAAGGGGGTTTCTGCCGGGGTTCGCCGCGCTTCCCCTCAACCGAATCCATCAATGCCGTCTCTTCACCGCAAACAAAGGCACCAGCTCCGATCCGGATCTCAATATCAAAACTGAAGTTACTCTTCATGATATTCGGACCCAGAAGCCCCAGTTCACGCGCTGCTTTAATCGCCATGGTTAGCCGTTCAACAGCAATCGGATATTCAGCACGGATATAGACGATCCCGGTATCAGCTCCAATTGCATAACCGCCAATCAGCATCCCTTCAATCACCGAATGGGCATCCCCTTCGAGTAAACTTCGATCCATAAATGCCCCGGGATCCCCTTCGTCTGCATTACAAATGATATATTTCTGATCACTCTTGACTGCATTGGCCATTGCCCATTTGAGCCCTGCCGGGAAACCACCCCCGCCACGACCCCGCAAGCCCGATTTCTTTATTTCATCAATCACTTTTAACGGCGTCATTGAACCCAGTACTTTGGCTAATGCAAAATAGCCGTTCCTTGCAATATACTCCTCAACCGATGCATAATCAATGACTCCGCAATTCCGAAGAACAATCTTATGCTGGTTTTTAAAGAACGGAATATTGGTCAGATTGGGGATGATCTCCCCGGAGGTGGGATCTTTATAACAATACTTTTCCGCAATTTTCCCCTTCCGGATATGATGGTCTACGATATATGCGGCACTGGCGGGGTTGAGCCGGCAATACAACGTATTTCCGGGATTGATGATTAAGGTTGGGCCCAAGGAACAGGCCCCCATACAAC
>Ga0364858_10244_pt1 | contig 10765 bp, 11 predicted proteins | sample SorcelAu500001C7_2_FD_206914 | JGI IMG/M metagenome (GOLD analysis project Ga0364858, IMG submission 206914) | Enriched cells from Trout Bog Lake Hypolimnion, Wisconsin, USA - BchlTB.Aug20.5000.01 .C7 | ecosystem: Environmental > Aquatic > Freshwater > Lake > Hypolimnion/Profundal zone | place... | reverse complement strand
TGATGAAGTACGCAAACTGGCGGAAAGAACCGCACAGTCTACTCAGGAAATTGCCAAGACAATACACGTCATGCAGGAACAAACCCAGGATGCGGTGCATGGCATCAATCAGGCCATGCCACTGGTGGAAAAGGGAGTCGAGAAGGCGAACCTGGCATCGGAAGTGCTCAGGGACATACGCGAAGAATCGCAGAATACCCTGGAAAAAATCCTGCAACTCACGGTACAAGTCGGAGAGCAGTCGCGGCTGGCGAACAATGTAGTGGATGGAGTGACCCAGATTCTGGATATGACGGCGAATACCGACAATGTTGCGGAAAGGACATTGAAGGCTTCAGTTACCCTTTCGCACACTGCCACAGAATTGCTCAAGCAGGCCAGAGGCCAAAATAAGGCATCGCCTGCAGGGAACGAAAATACATCAACGTAGCTTCCTTAACCCTAGAAACATCCACACAAAAAGGAGATTCAAATGGCACTTATTGCTTGGTCTAACATGCTTTCAACAGGTATCAGCGAACAAGATAATCAGCACAAGAAACTCATTGATCTCATCAATCAACTCAACGATGCCATGCAGGCCGGAAAAGGGGCGGAAGTATTGGGCAAAGTTCTGACGGAATTGGTGAACTACACGGTGTTCCACTTTGGCTATGAAGAGAAGTTGATGGCGCAGCACAAATATGAGGACACCCCGGCGCACAAGGCTGAACATACCAAGTTTGTCCAGACTGCGGGCGACCTCAAGAAAAAATACGATTCCGGCAACGCAGTGATCTCGGTTGAAATCATGAATTTTCTGCGCGATTGGCTCACCAACCACATTATGAAAACCGACAAGAAGCTCGGGCAATCGCTCGCTAAACTGGGCGTAAAGTAATCTCCCTCCGACTGTCCGACCGCATCAAGCGCGGACATGCTTTTCTTGTCAGTTCTTCAGTGCGCCGCAGAGATGCGGCGCAATCACTTGCAGCATCTGCGCGAATATCCTGGGATTGCCTGCACAGATGTGTCCGGTCTTGAGGTAGCTGTCGTTGCCTTGCAGGTCACCCACCAGTCCGCCCGCTTCCGTGATCAGCAGGCATCCGGCTGCCATGTCCCAGGGTTTCAGGCCGGTTTCAAAGAAGCCGTCATAGCGCCCGGCGGCGGTATAGGCGAGGTCGAGTGAGGCGGCGCCGGGTCGGCGCAGGCCGGAAGTTTTTTGCATCATGTCGCGCAGGATATTCATGTAAGCGTCGAGATGGTCGAACTTGGTGTAGGGGAAGCCTGTGCCGATCAGGCAATCGGCGAGTTCCTTGCGTTTACTGACGCGCAGGCGGCGGTCATTGAGGTAAGCGCCGCGTCCGCGCGTGGCAGTGAACAGGTCATTCTTGGTCGGGTCATAGATCACTGCCTGGGTCAATACGCCGTTATGCTGCAGGGCGATAGACACTGCATATTGCTGGTAGCCATGCAGGAAATTGGTGGTGCCGTCAAGCGGGTCAATAATCCAGACATACTCCGAATCGCCTTGGGAGCCGCTCTCTTCAGCTAGAATGGCATGGCCGGGATAGGCTTCCAGCAAGGTCTGGATGATGGCCTGCTCGGCCGCGCGATCCACCTCGCTAACGTAATCGGAGTGCGATTTCTTGGTGACGGTGAGATGATCGAGATTGTCTGCGGCACGGTGGATCAAATTGCCGGCGCGGCGGGCGGCTTTCACCGCGAGGGTGAGCATGGGATGCATAGCGAACCTTATTAATGAGCGGTCGGAAAATTCCGGTTGCGTATTTTAACGCAATCCCCGTTGGCGGGGTGCATTTAGCACTTTGATACGCCCGACCCAAGCATATTTTGTTGCCAACCATCTATCGCTGATAATAGTGATTGTGGTATGGTTATAACCGATTCGGAATAAGACAAAATCAATAAAATCAATAGTGCGGAACACGCCGTTTTTTCCGGGTTCAACACACCAGTCGGGGTTTCTATGCACGGACGCAGCGGCGAATTGACAAAGGATGCAGAGTCGCAATTGCAGCTTACGCAATTTGCCATGGACAATGCCTCTGTTGAAATCTACTGGATAGGGAGTGACGCACGCATCCATTACGCCAATAACCACGCGTGCAAAACCCTCGGATACACCAAAGAAGAGCTGGTGCAACTCTCGCTTACCGATCTTGATCCTTTTTTTCCAATCGGTCGATGGAATCAGCATTGGCAGCAGTTGAAGCAAGATAAATCGCAGACTTTTGAAACCTGGCATAAACGAAAAAATGGCGTCATCTTTCCTGTTGAAGTGGTGGCAAATTTCGTTAGTCTGGGGGGCCATGAATATAACGTGGGATTCGCAACAGATATTTCCAAACGCAAGCATGCAGAACAAGTTCTTCTGGAGAGTGAGAAAAGACTGTCAATTTTGTTGGATAGCAACAAAATTCACATGTGGGCCTTTGATGGTACCAACTATACCTACACGAACAAACAATGGTTCGATTACACAGGGCAAAACCCGGGTGATTTCCTGACCATTGAAAGGTGGGTTTCAGCGGTTCATCCCGATGACCTGGAGAAAAGCACCGCGATTCCAGCTTTCGATAATTCCATTCAGAGTCTTGGTGATGATTGCAACATCTGACGACTCAATAATGGCCTTGAATTTGCGGAGTTCATGCTCCGCCGCATTGCGCTCGGTGATATCCAGGTTGAAACCCTGAAAGTACTGAAATATCCCCTGTTCGTCAAATATGGGAACGGCATGACAATAGAAATCCCTATAAACTCCATCATACCTTCTGAGCCTGAAGTAATTGTCGTGTTCAGTTTTGGATTCCCAGTTGGCAAGCCAGATCGCGGTGCGGAACAATTATTCGGCTATACGGACGATGAGGCAATCGGCCATACTATGGATATGTTGATTCCCCCTGATCGTCCTAATGAAGAAGCGGAAATTCTGGCCCGCATCTCGCGCGGTGAAAGAGTTGATCATTTTGAGACAGTTCGCCGCCATAAGGACGGACGGTTGATTAATATCTCTGCCTCTATTTCTCCTATTATGGATGAGCAAGGCAAAATTGTCGGTGCTTCCAAGATATGCACTGACATCACGATGAGCAAGGCGGCGGCGGATGAGATTAAATATCTGGCGTTCTATGACCCGCTCACCGGTTTGGCAAACCGCAGGTTAATGTCTGATCGTATGGAACAGATACTGTCGCTTGCCCGCCGGACTGGTGAACTCGTGGCGATCTGCATGATTGACCTTGATGGTTTTAAACAGGTGAACGACCAAAAGGGTCACGAGGCGGGCGATCAATTGCTGATTGAAGTAGCCAAGCGGCTTCAGGAATGTATCCGCGAATCCGACACGGCATCGCGCTTTGGCGGCGATGAGTTTGCCATCATCCTGGGCGGATTTAAAGAAAACAGCGAGTGCATACAGTCCATCAATCGAATTATTTCATCTTTGGCTGCTCCATATATGGTCGTTAACGAAATTGCCCGCGTGACGGCAAGCATTGGGGCAACCATATTTCCCAATGATAGCGGCAATCCGGATCAGTTGTTGCGCCACGCGGATGAAGCCATGTATGAAGCCAAACATGCGGGTAAAAATTGTTACCGGCTTTTTAATCCCAGCCTCATGAATCAACAGGAAGCGAATAATGCCACATTCAAGAAGATAGAAAATGCTTTGGCTAAAGGTCAGTTTGTCCTTTACTATCAACCCCAGGTTGACTGCAGGCTGGGTAAAGTGACAGGGGTGGAGGCACTTATAAGATGGAAGCATCCCATTCTGGGTTTGTTAGAGCCGTCCGAATTTATTCCCCTGATTGAACACCATGACCTGATCATCACTATTGGTGAGTGGGTGGTACAAAATGCATTAAAGCAGCTTGTAAAATGGCAATCCCTTGGGATTGACCTTACTATCTCCATAAATATTTCTGCACGTCAATTACATCAGATCGATTTCATAGATCACTTGAATGTCCTGCTTGCGGGCCATGATCAGAATGTCATTCGCCGCCTGGAAATCGAAGTCACTGAAACGTCAGTTCTGGAAGATGTCAATGCCATCGCCAATGCAATACACAAATGTCGTGAAATGGGCGTTCGTATTGCGATTGATGATTTCGGTACCGGATTTTCTTCTTTGGCACATTTAAAGAAAATTCCTTTTGATATTCTGAAGATAGATAAGAGCTTTGTATTGGGAATGTTGCGTAATCCGGAAGACCTGGTGCTGGTTGATAGCGTGATCGGATTGGCGACTTCCTTCAATCGCAAGGTTATAGCAGAAGGTGTCGAATCGATTGATCATGTGCTGATGCTATTGGAGCTGAGATGTTCCCTCATGCAAGGGTATGAAATTGCCCGCCCCATGCCGGCAGAACAGATACCTTCATGGATCGGGAAATTTGCTCCCAATCCATTATGGAAGCTGGTCAACTCACAGCGTCCGTCACGGGATTATTTCGAGATGCTGTTAGCTGAAGTGAATCATCGTCATTGGATTGAGCATCTTGTAAATCAACTTTGTGAGTCTCAAGAATCCTTTAATCCCGATTTACTGATTGATCACCGTCAGTGTCGTTTCGGGCGTTGGTACTATGGAGATGGACACCGGCAGTTTGGCGCGGAGAATTGGTTTTTATCGATGGAACCCGTACATCAGCGTATTCACCAAACGGCAGCACGTCTGTGCGAGCATAGACGTGCCGGAAAATTGGCTGAAGTGAAGGCTGAAGAAGCAATCCTGTTGTTCCAGCAGGATGAGCTGGATTTGCTTCTGAGAAGGTTGCGAAGTGAACTGGCTGAAAAGTATCTGATGGATCAAATAACTAAACCACATGGAGAACCGACATGATAGGTCACGAACTTATTGTCTGGAATGATGAACTTGTTACCGGTGTGGATAAAATTGACGAACAGCACCGGATTCTGGTTAACAGCATAAACGATGCAAATGCCCGGTTGTCTGCCAATTCAAGTGCAGAAATACTGGAGCAAATTTCACGGGATTTACTGAGCTATGCGCTATACCACTTTGAAACCGAGGAAGAATTGATGCAGGAATTTAACTACGCCGGGAGTAATGCCGATGAGTCGGAGGCACACCTGCGACAACACCGTGAATTCTCTTCCAAAGTAGTTGCGGTTCGTGACGGAATCAAAGCCGGAAACCTGATTTCGCGTGAAGAACTGCTCACATTTCTCAACGGGTGGCTAATCAATCATATTCTCAAAACAGACAAGCGGCTGGGTGCTTTTATCGTGGCCAAGAGTCACGCCGGTTAGTGCAATGGCAGAACAACAGCCGACAGACAATCCGCCGGAAAATGTAACCTCGGGAGCGAAAATCCGGGCCCTTCGGTTATACGGCAGGATATTGGATGCTATCGTTACTGCATTGATCTTTGTCATGCTGCTAACTCTGATAGGCGCTTTAGCCGGATTGATAATGGATTTCTTTGCAGCGGCGACCGCTTTCCGCGATGCACTGTCAAACCATAACCTTGCGCATGGATTGGTTGACGGAATTGACCGGGAACTGGTTATTGATGTTCTTTCTGTCTTTGTACTTATTGAATTGTTCCGCACCTTCACCGACTATCTGGAGTACCGGCGAGTCCGGTTAAGGATACTGGCTGAAGTCGGCATTGCTTTTATATTGCGTGAGATATTTATCGGATTATACGACCACACCATAAACTCGAATGAAATTCTGGCGCTGTCAGTGTTGCTGGCCGTTCTGGTAACGGCACGGATTGCATCCGTCAAATTCCAACCGCAAGGCAATAATCTGGATTAGATTCGGTTTCATGTGGTTGCCATATTGCTGATATGGTTGAGGTAAAAAGTTCAAGTCCATTTGAAATGCTGGTAGCTTAGAACGAGGATAGAAGGGAGTTGGGATGATTTGGCAAGATTTACTCAAGATTCGGACAGATGCTCCTTTGGTTCATAACATAACCAATTATGTTGTAATGAATACCACTGCCAATGCCCTTCTGGCGATTGGTGCTTCGCCCGTGATGGCTCACGCTATTGAGGAAGTTGAAGAAATGACCGGCTTGGCACAGGCACTGGTTCTCAACATAGGAACATTAAGTCAGTCATGGATCGAAGCGATGCTGATCGCCGGAAAAGAAGCACGTCGCCGAAACATTCCTGTTGTGTTAGATCCTGTCGGGTGTGGTGCAACGCAGTTCCGTACAAATACTGTGCAAAAACTGATCGATGAAATTCATCCAACAGTCATTCGCGGCAATGCTTCAGAAATCAGGGCGCTGATCAGTACTGGATCAGGTACAAAAGGAGTAGACAGCCTGCACACTCCCGATGAGGTTAGTGAAGATGCCGCCAGGCTTTCAAAATCCGCGGAATGTGTTGTTTCCGTAAGTGGCCCGGTAGACCTGGTCGTAGAGGGTAAAGTGGTAGTGCGAATCGCGAATGGTAACCCCATGATGACTAAAGTAACCGGTATGGGATGCACCTCCAGTGCGATAACGGGAGCCTTTCTTGCCGTAAATAATTCAGCAATCAGGGCAGCAGCACATGCAATGGCAGTCATGGGAATTGCCGGGGAATTGGCTGCTGAGCGTGCTGCCGGACCGGGAAGTTTTCAGATGAATTTTCTGGACTCGCTTTATTGCATCAAAGAATCTGAAATTTCGCAGCGCCTCAAAATGCAAGGCTTTAACCAGACAAGCATAGGATGAGAATGTGCCTTTACAATAGCCGATGAGCACCAATGTTGGGTACAGTGCGGAACAATGAAGTTGTTCGCGGGTCGAATAGCCGGTTACGCAATAAATGTGCTGAAATAACCAAGAGGTATTCCAAGTGAGCGCACAAACCCATGAAACTGAAAGACTGCTCAGGCGCATCAGGGAATTGGAAATTGAATACGAAGCGCAAGAAAGGCTTAAAGAAAATACGCACATGGAGTTAGTCAAAAAATTAGAGGCCGCACAGATGAGAATACAGGAGCTTGAATCTCAGGTTCTTGCGAGTAAACGGCCGGATAATTCGAGCGTAGAAAAAACAGATCAGTGAGCAGCTTTGCTTGAAAGCACGTGATCCGAAGGTATTGTTATAACGTACATAGCCGATTTTGTTGAAACGAACTTAACATCAAAGGTGAATTGCAATGCATAAACTAGGCAACGTGGAAATGGAAAATGTCCAGGCGATAGCTTGGTCAATTGAAATCGTCACGTTTATTGTTGCAGCCCTGATTGCTTGGGGAGTGTGGAAGATAAGCAAGCGAGCTATCCGTAAGAAACAGTCGAAGCAAAATAATTCTGGAAGTACAAAATAAGTGGTTTCTGAATTCTGGCAACATCCGCATCTGAGAAAAGCCGCGATTCTTATTGGCTTGGGGATATCTGAGCTCCGTTGAGCTTTTTCAATCAATCTCCAATAGGGGAAGATTACAATGCAAAAATCAGGCAGCGTGGAAATGGAAAATGTCCGGGCAATCAGTATGCGAAAAGTTGTTCTGTGAGGCATGGGAATCAATAAAATAAATGTTGCGCGGGGAATTTGCTGGATAGAAATTCCGGAAGCAGACCTGCGTATTTTGTGCGGATGCCCGGCAGATGCGGTCAAACACCTTATAAAACGCGGCCTGATCCTGCCCCATGAAGTAAATGGTATAACCAGCGAAACGGGGCCCAACGCCATCCTGTTATCTGATCTGCCGTTACAGCACGGCAATTTCACCAATCTTGCCGAGTTCCCGGTTTTGCAGATGCTCTACAAGCAGGGAATGATGCTGCCCGGTCATCCCAATAATACCGGTCGCAAGCCTCTGATACTAGGCTCGTCTGAACAGGTCGAGTCCCAGCTACGCTATATATACAGAGGAAATTATGGATTGGTTTCTCGCGAGGAAATAACCCAGGCAGGTGCGCCCCCTGATCAGGCCGCCGAAATGATGCGCCTGAAACTCAAGTTCGCTTTCGGACGCATTCAGCCGACACGTGACTTCCTGGACAGTTGCATAATTGGAGATGACGCTATTGAGATAGCAGATGGTGTGATCCTGCGTCGTTTGCAACCGAATGTTTTTGAGTTTCTGCATCAAGGCGAAACTGCGACGGTCGATTTGAATCTGCTCCCCGGAGAAACCTATGAATGCCCCTACCAACTAGGCTATCGGCGCTTTGAACCCGAGTATTTTGCTGTGATCCACTCGGGTGAAGGCGATGGCTGGGACTGCTACCGCCCCTGTATGGCGAGTATCATTACTTATCAGAATCGTGTTTACTTGATTGATGCCGGCCCGAATATTGGCGAAACCATGGTGGCACTGGGTATCAGCATAGACCAGGTGGACGGCATTTTCCACACCCATTCACACGACGACCACTTCGCCGGACTTACCACGCTGATGCGCTCCGGTCGCCGGATACGCTACTTTGCGACACCTTTGGTGCGTGCCTCGGTGGCGAAAAAGTTTGCGGCTTTGATGGGGGTATTGGAGGAGCACTTTGCCAATTTCTTTGATATTTGTGACCTTGACCTGGATATATGGAATGATGTCGAAGGTCTGGAGGTGATGCCAGTTTTCTCTCCGCATCCCGTGGAAACGAGTTTTTTCGTCTTTCGTACACGGTGGGGCGAGAGCTACCGCACTTATGCCCATTTCGCCGATATCGTGTCGATGGATGTTCTTAAAGGCATGATTACAGAACAGCACGATGCGCCCGGTCTGGATCAGCAAGCCTTTGAAACCACCCGCCTGGCCTATATGGTACCCGTCGACCTGAAAAAAATAGATGTGGGGGGAGGCTTGATACATGGAGAAGCCAAAGATTTTAGGGACGATCACTCCACGCGGATTCTGTTGGCCCATCGGACCGGAGACAATACACCGAAGGAAAAAGAGATTGGCTCCAGCGCCGCTTTCGGCATTGTGGACGTACTGATTGCAGGGCAATCCGACGTGATGCGCCATCACGCATTCAACTATCTTCAAGCCCATCTTTCCGGTGTGCCGATTCATGATCTGCGAATGCTGGTCAATCACCCAATTACTGAGATCAACCCCGGGTTCATTATTCTCAAGGAAGGCGAGGAACCGCAGGAGGTGTTGTTGCTGGTAAGCGGGCTGGTGGAGAAAATTCGCACCCGGGATAACGTACTCTGCAGCCTGTCTGCCGGTTCGCTGATCGGCCTTGGCAACACGCTGCATAACAGGCCATCCCGGTATACCTACCGCACATCCTCATTCGTGCGGGTAATGAGACTACCTGTCGGCCTTTATTCCGGGGTCTTGCAGCGCAATGGTTTACTGGAAGGGATGCGGCATGCATCCAATCTGCGCGACTTCCTGGAAACAACAAATCTGTTCAACGATAGCCTGCCGGCTACTACACTCGTGCACATCATCGACAGTGTAGCAGAGAAGCGGTTTTTGCCGGGAGAGACTATCGGCCATGAAGATTTGCAGGTGCTTAACATTATTCGTTCCGGTCTCATTGAACGCGCGGTAGGCGACAAGGTTATTGATTTGCTGAAAGAACGCGATTTCTTTGGCGAGGAAGGCGCCATCTTCAAGGTTCCCTACCTGTCTCATCTTCGCGTTCAGGAAGAAACTTCGGTCATCCAGATACCGGGCGAGTTGCTTGAGAATGTACCAATATTGCGTTGGAAGTTGTTGGAAAGCTATCAGCAACGGGTAAAGCAAGTTATATACAGCGGTGACCCGACACGGGTAATTGTCTGGCGTGATTCATTTTCCATTCATATCGCCGACATGGACAACCACCACAAGCGATTGATAGAAATTGCCAACGCCATTGTGGATCAGTTGCACATAAATTCCGGCGTCGATTCCCTGGCCAAATCGTTCGATGCACTGGTGAATTTCACCGAATATCACTTCGCTGCCGAGGAGAAACTGATGGGCCTGTACAACTATCCAGACACAGGTACTCACAGTAAAAAACACAGTGACCTGTTTATTCAACTAGCTGAATTTAAGGAGCAGGTGCTGGGGGGTAACTTGCCTGAAAAAGCCAGCTTCATGAACTTCTTCGAGTCTTGGATAGTGCGTCACATATTCGATGAAGATTGCAAATATGGCGCATTCCTGAACGGCAAGGGCGTTTATTGATTGCATTTCATCTTCGCATCAATTTGATTGGGTTAATGATGATATGCAAAAGGTACTATCGGCATGCTAATACAGACTCTGCCAACTTTAAGTCAACCGGATAAGTATTTATGCGTATTCCTTTATGAAGAAATTTGGAGTTATCATCAAACAAGTCTTAATATACGGAGGAAAATGAAAATGGACTTCATTGCCTGGCTGAAAGATAAGGAAGAATTCCTTAAAGATGAGATAGAAAATAACCGGCCTGACTTTACTCCTATTGATCCACAGAGGCTCGAACGAGTTTCGGGAGCTTTGCATCTTTACGACTTGTGGTTGGAATCCGGTGGTGTTGCAATCTGGCGGGAATAAAAACGCTAATTTTTTCTTGCATTTTTTGGTGCTCAGAAATGCTAACTCGGCGAACTAAGCTTTAGGACAGCGTCAACTGCACCTTTGGTTTTGCCCCCGGTTTTGCAGGTGGAGTATATCCGGAAATCCTGCAAATAATTGCCTTGATCTCTTTGCCCTTAACAAACTTGGTCGAACCGCACAGCATGACTTCGTGCTTGGCAGCCAACTCTGATAAATGACGGTGTACCGCAGCTAAAGGGATACCTGTAGCTTCTGCGATATCAGAGTCGGAGCGCTCGCCGTGTTTTTTCAGGTATT
>Ga0364858_10242_pt1 | contig 10806 bp, 9 predicted proteins | sample SorcelAu500001C7_2_FD_206914 | JGI IMG/M metagenome (GOLD analysis project Ga0364858, IMG submission 206914) | Enriched cells from Trout Bog Lake Hypolimnion, Wisconsin, USA - BchlTB.Aug20.5000.01 .C7 | ecosystem: Environmental > Aquatic > Freshwater > Lake > Hypolimnion/Profundal zone | place... | reverse complement strand
CACCTTGCGCGGAGCCTTGTCCACACTGGGTCTGAACGAGCCCGTCACTGGCGACAATGTGGTGGCCTGCCCCGGCACTTCCACTTGCCGCCTGGGCATTACCTCCAGCACACTGCTCGGCCCCAAGTTATCCGGCGGAGTGAAGGATTTGCGCATCCGCGTGTCGGGCTGTCACAACGGTTGCGCGCAACCGGAAACCGGCGATATCGGTATCTACGGCGAAGGCAAGCGGGTACATGGCAAGCTGGTGCCGCACTACCAGATGTACTTCGGCGGTAACGGCATGGGAGGGGGCGCTCTTGCGCTGAAGGGACCGTCGGTGCCGGCAGCTCGTGCGGAACAGGCAATTGCCCGCGTGGAGAGTGCTTATCCGGAGAGCAGCAATGAAAACTTCTTCTCGTGGGTGCGCCGTCAAGAACCGGATTATTTCAATCAGTTGCTGTCTGACATTGTTGAAGTCAAGCGTGAGGATGTTGAGGGAGTCATGCGCGACCATGGTGGTACCGGTGATTTCCGTGTGGTAAACCTGGGGGGCGGTGAATGCGCCGGTGCCTCTCAAGTGTTGATCGGAGCAAACTTCTTCGAGGCGGCCCACGAACGCGAATACCGCAATGCGCTGGTGTTTCAGCGCAAGTACGATGAAGCTGCACATTGCGTCGAAGCCATCCTGCGCCTGTTGGGTAGCGGACTGGCACAGATGATGGGCGGAGCGCGGCAGGACGACTTGACGAAACTTGTATCGCAACTCGGGCAAATCGTTCCGGGCGAGTTGGCGGCTGAATTTGCACGGTTGGTCGGGTTACTTCATAGCACACCGGAAATGAACGATACCGTATTGCAAGCAATCAATCGCGCGGTAGATATCTGGACAGTGCAGGTAGGTGCATTCTGCAGCGCACGGGATGCGCAGCTTGATCTGTCCGAGGCATTGCCAAAATTAACGGCACCTCTCGTGCAACCGTTACCAATTGCGGCAAAACGGGTTGCCGTGCCAGCATAAGTAAAAATGGAGTCAGTATGAGTGAACTGCAAGAAAAAGTTGATCGGGTGGTTGAAGTGCTGGCCGATGCGGTACGCGGCTATGCACCGGTATGTTTCGCCAACAGTTTGGGGGCAGAAGATATGGTGCTGACTGATCTGATTGCCAAATACAACTTTGATATTTCAATGTTCAGCCTGGATACCGGGCGTCTGCCGCAGGCAACATATGACTTGATGCAGGAGTTGGCTGAGCGCTATAGCATGCCGTTAAAAGTATATTTTCCGGACAGTGCCGCAGTTGAAGAATACGTGACACATAACGGTGTGAACGGTTTTTACGGCAGTGTGGAATCACGCAAGGGCTGCTGTTTTGTGCGCAAGGTTGAGCCGTTGCGCCGTGCTTTGCGCGGCAAGGGCGCGTGGGTCACCGGAATGCGCCGGGACCAGGCAGTCACACGCGGCACGCTGGAAGTATCCGCCTATGATGCAGATCAGGGGTTGCAGAAATTTAATCCGCTGCTTGACTGGTCGAACAAGGAGGTGTGGGCATACATCCGGAAAAATAATGTGCCCTACAACAAGCTGCACGACCAGTTTTATCCCAGTCTTGGTTGCGCACCCTGCACGCGTTCAATCACATTGGGTGAAGATATTCGTGCCGGAAGATGGTGGTGGGAAAACCCAGAGGACAAGGAATGTGGCTTGCATGTTGGGCAGCGCATTGAAATCAAACAATTACAGGCAGCATGATATGAAGCTTAGCGAGAAAGAAGTAACAATGAGTTCCCACACCTTTACCCACCTGGATGCGCTGGAAAGCGAATCTATCCACATTATGCGAGAAGTCGCGGCAGAGTGTAAAAATCCCGCATTGTTATTCTCCGGTGGCAAGGACTCCATTGTAATGTTGCGGTTGGCGGAGAAAGCGTTCCGCCCGGCAAAATTTCCATTTCCATTGGTGCATATAGATACCGAACATAACTTTCCCGAGGTGATCGCCTGCCGTGACAAACTGGCTGCCGATCTCGGCGAACGCTTGATCGTGCGCTCGCTGGAAGACTCCATCAAGCGCGGCACAATTGTCATTAAAGACTTGGACAAGCCGCGTAATCCCTACCAGTCGGTCACGCTGTTGGAGACGATCGCCGAGTTCGGCTTCGACGCCTGCATGGGCGGTGCACGCCGCGACGAGGAAAAGGCACGCGCCAAGGAACGCATCTTTTCGTTCCGCGACGAGTTCGGCCAATGGGATCCGAAGAACCAGCGCCCCGAACTATGGGATACCTACAACACACGCGTACACAACGGGGAAAATATCCGCGTGTTCCCGATCAGCAACTGGACCGAGATGGACATCTGGGAATACATCGGAAGAGAAAATTTGCACATCCCGGAAATATACTACGCGCATGAACGCGAAGTAATCCGCCGAGGCAACGCAGTCATTCCGGTTTCACATCTGGTACAACCCAAGCCGGGTGAAAAAATTGAGGTGCTGTCGGTGCGGTTCCGCACCGTCGGGGATATGACTTGCACCGCGCCGGTAAAATCCACCGCCCGCAACGTGCAGGAGATCATCGAAGAGACTGCGACTACGCGCATCACCGAACGCGGCGCCACCCGCATGGACGACCAGACTTCCGATGCTTCTATGGAGCTGCGCAAGAAAGAAGGATACTTCTAATAGGTCGTCATTCCCGCGTAGGCCGGAATCCAGTTATTAGAAAATTTCGCGCAACGCGGGACAAAATCAAAAAGCAGTTGAATAAATTCGCTGGATACCGGCCTACGCCGGTATGACGTGAATCAGGATTAAGAGGGATATTATGAGCAACGCAATACAACTACTTCGTTTCATCACCGCCGGCAGCGTGGACGACGGCAAAAGCACGCTGATCGGACGCCTGCTGCACGACTCCAAATCCATTTTCGAAGACCAACTTTCAGCCATTTCAAAAACCAGCGAAAAGCGAGGCATGGCCGCCGTCGACCTGTCACTGCTCACAGATGGACTGCAAGCCGAGCGCGAGCAAGGCATCACCATCGACGTGGCTTACCGCTACTTCGCCACGCCCAAGCGCAAGTTCATCATCGGCGACACGCCGGGGCATGAGCAATACACGCGCAACATGGTTACTGCCGCAAGTACGGCCAATCTGGTGGTCATTCTGATTGACGCGCGCAAGGGCGTGCTGACGCAAACGCGCCGGCATACTTTTCTTGCCAGTCTGGTCGGTGTGCCGCACATCGTGCTGGCCGTAAACAAGATGGACATGGTGGATTACTCGGAAGATACATTTAATACAATCGCGGCCGAGTACCGCGCTTTTGCCTCACAGCTCGGCATTCATGAAGTGACTTGCATCCCCATGTCCGCCTTGAATGGCGACATGGTGGTTAAACACGGCGACAACCTGGGCTGGTACAAAGGCGCGCCCTTGCTGGAGTTTCTGGAAAACGTGGTGATTGATTATGACGTGAATACGACCGACTTCCGCTACCCTGTGCAATGGGTATGCCGTCCGCAGACACAGGAGCATCACGACTTCCGAGGCTACATGGGACGCATCGAATCGGGTGAGATTGCGGTCGGCGACGAGATCACCGTGCTGCCATCGGGCCGCACCAGCAAAATAAAAGAGATCGTCACCTACGATGGCAACCTGCAACGCGCCTACGCGCCGCAATCCATCACGCTAACTTTGTCAGACGAGATAGACATCTCGCGGGGAGACATGTTCGTCAAAGCGAGCGCAATGCCACAAGTTGCCAAGGAGTTGGAAGCCACGTTGTGCTGGCTGGCCGAATCGCCATTGGACTTGAACCGTAAATACATCATCAAGCACACCACGCGCATGGTGAAATGCCTGTTCTCGCGCCTGGAATATCGCGTGGACGTGAACACCCTGTCGCATCACGGAACCGACAAGCTGCACATGAACGACATCGCACGTGTGGCGATGAAAGTGCAACAGCCGCTGGTGCTGGATCACTACAGCAAGAACCGTTCTACCGGGAACTTTATTGTAATTGATGAAGCAACGAACAACACGGTTGCGGCTGGAATGATTGCTTGAGCATGCGACGATTAATGCGGCGGACGCCCTGGCAATTCTACATAGCATAGTCAGATTGCCTGTGGTTCCATCTGGCTCAGGACAAGTAGGTTAAAAAATCGCCAATTGTATGGGGAAGCAGATAACTCTCTACACGAATTTCACATTAGATTATTTTATAGTTATGCAAGATATATGCGAGAACCGCAAAAAACACGTTAACGAGCACTACCATCGATAGCATCCACAGTATCGTGCGGGTCCAACTGGCTTTCTTTTTCTTTGGCTTTTCACCTGAACCACTCTGATCTCCAACCTGTTTTTCCTGATTCCCAACAGGTCCATGACTCCCTGCATGCGCCAGCTCATCAGTCATAATATTCTCCATAAATTCAATTCTCAGTCAGATAATATTTTACCTTCAAATACCCAACTGCATGTTCGTTTTATCCGCATTGATCAAGATCTGAACAGTCACTTGGGAAATTTCTTCTACCACTAATCCCCGTATAGTTTTGCAAGAAGCAAACCGTTGTTACTGATCCCACTTGTCGAACCATTTATCTATCACTCCCGTGCTGTATAGTATGAAAAATAGCGCTATACCACAAAGTATTCCAGTCATTAAACTCGCCGGCACAGACATTTTCTTTGCTCCTTTGTTTAGATGCAGCTGGACGGCGCTGCCCCATCTTCTTAACCCTGATATTTCATAAAGTTCTGACAGACTGCAAAATCAGTTTCTCGCAGAAAAATGCTCCACCCCAAAATGTCCAACCCATCCATCCTTGGCGCGCGCCTCGATTATGACTTGATGCAACCCCTTGGGAAGATCAGGGGAAATTTGCAAGTTAACGCTTGCGCGCGAGGCGGGAGCCATATCCAGATTCTCCGTTTCGAGTTTATAGCTCCCCTCTGGAATCCCCTTGATGGATAAAGCAAGTTGTGCCGGAGCATACATCTTGTTCGACACGAGTATTTTGTAATCACTGACCGATAATCCTGAGGACTTTTCCGACCGGTAGGCGACGATGTTATAGGGCGAGTAATTGACAATGCTCCAGGCAAACAGGGCACAGCCGATCAGAAATAGCACGCTTACCCACCAGTTCGTTCGGTTGAGCAGTCCGGCATCCTTGCCATCCGGTTTAGTCGATTTTATTTCCGCAAGCCTGAATCGCAACAAACCCGAGTTTCCTTCCTTCTCATGAAGACGGTCGCAGGCGTCTATGCACTCTCCGCAGTTAATGCAGGTGTCCGTGGACTTGAAACTCGCCGGGTTGATATCGATATAGCAGGATGCCGCGCAATAATTGCACTTGGCACAATCGGATGAACGGTTCGCGTCATAAGCCACGTGCAGTGCATCTTTCGACTTGAAGAACCGCTGTCCAAAGCGGTACATACAAGCATAATTACACCAGAAATAACGAATGCCGGAAACGTCCAGAAAAAAAGCAACCACGCTTACGAAATAAAGTCGGTGCATGAATTGGGACAGGCTGGAATTGGTTTTGAAGGTAATGAACGACCAGATTTCATCCGGCGTGAAGAAATAGAAAAACGGAATCAGCCCAAGCACCAGTGACGCCGCCAGAAAACTCACGCCGAGAATGATCCAGTTGACAGCCTTGTTCTTGGTGGCTGCGACTTGGGAATTTACGCTTTCGACATTGACATTGGCAAGCTTGCCAAGCAGTTTGTGGGTCAGATTAGTTGCCCATTCCGACACCAGATTTTGCGGACAGGCCCAGCCGCACCAAACGGCACCTATGGTCGAATAAGTCATGATGGCTGCGGCAACCAGCAAGGTTCCGAAACCCAGCATCAAGGCAATGTCTGACCACCATATTTGGCGACCAAGCATCACGAAAGTCCCGGCAACCAGGTCTATTCTGAACAGTCCGGTAGCCGGAATCAACACAAACAAAAACAGCGTGGCAATTTGGGTCGCACGTCTGGGCCAATGAAACTTCTGGGATGACATGATTTTCACCTTGGCAGGTTTGACAGGATTTCTTGAACTTAACACATTGCCATTTTGCATCAAGAAGTCCATTGACTCAGTGACATTTGTCACCGGTAATTTGATATTCCTCGTGTGATTGCGTTCCATGTTTCCTGACTTCAAAAAATAAAAAGAGGCAATGGGGCTGGATCATTCTATCTATCTGCCTGCCATACCGGTTCAAATATCAGCATGGTGTCGACTTCACTTTCAAGATAATATTACTTCTGTCCGACCGGTTTGCTGACTAATTTTATCTTTACTCCAAATTTCTCTTTATCCTATGCCGATGGTATGCAGCATCTATGCCATTCTCATATTTAATGTCATAACATATTGTCAAATAAAGAATTATTTTTTCTTATGGCGGTCTTGGTGAGTTTCCAGAGTGAATTAAAACAAAAAATAGCAGTAAAGATTGATATAACGCCTGCGCAGACTGTCATTTTTGTCATGCGGGCAATTGACGTCTGAAATTGCCACCTCCCAACTGATTGCCTTTTCTTGACACTTAACCTCAGTAGCGCATTTTGAGGTACTGCGATCACACCGGTTACCCCGGTGAAAGAAAGTGACAGCGCAAGGTTCGCGTAAAAAAACGGCAGGGTTAACCTGCCGTTTTGATTTTTGCTCAGTTTCCCATCTTCAGCGAGGTTTTGCGCAATGCTCCTGCATTTGCTCGCCGATATTCAGTAAAAACTGGAGCGAGCGTACGGTCTTTTCGTCCGTCATGGTGCGCCACAAGCTTCCTATGCCACCTGCCGCCGGTTGAGCGCTGCTCTTGCTCGCTGCGTTTTCCAGGCAATTCAGTAACCCGGTCATCATCTCAAGTCGATCCAGCAACTTCGGCAAGGTGTTGGCGATACGCTCCAGTGCCCCGGTAGATTCGAGATGTTCGAGTAATTCCACCATTCGCGTTGCTCCACCACCACGATTGAGGCGATCCAGCAGGGACATACCTTCGCCTACCGTTTCGGCAATACGTCCGACCATTTCATCGGTCAGCGCATCCTGAGCCGAACTGTAAACCCGCGCCAATTGCGAAAGCCGGTCAAGATCACCATCGGCAGCCATCCGTGCAAGTGTTGGCAATGCTTTTTCCAGACCGGAGCGGTTCACTTGGTCAAGCAGCCCCAGCCCCCCACCCACCGCCTCAGTTAACCGCGACACCATTTCGTCGGTCAACGCATCCTGCGACGCGTGAAAGACGCGGGCAAGTTGCGAAAGCCGTTCGAGATCACCGTTATTCACCATTTCGGCAAGCACCGGAATCGCCTTACCCAGCCCTGCACGACCAGCCTTGTCGACCAGATCGAGTGCTTCGGCTGCGGAACCGGCGAGACGTCCGACCATTTCGTCGGTCATGGAATCACGCGCCGCCGAGATCACACGTTCGACCTCGTGCTGCACCATGGCTCCTTCTTCCTTGGTCTCTGTATTCATGGCATCCTCCGGTTACAGGAGTCCGCGTGCGGATACCCAGTAAAGCTTGTTGTAGGCCATCTTGAACCAATGTACCGCCTTGGTCGGTGCCTTGGGATCGGGCGGGTTCTTGTAGTCGAACATCGCATAGGTTGCACGGTCTTTGCCCGCCTCGATGAAACAGAACACCTTGCCGTCATATTCGCGCACCGGAGTGCCCATTTTGACCATGGCGGCGATATTTTCGCCCAGAGTATCAGCTTCGAAGTGAGCTGTGGAACCGGCCTTGCTGATCGGAATATTGGTGGTATCACCGCAGACAAACACGTTGGTGCGGCCTTCCATGTTCAGCTTGGTGCGGTTGGTCGGGATCCAGCCGTTCGCCCCCATACCGTTCTTCTCAAGCACTTCCATGCCTTTATGAACGGGAATATTGATCAGCAGGTCATAGCCGAGCTCGACTCCCTCTTCGCTGCGCACCACTTTGTTCGCTCCGTCCACTTCCTTGATATTGAAAAAAGTGTCGTATTTGATGCCGAGCTTGTCCATTTCAGGGGCCGCCCATTTGGCGACGTTTTCCAGGCTGTGCACGCGTCCGATCGGGTAGGTGTAATGCAATTGCACTTTGTCGAGTATGCCGCGATCCTTGAAGTAATCATGCAGCATGAAAGTAATTTCCAGCGGAGCCATCGGACACTTGTGGGGAACGCCAACAGTGATCAATACCTTGCCGCCTTCGAACGAGTGGAGGCGCTTGAACATCTTCAGCGCACTTTCTTCGGTGTAGAAAGTCTCTGCCGCCTCGACCATGCCGGGAATTCCTTCCGGGAACATCCGCGAACCGGTGGCAATGACCATGATATCGTAGTCAAAAATCTTGCCGCTCTTGGTCTTCACCTGATTGTTATCCATCATGAATTCTTCGACCGGATCAACGTGGAAATTGATGCCCGGTTCAAGCAGGCTGGCCTGGTCACGGTATAGTTCATCGGGAGTGATCCGCCCCACCGCCAGATAAAGCAGTCCGGGTTGGTACATGTGTTTATCGGAGGCAGACAACATCGTAATGCGTGCCTTGCCGCTCTTCATTTCGTTAGTCAGGCGCCGTGCCAGATTGTTCGCCAGGATCGTGCCGCCCATGCCACCGCCAACTATCAGGATTTTCATCTTTATTTTCTCCCCTTAAAAATCGTTAAGCCCCAAAACCCCCTTACTTCGACTTGCGCAAATTAATATGCCACACCCCTTCCGACTCGGTCGTGGAAATGTATTCATGACCGACTTTGTTGAGCCACTCCGGAATATCGCTCGCGGATCCCTTATCCGTTGACAATACCTCCAGTTCATCGCCTATCTGGGACGCCTTCAGCGCCACTATCAGTTCCATCAGTGGTCCCGGGCAAAAACTGCCGCGACCATCAACGATTTTCTTATCCGCCATAATTAATATTCTCCACTAATCAAAAAGTCCAAATCTGTCCGTCATTCGCATCGTGAAGAAACTTGGTTAGTCCGGTTGCATTTTCCAGATACCCCTCAAGGCCTTCCTGTTCGACGCCAAGAATATCCATAGCCATGGAACAAGGGTAAATTTTTGCATCGCCGAGCTCAACCGCCTGTTCGAACAATGTTTTGAATTCAGGCACCTTCTTGCTCGCAATCAACCCGCCCATTTCGCCCTCATGCGGTGCTTTTAATGTGTTGCCTTTGACAAAGTACGTCAGGGCATTCATCGAAAGGAAAACCAGTACATCTTGCCCGCTCACCGCTGCGACCGAAGCCACCATCGCTGCCATCTGCAAACGTTCAAGGGTACCTGATACGACTACAACACAAATTTTGCCGGATGCCATATGTAAAACCCCAAAAAAAATCAAAGCTTATTTTTAAGAATAACTGACCACGAAGCAAGCGGGTACCAGCGTGGCACAGATGGAAATACTCCATACTTATATTACTCCGGGGGATAATGAACAAATATAACCCTTTCAGGTAGCAAGGTTAGTAACTCTTTTTAGCTATATGCAGCACTTCGATTTTGTGTTCGATGTAAAGTCCGGCGTAATCCATAAACACTCAACAATGCAATTTGCAATGAGGGATATGGAGAAATTGTCACCACGGTCTATGGCAGCTATACATTATCCCTCGCGTCAAGTGCGAACCTTATCCGCTCAAGTGCCGTGGCAACAATCCGTCGGGGGCTACCGATGTTCATGCGCATGAAGCCGCTACCGCCCATCCCAAAAACCGTACCGGGACTCAATCCCACATTTGCATCATGCACGAAGAATTGCTTGAGTTCCTCGTCATTCATTGCCAACGAACGGCAGTCCAGCCATAGCAGATAGGTACCTTCCGGTTCGATGAGCCGAATATTCGGAAGGTGGCTGACCAAGTAATCCCGGACAAAATCTCTCGTTTCCAAAATGTAGGCCAACAGATTTTCCAGCCACGGTTCTCCTTCGCGGTAAGCTGCCTCAAAAGCGGCAATACTAAAGGGATTGTTTGCCTGAACATGAAGCTGTTCGAAAACTTTGCGCAATGCCGACCGGTGTGCACGATTCTGCACGACAAGTGCAGACAGACCGAGTCCGGGAATATTGAAAGTCTTGCTTGGTGCCACGGCGGTAATGATCGAATCACCCTCAACGGCAAGTGTAGCCAATGCAGTATGTTTAATTCCAGGATAAACCAGGTCGGCATGAATTTCATCCGAAAGGATAACCAGATCATGCCTGCGTGCAATCCCCAAAATTCGCTCAAGCTCGTTCCGTGTCCATACTCGCCCGACCGGATTGTGCGGCGAACAAAGAATCAACAGGCGGGCGCCCTTTGCGGCGCATTGTTCCAGATGGTCAAGGTCAATCGTATAATGCCCCTTTTCCAGCTTGAGAGGATTAAGCTCAAGGCGACGGCCCGTGGCCGTAACGCAGGAATAAAATGGCGCATAAACCGGGCTCTGCACGATGACGCTTTCACCTGGTTGCGTAACGGCCAGAACGGTGGCATGCAACGCAGTTACCACGCCCGGACACATCATTAGCCACGAACGCTCAATGCTCCAGCCATGGCGCTTTTTCATCCACGACAGCAGTGCTTCATACATGCTATCCGGGTAAAGGGTATATCCGTAAACCGGGTGGGTGGCACGTTGCATCAACGCACGAGTGATCGCTTCCGGCGCGGCAAAATCCATGTCGGCAACCCACATCGGAATGAGCTCCGCACTGCTGCCGAAGAAGGCTGCCGCACCGTCGTATTTGACGCTCGCGGTGCCTGTACGGAGGATTTCGCTATCGAAGTCGAAGGTCACCTGACGCGTTCCCAGAGGGTGAC
>Ga0364858_10223_pt2 | contig 10858 bp, 8 predicted proteins | sample SorcelAu500001C7_2_FD_206914 | JGI IMG/M metagenome (GOLD analysis project Ga0364858, IMG submission 206914) | Enriched cells from Trout Bog Lake Hypolimnion, Wisconsin, USA - BchlTB.Aug20.5000.01 .C7 | ecosystem: Environmental > Aquatic > Freshwater > Lake > Hypolimnion/Profundal zone | place... | reverse complement strand
GTCAACGTTTTCCTTGGTCACTTCTTTAATTTTAAGTCCGAGTAACGATGTAACGATATCGTTTTTCTGCGTGGCTGATAGCGACTTTGAAATCGATTTGAACGAGGCCTTCTGAAAATTCTTGCTGGAGCTGAAGATACTTGCAACCGCTTCATCCCGATACGAGTAGATATCGTTACCGTTAAATTTTGCTGTAAGTCGTCCAGCACGGAATAACACCGCCACCAAGGTTGCCACGGTGCCATATTCATAGCCGGTCGGGGCTATTTTCAGATTCGATTCGAGATCTTTTCCACTGAGATATTGATTCTTGATATTGCTTGTCACCGCTTCGATACACTGCAAGGTATCCCCGACAAAGTTGCCATTGGCATCAAAGAATGCGAAGTCGCTACCATCGTTAAATTTGTGCAGTTTGTCGTCTTGCTTTTCTTTTAGTATGGCTCCTGCAATTGCTTCGGAGAGTTGTTTGGAAGGACGTTTGTTGAAAACATTGTCCAGAACCTTCTTCTGGAGGCTTTGCATTTCAAGCTTAAAGTTGGCCTCGCTCAAAAGAGCCGCATTGAAGAGATAGACAGCCGTGCTGTTGGCATAGGCAGCGCTTATCAGATTGAGGAGATCCTTCTCCTTTTCATCCTTGATGATCGAAAATTCGCGGATGACTTGCTTGACCGTGGGGTCGCTATCATTTCCGAACTTGTCGTCCATAATATTGAATCGCTGTATTTCCTCCAATAGTTGGTTGATTTCGCCGAAGTCTGCGTTGTCTGGAATCAGGGTAATCTTGTTTTTGTTATTCTGGGTATGTTGCTTGATGGTCTCAATAAAATCGGCGCGATTGTCGGTAATGTTGTACAGGCTACAGACTTCGATACATAGTTCTTTATTCGATGAACCAAATAATTCGTCGCCGAGGTCTGAGATTACCTGAAAGTTATAGGTAACACTGTTGTCCAAAAGGCTGGTAATCGATTTGATCAGCGTATTCTTTTGTAGTCTGCAAATCAGCTCTCTTTTGCGAACATAGTGCTCGACGGTGATGGAATTCATTTCGTCCAGGAGTTTTGTCTCCAAATCCGAGGTAATCTTGAAGTTATTATTTGATTCAAGAATGACCTTTGCCGATGTCAGTTTATCGAGTGCATCTTCGATCTGTGGTTTGACCGAAAAATAGTCGTCCACATTGGCGTTATAGACTTTGGTGATGTTTTCGACCGTGGTTGAGACCAATGAGGATTCGGTAAGAAAGTGGATCGCTTTAAGAAGCCGTGTGCCATCGATGGCAGTGTCCTTCAATATCTGCCTGGCCGTGTCGTATTTGTTTACCAAGGCTGCGGGTGGCGCAGTTTGGGCTTCATCGCAAATATCAGAAGCCGTCGCAAAATTGAAAGCATCCAAATTCCCCATTTTGTTGCGCAAGACATCAAAGGTGGTGATGATCATCCCACGAGCGGCAACCTGTGTCGCGGTTAGCGCATTGGATGCAAACAAGAATTTCTGAAGTAATTCGAATTGGTACCTATGGAAGGGATAATAAATGCTGAACAAATCCTTGTTGTCGGATTTGGTCGGAAATGAAGATTTTAGATTGGTACTTTCCGCAATCTTGCCGGAGTTGGTGTCAAAGTATGACTCAAGAAGGTGCTGACCTTGATCTGTTTTTTGCAGCAAGCGATTACGGATGATCACATCGACTTCGGTCGCTTCAAGGTGGATTTTTGTCTTGAAGCGATCGGTTACTTTGGTCAACTGGCTCTTGCTGACATTGTTGTTATTGATTACATCATCAAGCTTTTCTTGGGCAATAGCGATGGTCCAGACCTTGTTTGAAATCCCGGATAAGGATTCACTCAACCCTTCAAGATCCAGCAAATTAAATTTGTGCTGACTAATCGCTTCACTTGCCTCATCAAAGATAAAGATGATCGTCTCATTGGGCGCTTTCTTTAGATAACTTACTAATTCGTCTTTAAGCCTGGATGCGCTGAAATCATCGATGATCGCATTCAGATGCTTAATGGTTTCATCATATTCAGCTTCGGAGTATTTCCAGGATGTCAGCACTTTGCGGAACGTCTTGGGCACACGCATAGAGCTTGAACGAATTCCTTGCCACTCTTCGCCCGTTAGTTCTTTCACTTTATCCTTGAAATTTGAATACTCGCCATCCAGGAATAGCTGGTATTCCATATACCCATATACCGTATCAAGGAAACCCAAGTTTCTCAGAAAATTGCGAAAAAGCGTAAAGGCAAGTCCTTTGGCAGTATTCTGCTTGGCAATATCCAAAGACACGACACGGTTACAACCGCTAGATAATTTCCTCAAGTCATTTTCAATGAGAGCGGCATCCTTGAGCCCGGACAATCGAGGGATGAAACGATCGATGGCACGAGTCCCCACAATTTCTTGGTTTGACAAGAGATATCCGAGCATTTTGCCGAAGTACGATTTACCTGAACCGTAGAAACCAGAGAGCCACACTCCGGTTTCCTTGATGTTGGAATTAAACTTTGACGAGAAAGTGGAAAGATATCTGCCGATGTTTTCGGTGACAATGTAATTGTCAATTTCGAAGCGAATCTCTTCTTCAAGCTGGTCTTCAAGGTCAATCACATTCTTGATGTCTATATCGAGATCGAGCTTCAGCAAGGCTTTAATTTTTGGCATAGGCACTCCGTTACTTAACAAGTTTGCATCGGTATTTGGATGCAGGTTTATGGTTCAAGAACAGCAAATCATCCTGGTTATAGGAAGCAGGATAGAAGATAACCAAAGGGATTCCCTGTGACATCACTGATTTGTGTTCCATGATATTGACGTTCTCTATTCCGGTACCTTCAAGTGCGCCGGTGTGGATCAGAAAAGTTGTTTTCTTGTCGTCACTCGCCGCACAGATTTCATTGATAATCAGCGAGAATAGGCAGTTTGGATCTCCGTTTGTAAAGACCACATCGGGAGTTGAAATATGATTTTGATAAAACTCCTTAAAATCATTCACTCCAACTGAGTCGATACTTTTTACCAGAAGCTCTCCGACATCAATAAAATGCCCATCCGGATAAAGTATTTTGGCTTCGGCGATGTAATCTTCTTCATCAGCAGGCGGAAAAACGAATAAAACAGTGTTGCCGCCGTTGGCAGAGCGCTTTAATTGCGTTCTATTTTCATAGTGCAAAACAGTCCGCAGATCATCGAACTTCTGTTTGTGTTCAGCGAGGTAGGGCATCAACCATCTCCTGGGGTGATAACTTCAGATGAACATTCAGTGCCTCACCTGTCGAGGCAAGATCGATGAAGGGTATAAATTTTATATTTTTTAAAGCTTGCACCAGTTCGGTTTTTTCAAGAAAAAAGAACTCCCTATAGGCGTTTTTGAATAAATCTGCTGTCGAGCCATCTACGCTCAGGCAGAAGTAAGCGAAAAAAAGAACTTCATTCTCAGATAACCTGACATTAAGGATCTTCTTCTTGGTAAGCCCCTCGACTAAGCCCAACTTTTTAAGGATCGTCAGATATTTTGAGGCAATAATTTTAAGAGTAGAGTCCGAAAATGCTTTGAGTTGTTCGAAAGAAGTCTGGCGATCTTTCAGGTATGCATAAACTTCACTACTAGCAAGAGTCGTCCGCCCCGAGAAATATATCTTTGCATAAACATCGTTGGAGATTGCATGAAATAAGCAATTCCCTGCAAGAAGTTGCCAAAATATCACCCGTCGCTTTAGCGATTCCAATCCGGTTGACCCGAAAACCGCTTCAATCAAAAGTTTGTGCTGATCGTTTGCGAACACCAAGATGTTGCGTTGCATCGCAAACAGAAATCGCTTGCGAGTGCTTTCTGTCCTGAAATCGAACGCATTATTAGTGACCAACAATTCTTTGAGATCGACGAGCCCTTTCCCTTTTGCGAACTGGTTGAGCGTGGCCTCAATAAGACTGAAATCAGGGATCCCACCGATGATATTTATGTCTGAGTTAATTTGTTTCATTATTATTTAATGAGTTAGGTGAGTTTGATCCTATAAATACCATCCGAATAATCAATACTCTCCCAAATAATACATGCCCTGTGATACCAGCATGGCCAATAAGCCAGCCCGCACTTCGCAAAAATGAAATTCACCCCCCATTATATGTTCTAACGTCATTTCAGCGTCATTTCTGATTGATGGATTGTCCATGTAATCACATAATCATTTATCCTCAAAGTCAGTGTTGTGCCCCCTATGAGGCAGATTGACAGGGGTATCATTTTCCACCTCCGCTATTGGAATAATATTGCCAAGGTTAAATACATCCATTCCTAGACCATAGGCTACTGACACACGGTGAAACTGATCCGATGGCAATGAGTTTGCTTTCAATCTGCCAGGAATAGGAAAACCAAGACGCGAAAGTGGAAACCCTGACAATTTTGAAGCCAGCGCAATTGATTGCGCAAAAGTATCACAAGAGGATCCACCGCCACAAAAGAAGACTCTTATACCTTCCTGCCAATTTGGTGAATTGCGGTAGCGCCTAAGTTTTGTTGTGCGCAGAACAGTTGCAATAGCCTGAGCAACATCGCTTGTATGAATCCTATCTACGTTGGAAACTGACTCAGGTGAGCCTCGTATTAACCGAGCAAATACACTGGCATTCGGTACAGTAGTAGCATCGTTCCAATGTTCATCGTTAATATGGGGAAATTCATGCAACCGCCTCGACATGAGATAGTGTGTGCCCAAATTGCTCACGGACGCCCAAAAGATCGGAAAAATATCTTCCCCAGTGTTTTCGTCCTGGTGCACGTTGAAAGTCACTACATCGACTGTTCCGGCACCTACGTCGACCAATAAGTGCAAGTCAGGCTGTCTCTGAGGACTGCGAGTATAACTGGCAATTTGTGCAACAAACTCCGGAACAATTTCAACTGGAGGGCATGAAAGATCTGAGCTGATGAGGAGTTGCTGTGCGTGATCAACGGAAATCGGCTTGTCGCTGCAACTCATCACCCAGGCTGCTTTCGCTGCCTTTACATATTTGTTACGAATTTTATTATCCTGCCAGGGTGTTGTTGGTGCCCCAAGATTGATATTCCACTCAATCGCCTTTGTCTTGATCAACCCCATGTGGTTGTGAAACCACCAGCCTCTGATGTACCTCATAACCAAGGCCAAAAAGATTGTTGCATCGACCAGACTTGATTGCGAAGCATGACCCTCAAGGAATGGCAACTTGAGATCAGTGGCTACCCGATTCGCGCTTGGCGACCGTCCGACAACGCAAGTGCCATCCTCAAGCACTGAAAATTCTCCAGGCAACGTAAATTGGTCGTGACCATTTTTAATGCCAGCCCAATCCACAATAAAGATGTCACTTCCGCCAAAGCCAATTGATGCCTTTGTAAATGCGGTTCCAAAATCAATGCCCATATAAATAGGTATTGGAGTGCCGCTGCCAGATAAAGTCGTATTTTTCCCATATGCAACCCAAGGGGCCGGTAATTTATAGTCATCCGTGTTGGAAAGTTTGAAAAATCGCTTTGGTTCAGGTGAAAGCTTCTTTTGTTCTTGAGTAGGCTGTTTATGAGGCCTTTGTTCCAATTGCTGCTTGGAGGGTGAAGTTTTTTTGCCTGGAGCTGAGACTAAGCTTAAGGCATTTGTCGAAGAAATATTCTGCTGCGGATTTGATAGCTCGGTATGTTTAACAAGAATCCGATGGGTTCCGCCTGTGGGCAGTTTAATTATCTTTTCAATATACCCATCAAGGCTAGCGTTTTGGCCGTCTCCTCTGACGCTTGGCCGATTTTTCCTACCGCTGCTGATACTCTGCCTGATGGTCGTATCTTGTGGCTTGGTGGAACGAGACTGACTTTGATCCAAGCCCTTAGTTTTGGCTTTGGATATGTCACCGGAAAGATTTTGTACAGACGGCTTAGAGCCAGGCTGTGTAGGCCGGATACCACTTGAAAAATGGTCCTCAACAATACCGTGCTCACGTTTAAGATGCTTACTGATACTTTCGCTTGCAAATTTGAGACCACACTTCGGACATACAGAAACGTTTTGTGTTGGAAAAGGGATGTTAGTTCGAGAAGCTCTAACCTGTTGTGGCGCAGATATAGGTTGGTTGACCTGTATCTGCTGCTTAAGTTTCTTAATTTCATCAAACATTGAGCCCATACAGCCTCCCTTACCTCTCAACCCGAATCAATCCGGCACAGAGGAAATTTTTGGAAGAACTAATTTTCTCTCTTAACTTGATCCTCTCAGCTTGCGTAGCGCTCTTTGAGGTCAGTTTATTGATTTTGCCCTGGGTCATATTGGCGGGTCCCTTTTTACCTTGAGCCAAGTATCGATTCAATTGCTCTTTTAACCCGGGTAGTTTCCGCTCCATGTGTTGTTGCAATGATCTATTTTGGAAAGATGCACGGTCACTATTTTCATTTTGTTTGCGTGCCAATGTTTGTTCGAAGGCCACATCAACATTGACTTCCAGTCGATCCAATACATGTTCAACGACGGCTCCATCAATAAATTCTGGTGCATCCAGCCAATCTTCTCCGTGTAGCCTAGCTATATTGACAAGCATATCGGCTGTATCTTCCGATAGAATGCTTTCACTATTTAATTTTGCAGCAGATGCATACAACAACTCTTCTGACTTGATACCCTCAAAACCCCAACGCTTCACGCAGAATACGTAATCTCCTGATGGAATGGTTGATCCACAATAGTTCTTAGGAATCTTGATAGAGACAACAGGATAAAAATGCTCTCCTATATCGCGGAGACGATCACTTACAAACCGTACCAACGGGTGAAATTGGTTGATCACTTCTATAGATCTAGTGCTTTGTGAGCTCACTTTATTCAAAAATCGGCAAGTTCTGATACTTCCAGTCGCCAAATATGTTTGGCCCAGAAGCTGTTTTCTACGTAAGAAATCATCGAACTCAGCCGAGGTCGCCGGTGGAAGTTGAATATCAAAAAGCTGAGGATCATTTGTATGCTGCTCAAACCTATGGCCTTGAGCGTGACTACTGAGATAGTCGCGGACATATATTACCAAGTCAGATTCGGTAACACGACGAGAGAATTCTTGGGCAGCAGCGATCTTTTCAAGCAGGAGTCCACCATGAGCCATCATTTGAGCGGCATTTTCCTGTAACTGATTTTGCACCTGTCGAATGTTTTCAATTGCCTGTGCCGCCTGCTCGATACGCTGGTTTTCTTCCTCCTCAGTTAGTGGGCGAGTCAGTAGTGCCGCTTCAAGTCTCGAAATGGTTTCTCCAACAATTGGCTCAGGTTCACCTAATGCTTCCTCGAAGATTCGCAAACGATCCATGAGACGAACTACAATTCGGTCGTCGATCGTATCCTGAAAATAGAGATTCCAGATGTGTAACAAATCAGCTTCTTGGCCTAATCTGTCGATACGGCCTATTCGCTGCTCAACACGCATTGGATTCCATGGCAAATCGTAGTTGACCAATACATGACAAAATTGTAAATCGACACCCTCTGCTGCTACCTCAGTAGAAACTAATACTTTGAGCTTCTTGTCCTCCCGAAAATCATCGATAACTTCTTGCTTGGGACGTGACATGTTGCCCCAAACCAGTGTCGCGGAGATGTTACCTTTGTTAAGACGGTCAACCAGATAAATGGCTGTTGTCCTAAATGCCGTAAATAAAATTATCTTTTCATCAGCCTGAGTAATTAAAAATTCTGACAAAACTTTTTGAAGTCGTTCAAATTTAGAGTCATTCCGCTCCAGTTCTTCAACTGTAATTTTTCGTGGCAGTCTAGTCTTAAGATACTCCTTCAATGACATTGACACTGCTGCTGTGGAATCGTCATCAAGATCGAATTCATCAGCGATATCATCAAGCCAACTTGTGTCACCAGACATCCACGCTCGGGCTGTAGCTGCTGGGCAGCTACATACTTGACGTTGCGGAGTTGCCAGTAAAAACCCATCTGAAATATCCTTGTGCCATGCATAGTCTCGGGTAAGTTCGGTAACTGCCATGTAGAACTCACGTTCAAGCTCGGTCATTGGCACACGTTCGCGTTTGATTTTTCTTTTTGGACGCTTGATGTGTATGTCGCGCTTTCTGGTTCGAGTCAGAACGTGTCCCAACAAGTTGATTCGTTCAAGAGACTCTGCAAGCTCGGCCCGATAGATTTTTTGCTGCAAACGAACATCGTTAGGCGGATCGATCAACAATGATCGAAGCTGTATAGAATTACTTAATAACGGCTGTTCAATTGCTTCATTTAATCGTTCCACAATACTTTCAGCACTTGCAGTTGGGTTTAGAGCCAAATCTCTAGCCTGAATCAAAGGTCTATTAGCCTCAAGCATTTGTGCAAAGTCATGTGGAAATTGAAAATGCTCTGGATCCGTCAATTTTAGGAGATTGTAGAGATCATCATTTCTTAGATTTATTGGCGTCGCTGACAGCAATACTAGATAGTCGGCTGTGTCTCTAATGAGTTCGCCCAGCGTGTAAGCAGCACTTTCACGATTACGCATGTAGTGTGCTTCATCAAAAATTACCATATCAACCAGAGGCTCGTTGTCGGCATTCTCATCAAGCAAATCACCCAAGAGTCTTTTGGCAGTTGGCTTTTTTACATCTGAAGTCTTTGTCGATTTCCAATCCTTTGGAGGGCGCACTGACTGGTAACTGACAATCCAAGCCTGTCCGTCACCTGAAACAGTCCGAGGTTTCTTCAATTCCTCTAGCAGTCCCTTAGCATCCATAATGGCAGCGTTGATACCGAAACGGCGCATTAATTCATCACGCCATTTTTCCCTAAGCATTGCTGGACAAACGACAAGAAGGCGGCGCATATCGAAGCGAGCACGTAGTTCTGTCCAAATCAAGCCAGCCTCAATCGTTTTGCCCAGCCCGACTTCATCAGCAATTAGAATTCCGTTTGCAGGCGACTCTAGCAATGTAAGGAGGGGCTTGTACTGGTGAGCATAAAAATCAGTGTTAGTTATGCCCATGCTGTACACAAGGTTCGCCAGGCGACCTGCAAGATGTACATAAGTCAGATTGCGCCTAAGATCGGAGGACCGCCCATAAGCACCCTGACGGATTAATGTGTAGTGATCATTAAGATCAATCTCTGATGCAGGCTCAAGTTCGTTCACAGACAAAAAATCGGTCGTGCCATCAGCGAATTTGACTTGAACAAATTGGCGATTGCCCCGCATACGCGAGTTTCCTGTGCATATACCAGCTCGGCCCGGATTGGCGACCAGCCGAACTTCTACCCCTTTATCCCACAATGTAACTCTCCCCTATTTATTCCAAATTCGTGGAAAAGACTTCAATTCACTCCAAAAATTAACGTGTATTAGTCAGGGTATTATTTGTGCGCCAAAATGACACCAATGACAATAATGAGTAACAGCAAAAATAGAATGTGTCCCAAGCCACTTTTTGGTTTGTTGTCAGGTACAGCTGTAGAAGATTGGTTATCGATACGCTGCCGGTAAGAAATTCCGGTTCCGGGTATGCCCGCGTTGGCCGTAACCTTCTTTCCCCGAATGTTGATTGATGCGCCCCGGCCTCCAACAGTAAAGGATGTGCCAGTCTTGCTCAGGTTCAGTGTCAGCCCTTTGAATATCCTGATGCGCTTTTGTAATCGAAGACCCATTATTACCCTCTTCTAATCAACTTATTGTTGAAAGGCATTCCAGATTTAACCACTTTGTCATTATAGGCTTCCATTCGGTTGCCAAACCACATTCAACATAGCAAATTGTTCTGCAAGACTGTAAATGCTGCTTAGTAGAATTTTTCAGCAAAAATTAGTCGCCCTGTATTCCACAGCCTGCAATTCATTGGCTAATGATTTGGCTGGAGCCGCACATCGTTGACTAAATATTCCAGATAACTCACGGTAGTACCAGAGTACATCTTCTTTCCCCGCCGAAAAACGTTCGAAGACCGACAATCCAAATTCGACCAAATCCAGATGGATAGCCTGAAGGTTATGTAATTTGTCGCAGGCCGACACAAGCAGCACATCAGGTGCAGCATTTGCCAAATGTTTTATGTATGACTCCTTTCGCGCCCGCCATGATTCCTTTTGACCGGTTTTCAGATCTGGTTTCCCGTCCGTGCATCCTTCAACGATTTTCAACACCTCACTCCCAAATCCTTCAAGTATCCGACTTGACCAATCCACGGTAGGTTTCCCATCTTCAAGAACATCATGCAGCAATGCGGCTATGGCTTGATCTTCGTTCCCTCCGTAGCGAATAACCAGGGCTGCGACAGCCACTGGATGTATTATGTAAGGAACCGCAATACCCACATTATTTTCAGTTCCCTTGCGTATTTGACCGGCATGAGCCTCGATTGCAAGCTCTAACGCGTCGTTAAATTTTTCATTCATTCTGATTTCCCTTGTGATGTTTGGTTATTCAGGTGCTGGTCTTGGTTTTCCAGCAAGAATAGTCTCCCCGACTTCAACAAAATATGACCACAACTCAAAATTGGAATTGACGTATTCAAACAACTGGTCTCCTATAATGAAGTCAGCAAAAGGTCCGATTGCGCGGAAACAGCTGTATTTTGTGTCGAACGCACCTGCACGAAGTTTATAAGTTCTGTCATAAAACGTACGCAACGAACTATTTCCATCTGATTTTATATTATGCTGACTATCCCCATCAGCCTTCACAGCCTTATTCCTATCACGCCCACTCCGTGATAATGGAAGCATCCGAAAGTCTCCCTCGGACTCAAGCTCCCACCTTAATCCCTGTGAGTCAGTCTGTGCTGTCTGAGTAACAAATAAATTTCGAGCGTTCCATTCTAAACAATCTATCGCATCAGATTCAGTATTAA
>Ga0364858_10149_pt1 | contig 11363 bp, 3 predicted proteins | sample SorcelAu500001C7_2_FD_206914 | JGI IMG/M metagenome (GOLD analysis project Ga0364858, IMG submission 206914) | Enriched cells from Trout Bog Lake Hypolimnion, Wisconsin, USA - BchlTB.Aug20.5000.01 .C7 | ecosystem: Environmental > Aquatic > Freshwater > Lake > Hypolimnion/Profundal zone | place... | reverse complement strand
ACACCCGTAGTGAGGCCTATGGTTGCCACACCTACTGTGCCGCTGCTCCACGTGCCTCCTCCCGCTGCATCTGCTAGTGTGGTAGTGCTGCCTTCACATACCGTAAGTGTGCCGGTTATTGCTGATAAAGCATTAACGGTTACAATGGCAGTGGTTGTACACCCAGCTGGTGTGGTATATACTATAGTCGTTGTTCCGTTTGATAATGCATTTACTACACCTGTTGTTGCTCCTATTGTAGCTACAGTAACCGTTCCGCTACTCCACGTGCCGCCACCCACTGCATCTGCAAGTGTCGACGTACTGCCTACACATAAGATCAATGTTCCTGTTATCGGAGCTAACGGATTTACGGTTACTACCGCCGAAGTCGTACAACCCGCAGCTGTTGTGTAAACAATAGTAGATGTGCCGCCCGATACCCCGGTTACTACACCCGTAGTGAGGCCTATGGTTGCCACACCTACTGTGCCGCTGCTCCACGTGCCTCCTCCCGCTGCATCTGCTAGTGTGGTAGTGCTGCCTTCGCATACCGTAAGTGTGCCGGTTATTGGCGAAAGTATATCCACCGTTACTATTGCCGTTACATAACAGGTTGCGCTGCCATAGGTGATTATTGATGTGCCGGCACTAACCCCTGTCACCAATCCAGTGGCGCTGATCGTCGCAACGCCTACATTACTGCTGCTCCAGGTGAAACCACCGGTAGCATCATTAAGTTGTGTTGTCCCGCCTACACATACCGTTTCTGTGCCGGTTATTGCCACAGGCACAGGGTTAACGGTTATCACCAGTGTGGCATAACATCCTGTTGCTGTAGAAGTATAAGTGATCATTGTAGTGCCTGCACCAACAGCCGTTACCACGCCGCCAGGACTGGTAATTGTAGCTACGCCTGTATTGCTGCTCACCCAGGTATGCCCTCCGCCTGACCCGTCTGCTAATGTGGTGGTATTACCTACACATAAGGTCGTGGTGCCGGTTATCGGATCTTCTGTATTTACATCAACAGTTACGGTGCCGGTAGTAGTAATGCCACATGCATCTGTAACAGTGAGATCATATGTAGTGGTCACAGTGGGTGATACTACTACAGGAGTCCCTGCCAAAGGCCCCGGTGTCCATGCATAGGTATAAGGAGGTACACCATAAGTGCCGGAAGCCGAAAGTGTTGATGAAGATCCTGCACAAATAGTAACAGGCGTTGCAGTAACCCCAGCAGCCGTCAGTTCAACAGTGTGCCCATACACAGTTATAACTAATGGCTGGCTGCCATAGCACCAGGTACTGGCACATGCCACAGTATTTGCCCAACCTTGTAAAAAATACATGTCGATATTTAAAGCTATCGATGCACATGACGGGGCAGGAAGACATGGAGACATGTCTGCAAATATGGAATACGCCGCAGTGCCATTAGCTGTACATGTCCCGGGTAATACACCTGCGCAAGACCAGATAAGACCACCAGCTAACGTTCCGGGGCTTCTGCAAGTGCCTTTATAAAAGAAAGTCCCACCATACTCCAAACCCATTGGGTTATTGCATGTATACTGAAAATCGAATCGAATATCTGTCACTGTACAGTTAATCGGGGTGTTTGCAGCATTTGCATATAAACAACCAGACGTTGTGGTTAGAGCAACTTCATAAGTACTTCCTGTAACAGCAGTGTTTGTGGCGAGCGTAACCAGCGGATCGATAATAACAGGATAAGAATTAGCTGGTTTATTAAGATAAAATCCTGGCAATGCAATGTCCAGTAAATTGTTGTCACCTATATAATATTGCAAGGGTTGCAGCGTGTTTTTTCTGTCGTTCTGTTCATATACTGTTGCACCACCTATGCCATACTTTGGGGTCCCTGTATTATCGTTTATTTCCAGTTCATTGGTTGTTTTCATCCCGCTTGTTGCATCGAGGCTTTGGCCTTTACCCAATTGCAGGTGATCCCTGATCAGTAACTTACCTTCAGCATATTGCGGCATTGCATGATTAATGTGAAAATTTGTTTTTATTGCAGCTCGCAACACATTCATTTCTATGTCTATTCCCGGCCAGGCATCCGTCACATATACACCACCGTCTCCTGCGGTATGGTGCGTATAATCTGCTGTGCCTAAAGAGACTTCTTTACCATCTGGCTGCACATAGATCAGTTCCAGGTTGTGGTTAAATTTTATTCCTTCTTTATCCTTACCAAGTGACGAAAAATTTTCACCTGTATTTGTATTGATCACTACCGGAGTAGCCTCATCTGATATGCTATAAACACCCTTGTTATTGGCATCCGGAGACAACTGAGTTCTTATGGTTACCCAGTTGCCTTTTGCATCTCGATAGTGCATGGGTTGTGTAGATGTTTGCGTCATCTTATCCTTGCCGCCATCATGTATACCCTCCTTTACAAATGTCTTGGTTTTCTCGGTCCGCTCCCCTATCAGTTCATAACAATCACTGCAAGGTGCTCCCTGGTATACCATGCCATAGTCGGGATTATTTTCAAAACCTTTGTTATTTGCAACAGCTTCTGCGCTCAGGTTTTTCTTAGGTGCGGTAAATGTCTTATAATTCGGTGCATTATTCAGTTTTCGCGCAGTATGCTCATGGTTAGTGATCGCATCAGGTATACTTGCAACCGATGGGCTATGCACAGGTTCCCATGCGCCTGGTGTCACGCTTCCGTTGTATTGCAGGAATGGCTGAGGCTGCATCAGCGCCTGGCCATAAAGTATATTGCTGAATACAGAAGTAAATAAAACTGTGATAAGAAAGATTCGTTGGGGTATAAAATATGTCATGACCAAAAGAAAAAGTTACATTACACTGGTTAAGCAAAACATTAATTCAATAATAACACAGGCAATACAAAATTGCTACATGTTATTATAACTCCTAGTATCTAATAAGCATAAAAATAAACTATTAATATATACTTTCAAAAAAACAATACAAATAAATTTATAACATTAAAACATTTTAGATTATACAATATTTAAGCTTTTCAAATCTGGCATGAAAAAAAATACCACCTGAAACAGGTGGTATTTCTATAAAAATATCAGGACAAATTTACCTTATCAATGTCACATCACCCTTAGCTTCTATCGTATTGCCACCGCAATCATACTGTATGAAATAATAATAAACGCCAATATCCTGTGGCACTCCGTTAAAGGTGCCATCCCATGAGGGTAGCGAATTATCACTTTCAAATATTGTCTCTCCCCAACGGTTCACGATCCGGAAAAAATGGAAATTATGATAGCCGTTGAAAATAGGCCTGAAGACGTCATTATGACCGTCACCATTTGGCGTGAATGCATTAGGGAACATTATCGAGCAACAGGAGTTCGCATCCAGTTGCTGGGTCGATGAGTTCGAGCAACCGAAAGGAGTGGTAACCGTTAGTGTAATATCACTCTGTGTTTCTTCCACCTTACCCCAGATCACAGGCTTGTTATCGTTGTTGAAACCATGTGCAGGTGTCCATAAATAAGAGTCATTATAGGCGGTATCGTTAGCTTTGAATAATACACTGTCTTCAAGGCAAAGCGTATTAGTTGATTTTGGTTTAAAGGTAAATGTTGCATCCGGCAGCGCATGTACATCTACAGTATCCAATATAGGCTTGGACGGGCAATTCAGATTAGAGATCGCTGTGAGCGCCACTGTATAAATTCCCGCTACAGGCCACGTTACGACAAATGGGCCGCCATGATTATACGATTCAGTTATTACGGTGGCACTACCAAAATTCCATGTATAATCGGTAACTCCGGCTCCTATACTTGTAAGTGCAATGGTTGTTGAATCGCCAACACATATATTCGGGTTCAGATAAAAAGTAGCTACCGGGTTATTGTAATATACATTCATTGCCAGTGAGTCGGTAACATTGCATGGCGGATAGCCATCACCCACCGTGAGCACAATATAATTATTACCCAAAGGAATAGTGTAATCCATTATGATAAACGATGCTGTTAATGATGATCCGGGATACAATACTCCGTTTGAGGGTAAACCCCATGAATAAGTTTCTCCGGGGAAGGTTGGTCCTACACTGTAGAAACTGATCGTATCACCCTGGCAGGCATTCGGCCTTGCAGGCATGATCTGGAAAACCGGGGCTTCATGCACAGTTACCTGCAATGCAGCCCTTGGCCCTTCACAGGTGTTCACAGTCTGGCTCACCCACCAGGTAGTAACACCCGGAGCGCCTGTTGGTGGTATTGGGGCCGTAGCGGTCCCTGTGCCGCCTGTAGCTGAAGTATACCACAGAAGGTTGCTGCCAGTTGCCGTAAGGGCTACAGAAGGCGCCCCCTGGCAATAGTCAAGATTTGTTGTTCCGGGCGCTCCGGGCATTGCCACCACCGTGATCGGTGTAGTTATCAAACAACCGGTAACAAGTGTATAAGTAATAGTTGTTTCACCTGCGCTGCCGCCTATAACAACTCCTGTTGCAACACCTATAGTAGCTATAGCAGGATTACTGCTTGCCCATGTGCCACCACTACTTGCATCAATCAAATTTATAGAAGACCCAACGCATACAGATGTCGGGCCAGCTATTGCAACCGGTAATGGGTTTACAGTTAAAACTGCTGTACTGAGACATCCTGTTGGCAATTCATAAGTGATAACTGACACTCCGGCCGAAACGCCGGTTGCTATGCCTGAAGCATTAATAGTAGCAACACCGCTGGTGCCGCTGGTCCATGCACCGCCCGGTGTGGCATCAGACAGGCTGGTTGTCGATCCTTTACACACAGTAAGCACTCCGGCTATCGCTGCCGGCAGCGGGTTTACCGTCACCGTTATTGTGGCTGTACAACCTACTGCTGATGTATAAGTAATGAGAGATGTACCTGCCGATACACCTGTAACGATCCCGGTTCCGGCTCCAATACCTGCTACGCCTGGACTGCCACTGTTCCAGGTGCCACCTGTAGTGCCGTCTGCAAGCGTGGTGGTGGCGCCTACACACAATTCAGGCGTTCCGGTAATGGCATCTACACTCACTACATTGAAATTTATTGTTGCATAACAACCTGATGGCAAAACATAACTGATTACAGTTGCACCTACTGATGCACTGGTCACTAATCCCCCGGCCACAGTTGCCACTGCAGGATTTGAACTACTCCACACGCCACCGGTAGCCACATCAGATAAAAGCGAGGTACTGCCCAGGCAAATGGTTGTTGTACCGGTTATGGGCGACAAAGGATTCACTGTCACTATCGCACTGGTAGAACATCCTGCAGCTGTGGTAAATACTATTGTGGACGTGCCGCCTGTTATGCCGCTTACTATGCCTGTTGTAGAACCCACTGTAGCCACCGTTATGGTGCTGCTGGTCCAGGTCCCCCCTCCGGCGGCATCGGAAAGTGATGTCGTGCCACCGGCACATACTGTTAATGTGCCTGATATTGGTGCAAGTACGTTAACGGTTACAATTGCTGTTACATAACAGGTAGTGCTTCCGCAGGTGATAGTAGCTGTTCCGGCAGTAACACCGGTTACTATTCCTGTTGTTGCTCCAACCGTAGCTACAGCAGCATTACTGCTGCTCCAACCAACGCCGGCTGTGGCATCAGAAAGTGATGTTGTACCTCCTACACATAATGATAAGGAGCCCAATATAGCCGTAGGTAATGGTGATACTGTTACCACAGCTGTAGCATAACAGCCGGTTGTGGTTGAAGTATAGGTAATGGTTGTGGTGCCCGCAGCCACTGCTGTCACTACCCCTCCGGGGCTTGTTACTGTCGCTACGCCAGGTGTGCTGCTACTCCAGGTGTGCGCACCCGTGGTGCTGCCATCAGCAAGCGTGCTGGTGTTACCTACGCACAATGCCAGGTTGCCTGTAATAGGGTCTTCTGTATTTACAGTTACTGTTACGGCACCGGTTGCAGTAATACCACAGGCATCTGTAATCGTGAGGTCATATGTTGTAGTTACTGTAGGCGATACGGACACTGGAGAGCCGGTCACAGGCCCCGGTGTCCATGAGTATGTATACGGTGGCACGCCATACTCACCGGTCGCAGTAAGTGATGTAGATGATCCTGCACATATAGTGGCAGGAGTTGCAGTTGCAGAAACTTCCTGCACTGTATATCCGAGTACTGATATTACAAGCGGCTGACTGCCATAGGCATAAGTTAATGCACAAGCAGCGGTATTACCGTAATCCTGGAAGAAATACATCGTGATATCCAATGCATAAGAGGCGCATTGCGGGGCAGGCACGCATGGGCCAATACCTGATGTAGTAGCGCCCGTAGTACCCCATATAGAATATGCAGTTCCTGCGGTAGCAGTGCAGGTTCCAGGCCCTGCGCCTCCCGGAGGGCCACAGGTCCATACATAACCTGAAGCTAATGTGCCGGGGCTTCTGCAGGTGCCTTTATAAAAGAATGTTCCCGTATATTCTAACCAGTTAGGAGCAACTGCTGTATACTGAAAAGCAAATTGAACATCAGTAATAGTGCAGTTAGCCGGTGTATTTGCTGCATTTAAGTATGCACAACCAGATGTTGCAGTCAATGCGGTGAGATAGCTGCTGCCATTCACGGTTGTTGATGTAGTCGTCGTAAACAGCGGGTCAACGATCATAGGATAAGCTATCGAAGGCTTATTCAGATAACTGCCCGGCAATGCTATGTCTAATATATTGTTGGTGCCGATCAGGTAAGTCAATGGCTCAACGGTGTTCCGGTAATTGTCCTTTTGATATATATTAGCTGCACCAACTGCAAATCTTGGATCCCCCGATTTATCATTGATCATCAGATCTCCGCTCATTTCGGTTTTTCCCCCGGCATCAAGGCTTAATCCTTTGCCCAGTTCTAAATGATCTCTTATCAATAACCTGCCATCAGCATATTGAGGCAACGGATGATTAATATGAAAGTTGGTTTTTATTGCAGCGCGCAACACGTTCATTTCAATATCTATACCCGGCCATGCGTCAGTAACATATACACCACCATCCCCGGCTGTGTGATGCGTATAATCTGCAATACCTAATGATACTTCTTTACCATCCGGCTGTACATAGATCAGCTCCAGGTTGTGGTTAAACTTTACCCCTTCATTATCCTTTCCAAGTGATGAATAATTATCGCCTTTATTGGTATTGATAAATACCGGTGTAGCTTCATCTGTTATACTATACACACCTTTCTTAAGTACATCCGGTGCCAGTTCTGTCCTTATCGTTACCCAGTTGCCTTTTGCATCACGGTAATGCATTGGTTGGGTAGATGTTTGGGTGATCTTTTGCTTTTTGCCATCCTGCACACCTTCAACTACAAATGTTTTTGTGGTCTCTGTACGTTCGCCTATCAGTTCATAACAATTGCTGCATGGCGCGCCGGGATACAACATTCCGTAATCAGGGTGATTTTCATAACCCTTATTGGCGGCCATAGCCTCTGCACTGAAATTCTTCTTTGCTTCGGCAAATGTCTTGTAATTAGCCGTGTTGTTCAACTTGTGCGGGGCATTTTGATTTTTGATCGCATCAGGTATCCCGGGCGTATTATGTTTCGGCTCCCATGCGCCTGGCGCACCGGGATATGGTTGAAAAGGTTGCGCCTGCATTAACTCCTGTCCATATAGCGCATTGCTACAGATAAATAAGCAAAACAGGGCAATAACAATCGTACGGGTAAGTAAAAAAAATTCATAAAATTAATTAATGGGGGTTGTGCTATTTTATTAATTATAATAGACGCCTTTATTTAAAATAAAGTTGGGGTAATTGTAGTTTAATATTTTGGTAACATACTTCTTTTGATCAGTGTAAAAATAAGGCTTAAAAGCCTCCAATCAAAAAAACAAAATAATTTTTCTTTAACATTAATACATCTTAGATGAGTTAATTCATCTACTTGATCAATACCAAATAATATTTCCTTTTTATAAAATGCTATTTTTCAGTTATTTAATAAAAAGTACACTTATTTATAATGTATATTTTTACCCTATCGAATAATATATGTTTTATTTGCTCAGTAGAAATCTTACTACAGTATTCGTACTATCACTGACAAGCCTCAAAAAATATACCCCATTGGCAAGGTTCTGATTTAAAGTGATATTTTTATTTATTTCATTCTTGATAACTTGCACTTCGTCTGAGAATATGGTATTTCCCATCATATCCATCACTTCTATCTTCGCTTCTTTTGTGGTTGACTTAATTCCTTTTCCAATGATTGCAAATGTTCCTTTATTAGGGTCAGGGCCTATGTATAGTTGTACCTTATTTTTTCCTGATTCATTCGTATCAATATTTGGTTCCAAATTAAAAGATATACCACTTCCCCCTGTTTGGTGATTTTCAAAATCAAAGGGCGCTCTTCCTGGGCCGGAAGATGCACAGCAAAATGTACCTGTTGCACTGCAACTTTTCAGAACGACTGCTGTTATACAAACTTCATGGGCAAGTAAACATAAAACAGATAGCTCACTTCCACTTATCGTACTGGATCCGGTTGCATCTAACGTTGTTGTTAATGAAGTACAAACTGCAACACCTATGATATTATATACTGTGTATGTTACTGTTGCGTTTGGCGTTCCTGAGAAAACGTAATTATCCGATGCGTCATAAGTCACACAGGCGCTTGGTGTTTCATTTACACTAACAATTGCTGTACTTGAACAGCCTGTGGACAATGTATAACTAATGACTGTTGTTCCTGCGGATTGCCCGGTAACAGCTCCTGTTCCATCTATGGTAGCAACGATTGTATTGTTGCTGCTCCATGTTCCGCCGCCGGCATCTGTTAAATCTGTCTCCAGTCCTGAACATACAGTAAGCGTTCCAATAATTACAGATGGTAAAGGGTTATCAGTTACAACAATTTTAGTTCCACAGCCTGTACCTAGTATGTAACTAATGGTTGTAGTCCCGGTTGATTGTCCTGTTACATTTCCCGTTCCGTTTACCGTTGCAACAATAGTATTGCTGCTGCTCCAGGTTCCACCACCTGCGTCAGTTAAACTAGTCACGCTCCCTGTGCATACTGTTTGGCTCCCGGTAATTGCCAACGGGTTTGAATTAACAGTAACAATTGATGTAGCTGTGCACCCGGTGCTTAATGTATAGGTTACTGTCGTGGTTCCTGAACCTTGCCCCGTTACACTTCCTGATCCGTTTATTGTTGCAACTGTTGTAACGCTGCTGCTCCATGTCCCTCCACCGGCATCTGTTAAGTTTGTCACCGCACCTACACACACAGATAATGCCCCTGTAATGCTTGATGGCAAAGGATTAACAGTAACAATTGTTGTAGCCGTGCACCCGGTGCTTAGTGTATAAGTTACTGTCGTGGTTCCTGAGGTTTGCCCGGTTACACTTCCTGATCCATTTACCGTTGCAACTGTTGTAACACTGCTGCTCCATGTCCCTCCGCCCGCATCTGTTAAATTTGTCACCGCACCCGCACACACTACTGGTGTTCCTGTAATACCTGATGGCAAAGGATTAGCAGTAACAATTGTTGTAGCTGTGCACCCGGTGCTTAGTGTATAAGTTACTGTCGTGGTTCCTGAGGCTTGCCCCGTTACACTTCCTGATCCGTTTATTGTTGCAACTGTTGTAACGCTGCTGCTCCATGTCCCTCCACCGGCATCTGTTAAGTTTGTCACCGCACCCACACACACAGATAATGCCCCTGTAATACTTGATGGCAAAGGATTAACAGTAACAATTGTTGTAGCTGTGCACCCGGTGCTTAGTGTATAAGTTACTGTCGTGGTTCCTGAGGTTTGCCCGGTTACACTTCCTGATCCGTTTACCGTTGCAACTGTTGTAACACTGCTGCTCCATGTCCCTCCGCCTGCATCTGTTAAATTTGTCACCGCACCCGCACACACTACTGGTGTTCCTGTAATACCTGATGGCAAAGGATTAACAGTAACAATTGTTGTAGTTGTGCACCCGGTGCTTAGTGTATAAGTTACTGTCGTGGTTCCTGAGGCTTGCCCCGTTACAGTGCCTGTTCCATCTACAGTAGCTACAACAGTATTGCTGCTGCTCCATGTTCCGCCACCTGCATCTGTTAAGTTTGTTACTGCTCCTGCACAAAGTACTTGTGTTCCTGTAATTCCATTTGGTAAAGGATTAACTGTAACAACTGCTGTTGTAGTACAATAACCCGGAATAAAGGCCTCAAATGTTATTGTTGCAGTCCCTGCACTTTCACCCCATATATCACCCCCCACTGCTATTGCCACTAAATTGTCGCTCGTCGTCCAACCGGGACCAACCGGAGATACGACATCACTTAATATGGTCACTTCGTTAACACAAACAGCAAAATTGCCCGTTATTTGCGGGGGACTTGGGAAAATAACAATTGAGTTTGTAGTTATGCATCCGGTTGGAAGTGTATAAGTTATTGTTGCTGATCCGCCACTTGGTCCCGGCCCGGCCACAAGGGTGCCGGAGGTGCCTGCACCTGAAACAATAGCATTACCTTCGCCACTCCATACTCCACCGGCGCTGGCATCACTTAGTGTTATTGTTATACCGGGGCATTCCCCTCCCGCGCATTGTATAGGTGTGGGATTGGGTATTATATTAACATCAAAAGTTGTCAGGCAACTGCCAACAGTGTAAGTAACAGTAACAGTGCCATTATAACCATTATCATTAGCCGTTAAAATACCCGATATACTTCCTATTGTAGCATAAAACCCATCGCTATAACTCCAGGTGCCACCTGATTCTGCATCAGTCAAAGTTAAGGTCCCACCTTCGCAAACGGGGTTTGCACCGGAGACAATATTGATGGTTGGTATACTGGTTACAGTTACAGTTTCGCCATTTATGCCATCGCTGATAATAGTTGTCCCAACAGAAATTGGGGTTACTAAACCTGTAACATAATCTACGGTTGCTACCGAGGTGTTAGTACTGCTCCATATACTACCCGGTATTCCATCGGTTAATTGAGTTGTTGAGCCAATACATACAGTAAATGTGCCTGTTATCTGTGCGATTCCCTGCATGCTAAGCAGGCATAGTAAGACTATGATGGGTGTGTGTTTTTTCATACTGTTTGGTTAAGAGTTGGCACAAATTATATGAAAAAAATATAGGATTTTAATATAAATATGCTTTATTAATAAAACATTGGTCATCAATTAATTAAAAAAATAAGTAAAATACTCAAACATTAAATTACATCACATTTCTTTTCACCTGTACGTTTAGTGATTACATACCTTACTTTTGGACATCAATAACTTTACATCAGAGCTACATGCAGGCGACCAACAGGCCTTTAAAAAGCTGGTAGAAACATACCGGCAAAAGGTGTTTAATACTGCCATAAGCC
>Ga0364858_10221_pt1 | contig 11543 bp, 7 predicted proteins | sample SorcelAu500001C7_2_FD_206914 | JGI IMG/M metagenome (GOLD analysis project Ga0364858, IMG submission 206914) | Enriched cells from Trout Bog Lake Hypolimnion, Wisconsin, USA - BchlTB.Aug20.5000.01 .C7 | ecosystem: Environmental > Aquatic > Freshwater > Lake > Hypolimnion/Profundal zone | place... | reverse complement strand
GGGGCGTGAACCGTCCATGCCTGATGGGCAGATGGGTATCCGGTTCGTGCTTGATTCGCTCGCCCGGAAAGTTCGGACAGCCCATAGGATTGTGACTGCAACACTTTTGTTCGGTCGCCCGGAGGAAGCGATTGCAGAAAGGGCGGCCACTACCAATGCCGCGCTCATTGCACTCGCCTCAGGCGCCTCGGATCCTGCGACAGAGCGGAGGAAGCAGATCAAGCGCATCCGCTCATGCGTATCTTGCCCGGTCGTTGACATTTGCAGTGCGAAAGCGCGCCAGAGCCACCGGGTGCGAAAGCTGAACCTTGCAAGTGCCTCGTGAGGCCCATCGAACTACACGCTTTTCAGAGTTTTTGGTAACTGCTTGTTCAACTGGGGTGCGCAAAAAGTGAGACGGCCTGGCTTCGACAGCCAGGCCGTTTTGTTTTACCCCATAAGGCCGTTAGGCTTCGCCGAGACGCACCGAGCCCACGGAAGAAAAGTCCGGTTGCAAGCTATAATCCGTGGCGGAGAGACCTGCACTGACTCTTGTGAAAACAAAATCTGCCGCGAACTGGCGGCGAACCGCTCACCTATGGGCCGGCGTGTGTCTGTTGACGCTCGCGCCGCTGGTGCTGCGTGCGCAGGTGGATGAGTTTCCGAGCACGGTGGTGCACGAAATGGCCCAGATCCCTGAGCCGGATGGTCCGCCGGTGACCGTGCATGGAGTGGTAGTGAACGCAGCCACCGGCGAGGGACTGGCGCGGGCGCTGGTAAAGATCGGAGACAAACGGGGCGCGCTGACCGATAGCGAGGGGCGATTCGAGATTCCGGGCGTGGCCTCGGGGATTCAGCGGGTGGAGGCAACCAAACCCGGTTTCGGCGTGCCGGAAACGTCCGGAGAGAACTTTGGCGAGACCGTGCACCTGTTGCGGGTTGACAAGGATATGGGCGAGCTCAAGCTTGAGCTACAGCCCCAGAACAGCATCAGCGGGCATCTGCGCTTGTCAATTGGGGGGCCCGGTGAGGGATTCCAGGTGGTCCTGTTCCGGCGCACCGTAGAGGATGGCCGGGCAGTGTGGATCCGATTGGGGAACGTGCGTATCAGTTCGCCCTCCGGGGCCTTCCGGTTCACCGGCCTGACTGACGGAACCTACCTCGTAAAGACGCTGGAGGAGTTTGCGAACCTCAGCGCGCAGGAACCGGTCTGCAATGCGGACGCCCCGCAGGATGTGCCGGGCTACGCTGCCACCTTTTACGGCGGCTCGGCGGAGATAGCGGGAGCTGCACAGGTCGTAGTGAAAGGCGGGCAGAACGCGGAAGCGAATCTGACCCTGAACCTGATCCGCTTTCACATGGTTCAGATCGCGATGCAGAATGTCGCCGCGAAGGGGAGCTTGTCGTTCGAACACGAGCTGACCACCCAGTCCGGGCAGGGAGTCGAATCGTTGATACGCGAGGAGGAGAATCACACTCTGTGCGCGTATCTGCCGGACGGAGTGTATACGCTGGCTGTGTATGCGGTGGATGACGCCGCGATTGGCGCTGATTTGAAGCCGAGGCCAGAGGCGCTTGCCGCGGCCTTTCATAGCGGGACGCTGGAGTTCTCAGTGGAGGGCCATGCGGACCGGAACCTGCGGCTGACGCTAGGCAGCGCGGCAGTGACGCCCGTTTATCTGCACTACCAGCCAGGGCCGCCCCCGCCGGCAAAAAAAGAAAAAGAAAGCGAAGAAGAGAACTCCCGCCTCGATCCCCAACCGCTCGAGATCGCCGGCGCTCCGGCGAACAGCGGGCAGGGCAATCGAACCAGCAAGATCGAAGCGTTCATGTTGGACGATCGAACTTTTGCGATGCAGCCCTCTCCTCCGGGGCCTTACTGGATTGCGGCCAGATCAAACAAAGAGGGAGTGTGCGTTGGCGAGGTCACATCCGGTGGGCAGGATCTATCCGAGTCGCCGTGGGTGGCAGGAGCCAATTACGCCGGCGCGCCCATCGATGTGGTGCTGCGAACCGACTGCGCCTCGCTGACCGTGGAGATGCCGGCGAGCCTCGATGCCGGATCGGCCGGATACGGGGTGCGGTATTACGTGTATGTGGTGCCCGAGTTTGGTTCACTCCAGGGCGCTGCGACAGCCGTGGTGGATCAGTATGCCGACCGCAGCCAGAAGCTGCCGGACCTGACCCCGGGAAGATACCGGGTGTATGCCTTTCGGACGCCGCGCGCGATCGAGTTCCGCAACCCCGAGGCGCTCAAGGAGCTTGCCGGGGGCAAGGAGATCACGCTTGAGCCGAGGTCCGACGCCACAGTGACGCTGGAAGAGGCCGCGCAATGAGGATGGGGCTGATTGCGGTTGCTGCGCTTGCTCTGGCTGCCAGTCTGCCGGTGTGCGCACAGGCGAAGCCGGGCAGTGGAAAGCTCTACCGGATCGCTGGGACGCTGACGGACTCACTGACCGGTGCGCCCATCGCAGGCGCGACGATAGCGCTTGCCAACCTGCCGGCGCGACAAAACATCCAGAACACTGAGACCGACGAGCAGGGGCGGTTCGCTCTTGATCCCGTGCCGGCGGCAAAGTACGCGCTGACCGCGGCTCGGCGAGGCTACCTGACGGAGGAGTTCGACCAGCACGAGAGCTACAGCTCCGCGATTGTGACCGGCGAGGGGCAGGACACCGAGCACATTCCCTTCAAGCTGGACGCGGAGGCGGTTCTCCGCGGCACGGTGACGGACGAAGCTGGAGAACCGGTAAGGGGTGGAGCGGTCTTTGTCCAGCATTGGACGGGCTGGGGCGGAATGGGCGAACACCTGGAAGAGGTGCCCTCGCAGATTCTCGACGACCTTGGGGAGTTTGAGACCTGGAACCTGCGCCCCGGCAAGTATGTGGCCGCGGTTGGGGCAACGCCATGGTACGCCGTCCATCCGCACGTGAGCGAGTTGGCAGAAGCGCGCAGCGCGGAGGAGCGGGCAGGCATGGCGGCGCTCGATGTGGCCTACCCCTTGACCTACGCAGGGAGCGTAACAGATGAGGACTCGTCGGCTCCAATCACGGTTGGGGCCGGGAGCGTGACGGAGTTGAACTTCACTCTGCATGCTGTGCCGGCAATGCATTTGACCGTGCGCGTGCCCCCGAGCGCCGAGGGCGGCTACCAGCGCGCGCCGGTGGTAAGACAGACCTTATTTAGCGAGGAAGAGGAAGGCCCCGAGGCGCCCCGGCGCGTGGAGACGGCGGGCGTCGTGCACTGGGAGTATGCATTGGCCCCGGGCCACTACCGCGTGACCGGCGGGACCCCGGCTCGGACAATGGAGATCGATTTGAACGCCGACCTGGATGTGGACCTGGGCGCGGGCGATGCGATGGTGGAGACCAAGCTGAAGGTGCGGATGGCCGACGGCTCTCCGCCGGACAAGAACCTGGAGATTCAACTGCTTTCCGGCGCGGCACTGGCGCGCTCCAGAATCGGCCACGTGAACGACACGGGAGAAGTGCAGCTTTCAGACCTGACGCCCGGCGAGTGGGTGGCGTATCCGCACGCGTATCAAAAGGTGCTGGCGGTTGTGGCCCAGGAACGGGGCGGCAAGACCAGGGCCGACAGCCGCATCGACCTGACGCGCGGGCAGAGTGAAGTGACGCTGGTGCTGGCCGAGGGCAAGACCGGCGTCGAGGGGTTCGCGCACAAGGATGGGCATGGGCAGGCGGGAGTGATGGTCGTGCTGGTGCCGCGCAACCCAGCGGCCAACATCTGGGAGTTTCGGCGGGACCAGTCGGACTCCGACGGGAGCTTTCTGCTGCTGAACGTGGTGCCGGGCGAGTATACGGTAGTGGCGATTGAGGGCGGCTGGGATCTGGACTGGATGAAGCCCGGTGTGATCGAGCCGTACCTGGCCGGGGGCGAGCGTGTGACGGTGCGCGCGAATGACGGCGAGACGGTGCGGCTCGGCGCGCCGGTGAAGGTAGAGAAAAGGTAACGCTACGATTGGCGCCGTAACTCGATATTCCCCAGCTCTATCGACCTTCTACAATCTTCTTAATGGAAATTCTTTATGGATTGCACGCTGTCGAAGAGGCTCTGCGCGCGGGGCGGCGGAGGTTCGATCATGTTTTGGTCGCCCGTGAGCGTAACGACGACCGGTTGGAGAAGGTAGTTGCGGCAGCCCGCGAGGCGGGAGTGCGGGTACGGTCGGAGTCCCGCGACCAACTGACGCATGTGGCAAAGACGGCCGCGCACCAGGGCGTAGTGGCGATGGTCCGCGAACAGGAATTTTTGGCGCTTGAGGACCTGTATGAAGGCGACCCGAATGGAGCGGCGCGGCTGCTTCTGGCGCTCGATGGAGTGGAGGACCCGCAGAATCTTGGGGCTTTGCTGCGCGTGGCCGACGGGGCGGGCGTGGATGGAGTCATTTGGACCGAGAGGCGGGCAGCGCCTCTGAGCGCGGTGGCGGTAAAGGCCAGCGCGGGCGCGGCCGAGCACCTGAGGATCGCGCGGGTGGTGAACCTGGTGCGGTCGCTCGAAGAGCTCAAAGAGCGCAACATCTGGGTAGTTGGTCTCGACGAGCGCGGGGCATCGGACTACGACCGCTTCGACCTTACCGGCGACGTTGTGCTCGTGCTGGGTCGTGAGGGCGCGGGGTTGCACGATCTGGTAAAGCGGACCTGCGACCACCTGCTGCGGATTCCTATGGCGGGCGGAGTGAGTTCGCTGAATGTGTCGGCCGCCGGCGCAGTGGTGCTGTATGAGGCGGCGCGGCAAAGGCGGGCGAAGCTGGCTCCCGTAGTCGCGGCGGTGGCGTCAAAACCGAAGAAGCTGAAAGGGCTGGGATCTTGATGAGGGTTGTGACGTCGTTGAAGAAGGAGCATCCCTCAGGGGCTGAAGCCCTTACCCTTAAGAGCTGCGTGGAGTGTAAGGATCTCCCAGGTCCCCAAAAGCGAGGGACCTGGGGCACCCGGCGTTTTTGGTTGGTTGGCGCGACATTTTTGTTTACCGGGATGGTCGCAGTTGGCCAGCAGCAGCCGCCCCCGCAAGAGAGCCAGCCGGCACAGCACGGGCAGGTGATCCTCTCTCGCACCACAGACGAAAACGGAGAAACGAAGACCACCACCGGACCAGCCGCCGCGCAGAGCGAAGGCCGGCAGGTAAAGGAGCCGGTGGCGGCCGATGCCGAGCGCGAGGCCGTCACTTTTACGCGCTTCGATATGGATGTGCATCTGAATCTGGCCGCGCAGGGGATTGCGGTGCGGGCGCTGGTGACGGTGTGCAACGATGGCAAAGCGCCGATCGCGCATCTGCCGTTGCAGATCTCTTCGACGCTGAACTGGGAGCAGATCCGGTTGAACGGGCGCGACGTGAAGTTCGAGGTGGCGACGCTGAACTCCGACGCCGACCACACCGGGCAGTTGCACGAGGCGACGGTAGCGCTTGATGCGCCGCTCAAGCCAGGCGCGACGGCGGAACTGGACGTGCGCTACTCGGGAACGATTGCCGAGAACGCGCAGCGGCTGCTGGCGATCGGCACGCCGGAGGAACTGGCGAGGCATTCGGACTGGGACGCGATTGGGACCGAGTTCACGGGCTTAAGGGGCTTTGGCAACGTGGTTTGGTATCCGGCGGCGAGCGTGCCGGTGATTCTGGGCGACGGCGCGCGGCTGTTCGACGAGATGGGCGAGCACAAGCTGCGCATGGCCCCGGCAAGCTTTCATCTGCGGCTGACGGCGGAGTTCCCCAGCGGCGAGGCGCCGACGGTGGCCCTGATCAACGGACACGAGAGCGCGCTGACGGTAACGGGCGGAAACGAAGAGATTCCCGGAGTGGCGACGGCGGAGTGGTCGAGCACGACGCTGGGATTTGAGGCGCCGAGTTTATTCCTTGCGATTCGCAAGCCGGCACAGGCGACGAATACGACGATCTGGACGCGGGGGGAAGATGCGGCCAACGTGGACGCGTGGGCGCAGGCGGCGACGACAGTGACGCCGTTTCTGGAGTCGTGGCTGGGCAAGACTCCGCGGTCACAGTTGACGATTCTGGACCTGCCCGACGCCGACGATGCGCCGTTTGAGACCGGCGCGATGCTGGCGACGGCGGTGAAGCCCTTGGCGAACGCGGTGGTGGAGGGGATTCTGGCGCACGCGCTCACCCATGCGTGGGTGATGAGCCCGCGGGCGTGGTTGAGCGAGGGCGTGGCCCACTTTATGGGCACACTCTGGCTGGAGAGAACGGTGGGAAGGGCGCGGGCTCTGGAGTCGCTCGAAAGCGAGAGGAGAGCGCTGGCGCTTGCCGAGCCGGGCAGCCCGGGGATGAGCCCGGGCCAGCCGCTGGCCGAGGCCATCTCGCCGATCTACTACCGCGAGAAGGCGACGTATGTTTTCTGGATGCTGCGCGACGTGGCCGGCGACGAGGCGTTGAGCGCAGCACTGCGGGCCTACGATCCGGTGGCGGATGCCAACCGGGCCGATGGCGCAGGAGACTTCAGGAAGGTTCTGGAAAGGGCCGGACTGCGGCAGGATCTGGGCCGGTTCTTCTCCGACTGGGTGGATGCCGACAAGGGATTGCCGGATCTGGCGATCACAAAGGTGATTCCGGTGGCCGCCCAGGCCGGCACCACGCTGGTGGGCGTGACGATCACAAATACGGGATACGCAGGGGCCGAAGTGCCGGTGACGGTGATGACCGCGAACACTTCCGTGACTCAGCGGGTACTGGTCCCGGCGCGAGGATCGGAGACGCCGCGGATCTTGATCCAGGGCACTCCGACCGAGGTGCGGGTGAACGACGGCACGGTGCCGGAGGTGGGTGTGAGCCTGCACGCGATGAAACTGGCGGCAGGGTTTTCGTCGAGCCAGGAGACGGCGCCGGAGTAAACGGAGCATCGAAGACGCCTTCCGGGACTACAGCCCGTACCCTTCAACTCAGCGTTGCCGACGACGAAGCTTGGTATACTTCCGATGAATTCAGTGGTCTTCCGATTGCGCGGCCAGCGTTGCCGCTGCTTTAGGAGTTTTCGGATCGCTGAGCCATCGCCCCCTCCCTGGAGAAACGAATACTATGCGGGCTCCCTGCTTTGCTCTTGCCGCTTTGGCTGCCGCCTGCTCCGCGCTGTTTGCGCAGAGCGATGCGCCGCTTTCCCCCATGACGCCCAACATTCCGGCGAAGTTTACCGCGCCGCGCGAAGCGTACGACTACACCAAGCGCGTGGAGATGGTTCCGATGCGCGACGGAGTGAAGTTGTACACGGTGATCGTGGTTCCGAAGAATGCCAAAAACGCGCCGATGGTGCTGACGCGGACGCCGTACAACGCGGCGGGGCGAGCCTCAGCTGCCGAGTCGCCCTACATGATCGACGCGCTGCCGCTGGGCGACGACCAGTTTGTGGGCAACGGCTACATTCGCGTCTACCAGGACGTGCGCGGCAAGTATGGTTCGGAGGGCGATTACGTCATGACCCCGCCGCCGACCGGGCCGCTCAATCCCAAGCTGCCCAACGACACGACGGATGCGTGGGACACGATCGACTGGCTGGTGAAGAATGTGCCGGAGTCGAACGGGCGGGTGGGAATGATCGGCTCGTCGTATGAGGGGTTCACTGTCGTCATGGCCCTGCTCGACCCGCACCCGGCCTTGAAGGTGGCCGCACCGGAGAGCCCGATGATCGATGGGTGGATGGGCGACGACTGGTTTCACTACGGGGCATTCCGCCAGTTCAACTTGGACTACTTTACGGATCAGACCACGGCGCGTGGGCGCGGCAAGGATATTGTCCGCAAAAACTACGACGAGTACACGAACTTTCTTGAGGCGGGCTCGGCTGGCGACTTTGCGCGCGCCGGAGGCCTCGACCAACTGCCCTACTGGCACCTGGTCCACGATCACCCCGCCTATGACAGCTTCTGGCAGTTTCAGGCTCTCGATCAGATTCTCAAGAGCACTCCGCTGAAGGTTCCGACGGTGTGGGAGCAGGGACTGTGGGACCAGGAAGACATGTGGGGCGCGACCCACAGCTTTGCCGCGGTGGAGGCGACGGCCGCGAACCGGGACAAGAACTTCATCGTGATGGGCCCGTGGTTTCACAGCCAGATTAACCGCAAGGGATTGCAGCTGGGCGTGTTCAACTGGACGGGCGATACGACCTTGCAGTACCGGCGGGATGTGATTCTGCCGTTCTTCAATCAGTATTTGAAGGATGGCGCTCCGAAGGCCGATCTGGCGAAGGCTCTAATCTACAACACGGCGCTGAATCGCTGGGACCGCTATGCCAAGTGGCCGGTGAGCTGCGCCGATGGGTGCGAGTACAAGTCCATGCCGCTTTACTTGCAGGCAGGCGGAAAGCTCAGCCTCAGTGCACCTGCGGCAGCGGACAGCAAGTTCGACGAATATGTTTCGGACCCGGCCAAGCCTGTGCCGTTCTCTCCGCGGCCCTACAACAAGGATGCAGAGGGCGCGTGGCGGACGTGGCTGGTGCGCGACCAGCGGTTTGTGGATGGACGGCCGGATGTGCTGACCTTTGAGACCGATCCGCTGACCGAACCGCTGCGACTGGCCGGAAGGCCCGAGGCGCACCTTTGGGCGTCAACGAGCGGCACGGACTCGGACTGGGTGGTGAAGCTTATCGACGTCTATCCGGGCGAGTATGCGTACGAGCCGACCATGGGCGGATACGAGTTGCCCATCTCGCTCGATATCTTCCGCGGCCGCTACCGGACCAGCTTTGAGAAGCCGGAGCCGATCAAGGCGGACACGCCGCTGCTTTATACCTTCGGGCTGCCAATGGTGAACCACGTCTTTCTGCCCGGCCACCGGATCATGGTACAGGTGCAGTCGTCCCTGTTCCCGCTCTACGACCGGAATCCGCAGAAGTTTGTGGCGAACATCTTCGATGCCAAGGCGGGCGACTACCAGAAGGCAACCGAGCGAGTTTGGCATGCGCCGGGAACGGCTAGCTTTATCGAGCTGCCGATTGCGCCAGCAGAATAGCTCAGTGCTTGTCGAGCAGATCCTTTAGCGCGGCTTCAATCTTGTTTAGATCCGCCTCGCCCTGGAACTGGGCTCGTATCACGCCGTCGCGATCGATGAGAAACGTCTCCGGCAGGCCGAGAACTCCGCCGTACCTGCGGCCCAGGGCGGCGGTACCCATGGCGATCGGATACGTGATGCGCAGCTTGGTGACTACCTTGCGCACGGAATCTGAATCGTCGTCCATGGAGATTCCGGCGACGACGAGACCGCGCGCTCCGTATTGCTCGTGCCAGAGGTTGAAGGCAGGCATCTCAAGCTGGCAGGGCGCGCACCAGGTGGCCCAGAAGTTGAGCAGAACAACTTTGCCGCGAAGTTGCGCGAGATCGAGCGACTTGCCGCTGAGGTCGTGAAGGACTACCGGTGGAGCCTTGTGGTTGAGGAGCGACGGCGCGGGCGCTGCGAACGCGGTTGCGCAGAGAGCCGCCAGAGCAGCGGCAAGAACCGCGGTACAGTACCGATTTCCAAGAACTCCCATCAACCGATCTCCTCTATGCCCCATCGACGAACAACCTGCCTCCAAACTTATCGTGATTCACGTTCGTATTGGAACTGAGGGCCATGATCCTCGCCACGCAAAGCTTGCTATTGCTACGATTATCTGGCTCCGCCGCCGCCCGTCGTGAGGTTCTCTGTCCAGGCGGCAAGAAAAATCTCTTTGTGAACCCAGAAGTGAAGGTGACTATGAATCCTGTCTCGAAATGCTCTATCTTCGTTCGATTTGCGCTCGTGCTCTCGTTTGCTGTCGGGCTGGTTGGCAGCGCCGCTGCTCAACTGCGTGTCGGCGCGGCCCGGATTGAGATTACGCCGCCGGTGCTGCCCACAAGCCAGGGGCCGACCGGCAAGTACGATCACGAGCACCTTTACGTGCGGGCCATCGTGGTGGACAACGGCAAGACGCGGGCGGCGCTGATCGGCGCGGACCAGGGCGGCATGCCGGACGCGACATGGAAGGCGGCCTCGCAGCAGATCGCGAAGGATCTGGACTGCCCGATTGCCAACATTCTCATGTCGGCCACGCACACCCACAGCGGCGGCACCGCTCCGATCGTGAGCGGATCGGGCGCGCCGGTCTCTTCTCCACAGCAAACGCTCGCCGACCGGATTGTGCAGGCGGTTCACGAGGCCAAAACGAAGATGCAGCCGGCACGCATGGCCTTCGGAACCGGGATGGCGTATCTCAATGTGAATCGCGATGCCATCCAGCCTGACACGCATCTTTGGACCCAGGCGCCGAACTTGCAGGCCGCCAGCGACAAGACCGTGGCCGTGCTCAAGTTTGAAACCACCGACGGCAAACCCCTCGCGGTGTATGTGAACTACGCCATGCACCCCATCAACGGCTACCTGGCCAATTTCACCAGCGCCGACTTTGCCGGCGCCATGAGCCGGTACGTCGAAAAGAACTACGGCGACCAGCCGGTGGTGGTGTTCACACAGGCGGCCTCGGGCGACCAGAATCCCCTCTACATGCATCTGTCGACCGACGGCATGGCCTCGCGCTCCGGCGTGGAGATTACCGGCAACGTTCTGGTGCGCGAGACGGTAGAAGCTCCGCTGCGCGACGGCTCGGTGCCGGCCAAGCCCATGGACCCGGCGGTCCGAGACCGGCTTGAAGGCTGGATGCAAACCGAAGGCCAGGTGCTGGGCGAAGAGGTGATCCGCGTGATGACCGACTCCACGCGCACCGAGCAGAACGTGCGCATCTGGGGAACCCAGACGGATGTGACCTGCCCAGGGCGGAAGCGCACCGACAAGGGCCGCGAAGGGATGACGGGCACCTACGTGGATGGCGACCCGGTTCCGATCCGGCTGGGAATGCTTGGCATCGGCAACGTGGCGCTGACCTCAGTGGATGCTGAGATCTATACGCTGATCTCGCAGAAGCTGAAGCGGCAGTCGCCTATGGCCAACACCGTGATGGTGACACTGGCCAACGGCGCAGCGCCCTCGGGCTACATCCCCGACGACGCCTCGTTCTCGCATAATTCGTTCCAGGTGCTGAGCTCGCGCCTCAAGCCGGGCTGCGCGGAGGATGCGATCGCCAACGGCCTCACCGACCTGGTGACCCAGTACGACCAGCAGAAACCGTAAGTTCGAAGCATTAGGATTTTGCAGAATTGTCATCGCCCCGGCTCGCTTTTCACGCGCGCCGGGGCGATGTGTTTCTACTGCGCGACGGGGAATCCCAGACTGACCCAGTTGGCCCCGAAGTTGTCCGCCATGTAGACCACCTTGACGTTGGTAAACCCCTGATCGTGCAGGAGCTTCCAGGCGTTGCCGACGTTGGGGCAGCGTCCCCAAGGGCAGCATCCGCAGTAAAGAACAATAGCTTTATTCTTGGCAAGGGACTTGACGCGCTCGCTGAGCACGCTGAGCCCCTCGGGACGAGAGCCGGGGCCTGCGTACTCTGAGCCCGGGATGTGGGCCTGATCGAACATGACCTTTGAGCCCACCTGGAGGATGAGCGGGCGGGTGGCGGCTGGGGCCTTGAGCAGCTTGTTAAGGTCGGCGGACTGGATGAGCTGGTCGGAAGGGATGGTTGAGGCGGCCAGCGG
>Ga0364858_10219_pt1 | contig 11622 bp, 7 predicted proteins | sample SorcelAu500001C7_2_FD_206914 | JGI IMG/M metagenome (GOLD analysis project Ga0364858, IMG submission 206914) | Enriched cells from Trout Bog Lake Hypolimnion, Wisconsin, USA - BchlTB.Aug20.5000.01 .C7 | ecosystem: Environmental > Aquatic > Freshwater > Lake > Hypolimnion/Profundal zone | place... | reverse complement strand
GGGCGGGCTTTGACGACAACAGCGAACATGCTGTCGGCAAGAATATAATTCCCCTGTTTGAGATAAATTTCACCCTTCCTGAAAATCACGTTGTCGAGGATGGGATGGACGTTGAACATGACAGGAATGGAATCCAGGGTTTTCAGGGCCAGGTCATCCCTGTTCCTGAAATCCTCGATTTCCGCCCTCGCATACATGCTCAGTGCAACTGTGTTGCTGTCGGGATCATAGTTATTGCTGATCAGGAGGGAAAGTTTCATGGCGTCATTGGCAATGAATTTCGATGTTGCCGCCTTCAGTATATCAAGTTGTGCTTCAGCATATTTGAATTCCCCCATATAATAGGAAAGCCGGGCATTCCGGAACTTTGCTTCCTGCCCTGTCGAGTCGTTTTTATAATCATGGTAGATCTGCTGGTACAGCACCGTGGCAGTCCACAGGTCATTCCTGTACACATGGACATCGGCGAGTTCCAGCTTGGCAGCCGCCAGGTTTTTCCAGGATAGACCCGGCCAGCGGACGACTGCATCGAGCAGGTCCAGGGCCTGGTCCGGTTTATCCAGGTAAAAAGTGCTTAGGTGGGCCAGGTCGAGTGCAATGCGGATGGCATCGGGATCCCTGTCCCAGCGCTGAAGTTCCAGAGTCAGGGATTTCTGTAATTCCTCATAGTCTTTAAAAGTAACACCCGGAATAGCTGTGAGCCTTAGATAACGTGTGTGAAGAAGCTCCCGGCGGGCAGGTTCATAGAGAGCCGTGGAAGATCCTTTTGAGATGAGGTATTTATAAGCTTCCTCCGCGACGTCGTAATTACCGTTGGAAATGGAAAGGCTTGCCAGCTCCATGATGCGGTCGCCGTTTTCTTTCAGCCTCCGGTCGAGGGCCCTGGCCTGGATCAGGGCCAATTCAAAATCTTTCTGCTGGATGGAATACCACCACAATAATTCGGAATAAGAGGATCTATCCGGTTCTTGCTGGACCTTTTCAAGCAGCAGTTTCCTGAATATCTCATTCTTTGAGTTATCTTCATCCGAAGCAAGGAGTGCCTGCAACCTGTCCCTGACATTTGACCTGAAGTTATTGTCGGCCGCGAGAAGGAAAAGGTATTCTTCAATGGCTTCTCTGTAATTGCCCATTCGTTCATAAACCGAAGCAATTTCGAAACCGAATGTATAATTGCCCGGCACGATCTCGCTTCCCTTTTTGTAAGTTTTTATTGCGTAGTCAAACTCGCCTTTTGAATAAAAGGCGTTGGCCAGGTCATATACCTGGTTTGCCTCTGCCGGAAGGCGTTTGATGGCGTCTTCATATTGCTTCCTGGCTTTTTCTGTGTTTCCTTCACGGAAGAAAACATAGCCCAGGTCGACCATGTATTTGATACTGTTTGGTTCAGCTTTTTGTTGTGTTTTAATGAGTTTCCTGGCTTCGTCGAAATCGCGGATCTCGACCAGGGAATACAGGTAATATGTATAATTGGAAAAATTGGGGTGCTTCTTGTAGATCCCGCTGTACAGTTCCGCTGCTTTCTCGTAATTCCTGTCCTGGAAAAACTGGGAAGCGAGCTGTTCTTCATTTTCGGCTGTGACTGCGTTTTGCTGGAACGGGAGGACCGGGGTGCCCTGAGGTTGGTCCTGGGCAGTGGAAAGGATCGGGATGAGCAGGAGAGCAAACAATAAGGGAGCAAAATGGCGAGGTAGCGAGATAGTAAAGTAACGAAATGGCGAGGCAGAGAGGCAGAGAGGCAGCGAAAAAGCGAAATTTTTAATATTCAGAAACGATTCAACATTCATAACTCGATCTTTGCTCACCGGTTTGTTTAGTTCATGGGTGTTCATTACCATATCACCGACCCTTATCCTGCTTATCACCCGGCCCGTTTTTACCCGTTCAGGGTTTTCACAGCCAACCATGCCATCAGCCCAATTCCGGTTCTAAGTGCGGCTTCGTCCACATTGAAGCCTGCAGTATGCAAATTGGGCCCGTCACCTTTGCCCGGCCAGGCAATTCCGAGGCCATAAAAGCAGGCCGGAGTTTCCCTGCCGAAATAGGAAAAGTCCTCCGCCCCCATTTTGGGCTGCATAGGTTTAACGTTATTCTCACCGAGATATTCTCCTGAAAGTGAAATGAGTTTACTCGTCAGTTCTTCGTTATTCATCACATACGGATACCCGCTGTCGATGCGAACTTCGCAGCTCCCGCCCATGGCTTCGGCAGTGCTCCCGGCAATCCGCCTCACCAGCTTATGGATCTCCGACCGCCATTCTTCGTCGAATGTGCGGATAGTGCCTTCCAGCCTGGCCGTTTCAGGGATCACATTGGTCCGGCCTTCTGAAATAAACCTTCCTATTGTGACCACCGAAGGCACCAGGGGATTGGTGTTACGGCTGACCACCTGTTGCAGGGCCACCACGATATGCGAAGCGATAAGGATCGGATCGACCGTTGTCTGGGGCATGGCCCCGTGCCCGCCTTTGCCTTTCACTGTCATGTACACTTCGTCGGTTGATGCCATGAATTTACCCGGGCAAAAACCCACCTGTCCGGAGGGCAGGAATGGAAAAACGTGCTGCCCGATCACAACCGAAGGCCTGGGGTTCTCCATCGCCCCGTCGCGTATCATCTGGATGGCGCCGCCGGGGAATGTCTCTTCAGAAGGCTGGAAAAAGAGTTTCACTGTACCCCTGAACCGGTCCTTCATACCGTTCAGTATCCTTGCGGTGCCCAGGAGGCTGGCCATGTGCACGTCATGCCCGCAGGCATGCATCACCCCGGGCTTCGTTGACCTGTATTCAAGCTCATTCACTTCGGTGACCGGCAGTGCATCCATATCCGCCCTCAGCGCGATGCAGGCCGATTCCAGGTCATTCCCGCGGATCAGCCCCACGATGCCATATCCGCCTATATTATCCGTAAAAGGAATTCCGTACTCCTTCAGTTTGCTCCCGATAAAATCCATGGTCATTTTTTCCTGTTTCGACAATTCGGGATGGGCATGGATGTGGCGGCGGATTTCAACGGAATCATTAAAATACTGATCCGTCAGATCGTGGATAATGTTTTTCAAATCAGTCATACCTCCGGTAATTATGCATCAAAGGTACGGATTGTTCAAAAGATTAACATTGAAGAAGAGATTTGGGAATTCAATTCTGCTATCTTTGTGTTTGGTATCTCCCTAAATATAAAATAATTGAAAATCAAATGGGTATTGGATTTCTTTCTGATTATATCCTGAGTAACTATGAAGTTCATGAATGGAAACATGCATGTGCTATTTTACGAAGCGATTTTCCTTCTGAATGGAAAGACATAATTGACTTATTATCTCAGTTTAAACTTCCAAAAAGCTGGATTATTTCAAAAGGTGGAAGCAAATCAGAGATATCCAGTGCAATAGACTCTTTTCTTTATCAAAGAGGTTGGGTTGAAAAAGAGTTTGAAACCTCAGTGATTGTGGATGACGTATCCATGGATTCTCCCACCCACAAAGTAGATTGTTACAGGAATAAGATAGCTCTTGAAATCGAGTGGAACAACAAAGACCCGTTTTTTGACAGGGATTTGAATAATTTCAGGCTTTTATTCGATTTAAGAGCTATTTCAGTAGGAATAATCATAACACGATGTGATCATCTTCAAGTCATATTTAATGAACTTGGAAAAGGATCCTCATATGGGAATTCCACAACACATCTGTCTAAATTAATCCCGAGAATTGAAGGTGGCAGCGGCGGGGGTTGCCCTATTCTTGCATTCGGAATTACAAATAAGTTGTATGATAAATCCTGTTGAGAGTTTGACATTTTCGGTTGCCAAGGACTTTCTGGAAAAAGTTCCGAAAATAGGATACAGGACAATTCTTGCCGATCCTCCCTGGAGGTTTGAAAACAGGACTGGGAAAGTTGCCCCTGAGCATAAACGTCTTGCACGGTACGAGACTCTCTCATTGGATGAAATAAAACAAATCCCTGTCTCTTTTATAAGCGGTGACAAAAGCCATCTGTATCTTTGGGTACCTAATGCTTTGCTCCAGGAAGGACTTGCTGTGATGAAAGCATGGGGATTTCAATATAAAACAAATCTGGTCTGGCATAAAATCCGTAAAGATGGTGGTCCTGATGGTCGCGGTGTGGGATTTTATTTTCGTAACACGACCGAAATGATTCTTTTTGGGATCAGGGGGAGTATGCGTACTCTGGATCCAGGGAGGAGCCAGGTGAACATTATTAAGACTCAGAAACAGGAGCATTCCCGTAAGCCCGATGAATTATATGATATTATCGAAAAATGCAGTCCAGGTCCATTTTTAGAGATTTTTGCCAGGGGCAAACGAAAAGGATGGGATGTTTTCGGTGACCAGGCCGAAGTCTATCAGATTGACTGGGAAACATATTCACATCATAGTCAGCGTGCTAATAAAAACAATTCTGCTTATATCGAGCCTGAACTTCATCTGCAGGAAGGAATTGTAAACTATCAGTTCATCCCGCATTCAAATCAGAAAAACAGGAATAAGCTGAAATCCAAATAATTTCTTAGTAGGTATTAATTCTGTTTTCTGCGCTTCAGGGAGATTATTTATTCACTAAGATTTTACGCACAGCCGAGTTATTATTACTACTGATAATAATCGTGTAGAGGCCGTCAGTGACAGGGCGCAGGTCAATCGACAGGTTCAGATAACGTGAAATAGTTTTAACATGATCGCTGTATATCCTGACTCCAAGTTCATTAAATATCTCAACTTCATAACTGGCTTCCGACCCGCTGGTTATCCCGAGGGAAAAGCGGCCGTCATTCGGAACGGGAAAAACGACAATGCTCCCGGCATCCTGCTCCTCCATGCCCACCCCCTGGATGTAAACATGGTTGGATTGATCGGAAGAGCATCCCATCAATGTAACCACGGTCCAGTACCATCCCGGCATGCCTGCCGGGACAATATAAGTCTGACCTGAGGCGCCCTGGACAGCAGCCCCTTCACGGTACCATTGGTTACCGTCGATTTCACTTGACGTGAGTTTATAGCCGTTTGCGGTAACTACAGGGGTAAAAGGCGTCGGATTCACTGTCACTGGCAAGGAGGGCGAGGTTTTACCGTTTCCGCAGGAATTTGTTCCTTCAACAGAGATTTTCCCGGAAGCCGAACCGAAGCCGATGGTTACCGAATTTGTATTGGCGCCGCTTTCGATAGTGCTGCCCGAAGGCAGTGACCAGGAGTAGCCAGTGGCATCAGGTATTGGTGCAACGGAGTATGGTATGTTCTGGGCTCCGGAACAAACCGAAGTCGGACCATCTACCGTCCCTGCAGCGGATGGTAACGGATTAACCGTGACCGCATAAGCGGGAGAACTGTTACCTGTTCCGCAGCCGTTGGTTCCCTCGACGAATATGTTTCCGGTGACCGCGTTGGACCCAAAATTGACCGTGATATTATTTGTATTGAAGCCTGTTGCAACAGTTGCGCCTGTAGGCAGTGTCCAAAGATATGCTGTTGCATTGGGGATCGGGGCAACAGAATAAGCAACTTCCTGGGCACCGGCACAAACGACAGGGGATCCGCTGATATTTCCGGCAGTTGCGGGTACATCCGTTACGGTTATATAAAGTGTTGAAGGAGCTAATTCTGTACAACCAAAACTATTGGTATAATTTACAGCCACCCACCTTGAGCCCTGGCTGGTCCAGGTAACCAGGATCTGGCTTGTATTTTGACCGGAAATAATTGTCCCGCCTGAAGAGATTGACCAGGTATAATTCGTCATGCCCTGCTCAGTGGAATAAGTGTATGGCCCCGAATTCACACATATCCCGGTAGGCCCGCCGACCGAAGGTACCGGTAAAGGGTTTACGGTTACGTTATAAACTGTTGGGGAGGGGGCAGAACATCCCTGTGCATTTGAATAGTTCGCACCTACCGACTGCTGTCCCGGTTTGTTCCAGGTAATAACAGCGAAGTTGCTGGACTGGTCTCCGCCTGCAGTTATGACCCCACCGGTGGAAACGGTCCAGGCATAGTTCGTCATTCCGGCCTGTGTTATATAGGTGTCTCCCGGGTCGGAGGCGCAAACGACCGCAGGTCCTGTCAGAACAGGCACCTGGTATGGTCTGACAGTCACGGTAATCGTTCTTCTCGTTGCACTTTGCATACATGTGCTGTCCTGCACATAAAAGTTTGTATTGGAGTATAACAATGGTGTTGTAAAACTTGGTCCGCCGGCCAGCCAGTTTCCCCCTACAGCCTGACTGTACCATCCGAGCATCCCGGTTCCGCTTGCGCTGAGTATCGTGGAATTCCCGATACAGATATTCAGGTTGGCAGGCGGTGTTGTATTCGCAGGTATGGGGGGAGGTGTGCATATCCCGGCGTTGTATTCCCAAAAATCCTTCTTTGCACTATGAGCATCATATCCCGTACCAATATATCCTTTGGTTCCGATACTGAAACCTACCGCGTACATCCTTTCCGTTCCCCCGAAATCCGCTTTTTGTGTCCAGGTATTCGCCGAAGGGTCAAATTCCCAGAAATCCTTAAGCAGGAAACCGTTGTAACCCGTGCCGATATATCCCTTGTTCCCTATGCTGAAGCCGACCCCGTTGTATCTCGATGCCCAGCCCAGGTCCGCTTTTTCGGTCCAAGAGTTGGCTGAAGGATCATATTCCCAGAGATCATTTGTCAGTCCGTGGTCATTATTATACCCGGTTCCCATATAGCCTTTGTTCCCTATTCCGAATCCCACGGCGCCCCACCTGGGGGTTCCCCCGAAATCGGCTTTCCGGGTCCAGGTATCTGTTGATTGGTCATATTCCCAAAAGTCTTTCGTATGACCGTTATAGTCCTGGCCCGTTCCGATATAACCTTTACTCCCGATGCTGAAACCTGCGGCCCAGATTCTGGATGACCCTCCGAAATCGGCTTTCCGCGTCCACGAATTTGAGGATGAATTGTATTCCCAAAAATCTTTCTCATAACCGTTATTATCCTGGCCAGTTCCGATATAACCTCTGTCGTTAATGCTAAAACCAACAGGACCTATTCTTACCGTTCCTGTGAAACCTGCCTTCTGGGTCCAGGCACTGGAAGCCGTATCATACTCCCAAAAGTCACTGGGGGTGCGTCCTACGACATATCCTTTACCGCCAATGCTGAAACCGGCTTCCTCATACTCGTAAATTCCACCCAAAGTTGATATTTTACTCCAGTTGCCCGTTGATGGGTCATAACCATAAAAATCTACGGTGTAACTCCCTGTTCCCACATAAGCGATATTTCCAATGCAGAAGCCGACCGCATAAGTCCTGGCGATGCCGGGGAAGATAGTGGTCTGCGTCCAGGTATTGTTTGACTGATTGTATTCCCAGCAATCACGAAACATATTGTAACCATCATAGCCTGTTCCTATATATCCTTTGGTCCCGATGCCAAGTCCGAAGGCATATGCCCTGACGGCTCCCCCGAAGTTCGTTTTCTGTGTCCAGATGTCCGCTGAAGGGTCGTATTCCCAGAAGTCGTTTTTCATTGCCGATCCGGTATTTCCTGTCCCAATATAGCCTTTAGAACCAATGTTAAACCCTGCAGCACTGAATCTTTGCGTGCCCCCGAAATTTGTTTTCTGTGTCCAGGTATCTCCGGCCGGGTCATATTCCCAGAAGTCTTTGGTGGAAGTCCCGGAACCGTTTTGGCCTGTTCCGATGTATCCCTTGTTATTTATACTGAAACCGACTGCAAACTTCCTCAGGCCTCCCTGGAAGTCAGCTTTGGCCTGCCAGGTGTTTGCTGCCGTGTCATACTGCCAGAAATCCTTGAACAAGCCGTTCGTATTGAATCCTGTACCCACATAACCGGAAGAACCTATACCGAAGGCAATAGCCCCTCCCCTGATACCACCCTGAAAATTGGCTTTTTGTGTCCAGAGATCAGCGACCGGGTCATATTCCCAGAAGTCGTTCAGGTATGTGGTCCCATCGAACCCCAGGCCGACGAATCCCTTGTTCCCTATGCTGAAGCCTATCCCTTCACTTCTCGGCGGAGGACTGTTAGGCATATCAAACCCCAGGTCGCTTGTCCGGGTCCAGATATTGGCGCCTTGTGCAAAAGAGTGCCCGGAAAAAAGAACATTGATAAGAAGGAAAACTGAATAAGAAAAGAACTTTTTCATATATAACGGGATTGAACCTATATGATTTGTAATTTTTTCATTTCTTCGGTAGTCACGGTCGGCGGCATCTGGCCTTTTCTGATTTTTTCTATCACCAGCTTTGCGACCTTCTCTGCATCCGGTTTTGTCTTAAAGCCTTTATTGCCGGGTAATCCGGGTATGACAGGCTGGTGTATAAGCAAATGCTTGTCCCTGTATACATCATAGCCCCAGGTTTTTTCAGCAGCCGGGATAATGGTATATGTGTAGTTGATGCTTTTATCCGTCCCCTTCTGCGTGCTGGCCGCTTTTTGTCCCTGGTCGGGATTGGACTGGGCGCTCAATGCCGAAACCGTGAATAAAGATAAAAGGAACAGAAAGATTTTGAAGCGAGCTAAACAGGTTTCCATTGCAAATGGAATGTTTGAAACACCCTGTAAAAAATTCACAGGGAAGAATCAAAGATAGCATAATATTTCCCTGTCAGGTATATAATTAACAAAAATATTTACAGGGGAATGTTTCCATGCTTTTTCGGGGGGTTTTGTTTGCTTTTGTTCTGGGTAAGCTCCAGGGCCTGAATGAGCTTCATACGGGTCTGCTTCGGATGGATGATCTCGTCGACATAACCGAGCTCGGCGGCTTTGTAAGGATTGGCGAAGGTCTTCCTGTAGTTTTCGACAGCATCTGCCCGTTCCGTTTCATCCAGTTTTCCCTTGTGGATGATGTTCACGGCGCCTTCCGGGCCCATGACAGCTATTTCGGCGGTTGGATAGGCGAAATTCACGTCGCCTCCGATATGCTTGCTCGACATCACGCAATAGGCCCCGCCGTATGCTTTGCGTGTGATCACAGTGATCTTGGGAACAGTCGCTTCGCAGAAGGCATACAGCAGTTTGGCGCCGTGCTTGATGATGCCTCCGAATTCCTGGTTTGTGCCGGGGAGGAAGCCGGGCACGTCTTCAAAGGTGATAATAGGGATGTTGAAGGCATCGCAGAATCTCACGAACCTGGCTCCCTTGAGAGATGAATTGATATCCAGCACACCCGCGAGGTATGCCGGCTGGTTCGCCACGATGCCCACCGGCTTGCCGCCGAGGCGTGCAAATCCGACGATGATATTGCCGGCAAAATGAGGCATGACCTCGAAGAAATTATGGTTATCCACTATCGTAGTAATGATATCCTTGATATCATAAGGTTTATTTGGATCCACAGGGATAATAGTCTCGAGTTTCTCGTCCTGGCGCATCACATCGTCGGTGCATGGACTTGTCGGGGGATCGGCCATATTGTTCGAAGGCAGAAAACCCAGGAGCTCCCTGATCATCATGATGACCTGTTCGTCGGTCTCCGCCGCAAAATGTGCCACACCGCTCTTAGCATTATGGGTCATCGCACCGCCGAGTTCGTTCATGGTCACTTCTTCATGAGTGACCGTTTTGATGACTTCGGGGCCGGTCACGAACATATAACTGCTGTCTTTGACCATGAAAATGAAATCGGTCATGGCGGGAGAGTAAACGGCGCCTCCTGCACAGGGTCCGAGGATGGCGGATATCTGCGGGATGACGCCGGATGCCTGGACATTCCGGTAAAAAATATCGGCATAGCCTGCGAGGCTCTCGACCCCTTCCTGGATACGGGCCCCGCCCGAATCGTTCAGACCGACAAGGGGGGCACCCATGCTCATGGCCATGTCCATCACCTTCACCACCTTATCTGCATTGGCACGGCTCATAGTCCCGCCGAATACGGTAAAATCCTGGGCAAAGACAAAGGTGAGCCTTCCGTCCACCTTTCCGTAACCGGTCACCATGCCGTCGCCGGGGATCCTGTTCTTGGCCATCCCGAAATCATGGCAGCGGTGGGTCACCAGCTTGTCCATCTCGACGAATGTATTCGGATCGAGGAGCATCTGTATCCTTTCACGGGCGGTTATTCGCCCTGCCTTATGGATCTTTTCGATCTTTTCAAGCCCGCCTCCGAGCTCTGCCGCCCGGTTCCGCGATTCAAACTCGTTCAATTTTTCTTCGAGAGACATCATATTTTACAAATTACTCCAGTTTCATCATGACCTGGTGGGCGTTCACAGTGTCGCCCTCCTTGACCAGGATTTCAATTACGGTTTTATCGTGACTGGCCTTGAATTCGCTTTGCATCTTCATGGCTTCCACGACGACCAGCGTTTGCCCGGCAGCCACCTTCTCACCTGTTTTCACAGGGATCTTAACCACTTTACCCGGCATGGGTGAAGCGACGATGTTCTCTTCTTCTGCTTCCATTCCTTTATTGCGGCTGCTGATATACTTGGACTCAGCGTCGATGATCTCCACGTTGAAGGTTTTTGCAAAGGTGTTCACGATATATTTCTTGCTGCTGTCGCCTTCGATGAGTTCGACATTATAGGAATGGCCGTTGAAAAGGATGGAGTAAACTCCCTTCTCAACCATCACAATATCCACGTCGTACCTGTTCCCATCGATATCGATCAGGGTTTTTGTGCCCGTCCGGTTCAGGATATTGACCTTGGCCGTTCGGTGCCCGAGACTAACTTCGTATGCCATAGAAATCCTTATAAACGTAAAACATTGCGTTTGCGTCCGAAATCTTTCCAGCTGGAACCGAGCTCATCCGTATACTTCGGCGGCTGGATCTCTTCCATTTTGTTCACAAAATCGGTAAACGCGGCCATGATCGCCATATCCTCGCACTCTGTACCGCAAAGGCGCGACTGGTAAAGAGCCTGGGCATTCTTTTCAATAAAGTGCGTATTGTATTTTCCTTCCCTGAAATCCTGAGTATCCATGATCTTTTCAAGGAACTTGATGTTTGTGATCACGCCGGTGATTTTATATTCGTAGAGAGCCCTCTTCATCCGTGCAATGGCTTCGCCGCGGGTCACGCCCCAGGAGATCAGCTTGGTGATAAGGGGGTCGTAATACATGGGGATCTCGTATCCCTCGTATACGTAACCGTCGCAACGGATCCCCAGTCCGTGGGGTTCAGTGATATGCTTTACCACCCCGGGGTTGGGCATGAAATTGTTATCCGGGTCCTCGGCGTAGATGCGGCACTGGATTGCGTGGCCATGCTGTTTAAGGTCATCCTGCCCGAATGGCAGGGGGTTCCCGTTGGCAATGTTGATCTGTTCCTTCACAAGGTCCACTCCCACCACCCTTTCCGTGACAGGATGTTCGACCTGCAGGCGGGTATTCATCTCGAGGAAATAATACCGGAGGTCATCACTCACGATGAATTCGATGGTCCCCGCTCCCTTGTAATTCACTGCTTTTGCAGCTTTCACTGCTTTTTCGCCCATTTCCCTGCGAAGCTCAGGGTTCATCAGCGGTGAAGGCGTTTCCTCGATGACCTTCTGGTGCCTTCTCTGGATGGAGCATTCCCTTTCAAACAGGTGAACTGCATTTTCATGGCCATCGGCCAGGATCTGGAATTCGATATGATGGGGCGACTGTATGTACTTTTC
>Ga0364858_10170_pt2 | contig 11863 bp, 18 predicted proteins | sample SorcelAu500001C7_2_FD_206914 | JGI IMG/M metagenome (GOLD analysis project Ga0364858, IMG submission 206914) | Enriched cells from Trout Bog Lake Hypolimnion, Wisconsin, USA - BchlTB.Aug20.5000.01 .C7 | ecosystem: Environmental > Aquatic > Freshwater > Lake > Hypolimnion/Profundal zone | place... | reverse complement strand
GGTTGCAAAACGGTCGCGCCAATTCGTCTGCGCAGAACTGCGATTGCGCCTGGTTCGGGGCAAACCAGGAAGCAAATTCCGCATGCGGTGCAGCCCGATCCCGCGTAGGTCGCGGTCCTATAGCCGTAGTGATTGAGCCGGTCATTGAGGGCGATCACCTTGGGCGGGCAAGCCTCCACGCACAAGCCGCAGCCCTTGCACTCATCTCCATCGACGCGGAGCAAACCTCTGTCCTGCTTTTCGACACCCATCTGTCGCATTTCCTTCCACTTAGCCACGGGGATTCTGTCGTGAAAGCCCCGAAATATGGTCGGCTTTGCAGAGGGACGAAGCTGTGACAGGTGTCACCGGTCATTGCCTGACAGCCTGTGGTGAACGTCGGGTTTTGAAAGGGCACGACTTTAGTCGTGCCGTAAGCGGCATAGGATCAATATCGGCTTTAGCCGCCGAGGGATGCTCCTGGGGAACCTCGTCTGAAACCATGCATTTTTCCGCAGCTTGTCTAGCCCCTGAGGGATGGTTTTCGGGCCGATTCGGCTTTCACCACGTGCCCTCATATACCGCGCACGGCCTTCAGCACTTTGGCAGTCGTAACCACTTGGCCGACATGCCTCTGCGTATGGTCGGCAACATGGATGAGCGCGCCGCCGATGCTGGTCGGCAGTTGCTTGCGGCCCACGCCACGGAGGATGTCGAAGTCTGCGCCGGCTAGGGTCCGGACGCGGGCCTCCGCATTTGAAAATGAGGCTTCCACCTCGCCGAGAAGCTCAGCCAGCGACTCGTCTCCGATTTGTTCACCCTTCAGCGCTGCGAGCTGTTCCGCCGTAAGCTGGCCGCCTTCGGCATAGGTGAGCAAGCGATCTGTCGAGCGCGCTATGTGGCGCAAATGGAAGGCGACGGATGGCAGGCCCAGCGGCTTCGTATGCACTTCGGCGTCCGCCAGCCCTTCGGTCCACTTGGTAAGGTCGTCGAGTGCCAGATCGAACGCGTGCAGCACGGCACGGCCAACGGCAGGAACCTCGGGATAGGTTCCGCGAAGCCAGGGTTCAATGTAGGGAGTACTGGATGTGCTCATTGGCTTTCTTCGATCCTAAATTGGTCAAGGAATTGTGCGGGCGTGAGAATCGAAATACCGCGCCAGGGATGGAGGGTGAGAAGATCGTTGTCGCTGCTGACGATAACATCGGCGTTCGCAGAGACGGCCAGAGCTAGAATTATATCGTCGCTTGTGTCTCTGCAGTGCGGCACCACCTTGGCCTTATCCTCCGCGCTGACGGCGAACATGTAACCGTCGGTTCGAATCAAATCGATAAATGCAAGCAGAGCATTGGCCGAAGCGTATTTCGAGAAGTGCGGTCTCTCCAACACAGCTTGTAGCTCTGCGAGTGTTTACGCGCTCACGCACATTTCGCACTCGGCAAGGGCTTTTCTAAACGCCCTGTGCGGCGTGGAGCCTGCGCGCAATGCCGCTCCAACCAGCGTACTTGTGTCAACGAGTACGCGCTGCTTCATCGCGGGCCTCGTGCACCATCCGCACTATGTCTTCATCCGTCAGCGCAGCAGCCTCAGGCGAGATTTGATCCCGATACTTCGCTGTCCACTCGTCGAGCGCCGCAACCGCGCGCTTGCGCCGTTCCTTAACCGAGAGCAGGTCTTCCATATCGCGCGGAGAAACGACATACGCAGCAGGCCTTCCGTGCCGCGTGATCGCGACAGGCTCGCGCTGGACGGTATCGAGCAACTGGCCAAACTGGTTTTGCGCCTCGGCTGAAGTTTTGGTGATCATGGACACCCTCCCAGATATAGCTATATTAGCTAAAATAGCTACACTTTGTCCAGACCAGAGACGGACTCATTTTCCTCGCTTGTGTCTAGTCCACCAGCGCTCTTGCTCGATCTAGCCAGCGAGCTACCTGTTCCCCACGTTTGCGTTCTGGATGGCCCGTCCAAAGTACTGCGGGGCTAGAGTCGGTTCGATCAATCCACCACACTCCGTCGTCGTTATCTTTCTTCCATTCACCTATCAGTCCAAAAACCGGGCAAATGATCTCGTCCCCAGCGTAGTCTCCTACAATCACAACGAGCGACGGCCCATACTCCGCCACCTCGGCATTCAACGTATCGCGCGCCAGTTCCACTTGTGCGCGGAGATTAGCGCCCGATGGATTTCCCTTCACAACGCCGATCTTTGCCCGGTTGGTCCAAATCACCGGCGAACCGATCTGATGCAAGCTCATCCAAAAGCGCCAGAAGGCAGAGGACTGGTTATCTTTCTCCGCGTCCAAATGGTCGCGAGTCGCCTTTCGGCGCTTCTCGATCCTTATGTCGATAGGGCTCCCTGATTGCGCCTCGAACTTGTCGAGCTTCCAATCTCCTTTAGTGGCTTTGCCGACTAGCAGAATGGTGCCAATTCCAGACGGCTCCGCGAGGCTGTCTGCAACCGACAAAAAAGGCGCTGCCAGTTTGTCGTTGGCATCGCCCTTCTTCATCTCGTCATATTTCTCGAATAATTCGGCTTGGCAGTCCCGGGGATTCATCCTTCGCCTCCCAAGCTGTGCGCAAGTCTATCCCGCGCTCTTAACCCGCACCACAGTAATCTTCGCAAACCCCTCTTCAAACACCGGTGGCTTCAGCTTCTCGGCCATACGGCGCATCACATCCTCGCTCACAGAGCGTTCGCGCTGGCGATTGCGGTCGAGGCACACATCGAGCGGCACATCGAAGAACACCGCCTGCACCTCGTAGCCGAAGCTCTTGGCCATCTTGATCCACTGGCGGCGCTCGTGCACCGAGAGATTAGTCGCATCTACGTAGTTCCAGGGCATGCGCGCGATAAGTCTCGCCCGCAGCAAGGACCGCAACGTGGAAAACACCAGTCCCTGGTAGCGCTGCTCCTCCACATCGTCAAAGAGGATGTTGCGCAGCAGATCGCTTGAGAGCGGAGTCACACCGCGCCTGCGAAACCAGGTCGTCTTGCCCGAACCGGGCATCCCAATGGCCAACACCACATAGCCCTTCGGTGCCTGCGGAGAGCGCTCCGCCGTAGGAGCTTCGGGCGGTGGCAACGAAGGCGACTCGGGCTGGGTTTCCATCTCCAGGCGGCCGGAATCCGCGGGCTCGGTCCATTGCGGGCTCGCAGCCGCTTCAATTTTCACGCGGCGCTCGGACGCTGGAGCCGGCCGAACCGCCGCCGGAGGCGGCGCAACCTGCGGTACTGAGGGTGTCTGCGTGCGCACGGACGCTGCCGAGGACTCTTCCGGATAGAGCGGCACCAGCGGGCGGGGCTGATTCGAAGGGATCTCCTGGCCAATTTTGCCTGTGGATTCCGAGGTATTTGGGGGACGTCTGGAACGTCTTCTCATGCTGCGTTCTACACCTGCATTCTGATACGGAGATACCACATCGCCATGGGGCACTGCAAATAACGCGAATCGAACGATGAGACATATGGAGCTAATTCGCGATGACGCGGGTCGCCGTAAAAAACGACTTCATGCTACCGGGCCATCTCCTGTGCAGCGCGTCACATACCATTGTCACAGTGGGACCCCACACTGTGAGTGACGAGGCCCCGTTTCAAGCTGAGAAACATGAGTTTTCATTTCAGCAGCACAGTCCAGGATGGTACGATCAAGGGTTTGGTGGAATAGCCTGCTGGAGCTGATTTCAGCCCCGAACGCCACTCGATCCGAACTTCATAGCAGAACCAGAGTCGATGTATCCCGAAGGCACTGAATTCAAGTTGGCGCGACCATCAAGGAGCGTCAACCTTGCACGAAGCGCAAAAATGATCCAGCTACTCTGATTCTGCTCGAGCTTCACATACACCAAGGAGAAGACACATGGCAGTTAAGGTTGGCATCAACGGCTTCGGCCGCATTGGCCGCAACGTTTTGCGCGCCGCTCTCGGAAATACGGAGATCGATTTTGTTGCTGTAAACGACTTGACCAGCCCGGCAACGCTGGCGCACCTGCTCAAGTACGACTCAATCCTCGGCAACCTGCCCAATAAGATCGAGGCCGGCGAGGACTTCATTTCCGTCGATGGAAAGAAGATCAAGGTATGGGCCGAGCGCGACCCCGCCAAGCTGCCCTGGGCCGACGTAGGCGCACAGATTGTGATCGAGTCCACCGGTCACTTTACCGACGCAACCAAGGCGAAAGCACACTTAGGCTCGACTGTGAAGAAGGTCATCATCTCTGCCCCGGCCACCAACGAAGACGTCACCCTCGTGCTCGGCGTCAACGAGGAGAAGTACGATCCTTCGAAGCACAACGTCATCTCCAACGCCAGCTGCACCACCAACTGCCTCGCCCCCGTCGTCAAGGTTCTCCTCAAGGAAACCGGCATCGTGAGCGGCATCATGACCACCATTCATAGCTACACCAATGACCAGGTCATCCTGGACTTCCCGCACAAGGATCTGCGCCGCGCCCGCGCCGCTGCAATCAACATGATTCCCAGCTCCACCGGCGCCGCCAAAGCTCTCAAGCTCGTCCTTCCCGAGACCTCCGGCAAACTCGACGGCTTCTCCTTGCGGGTCCCGACTCCGAACGTCTCCATCGTCGATCTGACCTATATCGCCGAGAAGCCGACCGACGTCAAGACCGTCAACGCCGCACTCAAAGCTGCCAGCGAAGGCGAGCTCAAGGGCATCCTTGGCTATGAAACCGGAGAACTCGTCAGCTCCGACTTCAAGGGCAACAAACTCTCCTCTATCGTCGACGCGCCTCTCACCAAGGTGGTCGGCCAAAGCGTCAAGGTGCTGAGCTGGTACGACAACGAGTGGGGCTATTCCAACCGCGTCGTCGACCTCATCGGCTTCCTGGTCAAGAAGGGGCTGTAAGAACAGTTCTTAGTTCATAGTTCGCAGTTCTTAGTCTTCATTTCACGGGGCAATCATCTGTGAACTACGAACTAAGAACTGTGAATTAATCTTGGGTGCCCCATCCATCGCACGGTTTAATCGTGTCATGGGTGGGAGATGAAAATTTCACATCATGATCCGCAAAAACATCAGCGGCAGTTCCCCCTTCGAGCCCATCATCGGTTTCTCGCGCGCCGTGCGCGTCGGGAACTCCGTCCATCTCTCCGGCACAGGACCTGTGGGCGCGGAGAACGAAGACGTCGCCGGCCAGACCCGACGCATCTTCGCCATCGCCGAAAAAGCCCTGAAAGAAGCCGGCGCAACGTTCGGCAATGTCGTCCGCACACGCATGTTTCTCACCCATGTCGAGGATTGGGAAGCCGTCGGCCGAGTCCACGGCGAGTTCTTCTCCAGCATCCGTCCCGCCGCTACAATGGTCGTTGTCGCAGCGCTCCTCAACCCCGCATGGCGCATTGAAATGGAATTCGACGCCGTCCTATCCAGCTCGGAATAACAGCGCTGCAACGTATGTATTCAGCTCGGAATCGTGCAGTGCAAACTAAGAACTGCGAACTAAGAACTGTGAACTGAGGAACTCCATGCCCAAGCTCTCCATCCGCGACATCGACCTAGCCAACAAGCGCGTCTTCATCCGCGTCGATTTCAACGTGCCCCTCACCGAAGACGGCAAAGAAATCACCGACGACACCCGCATCGTGGCCACACTGCCCACCATCGAGTATGCCCTGCGCCACAAGGCCAAGGTCATCCTGGCCTCGCACCTCGGCCGTCCCAAGGGCAAGCCCAATCCAAAATACTCTCTGCGCCCCGTCGTCGACCGCCTGCGCGAACTGCTCGACAAGAAGGAGGACAACTACTCCATCAACGTTGCCTTCGCCCCCGATTGCGTCGGCGAAATCGCCAACGAGCTCGCGCGTCAGCTTGAATCGGGCCAGGTCCTCCTGCTTGAGAACCTCCGCTATCACGCCGAAGAAGAAGCCAACGATCCGGGATTCTCCAAGGCCCTCGCTCTGCTCGCCGACGTCTACGTCAACGACGCCTTCGGCTCCGCGCATCGCGCCCACGCATCGACGGAAGGCATCACGCACTTCCTCAAGCCTGCCGTAGCCGGTCTGCTCATGGAAAAGGAAATCACCTATCTCGGCAAAGCGCTCGAAGCGCCCGAGAAGCCATTCGTCGCCATCATCGGCGGTTCCAAAATCTCGGGCAAGATCGACGTCATCGACAACCTGCTCGACAAGGTAGACACGCTGGTCATCGTCGGCGGGATGGCCTACACCTTCCAGCGCGCCCTCGGCGTCACCACCGGCAAGTCGCTCGTGGAAGAAGACAAGATCGACATGGCGAAAGCCGCGCTCGACAAGGCAAAGGCCAAGGGCGTCAACTTACTGCTTCCTGTCGACAACGTCCTCGCCGACAACTTCGCGGCCAACGCCAAAACCCAGCCATGGGACACGTCGAAAAACTTCCCGCCCGACTGGCAAGGCCTCGACATCGGCCCCAAATCCATCAAGGCAATTGAAGAAGTAGTCTCAACCGCGCGCACTATCGTGTGGAATGGCCCCGCAGGCGTCTTCGAATTTCCGCGCTTCGCCGTGGGCACCAACGCCATCGCCAAAGCCGTCGCCGCCAACAAGGCAGCCACATCCATCATCGGCGGCGGCGACTCAGTAAGCGCCATCAACCAGGCCGGAGTAACCGACCAGATCACCCACATCTCCACCGGCGGCGGCGCCAGCCTAGAATTCCTCGAAGGCAAAAAACTCCCCGGCGTAGAAGCGCTGACGAATAAGTAGCACCTTCGCCACAACCAAGCACCCGCGGCACGACCAAGCACCTGCGGTGCGGCCAACTGCCTTCGGCGCGGGTTTCATCGATGTTAGTTCAGTAGGAAATAGATATTGGTTGAGCAAGAAAATTGGATGTTAGTTGGGTAAGGAAATGGGTGCCCCAGGTCTCGCTTCTGAGACCTGGGAAGGCACGGACCCTTCAATCCCGCCTTTCGCGATGCTTGCATCACGACGAACTTGGGTGCCGCATCCTTGAATCGTCCTTTGATTCAAGGGTGGGAAAGCACGAACCCAGCCCGGCGCCATCTTTCGAAGCAAGTAATCCTGAGCAACAAATAAATGTTGTCATCCTGAACGGAGCGCGTTTGGGGCCCCAGCGCGGCTCTTGCCGCGATGGGGTAAGCGAAGTGAAGGATCTGCTTTTCGGAAAGCTGACTGAAGCTCCAAGATCCGTGCAGCAGTTTGGGTCCTGAAAGCCGCACTGAATCCCAATTTGGGCCAATTGAATTCATTCGTGATTGCACGACAGGAATAATCTTAGCTCATTGATGCCTGCCAACCCGTCTGCGGCAGAACGAGAAATCGGTAATGCCGTTCGAGGGGTGATTTGTGGAGGCGTCGCTTCAACGCGAAGCGAAGGCGCATACGAGCAGCGTACTGACGTGAGTCGTACTACTCAAGCAGATCGACCGATCGCAAAGGAGCATCGATGGTGACAAACAGGTTTGGCACTGGACACACGGTACAGTTGAAATCGGGAGGCCCAGTCATGACGGTGGCTGGACTAAACGGCTTTAGTCAGAATCTGGTCTGCACTTGGTTTGTCGGCAAGACACTGAAACAGGGCGAATTTTATCCACAAATGCTCAAGCCAGCCAAACCGGAAGAAGCTTCTGGGACAAATAAGAAATCTGTCAGACGAGGTTACATTGTCCGAGGGCGCTGAGGTGCCAAAATTTGGTCCACGCGCCCGAATGAAGCCGTCTGGACACTCCTCAGTCGCAGACGGATAATCATCTGCAAATGACCGCATCTACTCCCCAATTTATTGCCGGAAAACCCCCAGAATGGGAAGACTTTGAACGGCGCAATCGCTTGTTCCTCGAACGATACTCACACCTTTCAGAGGCGCTTAATGTTGCTTTCATAAGAACTCTCATCAAGAGTGAGCCGATTGAGAAATTTGTATTTGGTTACGGAAGACTGTGTTGCGAAGATTTTATGGAGGTCTTCTTACTCTCCGCTAATGGTTATGGGATGGGGGCAACAAAACTACTGAGAACCCTTTACGAACATGCGGTGACACTGTACTACCTCAGCGAACATCCGGAGGAATTGGATAATTTTTGGGATTATTCATATGTGATCGAGCACAAGCTCCTGAAGCCTATCCGCGAAACCTATGGAAGCCATGCCTTTCAGAACACCAGCATTCGGGAAAAGGAAGTTGAGGAAAGATTCTCCAGTGTTAAAGATCGCTTTATGATCACAGACTGCAAAACATGCGGCACAACGAGATTGAATCACACTTGGAACAAGTTGGATTTTGTGTGAATGGCAAAACAAGCTGGACCGCTTGGCGCTTTGATCCTTCATGCTTACTATGGACCATTGACTCAAGCTCACAGTCACGTCGCAACACTTGCGTCACGGTTGATTCTCCTTGAAAATGGCGGCATTAGTTTCGTTCCGGATGCTCAACGGAAAGAATCGGATGTAGCCCTCTTCACGGCGCACGAAATTTTACTTTGCGTTCTCGAAGTCCAGAAGGAGCGGTTTAGTATTCCAGATTTACAGGAGAAGCTGCAAGTTTGCCGAAAGGACCTCGAGGAAATTCGGAACGAACCAAGAAAAAAGGCCTGATCGATATGCAAAGACCGCATCCTGAACTGATCGACAACGAAAATCCGGAATGGACTGAAGAGGATTTCGCCAAGGCAGTTCCCTTCTCCGCCCTGCCCGCCGAGCTGCAAGCATTGCTCTCTGAGAAGAAGCACCTCGCCACCGACGCGGCATCCTCCTCCACTCGCAATCCTGCGGCATAAGTCATGCGAGATTCTTAGGTGTTTGTGTGTTTATCCGTTTATGCGTACACTGGAGACGGAGCATCCATGGCCACCGATACCACCCGCTGGAACCTCGTCGTCTCCAAACAAACCGACAAATCCCTGCGCCAATTCCTTGCCGCCGAGGGCAGAGGCAAAAAGGGCGACCTCTCCCGCTTTGTAGAAGAAGCGGTGAAGAAGCACATCTTCGATACGGCGCTGAAGGCAGCGAGAGAGCACAACAAGGACCTAGACCCGGATGAGCTGGACGCGATGATTGAGGAATCTCTCGTCTGGGCGCGCGCGCGCATGAGAAAGCGCTGATGCTGGTTCTGCTGGACAGCAATATACTCATCAGTGCCCTCCTTTCACCCTTTCGAGTGCCGGCACAGATCGTCGACGAATGGCGCGACGGCAGATTCAACTTGCTGATCTGCCAGGAGCAGATTGACGAAATCCGCACGGCTTGCCGTGCTCCGAAATTCCGATTCAGACTCCAACCGCATCAAATCGGCACCATGCTGAACAATCTTTATGGAGCCTGGGTCTGGGACGCCCCACTGCCGCGCAAGCACCGCGCCGCCGACCCGGCAGATAGCTACCTGCTCGATCTAATCGACGCCGCGCAGCCCGACTACGCCGTCACCGGTGATAAACGCTCGGGACTGCTACAACTGGGCACGCTGGGCCGAACGAAGATTCTGAGCGCGACTGAATTCTACGAGAAAGTTCTGCGCCCCTAACTTTGCCTCCGGCCTTCGCGCATGCAAGTCCATCGACGCCTAACTCCCCGCATCCATCGCCCGGAACTGCCCCTTGCCGGCCAGGCCAAGCAGAGCCCGATCCGCAGTAACCAGCGTCGCGCCCAGATGCCGCGCCGTCGCCACCAGAATCCGGTCCGCCGGGTCGGGATGCATCTCAAAAGGCAGCCGCGTACTCGCCACCGCAATTTCCGGCTCGAGAGGCACAAGATGCATGCCGGGCAGCACCAGCGTATCGCGCATCCACCCCATCACATCGCGCTGGAGATCGATTCGTTTCTTGCTGACGAGCAGCGCAATCTCCCATGGTGTAATCGCGCTGATTGCAATGCGATCTTCTCGGGCAGCCCGGTTCAGTGCCCTCCCAGTACCAGCCCCCAATCGCGGATGATCTTCAACCATCCAAAGGAACGTGTGCGTGTCAAGCAACAGCCGGGCGGACCGGTCCCCCTCAGCAACCGTCATTTCATCGCATCCCATTCAACATCAATTGGAGAAATGATGTCGCCAAGAATGGTGACGCTGCCCTTCATCGAACCTACAATATTCGTCTGTTTCACTGGCATCGGTACCACCTGCGCGACAGGCTTTCCATGTTTGGTAATCACCAGCGTCTCGCGGTTCTCTGCAACTTCATCCAGCAGTTTCAGGCACTTGGCCTTGAACTCTCCGGCGGGAATTGTGGCTGTCATTCCATTCCTCCCATAGTCACCGACTATGGTCATATTCTACCACGACCACTTCTACGAGCCCTCATGGCCGCAGCACCGCATCGGACTAGACTTAGATACTGAGCCACCCGGAATTCTTCGAGGAGCCCCATGCCCTACTACACGCGAGTCCTCTCAAAAGACTCCGAGTTCCCACCCTTCGACGAACTCGCGCAGTGGGTCCGCGCCGAGCACCCCGACTTCAAGCTGACCGTCGAAGACGGCGAAGAAGAGGAATGGGAAACGCTCCTGCTCTCGGGCAATGACGATGTCGAGGTCGCACTGCTGGAACGCATTCCTGTCTTCGATGAAGGCGAACTCTCCGAGTTCATCGAGGACCTCGAGGATTGCAAGCCGGAAACCGGCGTCGCCTGGCTCAAGGAGTATCTAGCCGAGGTGAAGACGGTCTACGCCTTCCAGCACCTGCAAGGAGCGGATACGGAGGACGGCAGCAGCGTCCTGCATGCGCTGCGCGCCTTTCTCTGGCAGCGCGGCGACGCGATTATCCAGGCCGACAACGAAGGGTTCACCAACGAAGACGGTTACCACATCGTCTGGCAGTTTTCCGACTCCGTTTCAGGACCGTGGAACATGGGCGTCTTTCAGGACGGAACCTGGTATCACTTTAAAATGGACCTCGGCGATCCCGACCATCGTGCCGCCTTTCTCAGCGGAGAAATGCCAGGCGACTTATCCGCCATCCGCGTCACCGGCCCGCAACACTAGCGCACGAAACGGATTGCAATTCGCCGATTCTCGGCACCGTCGGAACGATTTCTGGGAGCCTAGAAACCGTCTAGCGCAGCGCCGATGCTGGCTTCCATTGTGGCGAGGGCGCCCTGGTTGAACGCACTTGCGGCTTTGTGGCTCCGGGCCCACACTCGAGCCGGAACCGGGCCACGAGACTCTGCATCTCCGCGGCAAGTTTCGACAATTCAGCGCAGGCTTTTGCGGAGTCCTGCGTCCCGGCTGTTGAGAGATCGATGATATGGGCGATCTCCGCCAGGCTGCGATTCACTTCCTCGGTCGCTGCAGACTGCTGGTGAGACGCGGTCGCGATCTGACTGACCATCTCTCTCACGTTCTCCGAAGTCTGGACGATTCCCCGAATCGATTCCCCGGCGCGAGCCGCGCTTTCCGTGCTCTGCTTGACGTCTGCAATTTCTGCTTTGATCGAGTCCACCGCCTGCCGGGCCTCGGACTGGATGCTCGTGATCATACCGCTGATTTCTTGTGTCGCCGATGCAGTTCGTTCCGCGAGGCGGCGCACTTCCCCGGCGACCACGGCAAATCCGCGCCCCTGCTCCCCGGCCCGCGCCGCTTCAATTGCGGCATTCAGGGCCAGCAGGTTAGTCTGCTCGGCGATCTCGCTGATGACCAGAACGATTTTTCCAATTGCGTCGGAACTGCGCGCGAGGCCCTCAATCTGCTCGCTCGTGGTGCGGCTGGTATCGGAAAGATTCTGCATCGCCGCGGCGGTCTGGCCGACGATCTGACCGCCCTCAAAGGCACCCTCGCGGGCCGATGCCGCCTGCTCGGCTGCGCGCGCGGCGTTCGCGCTCACCTCAGAGATGGCCGCCGCCATCTCATGCATCGTCGTTACGATCTGCTCGCTCTGTCGAGCTATCGGCCTCTTCTGAAGAATTGCTGCAGAACGTCAATACACAG
>Ga0364858_10167_pt1 | contig 12195 bp, 11 predicted proteins | sample SorcelAu500001C7_2_FD_206914 | JGI IMG/M metagenome (GOLD analysis project Ga0364858, IMG submission 206914) | Enriched cells from Trout Bog Lake Hypolimnion, Wisconsin, USA - BchlTB.Aug20.5000.01 .C7 | ecosystem: Environmental > Aquatic > Freshwater > Lake > Hypolimnion/Profundal zone | place... | reverse complement strand
AAGTAAAGTAGAAAGTTAATGTGGGATTTGAGATATATTTAATCACTCAAAAATCCTACAAAATGGAAAGTAAGAAGCAAAGTGCGAGCAGCCTTGTTCGCGAAATCAAGCGTAGAACACGCAGAGTATTTTCGTCAGAAGAAAAAATCAAGATTGTTTTAGAGGGACTTCGTGGAGAAGAGTCTGTCGCAGCTATATGTCGCAAATATGGCATTCATGAGAACAACTATTACAACTGGAGCAAAGACTTTATGGAGGCCGGTAAAAAGCGTTTAAACGGGGATACAGAGCGGAATGCAACTACGGATGATGTCAAGGAACTACGAGAAGAAAACTCGGAACTGAAAGACCTGGTAGCCGAGCTTTCTATTCAGGTAAAAGTGCTTAAAAAAAGTTTGCGAGGCTTAGAGTAAAAACAGAATATCCAAAGTATATGCGTTACTCACCCGCAGAAAAGCTAGAGATTATCCGCCTGGTTGATGGATCCGACATTGGCGTTACCCGAACGCTCAAAGAGTTGGGCGTTCACAAGAGCACTTTCTACATCTGGTATGAAAAATATCAGTTACACGGCCCCGAAGGGTTACTCGATAAAAAACATGGCGGGAAACAGATTTGGAACAAAATACCACGTAAGGAAAAGGAACGGGTAGTTGAAATTGCATTAGAGAAAGAAGAGTTCTCTGCCCGTGAACTGGCATGGTATATCACAGACCATGACAAAAACTATATCAGCGAGTCGAGTGTATATCGTATTCTCCGTGAATACGGTCTCATGACTGCGCCAGCTCACATTGTCCTTAGTGCCAGCGATGAGTTCAAAGACAAAACATCCCGACCCAATCAGATGTGGCAGACTGATTTTACTTACTTCAAAATTATCGGATGGGGATGGTATTACCTATCGACAGTTCTGGATGATTATAGCCGTTATATTGTCGGATGGGAATTATGCAAAGGGGGAGTTTCTGATTACGGTAAATGGAGGCCCAGAAAAGGCAGGCATAAAGTTGCAGGAAAGCGGCAGTGGCAACTTCAATGCTAGCCTCGGAGGCTACCGCGGCATAGATGGTGCATTCTACGCTGTTGGCGAGCATGGCAACTATTTGAGTTCTACTCCTGCCAGCGATGGCAAAGCATGGAGTAGGATATTCTACTCCGGTGATGCGAAGGTTTACCATAACGAGAACTTCAAGGAGGATTCGTTCAGTGTGCGTTGCGTCCAGGATTGACGACTTGACTGGGGGCTCAATTGATGATTTCGTCCGCACGGTTAATTCTTCCTTTGGTTATTTTGCACAGTTCAGCACTATTAACACCAAAAGAAATTAAAGATTACATTTTCTAAATTCACGACAAATCATTCACATGAAACAAAACTTGATTTTATTTTGGAGCGCAATTGCTTTCCTTTCCGGAACTACAGCTAACGCCCAAACTACGGGTACCCTTACTGACTCAAGGGACGGGCAGGTGTACAAAACAATAACCCTGAACGGCAAATCTTGGATGGCACAAAACCTGAATTACGCAACAGACAAAGGCTCGTGCTGCTACAACGATCAAAAAGACTTTTGCTATAAATATGGCAAGCTTTATACCTGGACGCAAACCGATATTGCTTGTCCGGTTGACTGGCATGTGCCAACTGGCGGTGAATGGCAATCGCTGATTGACTATTTCGGCGGTGATGAAAGTGCCGGTACAAAACTTTTAAAAGGTGGCAGCAGCGGTTTTAATGCTAGCCTTGGAGGCGACCGTGGGAAATCTGGTTCGTTCGAAAATATTGGCGCTGGTGGTTACTATTGGAGTTCTACACCTGCCAGCGATAACGAAGTATATTGCAGGAATTTCTACTCCGGAGGGGCAAAGGTTATTCGATTCGAAAACATCAGAGAGAGTTCTTTCAGTGTGCGCTGTGTCAAGGATTGACTATTTGACTATTTAAAAAAAATCCAAAAGCGGATAGCTGTGTTTTTTTATGCACTTTTGAAATAGCAAAAAATAACCTGATAGATGCAGTAAATGTTACTCGCCATCCCGAGCCAGCCGTTTTTGCAAGTCATTTAGAGCCACTTCAGCCTCATCTTTCTGTCTATTTGAGGCAACCCCCAAAAATCAATATTTGCTGAATAACACACAATGCTGGCTATTACTTTGCCTTTCGGTAACGCGGATAAGATAAGCGCCAGGCGACAAGTCATTTATGTCAAAATGGTAGATGTCTTGTCCATGAACGCTGAACGACTTTACCAGCTTGCCGGTAACATCATATATCGCCAGATCTGCCGGGATATCAGAGCCCCATTGAAAGTTAAGCAGGTCTCTTGCGGGATTAGGACATATATTAAATGTCAAATACTCTATAAGTGTTTCGATGCCGGTAACAGTAATAGTGGCTTGGCCAACAAAATAATCAGGACAAGGTCCAGAACCTTCATAATCAGTAATAGTCACCCAATATGTTCCCGGCGCCAAGCCGGTTATAGAGTTATTGAAAGTTTGAGAGCCAGTGCTCCAGGAATACCATAATGCTCCTCCGCTTCCTCCGCTAACGGTAACGGTAATACTTCCATTGTTTGAAGAATCGGTGCTACAATTTGTTGCGCTTAGGGTAGCTGTGAAAGGATTTCCAATGACTACTGTCATACTGTCCTCGGCGCTGCAACCAGAACTGTCAGTAATTGTAACCGTATAATTACCGTCCATTTCAAAATAGTTTACAGCGTTATGGATGCTATCGCCTCCGTTCCATAAGTATGCGCCTCCCGCTCCGGCACCTGAAGCTGTGAGTGCAGCGGGCGGGCCGCCGCAAGCAAAGTGAATACCCCCGGTAGCACAACATATAGACGCCGTTGGAATAATTTTAATAATAATCGAGGCTGAATCTTGAGTAAAACCATTCGTTCTGATGCTGTTCAAAGAATCGGTTAATGATACCAGCGTATAGTTCGTAGTAAGAGTTACGGGGTTTGTAAATACGTTGAAAGGAATACCGCTTCTAACTCCTGTATCAGTCCGGTTGGCTGCGCCGTCATAATAGATAGAATCGTAAAGGGTTTGGGTAGCGACGAGACGAAAAGGCGGTCGGACCTTAGCGATAAGGTGTTTGCCACGCTGGCCGGGAAAACTTCGATTGGCGAAAATTCCAATATTATTACCGGTAATCATGGTAAAAGGATACCAGATAACAGTTATTATTTTGATCCAAACATCAAGTATGATGACTACAACTTGTAATAAAAATACTCTCGAACTCAACTTGCAAAGGGCATTGGTAGAACATCACTTCCCAAAAAACACTTGCTATTTTAACCAGGATAATCAGCTGGTCATCTTAGGAGAAATAAGTGATCCTGTTTATAAAAGGCAATATTCTTATGCCATTATAGGCAAATCCGCAAAGGAGTTTATATCGATGATAACAAATCCTGTTATACCATCCAGCGCCGACTTTCATATCGGCGCTGGTGGTATTTTATGCTTGTTTCATAAGGAACTTTACCCTACCTATAAGAACTTTTGTTTCGCGACGGAAATCATTCCTTTGATAATAAAATGGACTCTTTTCTACGAATACGCGAAGGTGAATGGAAATAAATTCTTTGGCAGGCAGGTACCACATGAGATGAGATACAGGAATACTCAGGTCGAAGTTGAAATACCGGTTCGCTCACTTACTAAAATAAAGGTTATTTATGATGATAGATATAAGCAAAATGTTGCATAGCCTATATTGTAATAGTTGGTATAGGGTATAATAGAACCTAAGAAAGAAACTTATCCTCAACAGGGGAAAAACAAAGAAGGCACCGACTGGACGTTGCCCTCCTTCTTGAATTATTATCAATTAAAACTAAAACTTAATACTATGAAAGATTTTTTAACCAGAGTAGAATTGCATAATCATTTAACTGGGGACTATGAAAAACTCCATCTGGCAATGGCCAAAACCGGATTTAAACGAACGATACTTGCAAGCGATAGTGTTACTTACGATTTACCAACCGCCGAGTATGTATATAGTGGCTATGATACAGAAACTGCGATTACGGTAAAAGATAAGGTTAAAGTAATTGTAGCATCAATCCACTATAACTATACCGTATTTACTGTACAAGTGGCAGATTGGGCGGCATTTAACTTAACGCGCCACTAAATAGGTGTTTCAATATCTTACCCTGGCCACCAGTAAACTCATTGCAATATATTATTGGTCGGTTCAACCAAGTGTAACAAATAAGCATTTTGTTAGGTTTTTACTTTAAAATTGGAATAGAGCTCTCCTAACTTTGCATCAAAAAAGGGAACTAATTTTCATTGTTCAAATTATCCAAATAAACGAATACCCGGCCAAAATCCTGTAGGGATACCGGTTTCATGTCTCGCCAATTAATAATATGTTTTCATTTGTGTGACATAGCTTTGTGCTTGCTAAATCAGTGCCTAAGCCAAACAAAACTAAGTTTAGGAAGTATCAATGATATTTATACTGAGTTACTGTCGGAAGGAGTTTACCTGCTAATGATTTTTAAAGATAATTGGCCTATTCAAACTGGTAAGATTATCAAGTCTAAGTCCTAAAACACATACTTACATGAAATTTGAGAAAAATCTTTTTTTGCTTACCTTACTGCTGTCAATTTACAACCAAAAAAATGCTTAATAATTTTTCCTTGTTTTAAACATTTATATTGTCGAGGGATATCAATGTTTGGCCCAAATGGTTCTCCTTTTGGGATTTTTTTTATACCATTGTTTGTAACGGTCAAGGCCATGTGAGCAGCGTACGACTTAAAGCGAATATTTTTCAAAAAGCCGCTTTCTCAAAATAATAAAACTCAATCACACTTTCCGGCCAGTTTGTAAGGTGGCTTTTAAAGCCATTTTTTAATGAAATATAATTGTAGTTCTTCGCGCCCGCCATAATTACCTTTGGCCCCGATTCATGCAATTGGTCATCAGTTATAGTTGCGGGTGTGACCAATGCTGTATGTCCGGGCCGGTGTGCATCAGGGCTTTGAACTACAGCCACTACTACATAACCATTATTGGCATAATCCTGCGCCATGGCATACCTATTGGTGCCCGATATGGGTCGCCAGCCTTTTACGGATGCCTCTGTTGTTTTAAGCCAGTCGTATTGAGCATTTGCCAATAGTGTTTGGGCATGCTCGGGCGGACGAAGAATATATATATTAAGCTTTTTGCAGGCCGCAGCAGCGAAAACACTACAATGAGTTTTGATATTATGGGTAGCTTCAGGATTGTCGGCCACTCCGGTTTCCCAATTAATATGTTGCCCGGCAATCCAAAGATTTTCAACATCGAGACTTAAATAAAATTCCTTTAGCTTTTTACCATGTTCATCGGGTTTATGAAGGCCTTGTGCAGCAATTACTGTGGAAGAGAATAAAAACAATATAAGAATAAAAGTTCTCATGAATACAACCTTTAGGTTTAAAATGATTTATTAGCACCGCCAATGTAAATTAAAAGCGTTTATAAAACATTATGTTCTCTTGCAGTTCAGGCAATTATCAAATGATGAACATGAATGTATACACGTTTAATCGATACAAAAGCGATAACTTCAATTTGCCCACTGAACGATTCAGATTTTTCACAAACAACGACTTGATTTTTAGTAAATTTCTCCCCCTTAGCAGTTTGATTTTTAATTTCTATTTGCTAGATATAGGAATATTAATAATTTTATTGCTTTGGGAATCTAAATTAATAATACACTGAAACCTGCTTATGAAAGGAATTGTTACCCTGGCTTTGATCTTTGTAGCTTTTAGCCCTATCCTTTTCGCGCAAACTCCAGATGCCTGGGTTCAAAAAACTGACTACCCTGATTCGGCATCCATTAGCACAGTGGCATTCTCAATTGGCAACCTGGCCTATTTTGGAACTGGATTCAATGTGATTACATGTACAAATGATTTTTGGGCATATGACGCCGCCGGTGACACCTGGACATCAATAGCCCCGGTTCCAGGTGGTAACCGAACCGGGGCCATTGCGTTTAGTTTAAATGGAAAGGGATACGTAGGACTAGGAGCTGACTGTAGCTTTGATGACCGCAATGACCTGTGGGAGTATGACCCCGGGAGTAATACCTGGACGCAAAAAGCAAATTTTGGCGGAGCTGCGAGAAGATGGGCAGTGGCCTTTACGGTAGGTAATAAAGCTTATATTACAGGCGGTTATGATGGCAGCCTTTATTCGGATTTATGGTGCTACAATCCTGCTGATGACACATGGACTCAAAAAGCTGACTTTATAGGCGTACCCCGCGCCAACGCCGTAGCTTTTTCCATTGGCGGAAAAGGTTATGTAGGAACAGGCTATAACGATACAACTAATCTTCTTGATTTTTGGGCATATGATACTTTAGCCAATGCATGGAGCCCTATTGCCAACTATCAAGGGACGAGCGTGGCAGGTGCAATGGCCTTTTCAATTAGTAACAAGGGATATGTTGGAGGTGGCAGCACAATCGCAGGCAGCAATAAACACGATTTCTATTCTTACGATCCCTCAGCCAATACATGGGCGCAAATATCAAATATTCCCAGTGCAAGAACTTACGGTTCGGCCTGTGCAGTTAATAATGCCGGGTATGTTTTGAGCGGACAGGATAGCACATCAGCTTACACAAAATCACTATGGCAATATACACCTGCTATTACAGGAATTACCGAGGCTTCATCTAACTATTGGATGGTGTCTATATCACCCAATCCGTTTAGAGATGTGATTGTATTAAAGAACCTTCCAGCCTTTAACAATACCGAAATTAGTATCTATAATCTTTTGGGTGAAAAGATACTATCACAGCGGAGCGAAGCAGAAAGCGTAACATTAGATCTTAATTCTTTTTTATCTGCCAATGGAATTTATTTCGTTTCGTTTACAAGCTCTGGAAAAGGGTCTGTAAACTATAAATTAGTAAAAGAATAATTCGCATATTCGGATGGAATAAATGCTTCTTGTTCGGCGGAACTTATTGGATCCATTTCATAGGCATCGTGAATCAAGAATGAAACGAAATTGAACGTGTAATCAGGTGTTTGGAATCATTTAACCAAAACAATCTCTTGTTCAAAAATGATTTGACCTGCTTTTCTAATGGAAACAAAATATGTTCCAGGGCTTTGAGAGGAAAGATCAATAGTTTGCTGAGTGCTTTGAATATTTAATCGGTATATAATCTCCCCAAGAGTGTTGGAGACCAATATTGCAGATCCGGGTTCAGCACCTTCAATTTTAAAGTTGCCAACGCCAGGATTAGGGTAAATTTTAATCGAACTGAAATTTCCCGTCAACCCAGATATGCCCGCCGGAATAAACTGATAGGCACCTATGTCATAAGGCCCGCTTTGCGGTCTTGGGTTTAAATCAAAATCATTACTACCCCCCGTATTAACACCAGTGCCTATGCATGGAGACGCAGCGGTAAGATGATAATTGCTGCTGTCGGGGTTAGCAAGCAATGGATCAGCCATAAAAGAATGCAGGTCTTCATTATTAGCGGTTTGATAGTCGCCAAACTGAGGTTTGGTCCAGATGCTTAACGAAGTGCTGGTCCACAAAGCTACTAAGGTATCTGTGCTATTTTGAGTGTACCAATCATTATAATCCATGATGGTATAGTTAAGCGTTTGAACTGAGGTATTATCTACAAACAACACTGCACGTGATTTATAAAAAACATTATCCCGAATGAGGATTGAATCCGTCGGAGCCGTAATTTGGCTGAAATAAATTTGGAAGCCTTTCAGATCGGGCCGCTGTGCGGCAGCCCAACCGCCACCAGCATTAACGCAGGTGTTGTTTTCGAAATAAATATTCTTTAGAAACGAACCAGTGAGTACTGCCGGCCTTAAATCACAGCAGTAGGAAGATTCGGAACAATTCCAGATGAGATTATTTCTGTAAAACAGGTTGTATTGCTGGGCCGGTCCTGAGTTGCTGGGTGTGCATTGGTTGGTTACAGCGTCATCGTAGATTTCCCAAAACCGGCAGCGCTGCACTATGTTATTGTTACTGTATGCCCAGAACTGAATACCGCCGCCGTATCTTACTTGCGTGGTTAATTCCGTTCCGCCGATAAAGGAAACATCGCAATCCTGTAATATGAAATGATGCGTATTTCTTACTTCAATACCATCTGCCGCACCGTATTTAAAGGCCATGTTCTGCAAAACCAAAAACGAATCTAACTGTGCGTAAACAATGAAATTACCAATGGCCGCTTCAATATCCGAATAGTAAGATGCCGGGTTGGTTGCGGAATAAATCTGCACAGTTTGGGTGCCGGTTTTATCCCACCAGAAATCGCCTTGATTTTGCAGTGACGAAGAAGTCCATTTCTTAAATCCCACAGAAGCCCCTCTGTTAAATATGAGGTTACCGATATCAATAGTTGAAGTCTGAATGCTTTGCCATATGTTGCCCCCAACATTTGTCCAGTCGGAGGTGTTACTTAAGTTAACAGAACCCAGTAATTGGGGCTTCTCACCAGTACCATAAGCGCTGTAAGTAATATTAGCCGAAGAGTTGCCGCTTTGTGGTATTAACTGCCCACGCCAAACCCCTCCGCGTATAAACAAAACGCTATCGCCCGGTAAAAATGTACCAGCATTTACTTTCGCTAATGAATGCCAGGCTGTTCCAGGGCTCAACCCGGTATTGCTATCGCTGCCGTTGTAGTTGTCAACGTAATAATTGGTAGCTTGTACAATAGAAAAACAATTAGCTACCAAAAGAGTAGACCATAAACTTTTAAAATAATTAATATTCATCGCAATTAAATAATTGGATTAAGGCGCAATAAAATTTAAACTACTGCATAAAGCATATTCCATATCAAATAGCCAGGTCAAGAACTACATTATCTCAACGAATTAGAGTCACACTGCCTTTTCTAACGACATCTTCAAATTGCCCGGATAACCTGATTGTAAAAACATACAGATAAACGCCAGCAGGACAAGTATGGCCTTTGTAGCTGCCGTTCCAGGGAAACGGACCGTCATGAACTTTTTCTCCCAACTTGTCAAAAACAAGAAACCCGTCAACGGTTACTCCAGTTTGAGTATAAATGTAAAAGACGTCATTTAAACCATCTCCATTGGGGGTAAAGGCATTCGGTATATAAAAATTGTCGGGTGGAGTTACGTTGATAATTAGCGAATCTGTGATTTTACATCCATTTGAATAAGCGATTAAGTAATATTCCTCAGTTGTTGAAGGTGCCACATATGGATTTGCGCAATTTGTGCATTGGATACTTAAATCGTTTGTATACCAGAAAAATGAATCAACAACTGGTGGACTCAAAAAAACATTGGTATAGAGCTTAACGCTGTCTCCCGATAATATTGAGGTATCAGGGTAAGCTTGGATATTTGGGACCTGTATTACTGATATTGTTATGTGATTACTCGTATCCTTACAATTATTATTGTCTGTCACAATTACATAATAGATACCAGGCATTGAGGCTGAAATAGACCTCGTATTTTTACCATTATTCCAGAGATAAGATTGAAAGGAGCCGTTTGCATTTAAGGTAACTGACTTTCCGTTGCATATTATGGATGGTCCGGAGGTGTCTATAGTCGCAATTGGGTCGGGTACAGACATAACGGCAACCGTATCATAGTTAGTGCAGTGGCCGTCATAGGTGCGCAAAAAATAAAAAACGGAGTCGGTTATTCCTCTGGGTATAGTAACAACAGGGTTATTGTTGGATGTATCAGAAATCCATAAAAGAGCTTGTGGCGAAGAGGCATTCCAGCTAACGATGTTCCCATTTGCAGTGGTTGGAGTGGCGCCTAAACTAACGGCCCCCCCGTTGCATAGAACTTTCGCAGGGCCCGCATTAGCTTCAGGCAAGGGCACAACATTAATGACCATTGAAGGAGGAACAACTACAGGATTGTTACAAGCATCATAAGCAGTGCAGGTAAGGTTATATCCAATGGTCGGCGTGATAACGACAGCCGAATCACCTGTAATGCCATTGCTCCATGAATAATGATATGGCGGAACTCCGCAACTTGCATGGCAGATAACGGTAGTTGAACCTCCCTGACATACCGTAGTATCAGTAGCTGTCAGATATGCCTCAACCTGGCACGCTTCAATCGTCATGCTCCATTTATTACCTTTTGCACATAACTGCCCGCAACCATCTTCACAACTTGAATCGCTGTTTTGCAACGTAAAACCTAAATGAAAATCTGAGCATTGAGGCTGCAAACAGGAGAAAAAGGGGACACCCGAAATCAGCAAAGGTGCACCTCCGTTACCAGTTGCCGGGTCTGTACTTAACGTTCCGGTGGTATCGCAGTTGTTCGAGTAAAAACAAGAAAAGGATTGAGCAGTATTGCAGGTATCACAAACAACCTTAAATAATATATCGCGTTCCAGGCAAATGTGTCCATGTAATCCTTGGGCGGTATCGCCACAAAAAGGATTAGAAGTAGTTTGGGCTTCCAGTTCAACATAAGCCCTCAACAACTGGCTCTTTCCCGGCACCGTAACATTCATATGATAATCGCAGTGGCCAGGAAGTGTAGTAAAATTCATACTGGCCGAAGGCTGGCCTGTACTTTGATAATTGCCCTGTACCCCGATTCCTGATACAATGGGATCAATAATAATTGGGTAATAAGCAGTATTAAGAAAGCTTAGTGGCACTAATATCTTCACAAGGTAACCATCATTTATTTTTTCAATTACGTAAGGCGTTGCTATAGCCTGATTATCGGAATTCCGCATCCTCACATGCTCCATCCGTGCACAAATTGTCCCGCTACTATCTTTTAGTAATAAATCTTCATTTATTAAACGGTCATTCCCGCCAGCCCTTTCCAGCACATATCCTTCAGGTATTAAAACATGGTCTTCGATTACGAGGTAGCCTTCGGCAAATGGAATAGCCGGGCCAGTATTAATGATAAAATTAGTTTCAATCGATCCCTCTTTTGCAAAGGCCTCCAGATCAATACCATTCCAGATATTAAATATTCTCATTCCATCATCGCCGGCAGTATATTGCGCATAATCTCCATCTGCAGTATTAAAGGCGGCACCTTCCACATCCTTTACGTAATACAGCTTTAAATCATGATTATAGCTAAACTCAAGTGCTTTCAGGTTAATCGATGTGAATCTGGACTCCAGATCGAACTTTACCGGCAAAGGCTGATAGGCTGCAATAAAGATCTTTGGGTTATCAATCACAGGATGAAGCCGATAGTCAATTGTGCGCAGCAGGCCCTTTGAATCAAGGTAATGAAGCGGAAAATAAGATTGTTGTGAGTAGGTGTGGCCAGGCCGTTTGGGGTCTATAAAAAGTCTGGAACACATAGTACGTTTGTCAATAAGTTCCACGCATTCTTTGCAAGGCGCATTAAACGGTAGAATGCCGTATTCCGGATGGTCTTTATCTATAGATGAAGAATATTTATCTAATACCTCAGATTTTATTTTGGAATAGGAGTTAAAGGAGTTAAAGTTGAAAATCTTTGTTCCCAGGCCCTGCCCCAAAAGCAATTTGCCCGGTAAACAAAACATCAAAATAAAAACAAACCACCTTCCAGATGAGCTAATGACCGGTAGAGGTTTCAAATTTAAATCATCATACATATGCTTCACATTCAGTGCAATCATTTATCATTTATGACATAAAACATCATCTATCCCTATCTAAGCAGCACAAAACTACCTTCTTTATTACTGATAACGCCTGATGCTGAAACTACAGTTATATAATACAGATATGTCCCTACTGGTTGTGATTCATTTTTAAACGTACCGTCCCAGCTATCCTTTCCGTTACTATTTTTATCAAACCCCAAAGCGCCACCATCTGCAATGGCCAGTCTTATTTTGCCGGTGGCAGGAATCAAACTGCGTCAGGTATTTATACTGACACCATTCGTACTGTAGAGGGAGGTTGCGATAGCCTGATTTTAATTACTGACTTAAATGTCTTAATGGCCACAACAATTACTCAACGTTTTGACAGTTGTCAAACAGTAACTTTGCGGGGCTCGATATTTAGTAATGATACAATTGTATCTGATACAATAATGTCACTTTTAGGTTGCGACAGTATTATTACCACGGACACGGTGCATATAAAGGCACAGCGCATTTCGATATCTTCTTCTT
>Ga0364858_10205_pt1 | contig 12643 bp, 8 predicted proteins | sample SorcelAu500001C7_2_FD_206914 | JGI IMG/M metagenome (GOLD analysis project Ga0364858, IMG submission 206914) | Enriched cells from Trout Bog Lake Hypolimnion, Wisconsin, USA - BchlTB.Aug20.5000.01 .C7 | ecosystem: Environmental > Aquatic > Freshwater > Lake > Hypolimnion/Profundal zone | place... | reverse complement strand
CCGGATCAGTGAATCAGGGATTCTGGGGCTTGAGCCAGGAACATAGACCAGGATATGCTGGCGGGGTTTTACATAATTTTTTTTAAGGCTGTTAAGCGCTTTCAGTTCCTCCGTCGTCATATGGAACTTTTTGGCAATGACGGCCAGGGTCTCGCCTTTTTTAACGGTATATTGCTCAGTTTCACGGTAACTGGCATATATTGCTTCGAGGTTTGCCTCCGAAGTAAGGGCGTTTTTGGTTTTAAATGCATACAATGCATTTTCATTGTTGATGAAATCGCCCACGAATTTTTTTCTCAGCCGAAGCTTGTAAGGCATTTCCGGGGTTGCCGGGATCACACCTTTTTTATAAGCAGGGTTCAGGAAAACGATCTCATCCATGGGGATATTCAGCATCTCGGAGAGCTGGGAGAACGTAAGCGGCCGCTTAACAGTCACAGTATCGACTTCATAAAATAATATTCCGGGATCGCTGGGATAGATTTTATGTTCATTGGCATAAGTCAGAACATAACTCGCGGCAATGAATGCAGGCACATACGACCTGGTTTCTTTCGGAAGATAACGGTGGATGGCCCAGAAATTTTTCATACCGCCGGACCGCCGGATAGCTTTGTTCACATTACCGGCCCCGGAATTGTAGGCGGCAAGTGCGAGGGACCAGTTGCCGTATATATCGTAAAGATCCTGTAAATGCTCACAGGCAGCGATGGTGGCTTTATAAGGATCATAGCGGTCGTCGACGTAGGAACTGACCTTCAGTCCGTACACTTTGCCCGTTCCGTACATGAACTGCCACAGGCCTTTGGCGCCTGCCTTGGAATTGGCGATAGGGTTCAGGGCTGATTCTATGACAGCCAGGAATTTCAGCTCCAGGGGCATATTGAACCGATCGAGCTGCTCTTCAAAAAGCGGAAAATAAACCTGAGAAAGCCCGAGAATACGTGCGGTCAGCTTTCTTTTCCTCACGGCATAGAGTTCGATAAATGTCCTGACCTCGTTATTGTAAACATATTCGAAGGGAGAGTTTTCATTCATCGTTGCAATACGGCTTGCATAAATCGAGTCATTGAAATAAGGGATCTCTGTCTCGGTATAATTATTCCAGGGAGGATATTTTTGTGCATAGGGGGAGGCAGCATCTGAAAAAACTTTCAGGTCTGCAAGGCTGTCTAGCATGGCAACCACCGCATCATCCTCGATAAATTTTGGCTTTGCAGCAACCGTATCTTTATGAATGCTGTCCTGTGCGTGTAGGAAAAGAGGATAAATCAGCGTGATAACAAATACAAAAGACAAACTGATAATCCTCATGTCTTGCAGAATAATAAATTATTATGGATGAAGAATTTGCAAAGATATTCTTTTTTTAAAAATTCTCAACATGTATGGTTATTTCTGAATTTGCAAGCCGGAGCCTGATCTCCTGTTCAATCCTGTCGCAGAGGTCATGGGCTTCTTTAACAGTAAGATCCTCATCGAGGTTCAGATGGAAGTCGACATAATTATAATTTCCGGCTTTCCGTGTGCGTAAGCCATGGTACTTTATATTTTCCTTGCAATACATTTCAATGGTTTCCCTGATGATTTTCACTTCTTCTGGAGCCAGGGATTCGTCCAGCAGGGGTTTGTATGCCTTTATCAGGAGGGTGTAGGATTCCTTAAGGATAAGGAAGCTGACGAGAATTGCAACAATAGGGTCCAGGATATGGTAGCCGGTGAAAAAGATCAGGCCGAGGCCGGCAGCTACGCCGAGGGAAGTGTAAACATCGGTTTTCAGGTGAAGGGCATCGGCTTCGAGTGCTACCGAACCTGTTTCCTTTGATATTTTATACAAGTACCAGGACACCAGCGAATTGGCCAATGCAGAAATGCACATGACAGCAAAACCCAGCCCAATGGTTTCTACCTGGCCTGGATAGATGATTTTATGGACAGCTTCGTAAATGATCCAGATGGCAGCTACAAAAATCAGCAGGGCTTCAATGACCCCTGAGATATTTTCAATTTTCCAGTGCCCGTATGGATGCCGTTCATCGGCCGGGCGGTCGGAAAGCTTTACCGAGACATATGCAATAAGAGATGCAAGCAGGTCCATGAACGAATGGATTGCTTCGGATATGATTGAAACCGATCCGCTGAGAATACCTGCAGTGAGCTTCAGACTGATCAGCAGGGAATTAGACAGGACAGAGATCCTTGCCGCTTTAACTTTTTTCGACATCCTGCGGAGGCTGGGTTAAAGGTCTTTTTTCGGGGCGCATCTGTGGAAAGAAGAGCACATCCTGTATGGAAGGCTGGTTGGTCATGATCATGGTCAGCCTGTCGATTCCTATGCCCAGTCCCGATGCAGGCGGCATGGCAAATTCGAGGGACCGAAGGAAATCTTCATCCAGGACCATGGATTCATCATCTCCCCGTTTTCCTAATTCCAGCTGCGACTCGAACCTTGCTCTCTGGTCAAGCGGGTCATTGAGTTCGGAGAATGCGTTGCAAAGCTCCTTGCCATTGCATATCGCCTCGAAACGTTCAACCAGTCCCGGTTTACTACGGTGTTTCTTTGCCAGTGGTGACATCTCGATAGGATAATCGGTGATAAACGTCGGCTGGATAAGATGAGGCTCGCATTTCTCACCAAATAACTGGTCGATGATCTTACCTTTGGCCATTGTTTTATCAATCGGGACCTCAAGCTGTTTTGCAATTCCAACCAGTTCCTCTTCCGACTTGCCTTCGATATCGATGCCTGTAAAATGCTGTATCACCCCGAACATCGTAAAACGTTTCCATGGCCGCCTGAAATCAATCAGTTTATCTCCAACCATTACTTCGGTCCTGCCGTGCAGGTCGATGGCAATTTTCTCAACCATTTCCTCGACAAGCTCCATCATCCATTCATAGTCCTTAAAAGCCACATACAGCTCCATCTGTGTAAATTCCGGGTTATGGAACCTGTCCATTCCTTCATTACGGAAATCCTTGGAAAATTCAAATACCCCGTCATACCCTCCCACGATAAGCCTTTTCAGGTAAAGTTCATTGGCAATCCTGAGGTAAAGGGTCATGTCGAGGGAATTGTGATGGGTCGTAAAGGGCCTTGCTGCCGCTCCCCCGTAAAGAGGCTGAAGAACCGGCGTTTCAACTTCAAGGTAAGCCCTGGCACTAAGAAATTCACGCATTGAGTTCACCAGGTTGGTACGTTGCATGAATACATCGCGCACACCCGGGTTGACAATCAAATCAACATAACGCTGACGGTATCGCTGGTCGGGGTCGGTAAAAGCATCGAACACTTCACCGTCTTTTTCTTTCACAATGGGGAGCGGCCTGAGGGATTTTGACAGAAGCTTCAGGCTCCTGACATGGATGGAGATCTCACCCATCTGGGTTACGAACACATACCCTGTCACACCGATGATATCGCCTATGTCGAGAAGCTTTTTAAACATTGTGTTGTACAGGGTTTTATCTTCTCCCTGACAGATTTCGTCACGTTTTACATAAAGCTGGATACGCCCTGAAGAATCCTGAAGCTCGGCAAAGGAAGCTGCGCCCATGATACGTCTTGTCATGAGCCGGCCTGCAAGGCAGACATCCTGGTAAAGAGAAGTATCGCCCGGGAAATTCTTTTTGATCTCTTCTGATTTGCAATTCACCGGGAATGTTTCGGGAGGATATGGATTGATGCCGAGCCTGATAAGTTCGTTCAGTGAATCACGCCGGATCTGTTCCTGTTCGGTCAGGGAAATTTGCATAATGCGGAATTTTGGGTAAAGATAAGGATTTACGACAATACGGAATGCAGAACGTGATGGGAGTTCATAGGTTTGAAGCCGGGAAGATGGATACTGTAAAACAACAGCAATGATTCAAGCAGGGACCTTCTGACCGCCTGTTTGAGATGTATTTTTTCATGATCATCTATATGGCTTTCGACCAACAGTGAGAACGATTTACCGAACTCGGGGATGATATAGGGTTCATGTTCAGGAATGATAGCCTGGAAATGGCTCTCCTGAAGATTAAAAACCGGCCGTTGTTCAGAATAATTCGTCAACGGAAGGATTCCAAGATAACGTGTCAACTCGGCAGTGAACACAAGCGGAAAACTGCCGGGGGACACTTCCGTGGAATCCAGGAGTAGGCAGGTATTCCAGAGATAGGCGAATAACTCGGGATTGGCTTCCTCTTCCCTTATGGATTTAAATACCAATTCATTGATATATAGAGCAATGGATGATTTGCGGATATCGAAAGGTATGCTGATATACGGATGGGCCAGGTGGACTTCCTTAGCTGTGTGCAGGTTTGTTTTTGGTTTATGGTAAGCCACCAGTTCCAGGAGGGTCAGGGGCTGGAAAAGTCCGGCTTTTATCTTTGATTTCGGGCTGCGGATACCTTTGATCAGGTAGGATTGCAATCCGCTGGCCTCGGTATAAATCCGGGCGATTATACTGGTTTCGGAGTATTTTAAGGAATGTAATACAATGCCATTTGTTGTCAGGAGCATCAGTTGACTACCAGGATCTTGGTCACTATTTTTTCACTGCCGGTTTCATTGGAAGCGAACACGAGGTAGACCCCCGTATGAACTTTTTTCCCATCCATTGTTTGGCCATCCCATACGGCCTGACCACCTTCAGCTTTCGTTGTATAAACCAGGCGGCCGCTAACGTCGGTGATCCTGACCTGGGCATTGCTTATCAGGCCCCTCACTGCTATATAACCGTCGTAGCCTTCTTTGACCGGGTTGGGATAGGCATAGACATTGCTGAAAGAGTCTCCTCCTTCGGTTGCAGATCCCTTATAGGAGATGACCCCTTTGTCGGTACCGAAATAAACCTCCCCGCTTACCGGGTTTATGGCAATGGCATTTACCCTGTCGGAAAGAAGAGGGCTGTCCTCAGCGGTAAAATGCAATATCTGTTTTGTTCCGTCGGCTGAAAAAAGATAGGCACCGCCCCTGTCGGTTCCCATCCATTTCTGATTGTTGCCGTCAACAGCAATGGCATTGACCTGCTCGCTTTCGAGAAGATACTGTACATATAATCCCTGCTGGACCAGGGGGCGCTGGCAATCGGAAGGGTTGCTGGTGAACAGATCCTCCGGACTGTAGAAAACGCCTATCCCGGCTTCTGTTCCGACCCAGATCTGCCCGTTCTTGTCTTCAGCAAATGAGTAGGCTATATTCCCGGGGAGGCCTCCCGATCCGGCATTGTTATTCAGAACCTTGGACATGTCATCGGTCGGATTATCGGGAGTTCCGTTATCCGTAAAAACCAGGATGGAGTTAGGGTTCAGGTTGCCGTAACGCATCTGCATCCATACCTGCCCGTTCTTAGTCGCCATGATCTGCCCCAGGTCGTTTTCATTGTTAATACTGATTGTGAACCCGGTCCACTGGTCACCTCTCTTCAGCGAAAGGCATTTGTTGGTATGGGAACAATCCACCCAGAGGTTTCCGTTTGCATCAAATGAGGAACCTCCTACGCGGATAAGGGAAGTATCTCCTGCAGTATGATGGCTCAACGTGCTGTTGTTTTGATTCCAGCGGCGGTACAGGCTTCCGTTGTATAATTCGAGCAGCCCATAACCCCAGGTGGCTGCGTAGATCCTTTTCGGATCGGAGGGATCGGCTGTGGAGGAAACCACATAACCGTAATTGTACAATGCAGGAATAGTAGCGCCGGAATAATTTTGCCAGTTTGAACCGTCAAACTGGTAGATCTCTGCAGGGCAGGACTGGGAAAGTGGCACATAGGAACCGTCGTATCCCCCGCGGGAAATAAAAAGATCATTACCCAAAGTGCTCATGCTGAATGCATTTGCCGACAATGGCCCGCTCAGGTTGTAGTCCTTCGTCAGATCCGTATTCATATCATAACTGACAAGCCCCGAGTAGGAATCGGAGATCCAGATAATATTGTTTTTATCGCAGACTGCATCCTGGGGAAAAGGATTTCCAAAACTGTATGAATGGATTTCCTTGAATTTATTGTAGGACTGGTCATATACATCGACAAAATAGTTATAGCTGACGACCAGGAAGTTATAATTGCTGTTGAGGTTCATCACCGGATTATTTTCGTCGGTATTCCAGGCCGACCATTGTCCGTTGTAAATGAAAATAGAATCATTGCCGGTTGAAGGGTGTTTGTTGACAACCACTTTTCCGGAGAAGAATGTGATAGTGTTGTACATTTTTGTGGTATCCATCCGGGCATCTTTATTCCAGACCGCGTAATTGGCCAGGTTCGGATCATTATACCAGGCCTTGTAGATGCCTTTTTCAGTTGCCGCCCAGAGGGTATCGGTATTATCCTTGACCAGGCCAAATACATTCACCTGGCTTCCGCCGCTGCCGATATAATAAGTTTCTTTGATTTCCTGTTTGACCATGTCCATCACGACTATCCCGAATCCGCAAAGAAGGTATGCCGTACTGCCAAGGCAATAAATATTATTGATAGTCTTATTCCCGAGAATTGACTTTCGGTAAATATCGGAGATGTTGATTATGGAATTATTCTGTATCAGGTCGATATTGGCATCCGTATAAGCGATTATGAGTGTTTTAGTCTGGCTGTTATAGGCAATGCAGCTTATGCCGATATCGGAAAGCCCCTGAATTTTTGTGATCCGTGAAACACTGTTGTCATCTTTATCGAAATAGAACAAGGAATAAGGGGTGGATGCATAAATCCTGTTCCCTGCCTCGGCAACGGAGTTGGAATAATTATAGGGGAGCTCGTCTCTCCATTGCCCGATGGGAACCTGCGGTGTCTGGCTGTAAAGGAAAGCTGGGAAAAACAGGCAGGCCAGTAAAAACGATCTGAAGATATTCATGGCGTAGTAATGATTTTACATGTGAAGACAATGAATAAAAATAACAGTTTTTTCCCTGATTTATTGTGGAAACTGCCGTAATTCAGAGGATCATACCGGCTGCGACAGTCTCATTTGTGGCCTCATCGATCAGGATCAGGCTTCCGGTTTGGTGATTATGGGTATAAGGATCGAAAAATACCGGTTTGGTGGTACGGAGGTGAATTTTTCCTATATCATTCATTTTCAGCGTGTCACGACCGCTGATTTGTTCAAGAGTACTGATGTTCAAAACGAATTCAATCCTGTCGATTATACATTTTACTTCCCGGGTATTATGCCGGACCACATATTTTGCATTTAATTTCAGTGGTTTAGGGTTCATCCAGCAGATCATCAACTCAATATCAGAACCCGTCGCCGGGAGGGAGTCAACCCCTGCAATCAGGTCTCCCCGGCTGATATCAATATCATCTTTCAGCCGGAGTGTCACCGACATCGGGGGGAAAGCTTCTGCAACAGGTCCGTCAAACGTGTCAATGCTGAGGATACTTGTTAATATTCCGGCGGGAAGGACCATTACTTCATCTCCGGGATGAAAAACCCCGCCTGCTATTCTTCCGGCATATCCACGGTAATCATGAAATTCATCCGATCCCGGCCGTATCACATATTGCACCGGGAAGCGCTGATAAACCATGTCATGGTCATTCCCGACCGGGATAGTTTCAAGGGTTTGGAGAAGGGTCCCGTCTTTATACCAGCTCATTTTTTCAGACGGCCTTACTACATTATCCCCTTTAAGTGCACTGATGGGGATAAAGCGAATGTCTTCACCCGGAAATACCTTTTCCGAGAAGGCAATGAAATCCGTTTTAATCTTTTCAAAAGCATCCCGGCGATAATCCATGAGATCCATCTTGTTGATGCAAACCACGATATGGGGGATCCCGAGGAGGTAGGCGATATAGGAATGGCGATATGTCTGTTCAATGACACCGTTCCTTGCATCGATAAGGATGATGGCTGCGTTGGCGGTTGAAGCCCCTGTGACCATATTTCTCGTATACTGTATGTGCCCTGGGGTGTCAGCGATAATAAATTTCCTGTTGGGGGTTGCAAAATACCGATAGGCGACATCAATGGTAATTCCCTGCTCCCTTTCGGCCCTGAGACCGTCGGTGAACAGTGCAAGGTTGAGATGTTCACTCCCTTTCTGCACGCTGGCTTTCTTCACAGCATCAAGCTGGTCCTCGAAAATGGATTTGCTGTCGTACAGCAATCTCCCGATGAGAGTACTTTTCCCGTCGTCAACGCTTCCGGCAGTTGTAAAACGCAAAAGTTCCATGTTCAGGTAGCTCCTGCTTGAAAAACTATTTGGCTTGGTTGGGATCATCACTGTTTCATCAACACTGGGTAATAATAAACTATAAGCCGGCCGGGTATTCAGAAATATCCTTCCTTTTTCCGGTCTTCCATCGCGGCATCGGAGCGTTTATCGTCATAACGTCCGCCTCTTTCAGTTACACGCGTGGCTGCAATTTCCTGGATGATATCTTCCAGGTTATCGGCGGTGGAAAGGACCAGGCCCGTGCATGAAATATCCCCGACAGTCCTGCAGCGGACACGAAGTTTCTCAATTTTTTCATTGGGTTTCATTGCCATGAACGGGGCGCTGGCCAGCCAGACCCCGTCACGGAAAAACACATCCCTTTCATGGGTGAAATAAATACTCGGAAGTTCAATATTTTCCTGGTAGATATATTGCCATACATCCATTTCAGTCCAGTTGCTTATGGGGAACACCCTGAAATGTTCGCCCAAGCGTTTCTTCCCGTTGAAGATATTCCAGAGTTCAGGCCTCTGGTTTTTAGGATCCCATTGCCCGAACTCATCCCTGTGAGAAAAGAATCTCTCCTTGGCCCGGGCTTTTTCCTCATCCCTCCGCCCTCCGCCGATGGCAGCATCGAATTTATTCTTTTCAATAGCATCGAGTAGCGTAACGGTTTGAAGGACATTACGGCTGGCGTTGATCCCTATTTCTTCCACAACTCTCCCGTTATCAATGGATTCCTGGACAGATCCAACGACCAGCCGGGCATTTAAGCTGCTGACAAGATTATCCCTGAAAATTATGGTTTCTTCGAAATTATGCCCGGTATCAATGTGTAACAGCGGGAAGGGAATATTTGCCGGAAAAAATGCTTTCCTTGAAAGATGGACCAGCACAATGGAGTCTTTTCCTCCCGAAAAAAGCAGGACCGGCCGCTCGAACTGGGCTGCCACTTCACGAAGAATATAAATGGCTTCCGACTCTAATTCCCGGAGATGGGTCAGGTTATACTCAGTCATTCTGTCCCCTGGTCCTTAAGCCTTACCGAAAAGCTTCTGCAAGGTTGATTTCTTCTTTTTAGTATCTCTGTCGTCGGAATAATATCCGTAGCCGTAACCATATCCATAACCATAGCCGTATCCATAGCCGTATCCATAGCCGTATCCATAACCATATCCATAGCCATAGGAGCTCCTCGTCAGTTTCACATCATTGATAAGAATGGCCAATCCCTGGATCTTGCGTTTTTCCATATCGCGGATAATGCTTGTAAAGATTTTTTTATGGGTGAAATTCTGCCTGACCAGGAAAAGATTTGCATCCGCATGTTTCATCAGCAGGAAGGCATCCGTAACGAGGCCGACAGGAGGGGTGTCAATGATAATATAGTCGTATATTTCTTTCAGCTGGACAAACATTTCGGTACATTTTGCCGATGCGATCAGCTCAGCAGGGTTTGGAGGAACCGGGCCCGCCATGATAATATCGAGGTTCTCAATCCCTGAATACTGTATGGTGTCCTCCAGCTTGCTTTTATTGATCAGATAAGAGGAGATCCCTTCCGCATTGGAAAGGCCGAAATCCTGGTAAATCTTAGGTTTTCGGAGATCGAACCCCATCAGTAGAGTTTTCTTCCCGTACAAGGCATAAATTGAAGCGAGGTTGATCGAAATGTAGGTCTTCCCGGCGCTGACCATGTCGGAAGTTATCAGGGTTGTTGTCCGCTCCTTCCCTTGTAAAAGATACTGCAGGTTGGTACGAACCGAGCGAAATGATTCGGCGATCGTTGATTTCGGGAAATCAATAACGACAACCTTACTGTGTTTATCACTATGGATAACATGCCCGACGATTGGGAGGGAAGTAATTTTTTCCACATCCTCCCTTTCCATGATTTTATCATTGAAATAATCTCTTCCGAGAATGTAGATGACGGGCAGGATGATCCCAAGGATCACGGCAATGATATAATTCAGGCTTTTCTTCGGATAAACCGGGCTCGTGCCCCCCATGGCGGCATCCACCGTCTCGTTGTCGGAGAGATTGGAAGCCTGGGTTATCTGCGCTTCAGAGCGTTTCTGAAGAAGGAAGGTATAGATGGCATCTGTAAGTTTAAAACGCCGCTCAATACCGAACAAGACCCTCTGTGTTTCAGGAAGCCCGCTGATCCTCTGGGTGATTTGATCAATACGGTCGTTTATTTCCTTTAATGCAATGTCGTTTGTATTGATTGCGCTTTTAATATTCTCGATCAGTGCATTTTTAATAGTAGCGATCTGCTGATCGATGGAGATCAGTGTGGGATTTTTATCCTTTGAATACTGGGTTATTTCAGTTCTCTTGGTATAAAGATCGGTAAGCTTTGAAGTGAGGTCATTGAGCATTGGATTATCCACTCCCATGGAAGCAGGCACTACGAGCTCGTCAAGAGTCTGGTTCTTGTCAAGATACTGCGACAGGTTTATCAGGTACTTTGATTTCACCATAAGTACCGCTTTATCATCCTGAAGATCCATGATCTTGTCAAAAATCTGTTTTGTCACTTCGTCAAAATTCATGATCTCCTTGTTTGCCCGGAACTCCTGCAGCGTTTTTTCGGCGGAATGCAGCGTATCGGAGATATCCCTGAGTTCACTATCGATAAAGGCAATGGTTTTAGAGGCGACCAGGTTTTTATGTTCAAGGTCCCTGGCAAGGTATTCACGCGTAAGGACATTCAGGAAGTCGGTTAGCTTGTCAACATTCCCGCCTTTCAGCTTAATTTCGACAATAGAAGCTTCTTTGTTGATGGGTTCGATACTGAACCCTTTAAAGGTGTTAACCAATGTTTCATAATCATTGATTTTAAAAAAGAAAGTTTTCGTAAGATCTTTCTCCTTGTTGAATAAGGGGGAAACCAGAATTCGGAAACGAAAATTATTCCCCTGTACCCATTTCCCGAATTCATACACCTGATCTACAATCACACTTTCTTTGCGGCCCTGAACTTTTTCCTTTTTCGAAAAATTATAAAACGTAATATCCTCTTCTTTTGCTTCAAGCCGGTATGAATCTTTCGAGGCAAACGAAACATTAAACCTCATATTAACAGGCTGCGGATAAAGTGTGTCAAGTTCAACAATGAGGGGAGTGTCCTTGTAAAGTTCCTTGCTGATGAATTTTTCCTCGGTGAAATACGAAATCTCGAATCCTATTTTTGTAACGGTCCGGTAAGTAAGAGTGTAGGAAGAAAGGATCCCGATCTCATTCTGGAGGTTCTGCATATTGTTGAACATCCCAAGGCCCATGATATTCTGGGGGTTGAGTTTGTTTTCCGATTTATCTTTAATAAGGACTGAGGTTTTAACTTCAAATACCTCACTGGTGTACTTATTAAAAATGAAGGATATAATAAGCGCGATAAAGATAGTAATGGCAAAGAAGTACCAATACCTGTAAAACTTGAAAAGCAGTACTTTATAGTCGACCGACTGTTGTTCCTGCTGTTGTTGCTGGAAATCCTGGGTATACTCGTTCACGCCAGAAAAATTTATTTTGATTTATCCTGTTAAAAAAGTTTTAAATAGCTGAGCAACAGTACTGTCGTAGAAATGGTCGTCAGCACGATAGCCCAGGGGAAGACTGATCCGAAGCCCCAGCGTTTGAACCGCAGAGGTTGTACGTAAATGATATCGTTAGGCTGGAGGTAAAACTGGTCGGATTTTAAAAACCCCTCAGAATTCATGTTCAGGGTATATACTTTAGATCCATCAGGGGTTGCGCGGATCAGGTAGACATTGCTCCTGTTGGCATATTCGGTCAGGTCATTGGCGAGGGAAACGGCCTCAAAGAAATTAATTTTATCAGCATATATGGTATACTGTCCGGGATGGTTCACTTCGCCGACTATGGTGATCCTGAAGTTCACCATTTTAACGACGACAACGGTTTCCTTAAGGTATTCATCCACAAGTTTCTGAAGTACATCCTTAACCTGTGAAACGGTCAGGTCCTTGATCAACACTTTTCCGACGATAGGAAAATCAATATAGCCGTCGGGGCTTACAGAGTAGGAATTGAGATAAATGCTGGCATCGTTTGCATAATCATTATAACTGGCGACGCCGGATTGTTTATTGAAGAAAAGATAACTTTTCTCGTCCATGCTGAATATCCTGATATACACATTATCACGGGGCTGGATACGGTAATCAGGTGGATGCTTATGGGAATAGAGACTTGCAGTATCCTGTTGCTGTTGTTTCTGGAGGTAAAGGATTTTTTTCTGGGGGACACAGGACTGAAAGAGAAAGGTTATAATAATGAGCAATAAGGCTATCGGGGCAATAAAAGTACATGGTCTCTTCATAGAATTCTTGAATTGAGGGAGCAAAAGTATGGAAAATAGGCGAGAACAAAAAATCCCCTCATCCTAAAATTTTCATGACAAAAAATGAATAAGGACTGCAGATGTAAAGTGTTAAGTCTTCCGGGGACCTTAAACAG
>Ga0364858_10198_pt1 | contig 12893 bp, 16 predicted proteins | sample SorcelAu500001C7_2_FD_206914 | JGI IMG/M metagenome (GOLD analysis project Ga0364858, IMG submission 206914) | Enriched cells from Trout Bog Lake Hypolimnion, Wisconsin, USA - BchlTB.Aug20.5000.01 .C7 | ecosystem: Environmental > Aquatic > Freshwater > Lake > Hypolimnion/Profundal zone | place... | reverse complement strand
TTACATGGACGAAAAAATTGAAAGATATATTTTGGATATTGTTTTTGCTACCCGTAACCCTGAGGAATACAAACTGAATAAAATTAAATCGTTTATTAATTACGGCGCTTCGCCGCGTGCAAGTATTAACCTGGCTGTGGCATCGAAAGCATACGCGTTTATTAAACGCCGCGGATATGTAATACCCGAAGACGTGCGCGCCATTTGTTTTGACGTAATGCGCCACCGCATAGGCTTAACTTACGAAGCCGAAGCCGAAAACATAACCAGCGAAGAAATAATTAGTGAAATATTGAATGCTGTTGAAGTTCCTTAATACATAGGGGCGAGAGCGAAGGACGAGAGGAAAGAAAAGGCTAAAGGTTTAAAGGGTTAAAAGTTTAAACGGATATAAATAAAAATTAAGTGGTTTGAGGGGAACATTTATCCCTTTTGTTTCATCCCGACATTCTCGTCGGGAAGGGAGTCAGAGGGTGCGGGGAGTGCGGAGATTGTGCGGGAGCAGGGGGTGGATGGGCACTGTGTAATAGATGACAGAGCAATTAGTGGCAGAATTATATTTTGTATTTGAGGGGAGCGGTTCTCCCGCTTCGGGAGTTAGAGGGTGCAGGGGAGCAAGAAACTAAAATACAAGGGATGAGTGAATCTCCAATAAAATAAGTTCATGAAGGCGAGCAGCAAAAATAAAACTACCGGATCTAAAGCTATCTCGAAAGATGATAGCGCGGGCAAGGCTGCGGAAAAAAGGAAGAAGCTGCGCCGGATTGCTATAAAAACCCGGAAACTCAGCAACCAGATTTTTTCGGGTAGTTATCACTCTGCTTTTAAGGGACGCGGTATTTCGTTTAGCGAAGTGCGCGAGTATCAATACGGCGATGATGTGCGCAGTATTGATTGGAACGTAACTGCGCGGCATGATAAACCTTATATTAAGGTATATGAGGAGGAGCGCGAACTAACCATGATGTTGTTGATTGATGTTAGCCAGTCGTCGTTTTTCGGAACACAGAATGAATTTAAAAATCACATTATTGCCGAGATAAGCGGGGTGCTTGCTTTTTCGGCCATTACCAATAACGATAAAGTGGGCGTTATTTTTTTCAGCGATAAGATTGAAAAATTTATTCCGCCTAAAAAAGGTAAAACGCATATTCTTAGGATTATTTCCGAGATATACGATTTTCATCCTAAACAAACCGGTACTAATATTGGCGATGCGCTGAAGTATTTCAACAATGTGGTGAAGAAAAAAAGTATTGCCTTCCTTCTTTCCGACTTTATGAATACCGGCTTTGATGATGCTTTAAAAATTGCAGGAAAAAAACACGATTTGATTGGGCTACATGTTTATGATGAGCGTGAATCGGCTTTGCCCGACATGGGCTTGGCAAAAATAACCGATGCCGAAACCAATAAGGAATTATGGATTGATACCAGCGATAAAAGAGTGCGGGATAATTATGCCAAGTGGTTTTACGAAAATCAAAAGCGCCTGAAAACCCTTTTTGGTAAAAGCGGTAGTGAGTTGGTTTCAATAAGAACAGATGAATCGTACATTATTGCTTTGATGAATATGTTTAAGCAGCGCGAAATGAAAAGATAGTTGACAATGCGGAATGTAGAATGCGGAATGAAAAGAATAGAAATATAAGGAGCGGGGGGCGGTTCTCCCTTTAGGGAGCCAGAGGGTGCAGCGGAGCAAATAATGAAAGAAATGAAACAAGAAAGGATAATGCGGAATTTAGATAGCGCCCGCCTGCCGGATGGGCAGGGAATACGGAATGAGAACACTCATTCTCGCATAACATTATTATTCCCATTCCTTAATTCCCGAATTTTCAAATTTTCAAATTTCCGAATTGCTTCACTCTACTTACTAATTTACTCATTCACTAATTTACTAATTCTCTCTGCCTCTGCCCAAAGCACTGTTATAGCCACGCTTACTGTCGACTCAACACATATTACAATTGGCGACCATTTAAATGTGCGCTTGGCTGTTAAGCACCCTAAAAACGTAAAAGTATTAATGCCCTCGCCTAAAGATAGCGTAGGCAATATGGATTTTATTTCATCCTCGAAGATAGATACCATTGTGCAGGCAACTGATGAGGTGTTTGCCCAGAAGTATGTGTTATCAGCTTACGATTCCGGAAGCTATCATGCTGGCCCGATAGCTGTTTTTTATAGAAACCCTACCGGTGGGGTAGATAGTGTTTTATCTAACGATGTAGCTATCACGGTTTCCACCGTTGCGGTTGATACTACGCATCCATTCAAACCCATAAAGGCGCCATTGGATGTGCCGTACTCCTGGCGGGAATTTATACCCATTATAATTGGAGTTGTTTTATTTCACATTTTGCTGATTGCAGCCATATTAATTTGGCTAAAATTCAGAAAGCCAACACCGGTACAACAAGCCCGGCCTAAGCCAAAAGACCCGCCGCATATTTGGGCAAGAAAAGAATTGAAAAAGTTGGAAGATGAAAAGTTGTGGCAGAAAGATGAAGTGAAGCAGTATTATAGCCGGTTAACAGAAACACTTCGTTTATATCTTGAATTCCGTTACAGCTGGCTGGCGCTTGAATCGACTACCGAAGAAATTGAAGACCAAATTGGCAACTATAAAATAAAAGAAAAAGGAAAAGACAGCCTGCTGCAAACATTGCGCACCGCCGACTTAGTAAAATTCGCAAAAATGGTTCCATCGCCCGATGTAAATATTAGGGCTATGGAATATGCCTATAAGTTTATTGATTTTACCGAGCCGAAAGAGGAAGAAGAGAAATAGATATTAGACATGAGATTTGAGACAAGAGACCAGAGGAGTTTTAGGATATAGGAATTAGGAGGTAGCAAATACAAAAATACAGGCTATAGCTAATTTGAAATTTGGTAATTGAAATTTGAAACTGTTTTAGATGTTTAAGAATTTATCACATATCACTTTCGCCGACAAATGGGTATTATGGTTAATACCGGTGGTGCTGGTATTGGCGGTGCTGTGGTGGTTTTTCCGCTCAAAGAAAATTTATCCATCCCTTAAGCTTTCGTCAACTGCGGCATTTGCTGGGGTTCAGGAGCCGGCACGGGCGTTGCTGAAAAGATTTTTGCCGCTGCTTCGAATTTTAGCGCTTATTTTTTTATTGGTTGCCATTGCCCGTCCGCAAACTTCGTACGATGAAGAAAAAGTAACAACTGAGGGTATTGATATTGTATTGGCAATAGATGTATCGGGCTCAATGATGTCGAAAGACTTTACGCCGAATCGTATTGAGGCCGCTAAACATGAGGCTATGGAATTTATTGATGGCCGTCCGCATGATCGGATTGGAATGGTAATATTTTCAGGCGAAAGTTTTACGCAGTGCCCCGTTACCATTGATCATGGCATTTTAAAAGACCAGGTAAAGGAAATTAGAAACGGTTTGATGGAAGATGGCACCGCAATAGGCATGGGCCTTGCCACCGCAGTGCAAAGATTAAAAGAAGGCCACGCCAAAAGCAAAGTGGTAATATTAATGACTGACGGCGTAAACAACCGCGGGCTCATTGACCCGCTTACTGCTACTGATATTGCTTTACAGTTTGGCGTAAGGGTTTACACCGTTGGAATTGGCACCAACGGCAAAGCTATGACGCCGGTAGGGATGAAACCTGATGGAACGTATGTTTACGATTATGAACCCGTTGAAATTGACGAGGCATTGCTGAAAGACATTGCGAAAAAAACCGGCGGACAGTATTTTCGCGCTACCGATAATAAAACGCTGAAAGAAATTTACGCGCAAATTGACAAACTAGAGAAAACAAAAATTGAAATATCGGCCTATCAGCGGAAAACAGAAAAATTTTATGCCTTTGCGCTTTTGGCTGGAGTGTTTTTGTTGTTAGAAATGTTGATGCGTTATTTAGTAGTGCGCGCAATACCGTAAAGAAAAATTATGTCACGTTCAAAACCCATACATTATACCTGGTTGCTGGTGCTTTTAGTGCCGGTGCTTGCTGTGTTTGTATTACTTCGCGAAACAGCTTTCCGTTTTTCGCATAAGGAATATTTATGGGGAATGTGCATTCTTGCCCCCGCAATTGTGGTGTTTACGTTTTTTCATGTTTGGCGCGAGAAAAATCTGGGCCGGTTTGCAAGCGAATCATTGATTGACCTGCTGATACCGGACTCATCGTTCGATAAGCACATTGTGAAGTTTATTTTATTGTCGCTGGCATTTGAGTTTGTAATGATAGGTTTTGCCGGCCCGCAAATAGGCACCAAGCAGGAAAAAGTAAAGCGGCAAGGTATAGATGTAATGATTGCGTTGGATGTTTCGAACTCGATGTTAAGTGAAGATGTGAAACCGAGCCGCTTGGGGAGGGCGAAAAATTTTATTTCAAATTTTATTGATTCGCTGCAAAACGACCGGTTGGGCATGATAGTATTTGCCGGCCGCGCTTACCTGCAAATGCCACTTACTGTAGATTACAGTGCGGCAAGAATGTATTTGAATGCGGCCAACCCTTCAATGGTGCCTACGCAGGGTACCAATATGGCCGAGGCTATTGATTTAGCAAGAAAAGGTTTTGTGCAACAGGAAAATTCGCACAAGGCGCTGGTTATAATATCTGATGGTGAGGATAATGAAGGGGGGGTAGACGAGGCAATTGCAGCAGCTACAAAAGAAGGAGTGAAAATTTTTACCGTGGGCGTGGGCTCCGGTAATGGTTCGCCAATTCCACAGGGCGCTGATTACAAGAGGGACGAAAACGGAAACATAGTGCTTTCGAAGCTTAACCAGGAAATGATGCAGGATATAGCTTCAAAAGGTAATGGAAAATATTTTTTGCTGGGCTCGGGTAAAGATGAAATTACCTCTATCTTTAATGAATTAGGCCGTATAAACACCCGGGCTTATGAAGACCTTACTTTCACTGATTTTGATGACCAATACCAATGGTGCTTAACAATTGCAGCAGTTTTGTTGTTGATAGAGTGGTGGATTAGCGAACGAAAATTTAAATGGAAGTTATGAGTAATTGTAGGTTTCAAATTTCAAGCTTCAAATTGCTGTTGCTAACAGGCGGCATTTTGTGCTATACATTTACCAACGCCCAGCTCTCCAATCTATCTACCGCAAAGGAAAAGACCGATACCCGCACCGGTAACAAACAGTTTGATAAGGATAATTATGCCGATGCTGAGGCCAGTTATAAAAAAGCGTTAGACAAAAAGAACAATATGCCCGAAGCCACTTTTAATTTGGGCGATGCTATTTACGAGCAAAAGCGTTATGATGAAGCCATTAAACAATTTCAGCTTGCAGCGCAAACTAATCCTGATAATAACGTAAAGGCAAAAGCATTTCACAACCTTGGCAATACTTATCTGGAACAAAAGAAATATGATGAGGCAGTAAAATCTTATAAAGAGGCGTTGCGATTAAATGATAAAGATAAAGACACAAAATATAATCTGGCTTATGCCAATGCTATGATTCAGCAACAAAAACAGAATCAGCAAAAGAAAGACGATAAGAAAGATAAGAAGGACAAAAAGGATAACAAAGACCAGAAAAAGGATCAGGATAAAAAAGATCAACGGCCCGACCAAAAACAGGACGACCAGCAAAGCAAAAACGACCAACAGAAAAAAGGCGCGCAGCCCAAGCTTTCGAAAGCCGATGCAGAAAAACTTTTACAGGCGCTGAATAATGAAGAACAAAAGACCAACCAAAAAGTGCAGCAAAAAGAAATGAAACCGGTGAATGTAAAGATACAGAAAGACTGGTAATGGCTAATGCTGAATTATGAATGCTGAACGCTGAATGAAAAATAAAGGAAAGTAGCTTTTATTTTTCACAGACTCTTCCGATTGGTGCTCTCAATTTACTCATTTACTAATTTTCACAGTTACTCATTTTTTACTACTGCGTCAAGTAAATTTCTACTCTTCTATTTTGGGCTCGGCCCTCCTCCGTTTCGTTACTATCCACTGGCATGGAACTGCCTTTAAAACTGTAACGAATTCTATCGGCAGGAATGCCTTTTGAAATTAAGTAATCATAAACGCTTTTAGCACGCGCTTTTGAAAGCTGTAGGTTGCTCTCTGCAGTACCGATATTATCGGTATGTCCTACCACTTCAACCGATACTTCTTTTTTGTCTTTTAAAAAACTGCTTAATATATTAAGCTCGGTTATTGATAGGGTAAGGTCTTTACTATTAAAATCGAAATAAAGCATTCCGTAAAGCGTGCTTTTATCCTTCTCCATTTTCGAAGCATAATATTTTCTTATTTGTTCCAGCAAACCGGCGCGGTCGTTTTTATTTACTCCCGATTTTTCGAGGGCTTTCATAGCCAGCAGGTCTTTAAACTCGCTATCATATTGATAACCTACAATCATGCTTTTTACTCCGGCCAGATTATCGCTTTTAAAGTTATTCCACAGCCTCATATCCTCAACCGACGAGCCAAATTTTTTGCCAATACTGCTCAAGGTTTCGCCGGGTTCAACGATGTGCCAAACCGGTTTAATCAATTCACCGGTGGTGTCTTTCTTAACGTTATTTACGCTCATAACAGGCTCCTCGGTATTGCGTGGCTGCAACTTCAGCATAATTTGCCTTGTAGTATTATCTTCTTCTCTAGCCGAAGAGATTAGGGCGAAATTAACCGTATCGTAATCTCTTTTTGTCATCATAATTTGATAGAGCACACCGGTATCGGGCTTAAAGTAAAAATATCCATCTCTGTCGGAAATATAAGTAGCGGTTTTTCCGTTTGAAAAATTAATGATAGCCGTAGCATCGCCCAGGCCTTTTATTTCATAAGCATTTGGTGCGCTGGCCGAGGCTACCGCCCTGATTAAGGGGTGATCGGTAGCGGGTTTCTTTTGCTGTTCAAACTGATAGATATCATCATCACCTCCTCTGTTCGAACTGAAATAACCGAACCGGTCGGCTGGAGAAATAAAAATACCAAAATCATCTTTAGCAGAATTAATGGGCATTTCGAGATTGGTGACTGATATAAATTTATCGCCATTTGTTTTTGCAATAAAAATATCAAGGCCACCCATACCGGCATGTCCGTTGCTCGAAAAATATAAGTTGCCGTTTTCAGTTATAAAAGGATATACCTCGTCGCCCGGGGTATTTACGGTATCGCCCAAATTTAAGGGTGTTGACCAGGTAGAATCGGTGGTTTTTATGCTCATCCAAATATCCATTCCACCGGCGCCACCGGGCATGTCGCTCGAAAAATAAAGGGTTTTTCCATCGGCCGAAAGGCTGGGTTGCGTGTAGTTGTACTCAGGGTTTTCAAAAGGCAGCCGTTTAGGCCTGCTCCAGTGCCTGTGGTTGGTTGATTTAACAATGCATAGATGATTGCGGTATTTTCCACAATTATTACGGCTGAAAAATATTTCATCGCCGGTGGTATTAAAAGTAGCGGTTTTCGAATTGTGCCCTTTCATTTTTTTAGAAAAAGGCTTCACTTTGCTCCAGCCTCCTTTGCTATTCTCTTCCGCTATTACCAGCATGGTATGTCGTTTTCTTTTCCGGTTTGAGGTAAACACTAATCCTTTTTTATACATCACCGGTGCGAAATCGGTTGCCGGGGAATTTAAACTAAGGGGCTTTACTTCTACCTGCTTATCTGTAAAAGCATCTGCACAGGACTCTTCGGCTATTTCGGCAAAATCTTTAGCTGCCGGATTGTTCGTTTTTAAAAACATCGCTTTTGCGCTTTCGCACTTACCATTAGCCTCAAGTACTCGCGCGTATGCGAAACGGATATTTTCGTCAACTCTCCAATCGCTGCCTTCTAATTGTGCATAAAGCGCTTCGGCTTTAATGGTAGCGCCCATTTGCTCGTAACATTTGGCCAGCTGAACTTTAATATGAAAGGTTGAATCGGCAGGGATATTCTGGTTTTTCAATAATTTTTCGTAACGTTTCGAAGCGCCTAAATAGTCATGCCTTTGAACCAGGCTATCGGCACGAATAACTTTATTTTGCCATGGGCTGCTGAAAGCGGAAATGAATGAAAAGCACAATAGGAGCAACAGAAAATTCGGTTTCATATAGTGCGCGAATGTACGCGGTGGATGGGCAAAAATGAAATTTTTCCGGCTTTTTGAGCTGGCTTTTTGAATTAGAACTAATTTTTATAACAAATTTCCCATTGCTCAACTCTCAAACGCTTCAATAGCAATGTTAACAACGGGTTGAAATACGATTTTAGATTTGATGGAATTTGAAATTAAACAGGCAGCTTCAGATTTTTGAAGTACCCGGGTAGCACGTTCGCGGTCTTGCTCTTTCAAAATCGTAAGCGTGGGCATCAATGTTACCTCGCTCATAATATATTTTCCTTCTATCATTTCTAATTTACCGGCCGCGTTACACTCAAATGCTGAAAACTCAAGCTTTGAATTTTCGGCAATAGCCAGAAAGGTGGTCATAAGGCAGGAGCTAACAGCAGCAGTAAATAAATGTTCGGGCGACCAAATACCGGGCATTCCTTTGGGGAATTGCGGTGGGGTTGCAACTTCGATGCTTTCGGTTAATTCCGACGAGGTCATGATGCCCTTCCGGTCATTATTCCAACAAAGAGTAACTTCATAAGTATGTTCGATATTCATAATCTTTATTTTTTATGTGTTTTGTTCAATAATTTTTTTCAAATAATTTGCCTGTTGCACGCCGCTTTGTCGCCACTTAATTTCACCATTCTTGAATAAAATTAAGGTAGGAACACCCTGTATGTTATAAGCTGCCGCTGCTGCCGGACTTTTGTCGACATCAATTTTTATAATTACCGCTTTATCGCCCAAAATGCCCTTCAGCTCTTCCAGTATGGGCGCCATCATTTTGCACGGGCCGCACCACTCGGCCGAAAAGTCTACTAAAACAGGGCTTTCGGATTTTATAAGTTCGGAGAATGATTTTTGACGTTCCATTTTTATATAATTTTTCTATGATTTATTTACGGCTTTCACTTCTTCAAATTCCGGATTTTGGGCATCCGTATCTAACTTTTCAACAGGTTTTTGAAAAGCGTTGGTGTTGAAACAGGCACCGGCAGCACAACCAAAATTAAATACCGCCATTGATGCAAAGTAGCCGCCAATAGCTATGCCCATCCATTGTTGTTCCATGTAGGCCTGCACCATTAAACCGATGCCTAAAATCAGGTATATAAATCTTACCACAGTCCACTCGCTTAAAATTCGTTCTTTCATTTTTTATAGGTTTAATTCAATTTGTTTTTCAAACTTTGCCAGCCTCCGCCGTTATAAACTTGTTCGTAACCGTTTGACTTCAGGATATTTTTTGCCTGCGCGCTTCTCATTCCCGAAGCGCAACAGGTAATAATGACCTTATCTTTCTTTAGTTTGGAATAGTGGTTCGACAAATTATTTAATGGGATGTTAACTGAACCGTGGATATGCCCCTGCTGGTATTCGGCTTTGGTTCTTACATCTACAATTACAGCTCCGTTTTTTACCAGGCCGGCGTAATCAATTGCAGGACCGATGCCTAAAATATTTTTTATAGTATCTATCATAATTGGAAAATTTAATTGTTATAGAAATTCTTTAAGTCAAGCCACGAGCCGCCATCGTAACATTCAATGCCCTTGGTTTTAAGATATGAAGTTGCAGTGTTGCTCCGGTTGCCTGATGCGCAACACAGTACAAGGTTTTTCATTTTTTTAAGTTCTTCTAACCGGTCAGCCATTTCATGCAGCGGTATATTAATGCTGTTGTCTACATGGCCACTGGCAAATTCCGATGGTGTGCGAACATCTACAATGGTTGCCTGTTGGGTTTCTAAAAGGCTGGTTAGTTCAGTGTTATTCATAATTGGTTTTTATCAGAGTTAATCAAATTTTGTTTCACGGGTTTTAGAATATTAAACAATAACGCGCCTAACAATAAGCCATAAAGGGCGCTGTGTACCGGGTTAGAGGTAATAGGGCAAGTGCCGCTTGAGCAACCGACAAAGTACCAGTAAGCCCATCCGGCAAGCCCACCGGTAATAAGGCCCAGCGTTTCATATTTATATTTTAAAATCCAGTTCATTATCAGGGGTACTTTTTTAATAACACAAATTTCGGCAGCGCCCACCGCCCGCTTGGGAACATTTGTTGGATAGCGTATAGTTTCTTCGGTTTTTTAACAACGAAGTTGCTTTACTATTCTTTTTCGCTTTTCGTGCTCCACCCAAAAACAAAATAAATAGGGCAGAAACTAACAAAACCTGTTAAAACAAATACCGCTGCAAGTATTAACGCAACAATTGCTGCGGTGCCGGTTATTATATTGAAAGAATATAATGTTGCTATAATAACCGCTATCAATATCCTGATAACGCGGTCGAAGTTTCCCAGATTCGATTTCATAAGATTTAATTTTAATACAAAGGTAGGCAGGAGTACAAAGAGCGTTTGGAACATTTGTTACAAAGCGCCTGTCAGTATAAAAGTTCAATGGTATTTCTTCCCAACCGCACGATACCTTTTGTTTCCATGGCTCTAAGCAGGCGGCTTATGGCCTCGCGGTGTGTGCGCAATTCATCGGCTATTTGCTGGTGTGTAATATATAGTGCTTTTGTATTGAGTGCCCTTGCGCGTTCTTGTAAGTAGTGTAATAGCTGCTTATCCATGTTGCTAAAAGCAATTAAATCAATAACCTGCAGTAACTCATTAAAGCGCATGCTGTAGGTGCTATTTACAAACTCCTTCCATTCTTTAAACCGGAACCAGTCATCTACCAACCGGGCTGAAAGCAAGTACACTTCCGTTTCGTCCTCAGCCACAGCTTTTATAGAACTCGCTTTGTCGGCCTGACAACAATTAAGCGACATGGCGCAAGTTTGCCCCGGGTAAATATGGTAAAGGAAAATTTCATTCCCGTCTTTATCTTCGCGCATTACCCTGATGCTTCCGCTAATTACAACGGGCACATTAACCACCGGCTGGCCCCACCCGATAATTACCTCATTATTATCGAAATGCTTTCTTCTGGAATTTTTCTCGAATTCGCTGATTAGCTGCGGGTCTTTAAATGGAATGTCGACATTCATTTACCGCAAAGGTACCGCCTTTTGTATTCAATATTATATGAGCTATGTTAGGTGTAGCTTATTTTAGTAATACTCAATTTTGCGCACAGTGCGGAAACGGGGCTTGCCGGCAGTAGATAGTACTTCGTGTTTTGTCCAGTTGCCGGTTTTGTCGTATTCGTATTTGTGAATAGATGAGAGTTCTTCCTGCAGGTGATCTTTAGAGTCGTAGTATGTAGATTGAGCTAAGTTATCGTGACTATCGTAGGTGTTTACGTAGTGGTTTACAACGGTATCGCCCCTATAGGTTTTCTTTTCAATCTCCAATCCCTTTTCATTATACTTATAGGTAAATTTTTCGAAGGGCTTATCGCCTATTATAAAGCTCTGTTCTTCGGTGTTGTTGTTGTGTTCATCATATTTAAGCAGGTGCTTGCTTGTAGTGGCATTTTTGTTGTTAAACCTTCTCCACTCAATACAGTTGCCGTGGGCATCGTATTTGTAAATAAAACGCGCGTGCACACTATCTTTTTCATTGTAATGTGTTTCTTCAATTTTATTGCCAAGGGTATCGTACTTGTCTATAATTTTAGGAAACACCTGTTTGTGCTTATCAACCGATAATATTTGTATAGTGCGGCCATGATCATCGTATTTAGGTGTATTGGTGTTTAACACTTCGCCACTTTGTTTAACATAGGCTTCGTCGCGTTCAATATTGCCTTTATCAAAATTTTTAATTACAGTTGAGCGCCATCTCAGGGTATCGGCATTGGGTGCGGTGGGCGAGCTTATCCAGGCCATATAATCTGTTTCGGTAATGGTTTTTATTTTACCCTCATATTTTTCAACCGGGGTTCGAATCCCGGTCTGCATTTCTATCTTAACAAACGAGAGCAACAGGATACTTGCAAAAAACAATAAAATAGCTTTCATATAGTATTTAGATTTACCGGATAAAGATAAAAAAAAACAAATCGAAAGGTAGCCTATGGGCTAATGGACGCTTTGGATATTGGGAATTGGCCATATCCTGACAGGAATTTGAATACTTGCCGGTATTATCTTTAAAATATGTTAACCGTAATGGTTTTAATTGAAAGCAGATAAGGATTAACCATTAAGCGCAATCTTATAAGCGTGTAAAGTTTTTTCGCGCGAGGCGCTGTGTATTACTATGGGCTTGGTGTAGGCCTCGGTGCCATATTCGGGTACCCATTGTTTTACATATTTCAATTGGGGGTCAAATTTTTCCATTTGCAATTGCGGATTGAAGATGCGGAAATAGGGCGCGGCATCTGTTCCGCTTCCGCTGGCCCATTGCCAGCCGCCATTGTTCGAGGCCAGTTCAAAATCTAACAGTTTTTCGGCAAAATAGGCTTCGCCCCAGCGCCAATCAATAAGCAGGTGCTTGGTTAAAAAACTAGCGGCTACCATACGTACGCGGTTGTGCATGTAGCCGGTGGCATTCAGCTCGCGCATTCCGGCATCTACTAAAGGATAACCGGTTCGGCCTTCGCACCAGGCGGCGAATTTTTGTTCGTCATTTCCCCATAATATATTGTCATAAGCGGGTTTGAAAGATTGATGAACTACGTTAGGAAAATGAAATAATATCATTTGGTAAAACTCGCGCCATATTAATTCGTTTACATAAGTGGCATTCTTTTTAAGTGCAAAAGCCAATAGCTGGCGTATGCTCAAAGTGCCAAAACGCAAATGAATGCCCAGCTTTGAAGTGCCCTTTCCCAGAGCTGGAAAATTGCGCGTATCGGCATAGTTTTTTATGGTGGCACCCGGAATAATTTTTTCGGGAAATTGAAATT
>Ga0364858_10189_pt1 | contig 13386 bp, 8 predicted proteins | sample SorcelAu500001C7_2_FD_206914 | JGI IMG/M metagenome (GOLD analysis project Ga0364858, IMG submission 206914) | Enriched cells from Trout Bog Lake Hypolimnion, Wisconsin, USA - BchlTB.Aug20.5000.01 .C7 | ecosystem: Environmental > Aquatic > Freshwater > Lake > Hypolimnion/Profundal zone | place... | reverse complement strand
CCGACGATCATGGATTCCCCAGCGCCCCCCGAGTACCCTCCGACTGCGCGATCGTTGGCGTCCGCCTTGGTGCGATAGGTCTTGTCGATGAAGGGAACGACTTCGTCGGTTAGGCTGCGCAGAAACTCGATTCTGGCGTTCTTGCCGTTGTTGCCGCCCGGGGGAACCATTGCGCCCATGCCGGGTCCTGGCTGGCCACCGGGTGCGGCCTGCCCGCCGCGAGCGCCCATCATGCCGCCGTTCGGAGCACCGGCATTGCCTCCCGGAGCGCCGCCCATCATGCCACCGGGGCCACCCATGCCGCCGCCGGTCGCAAAACTGTCGTCCTTGGTCGAGTAACCGACGGTCCCCGTTCCATCCTTGGTCATAACCACAATGGATGGCACCATCTTGCCCTGCGCGATGAGGTTATCGAAGATATACGTGGCGCGGCCCTGGTCGCCGCTCCAGACCAGTTCGTCGCCGCCCCCGCCATGCAATAGGTACAGAACCGGATAGCGAGCCGTCGAGGTCTCATATCCCGGCGGTGTGTAGATGACCATACGGCGCGAATTCCCGAAGACCTTCGAGTCGTACCAGACCTTGGCCACGGTGCCATGAGCGATCTTCGAATTTTGCTTGTACAAGTCAGTCTGGTCCGATTTCATGACCAGCGTCTTGGCGGCCTCTGCCTTGCCATCGACGTTGAAAGTGTAGCTGTAGACGTCGGGCCGGACCGGACCGAGCGTGACCGACCAGACGCCCTGATCGTTCCTGGTCAACTCGACGGCCTTGTTCGCTGAAGGCCCCATGCCGCCGACCTTGACAAACGGATAACCGACACTCAACTTGACGCTCTTGGCATCGGCGGATTTGTAGCTGAAGGTGACCGAATTATCCGCATTCACGGTGGCAGAGCCTGAACTTGCCTGCCCGCCCGGGCCGCCTGGCCCCATCATCCCCGGTTGCGCGCCACCCTGTTGAGGCCCGCCCGGCTGCGGCGCACCTCCCTGGGGCGCCTGCGCCACTGCCATCGCGCCGCAAATCAACGCGCATGCCAACAATGTCTTTCCATATTTCGTCATATCTGTCTTCCTTCTCGAATTGGCTCGGCAGCGCCAAGCATTTGCAATTCCATTCCAAGCGTTTCCGTAATGCCGCGTGTTGCGATGCAGGGCAGAGCGCGTAAAGCGCCCTGCCCCGGGTTGAGAGTTGCAGGTCAGAAGCTCAAGCGGAGGCTGGCCTGGCCGAGGCGCGGATTGTCTTGCGTACTCGTGATCAAGCCGAATGTGCTTACGCCCGAGAGATTGGTTTGGTTCAGATTCATGCCCCGGTTACCGAATCTTGTGCCTTTGAATAGTTTGAAGCTGGCCATCCGATAATTCCGGAAACAACCCGCCGAAAGTCAGCTTGTTCTCTCTTCAGCAGGTGACGGAATTGTACGGACACGCAGCACCGCGTTCACCAGGCAGAAGAGGTCCTTCAAGCTAATGGATCGGTCGCAACAATCCTAATGCTGCGAATTTTGCCTGTCGAGTCTGTTACCCGTGTCACACCTTTTCGATCGGCACTCTCATGTGAATTGGCTCTGTACTTAACGCATGATTTGGCGTAACGACTCCGATAGGGAGATATTTAGTCCAATTTACAAGATGAACAAATTCAAAAAGAAGCCATCGATTGGAAATCTCAACCGGATAAAACGACGAAATCGAGCCATGTGGATTACCCGGTTACGCCTACTCCGGGGCAAAGGGGTTACATACAGGTAACACACCTAAGTGCGCAGGATTCAAATGCTTTTTGATTGCTCTGTTACAATTAGCCACGCCAACCATGCATACTCGAGAGCCCAAGCCGCGATTGCCTGAGCTGTCCGACCAGCAGCAGCGAATCGTGCGCGAGGAGTTGCGGTCGATTCTCGACAGCAAACTGTTCAGCAAGAGCAAGCGCTATCCTTCCCTTATCGAATACATTGTCCTCAAGACACTGGAGTGCGACACGGATGCCTTGAGGGAGCAAAATATCGGCCAGGAAGTCTTCGAAAAGCCGCCGGGATACGACAGCAGCACCGACCCAATCGTAAGAACTATCGCCGGAGAAGTGCGCAGGCGTCTGGCCGCCTATTACAGCGAGCATCCTGAAGCTGCGGTGCACATCGAGTTGCCGGCAGGCGGTTACATTGCGGCGTTTCATTTCCGTCCGCCGGCCATCCCCGAAAGCCACTCTGAACATCCCTCAGGTAATACCATTCCAGTTGAACCGGCACAGAAGAGCTGGCGGCAAGCGCGCGCGGTTCGGTGGGGTGTCTTGCTGGTGGTTGTGCTACTCGCCGCGGGGAGTATGGCAATTTGGCGCTACCATCATGCATCCGCCGAGCAGGAGTTTTGGAGGCCGGTGCTCAAGAATACTTTGCCGGCCATCATTGTGGTTGGAAGAAGCCCTGGAACCGCAAACGGGGCCAGTGCCGCAGGGTCGAATGGCGCCAGCACGTTGGTGAACACCTCCATGTCTAACGCTATCGCCGCTGCGCAGATATGCAAAATGATTCGCGATTACACGAGCGACTGCAACGTATTATCGGCGCAATCGGCGACCCTCACTGATCTTCGCGGAAAAGCGGCTGTGCTTATTGGAGCCCTGGATAATCCATGGACCCTCCAGTTGCTCGCTCCATTTCGTTACCAGTTTCGGTTTGAAGAAACCACTCCTCCCGCCCCCCGAGTGAGATTCATCTTGGATCAGAATCATTCTGAAGATTCAAAGGCCTGGAGAATAGCTCCGTCCGGTTTAACATCAGGAAGCGATTATGCGATTGTCGCCAGGTTTCATAGTGAGATCACCGACAGCACCGCGGTGGTGGTAGGGGGCCTGAGCCAGACGGGAACAACGAGCGCGAGCGAGTTCCTCTCCAATTCCGACGATCTCAGAAACCTCTTCTCCCTGGCGCCGAAAGACTGGAGAGGCTTTAATTTTGAGGCCGTGCTGCAGGTGGACGTAATCCAGGGCAACCCCGGGCACACCCGAGTCATTGCCACCCAGTTCTGGTAATCATGAAAGCAAAGTAGTGCTTCCATCCCACCTCGCGTCGTCGGATCGCGCAGGACCACAAGCGTCTGAGGCAGGATTGCGTTGTGCTGGTTGGCGGAGTTGAGTGTCGTGCTTTCGCGTCGGGGGTCGCACCCAGAGGGTACCCTCCCCCGTTACACCCGGGTTGGGTGTTGCGGTCTCCCGGGTGCCCAAATGCGAGGCACCCGGGGCAGCCATTTCTTGTGGTTGGTTGATAAGGGGGCTGTCACTTGGGCTTTATTGAGAGGCTCTCTTTTGGGCGTTACGCCTGCGCAAGCACCTTCTCGTAAAACTGCACATAGCGGGGAACTACGAGGGAGGCGCAGAAGCGTTTTTGCGCGGTGGCGCGGGCGGTGTTGCGCATGGTCTCAAGGCGCTCGGGATCGGTGAGCAGTTCTACTGCGCCGCGGGCCATGGCTTCGATTTCGCCTACCGGAAAGAGCAGGCCTGTGTCGCCGTCGTCGATGACTTCAGGGACGCCGCCGACACGGGTGGCGATGGTTGGCACCTTGCAGGCCATGGCCTCGAGGGCCACCAGGCCAAAGGACTCGAGTTCGCTGGGCATCAGCAGAAGATCGGCCAGTGGCAGCAACTCGTGGACGCGGTCCTGCTTGCCGAGGAAGTGGATGCGGGGATGAATGCCGAGGTCGTGGGCCAGCCACTCGGCAGCCGAGCGATCGGGACCGTCGCCGACCAGAACGAGCTGGGCCGGAACTCCGTACTCCACCACTTTGGCGAAGATTCTGACCACGTCACAGACGCGCTTCACCGGGCGGAAGTTCGAAAGGTGCATCAACAGCGCATCGCCGGGCGGCGCGTAGCGCTCACGCAGGTGTACTCTTTCTGCCGCATCCCGGGCAGGTTTGTAGACGTCGCAGTTTACGAAGTTGGGAATGACTTCGATGTGCCGAGTGGTCTCGAAGCGCTCGATGGTCTCGTCGCGCAGGTAGCTCGAGATGCTCGTGACTCCGTCGCTCTCTTCGATAGCATGGCGGGTGATGGGCAGGTAGCTGCGGTCGAGACCCACGAGCGTGATGTCGGTACCGTGCAGCGTTGTGACAAAGGGCAGGCGGCGGCCGCTGCGGGCCAGCATCTGGCGAGCCAGAAGCGCTGAAACCGAGTGCGGGATCGCGTAATGGACATGGAGCAGGTCGAGCGAGTTGAATTCGGCCACTTCCGCCATGCGCGAGGCCAGCGCGAGGTCGTAGGGAGGGAACTCGAAGAGAGGGTAGCTGGAGACCGGGACCTCGTGAAAGAAGACGCCCTCGTCGCGCCCGGAGAGGCGGAAGGGCTGCGAATAGGAGATGAAATGGATCTCGTGTCCGAGCGCGGCCAACTCGATACCGAGTTCCGTGGCAACCACGCCCGAGCCGCCGTAGGTTGGGTAACAGGTAATCCCGATGCGCATGGTGTCCCTTGTTCAATCTTCTTTGTCGAGACAGGCAATTAGTGGCCAAGCGGCCATTAATTGCCCGAATTCCAAAAGTTGTAGCCCTTCCAGAATTAGTATAGACGCGGGCATTCAAACTAGAAGGACGCGTCCCGCCACGCGCGAATTTAAGCGATGGGAATGGGCGAGCTATTTTGAGATCCATTTCGGCGAGAGCGAAGCCATCAAATCACAAAGGACTCATTCCCCCCTGCACCCCCTCCATCACCCAAAGAATCCTTAAACTCAAATCACGAGATACCCTCGACCAAAACATTCCAGGAGAACAGAGGACACCTTTCCCCTCCCTAAAGAGGGCGGTCCGAGCCAATAGTCGACTTACCTTGCCCGTTCCCAGTTCCTCGGGTCTCACGAACGGTAACTCTTGGTGTGATCGGCGTTTCAGGTGAGTAATCCCGCTGATTGCCCATAAGAGTCTCTCAATGAGCGCATCGCCCAGCAGACCGGCCTCAGCCGCGCCACCGTCAGCCGCATCCTCCGCCGGCACAAGCTCAGCCGCATGCGCGATCTGGAACCCCGCCAGCCGGTCCTGCGCTACGAACATCCCCGGCCCGGCGACCTGCTGCATCTGGACATCAAGAAGCTGGGCCGCATCGCCAAGCCCGGACATCGCGTCACCGGAAACCTGGCCGACCGCACTCGCCGCGTGGGCGGGGAGTACATCCATGTCACCATCGACGACCACTCCCACATCGTCTTCTCGGCCATCTTCCCGGATGAAACCGCCGCCTCCACCGTAGCCTTCCTCAGCCAGGCGCTGGCCTACTACCAGCGGCTCGGCATCGGCTTCCGCGCGCTGCTCACCGACAACGGACCGGCCTATCGCTCACGCCTCTTCGCGCTGGCGTGCAGGACGCTGGGACTCAAACATCGCTTTACCCGGCCCTACACTCCGCGCACCAACGGCAAGGCCGAGCGCTTCATCCGCACCGCCCTTCAGGAATGGGCCTACGCCAGAACCTACCAGAACTCGGCGGAGCGCAGCGCACAACTGCAACCCTGGATCCACGACTACAACTGGCACAGACCGCACGCCAGCCTCAACCACAACACCCCTATCAGTAGGGCAGGCCTCGATCGGAACAATCTGTTGACACTACACAGCGCATGCAGCAGATGACATTGGCTCGTCAGGCAGAGTTCCAACGCTACTCGAAGAAGACGCGGCGGGAGCAGTTTCTGGAAGAGATGGACGCTGTGATGCCCTGGGCCGAGTTTATGGCGCTGGTTGCGCCGCACTACTCAAAAGCGGAAATGGGTCGCAAGCCGGTTGGTCTTGAGATCATGCTGCGCGTCTACTTTCTTCAGCAGTGGTTCGCGCTGTCGGATCCGGCGGTCGAGGACGCACTGTACGAATCGCCAGTGCTGCGGCGCTTTGCTGGCGTCGATCTGAGCCGTGCGGCGGCGCCGGACGAGACGACGACACTCAACTTCCACCACCTGCTGGAAGAGCACGATCTGGGCGGCCAAATGCTGGATGCGGTGAATCTGTATCTGGGCAGTCGCGGCATCCACATCACGACTGGGACCATCGTCGATGCAACGATCATCCACGCGTCCTCGTCGACGAAGAACGAAAAGAAGGAGCGCGATCCGGAGATGTACCAGACCAAGAAAGGCAACCAGTGGTACTTCGGAGCCAAGGCGCACATCGGCGTCGATTCCCGAGAAGGGGTTGTGCATTCGGTGTGCACCAGTGCGGCGAGCGTTTCGGATGTGCACATGCTGCCGGATCTTCTGCATGGTGAGGAGAAAAAGGTGTGGGGCGATGCGGGCCAGGGGCAGACTGCAGCGATTCATCAAGCCGCGCCCGCGGCTCAGGATATGACCAGCCGCCGCGTGAAGACGAAGGCGGGCATAGACGAAGAGCAGGAGCGAAAGAACCATACCAAGGCGCGAGTGCGGGCCAATGTGGAGTGGCCCTTCCGAGTGCTCAAGCGTGTCTTTGGATTTACGAAGGTGCGCTACCGCGGGTTGAAGAAGAGCCACGAATGGCTGTGCGCAGCCTTCGCCTTGACCAACATCTATCAGCACCGCCGGACACTGGCGAAGATCATTTTACAGATGGCCCGGCAAGGGGCGTAGTGTGTCTGCTGGAGGCTCCATGAGCCTGAAGCGGACGAAATGGCCTATCGCGTAGTCGCAGAATTAGCTGATTTTGTGCGGATGCCGCGAAACAACTGCTGACCGGCTTCGTAACTCGGCGAATTTCAGAGCTTCCCTAATGATAAGAATGCGAGCGCAGGTTTGGTTGAACACATTTTTGTAATTGTCCGGCGCGCCATCCCGGCCCGCCGCGTCACTCAGGCATGCAGCAGCAGAGAGAACCGAACCACGTTGTCCTCATCGACTTCAAACGTAATGTCGCCGCCATGCGCGCGCGCTATCTCCCGCGATACGCTCAGCCCCAGCCCTACGCCCTCAACCTTGCGGCCGTGGTTCGGGTCGCCGCGGAAGAAGCGATCGAAGATGCGCTCCTGCTCCGCCACAGGTATTCCTGCTGATGCGTTCGCCACCTGGACTTCGATTTGTTTCGCATGCCGCGCCGTCGAGATTCGGATCCAGCCCCGTTCCACGTTGTACTTGATGGCGTTGCTGATCAGATTATGCAGAACCTGCGGAAGCAGGCTTCTGTCCACTTCCACGATCAGCCCCGGATTAATCTCCCCGGTCACCAGCAGTTGCGGGGCCAGCATCATCGTATCTTCCACCAGGTCTTCAAGCGCCTTCGTCAGGTCAAATGCCTCGGCATGAATCCGTAAACTTCCTGCGTCGGCCTGCGACAGCAGCAGCAGCTTGCGCGAAATCGTCGACAGCCGCCGCACCTCGTCCAGAATCCCCGTCAGCTCCGCCTGAATAGCCGACCCGTCCTCCGCCGCATGGATCGCCTGTTCCAGCTGTCCTTGCAGAATTGCAAGCGGCGTCTGCAACTCGTGCGCCGCGTCGGCAGAGAACCGACGCGCCTGCTTGAAGCTCCGCTCCAGCCGTTCCAGCATGCCATTGAAAACCTCAATCAGCTCCACAAACTCGTGGTCTTCCCCGTGGCTTGAAATTCGCTGATCCAGGCCTTCGGCCGTTACCCGCCGCGCCGCCGCAGTCAGCTTGCGCAGCGGACGCAGCGCTCTGCCTGAGAGAGCCCATCCGCCGATGCCGATCAATACTAGCGAGAGCGGCAGAGCAATTAGAAACGCACGCAGAATCCCCTGAATATCCGGAGCAATCGCCGCCGCGTCTACCGCAACCGCAACCCGCGACCGCGCCGTGGCCGCCAGCCCTATATGCCACGCATGTCCTTCCGCTGTCTGCTCTACGCCGCTCGAAGCCGGCGGCGGACCCGGAGGCAGCGGCTCTTCACCGTCCTGTGGTAACGGCGGTTTCAGGCGATCACTGCCTGCAGTGCCGAAGCTAGTACCTGCAGCGGGCCCCGCCTCCGGCTGCGCAACCGTCCGCGGTTTCGGCCACGGCAACCGCGACGCATCCACGCTCGCCGGCCAGGCCGCCGATCGATACAGGATCTTTCCCTCGCCGTCCTCAACTACCAGCAGCAGGTCCTGGCTGTCTCGGATTCCCATCTCCGATACGATCGCCGCCTCAGTCCGCTGCCAGCCCACCGCATCTCGCGTCCGCCCCGACTCGCGCTCCGCCTGTGCCCGCACATCGCTGTCCATGCGCGCCAACTTGCTGGCGCGGATCACCAACCACGTGCTGAACCCAAACGCGGTCAGCACCAGTCCGCTCAGCAGAGCTGCGAACAGCGCCAGACGCAGACGAAATGAGCGCTTCATGCGGGCTTCCTGAATCGGTAGCCGACGCCACGTACGCTCTCAATCGGAGAATCGCCATCCAAGCACACTCCAATGGAAGCAATCTTCTTCCGGATGCGCTGAATGCAAACGTCCACTACGTTCGTGCTTGGATCGAAGTCGTAGCCCCACACGTGCTCCAGAATCTGCGTGCGTGTAAACACGCGCCCCGGAGAACGCATCAGGTAGTCGATCAGGTTGAATTCGCGCCCTGTCAGGTCCACCGTCTCGCCCCGCCAGGTAACCTCGCGCGAATACCGGTCGAGTTTGAGGTCGCCGACCGAGACCACATTCGAACGCTCGCCGGAGCCCCGCCGCAGAATTGCCACGATGCGGGCAATCAGTTCCTCAACAAAAAACGGCTTGGCCAGGTAGTCGTCAGCGCCCAATGACAGACCCTCGATCCGGTCGTCCAGCTCGTTGCGTGCGGTGAGCAGAATAACCGGCGTAGCATGGCCAGCCTTGCGCAGCCCTTTCAGAATCGAGAGTCCATCGCGACCGGGCAGCATGATGTCCAGAACAATCACATCGTAGCCGCCGCGGCAAGCGTACTCAAAACCAGTGACGCCGTTGTCGCAATGGTCCACCGCAAAGGCCTGTTCTTTCAGGCCCGCGCACACAAACTGCGCGATCTTCTTTTCGTCCTCGATCAGCAGCACATTCATGGCGCTCTCTCTTCGGCTTGAGTGTAGCCCACATCCACCCGCCTTTTCCCATCATTACAGAAATGTAATTGAAAGGCAGGGAATCGCGTAATCGCCAGCGGGTAATTTGAATCATGAGCAAAGCCCGCGGATCGGTTCCACGCGGTCTTTTCACGAGGCTGATAATGTTCGACCGCAAGTCCCCATGCGTGCTTCTGGCCTCGGCGGCCGTATTCAGTCTGCTCGGTTGCGGCAGTGCGGTCCAGGTCTCCCAGTCCACAACGCCTGTCACACCTGCCGTCCCCACTGCAGCATTCTCCTTGTCGCCTGCGGCGCCGGTGACAAATCAATCGGTGACCTTTACAGATAAGTCCACCGGCAGTCCCACCGCCTGGGTCTGGAACTTCGGCGACAACACTACCAGCGCCTCGCAGAATCCCACCCACACCTACACCACTGCCGGTGAAGTCACCGTCACCCTAAAAGTAAGCAACGCCGCCGGCTCCAGCAGCTCGAGCAGCGCAGTAACCGTCACCGCAGCCCCCACTGCATTGGCCCCCGTTGCCTCTTTCACTTACTCGCCTGCAGCGCCCGCAAGCGCGCAGACCGTCACCTTTACTGACTCCTCCACCGGAACCCCCACGACCTGGTCCTGGAACTTCGGCGACGGAGGCGCCAGCACGGCGCAGAACCCCAGCCACACCTACGCAACCGCGGGCACCTACACCATCACGCTCACGGCAGGCAACGCCAATGGCTCGAGCATTGCCAGCCAGACGCTGACCGTTACGGCGGGATCGGCTGCCACGGCTCCGGCGGCAGCATTTCAATTCGCGCCGGCTGCGCCTGCCACCGGCCAGTCCGTAGCATTCACTGACACCTCCACCGGATCTCCAACTGCCTGGTCGTGGACCTTCGGGGACGGCGGCTCCAGCACGGCCCAGAGTCCGACCCATACGTATCAGTCGGCGGGAACCTTCACAGTGGCGCTTAAGGCCAGCAATGCTCTTGGCTCAACAACCGCCACCGAACAGGCGGTCGTGGTTGCGGCGGCGAGCAGCACCGCTTTTGATGGAAACATCGTGCTGGGTTCACCGGGCACATCGACGATCAAGGCCAATGTCTTCACTCCCGACCAGGCCGGCACCGTCTACATCTCCTATGGAACCGCCACCGGGAACTACAACCGAACCACCTCCACGAGCGCCATATCGGCCGCAACCCCTGTTGTGCTGACCCTTACGGGGCTTCAGCAGGATACCCAGTATTACTACCGGCTCTACTTCCAGGCCGCCGGTCAGGGTGCGCCCGCCGGCACAAGCGAGTACTGGTTCCACACCGTCCGCCGCGCGGGAAGCACCTTTACTTTTGACATCCAGGGCGACTCGCATCCGGAGCGCGTCAAAACCGAGTTTGACCCCAATCTGTACACTCTCACCCTTCAGACCGCCGCAGCCGACAAGCCCGACTTCTACATGACGCTCGGAGACGACTTCTCCGTCGACACCCTCGACCCCGCAACCATTGACAACGCACTTGTCACCGGACGGTACCTTCTGCAGCGGCCCTACCTGGGCATCGTTGGCGCCAACGCCCCGGTCTTCCTCACCAACGGAAATCACGAGCAGGCGGCCCGCTATCTGCTGAACGGAACCTCCAACAGCATCGCCGTCTGGGCGCAGAACGCGCGCAACTCGCTCTACTCCGAGCCCGCCACGGACGACTTCTACACCGGCAACACCGAACTGATCCCTTACATTGGCCTGCTGCGCAACTACTATGCGTGGACCTGGGGCGACGCACTTTTCGTCGTGATCGATCCTTACTGGGAGTCGCCCATCTGCGTCGACGAGCCCTTTGGCGGCGGCGCAAAACGCAGCAATATCTGGGATGTCACCCACGGTGACCAACAGTATCAGTGGCTCACGCAGGTGCTCAAGAACAGTACCGCCAAGTACAAGTTCGTTTTCGCGCATCACGTGATGGGCACGGGGCGGGGCGGCATCGAGGTGGCCACGCAATACGAGTGGGGCGGCGACAACGCCAACGGCTTATGGGGCTTCAATACCAACCGCCCCACATGGCCAGAGACGCTCCATCAGCTTTTCGTAGACAACCACGTCACCATCTTCTTCCAGGGCCACGACCACATCTGGGTTCACCAGCAGCTCAACGGCGTCACCTACCAGACCCTCTCCGAGCCCGCCGACCCCTTCTATGCGCTGAACAACTCCGATGCCTATCTCACCGGCGACAAGTTTCCCAGCACTGGCTACTCTCGCGTCACCGTCTCACCGAGCGGCGTCAAGGTGGAGTACGTGCGCACCTGGCTGCCCGCCGACCAGAGCGCAACCCAAGTTAGCGGCAGCGTCGCTTTCAGCTATACGACCCATTGACGGAGCCAGACAATGAAGACTTCAGGATGCCATCAACCAACGACTACGGTTCATTGCAGAATTCAGATCACTCTCTTCGCCGCTTGCCTCGCCGCTCTGGGCGGACTGAGCCTTGAAGGTTGTGGCAGCGGTGGAGCAGCGCAGTCTACGCCGCCCACCAACACGGTCTCGGCTCCCGTCGCTTCCTTCTCGTTCAGCCCCACCGCTCCCGTCGCCGCGCAGACCGTCACTTTTACCGATAGTTCCACTGGAACTCCAACCTCATGGTCCTGGACGCTTGGCGACGGCGCCACCAGCACAGCGCAAAGTCCTACCCACGCCTATGCGGCCGCGGGCGCGTATACAGTTACCCTCGTTGCCACCAACTCCGGCGGCTCCAACTCCGTCTCGCACAGCGTGAACGTCAGCGCGATCAGTTCTGCGCCCACGGCGAACTTCAGCTACGGCTCTCTGATTCCGGTCAACGGGCAGCCTGTAACCTTTTCCGATCTCACCACCGGCACGCCCGCTTCCTGGTCGTGGACCTTCGGCGACGGCGCAACCAGCGCCACCCAGAGCCCCTCGCACACCTATTCCGCCACCGGACCTTACACAGCATCGCTCGCTGCCACCAACTCTCTGGGCTCAAGCACGATGGCTCAGCTCGTCACAGTGCTCCCCGCGGCCACTGGTAACGCACTCAACGGCAGCATCATTCTCGGAGCGCCGGAGGACACCTCCGTCAAACTCAGCATCATGACCCCCGACCAGAACGGTACAGTATCCATTCAGTACGGAACCGCCTCCGGGGTCTATTCCAATCAGACTGCTTCTTCCAACATCGCGGCCAGCGTTCCCCTCATCCTCACGCTCACCGGTCTTACCGCCAACACCCAGTACTACTACCGCATCCTCTTCCAGCCTTCCACCGGCGGCGCCACAACCCCCACCTCCGAGTACCGCTTCCACACCGCGCGCCCCACCGGCAGCACCTTCACCTTCACCGTGCAGGCAGACTCCCACCTCGACGGCAACTCTGACTACCCCACCTATCTGCTCACGCTCGCCAACGTTCTCTCCGACGCGCCCGACTTCCACATCGACCTCGGCGATACCTTCATGAGCGAGAAGTACTCGGCCCCGCTCTCCGCCACCTCCACGCAGACCACCAATCAGGCCACTGTTAACGCCCGCTACAATTACGAGCGCAATAACTACAAGATCATCAGTGCCTCCACTCCGCTCTTCCTAGCCAACGGCAACCACGAAGGCGAATCCGGCTGGCTCAACGACGGCACAGCAAACAACCTCGCCGTCTGGACCACCCGCGCTCGCCAGCTCTACTTCCTCAATCCCACTCCCGACACCTTCTACAGCGGCGACCCGACCATCGATCCCGTCGTAGGCAAGCGCGCCTCCTCTTACGCATGGCAGTGGGGCGACGCGCTCTTCATCGTCCTCGACCCATTCTGGTACACCAAAACCCAGCCCGGCAGCAGCGGCTGGAACCTCACCCTGGGCCAGGCCCAATACAACTGGCTTGAGCAGACCCTCGCCACGAGCACAGCCACCTTCAAGTTTGTCTTCTTACACGACTTGGTCGGCGGCCTCCAGGGCCAGATGCGCGGCGGCGTCGAAGCCGCGCCCTTCTACGAGTGGGGCGGAGAAAATGAGGACACCACGTACGGCTTCACCCAGAACCGCCCCGGATGGACCATGCCCATCCACCAACTCTTCATCAAGTACAAGGTCTCCGCCGTCTTCCACGGACACGACCATCTCTACGCGCGCCAGTCTCTCGACGGCATCGTCTACCAGGAAGTTCCACAGCCCAGCGCTGCAAACGAGCAGAGCGGCGCCAGCCTCGCCACCACCTACAACTACCTCAGCGGCACCATCCTGAGCAGCTCCGGTTACATGCGCGTCACCGTCGCGCCAAAGACCGTCACCGTGCAGTACGTCCGCACCTGGCTGCCCTCCCAGGTAACACCAACTCAGAAGAATGGAGAAATCGACGACACCTACACCATCACGGCTCCCTAGCCGCGGCCTTCGTGCTGCCTCCC